>Ga0179593_1396664_pt1 | contig 11649 bp, 16 predicted proteins | sample CZODoug2_1_08_16_FD_185931 | JGI IMG/M metagenome (GOLD analysis project Ga0179593, IMG submission 185931) | Vadose zone soil fungal communities from Angelo Coast Range Reserve, California, USA - CZODoug2_1_08_16fungal (PacBio error correction) | ecosystem: Environmental > Terrestrial > Soil >...
AAATGTTGGGAAAAAGGAAACATCACCAGCGGTAACAAAGCCTTAGGTCACTGAGTAGGAGGGAGTTGCTGGAGGACAGGTGCAAAAAAAGAACACAGTCATAAGAATAGGGGACCAACCAAAAAAAAACATACAGAAAAGTGAAAATAAAAGGGTCATAAGGCTTGCGGTGGCGAATGGTGGGCGGGGGGGAAAAAAAGTAGGTGTGTGTGTCCTGGGTCCTCTGGGGCAGGGAGAAAAGTCTCACAAGGTAAAAAAAAGAGTAAGTCTAAAAGTTTCGGACTAGAATCTCAACAGGAGGGGGAGACCTTGAAGGACCTTGGAGGATGACAAAGCAGCCATTCAAGGGAATTAAGCCTTGTACAGTATTGAAATCATTTCTCGGAGAATGGAGATTGGTGCAAGAGATAACGTTCCTACGCGCAACCTAAAAGCCGGACCTACTGGAATGACTTCGACTAAATATAAAAGGACAATTACGTACCTCAAGGGACAAAGCGTCATAGCTTGATGCCGCAAGCGTCCTGTATTTCGCAAAGACTGGCCGCTTCTTTTAGTCTTCCTCTTAATCATTCCAGGGCTCTACTTAAAAAGATAGGGGCCGAACTTTAAAAAGAAGGACTGGAAGGTACATTCTCATAACAAGCCCACGCCCGAAAGAGCCAAAAGTTTATCTCGTACAACCAAGAACTAAGGGAAAAATATCTAAGATCCAAAGGGGATTCGGACGGGGAGGGGGGGGGGAGGTTTATGGCTGAATTACTATATTTCCCAAGGTTCTTCAGGGATTGAGGAGCAGGGGAAGTCGGTAAAAGCGAAAGTCGGTAGAAATGAATCAGTTTGATTTTCGGGACTCACCTGCGAGGGCATGGGACTGATCGTCTCAGATTACTGAACTGACTTAATTTGGGAGTTAATGGAAGGGCTGTCTAAATGAAGGGGAAGGGATTCGGACTTAGTTTACTCCATCTTGGGAAGGAAATGCAGCCGTACTCCATTAGGTCCCAGAAGTGGGGGGAACAAGACAGCTGGGCGCTTCGCGTGGGGGGAAAAGGTTTCCTTCAAGACGCATCCCGCATGTATTATCGGGCACGAAAAAAGGAAGTAATTGGGGGGAACTCACGGAAAGAGCGACCAACTATAGACTATCCCATGTCCTTGTTGGGAGCCCTTTTTGTGCTTGAAAGGTTGCATAACAAAAGATATGGATGGGTGGGGTAATGGAGCTCCATAACTTCTCCCGAAGTGGGGGGGAGGACGGAGTTTCCTCATGTATTTTCTAAAGCCGGGTCAAATTGTTGGTGGAAAGAGGAAAGGAAGGCTGTGAACGAATCCTACAACCTGTAACACCCTCGCAAGGGGAGAAATCGGTGATCCTTTAGCTGAAACTCATCCAAATGGAGAGCATAATAAGGGTTTGGGGGATTTCAGAATTTTCTGTGGAAACTCTCAAACGCCATCGAGGCAACAAGTGGGAGGGAGAGTAGCGGACCGCGGGATGTTTTCCGGCCCGTGCCGGGAACTGTTATGCAAAAAATTTGCTGGAGACGTATTTGGTGACTGGTTGACGGGGAAAACTTGCTGGTTTGCTCGAAAACAAAATGCGAGGAGGGGGGGGGAGGAAAAACGGTAAAATGATATCAGGGGGGAGGGGTAGGAATGGTCCTCTTGGGGGTCAAAGAAAGAAGGCCAGAAAGAAAGAAACTAGTGGTGGGCGTGAATGTCACTGGATTTGTAACTTGGAATGAGGGTAAGGAAATGCGGTAGGTCAACAAAAAGTCTGCGAGGACATTCGTGGGAAGTCCTCATCACAAGCGGACGCAAGGGACGCCTTGCGGAGTCGGCTTTGCTTGTTCTTCTCAAGCAGATAAAAAAGGACCGGACAAGACCATCGGGGAGGGGGAACCAGACTGGTGGGGGAGAATGCTAGGGTCATAAATTTTAGTAAAAAAAAAGGTGAGCTTGGTTCAGAGGGGGTTTCACTTCAAGGTGGATCAGGGAAGGGGAAATAAAGGGAGAGGCTAGTTAAAGGTTGGGAAGTCGGAGCGATTGGTGGAGTGGAGATAAACGAGTTGGACAAGCCGGTCGAAAGAAGAAAATGATCATCATCAGTTAAAGACCATTTGGGCACTCAAAAAAAAAGGAATAATGATCCCAGGGGGGGAAAAGAAAGGTTCACAGAAAGAAAGGCGGGGGGTGAGATTTCCGGGGCTTGTCTTTCGATTTTTTGGTAGGGCGGGACCAGGCGAATCGTCGCTGTTTTTTGGTCGTCTTATTTGGGACGCAGGGAGAAGAGGGGGGGACTTTCGAGCGGGCGTGTTTTGAGTTGTTGGGGTGCGGCGAGCGGGTTGAGGGGACGTGGGGCGCGACGTGATGGATTTCCTCTGCAAAACAAGGAAAACAAGGAAGGAATCCATTCTGGACGCTGGAGGAAGGTGGAGTCGGGCAGTCAGGGTGGTTACACTTAGGTGAGCTGGGGCGGGGGAATTTCAGCCTATTGTGGGTTTAGGCTCAACAAGGGTAGGGAACCGTGAAAGGAGTGGCGCACAGATAAAAAAAGGCAAATGCCTGCACTAAGTGGTGTGTTTCTGCCGCTTGGAGAAAGAGGTGGTATCAAAATGCGGCATTGTTTTGCAGCTAGTTGTTTCAAACTAAGTCCTAGCTGGAAAAGAGAATGAGGAGGGAAAAACCAAAGTGGGTCAAATACAAAACGGGGGGGAAACGGGAAGGATCTTACCATTCGACCGAGCTTCAAAGACGAAACGACAAGGGTTAGGTAGAACGGGGCAAATCGTAGATGCATTCAGGTCCTATCCAAAAAAAAAAAAAGGGAGGAGAAAAAGAAGAAGAGCATTGGTCTAAGGGAACTTAACAGTAAATCATTTCTCTACTGGTCCACTTGCGACGCGAACTCGTCATTGATTAGGCGTCTTGATCCGGTCGGATGAAGTCATGCTGGGTCATCATACACCGGCGGTATGTTTGACCATGCCTGGGGGGTGGGGGGGGGAAAGCAATCAATCTCCATTTCCTCTCCTCAGAAGAGGATTGGGGGAAAAAAAAAAGGCAGCGTGTATAATCTTAGGGAAAGGAGACTAAGACAAAACCTTAGTAGAAAACTTAGAACTGTTTTGCTGTCAAGATCAACCTTAACAAGAGGCCCAACAGTGCGAGCTCTCACCCACTCCACTCCTTCAACATCAGCCAACTATGAATGAGGATTAACCCACCAAAAGGAGACACGGTTTTACGCAAAGGCAAGCCAAGGTGGGTCCTTAGTATTTCCTCATGGGGGGTGGTTGTGGGGAATAATAACGAGCGCCCCCACGGTACAAAGAATCGCAAAAAAAAAAGGAAGGACCCAGTTCATATTAAACAGTAAAGGTCAAGGCGCATCGCCAAAAAAAAAAGCTCCAGAAAATAAACTGGGCAAAATAGTCAGGACAATCCATCCATTAACTCCGGCCGGGATGGTTGTGACGGGTGAGAAGTGATCATGACGGAGTTTGGGAATGGGATGCTCTTGCCAATATGCGTTCCAAATTCCCGAAGGAGAAAGGGGGGAGATGATGACCGGCCGCTGGAAAGCGTGTAGACCAATCCAAAAAGAGGAAAAAAAAAAGGGAAAAAAAGAAGGCAAAATAGAACATTGTGTCAACTGCAACAACTGGGAACAGGACATTTTTGAAAGAAAAAGAAGGAAAACGCTCACCGTGTGGAACGACATGCTCGAATGTCAAGGGGGGGGGACGCCACCATTATTATTGGGGCCGTCGGGTGGAAGTCGTGAAGGCCGCGCGACCAAGGCAAAGAAAAAGACTCGATCTTAAGAGAGGAAAGAAAGAGGGGGGAGGAGAACTTTCCTCAAGGCGGGGAGTTCAATAGCAGAAATCAAGAGCATAAAAAAAGAAAAAGGTAAAAATTACTTAGAAAATTACTCGCACAACAGGGCAGGTCGAGGGAGGGAATTAGTCCTTGGGGGAACACAGTCCGCCTACCGCGGCCGAAAAAAGAAGATCAGTCAGAATTCAGGATCGCAAATCTAATAGAGTGTTCGAGGAGGTGGTGTTGTAAAAGCAACGTCACTCAAAAATAAAAATACTGCTACTAAAGAGGATTGGGGGAAAGAGAAAAAAAGCGGCGGCACTGGACTCGTATAGCGTGCAAGGACGGACCACAATTCACAAAAGAGAAGATGCATTGCGTTCCCTAAAGAAAGGAAGTGAAAAGGCCAAGAAATTCCCAGCCAGATGAAGGAGGGAGAAGGGAAGGAGAAAAGAGACACTGACCTGAGTAGTGGGTACACAGGGGGGGGTAGAAGGGTAAAGGGTAACCAAAGCTCCCCCAAAAGGGACGAAGGAAGGTACCAGAAATAAGAGGGAAAGGGAGTAGAAACGAAGTAATTCCACCAAAAGCAAAGGAGATCGGCGACGAGAGTTAATCTGGGACTCCAACCGCATATAGGAAGGGAGGGAGGTAAAAGAAACCGCAGAACCAAAAAGGAGGGAAAAAAGGGCCGGCATAATAAGGGGAGAGAAATGGGGGGTCCTCGCGTAATCACACGAAGGAAAATCGCACAGCGTTAGGCGGGAGAAATAAGGAACATCGGAATTTTGGACTGGGAAGGCATCCCGAGGCTAAGAGACCGCCTGGATCCTATAAATTGGTATCATGTCCATGATTGGGGAACACGGAGACATTGGGGTCAGGAGCCATTTGAAAAGAGTGAGTCCAGGGAGAACTCCGACCTCTAGGAGGGAGAAAAAAACTCCACGGACCACCAGAGAAAGACAACTTACGACTACCACATTGGGCGGCATCCAGGGGAGGCGATCAGGCTCCGCCCCGACAGGGGGTACAGTAATCCTTTCTTTAATCTGGAAGGAGGACATGTCCAAGAGAGGGAAAGTGAATAAAAGGCCGCGCTATCAAAAAGAATATATGGGTAAAAGTATACAAGGAACCATGGCGAGATACTTCTAAAGACTAACCAAGGAACAAGACTCATACAAATTTGAGAGAGAGTCAAACAACAAACAAGGAGTAAAAGAGATCAGGGGGGTTATCTGTCGGGAGGTGTATGAGAAGTTGAGACTCTAATACTTTTATTTAGGAATGGTAGTTGAGACTGAGGTCTTCTAATTAATTCAAGACAGCTAAAAAAAAAAGGATCGATTGGGTACAGGGCCCTCGGGCGGAGCCTGTCAGAATGATGCATCCGGGGAAAATGTCGTGCCCCAATCTGAAGGAGGTGAGGATTTTGGGGGAAGGGGGGGACAGGTTGGGGGAGGGACTTGAGATTTTCTGTATGGAACCTGGCGCCAATCTTTGGACAATATTAGTTGAGAAGAAATTTTTCAGCCACTCAATTTCTAGGAAAGTGTGGAAAAAGAGGGCGGGAGCGCATGGCTAAAGTGCGGTGCATGCAACGACTCAAAATCCATGGGAAGGTCTTTGTCAAGAGGGGGAACGCGGCGAGTTAAAGGGTTGGCCCCGCCCGGAGGCTCTACCACACGACTCAATCGCCAGTTCCACTTTGAGCTTTTTTTGGCCCTTGGAATGTGTTTCAGACAGTCAATCTCATTTCGGGGGCGGCAGGACGAAAGAATAACCGTAAAAGTCGCAACGGGTGGGTAAAGAGGGGCGAAATTTGCAGACTCCCCCCTTAGTCTGGTAAAATGGTGGTGAAGAAAAGAAATGCTATGAGTTCAACGGCCGACACACAAGACCACTCTTCTGAGGTAGTGTGCGTTGGGGTTTCTCCTCTGGGTGAGTACCTTGAGTATGTGGGGGGGAAGGGGGGTGGGGGAGGGTACCATCATGGAGGGAGGAACGCTCATGATCTTTTGAGTGAGAAGTGGTCCAAGGAAGAAAGCAGTTAGTTCCGCACAAAGCTTGTAAGAGAGGGAGGGAAGGATTTGTTCTTGGGCGTTTCAAGTGCGAAAACAAGTCGGTCTACAGGAGTTGGCGAAAAAGAGGAAGGAGATAGGATCTTTTCTCTATTTTCCTGGCGAAGGGGAAGAGAGGGGGGAAAGAACAGAAGTCGAGAGGGACAAGGCCGTGTGGGTTAAGGACATTGTACTAAGATTGTAAATCTGTATGTCTGGGGAGAATGAGTATTGTACAAGTATTCTAGTAAAGACCTTATAATGTTTTGGACATAAAAAGGGGCTTAACTACGGTGTAGCGGGGGGAGGAAAGGTCGCGTGCGTTTGACTTGTCTTCAGGGTTAAAACCCTGCCACGGAAAAACTCATGTGGCTGGGGAATGACCTGGGGTTTTCGAAGTCTGAAAAGTAGGAAAGCTGGTAGGGGGGGTGAAAAGTTGGTTCAAAAAAAACGGGGTGTTCTTCCGAGGGGGCTCGACCAGCCGGTTGAAAAAAGGTGACACAATTCGGGGCGATTTCAGGGTTTTGAGGAGCGACGCTTTTAGGTCGGTCTACACGCGGCAAAAGGGAAGGAAGAAAGAAACATGATAATACAGGCACAAATCTGGCGCTATTTTGAAAAATAAATAACGGGAACCAAACGAAAAGATCATGATCATGATCAAGGGCCCACTCAGGAGGATGAAGAATTGAAGGGGAGGGATTGTCGGATGTGGGAAGGAAGGTTGGGAAGGGCTTTTACCGTCTCTATTTGATGGCGGGGTTCTGGGATGAGCTGCTTGGGAGTTGGGGGGGGCTTCTGCTGCTGGTGCCTTTGGGGGTTTCTTCTTTGGGTTATGGCCGGAGCTAGGAGTGGAAAAACAATGAGGAAAAGAGGGAGGTTTAATCGAAAAGGAGGATAAATTTGCTCCGGGCCGTGGCGTCTAGAAAAAGGGGGCAATGGTGGTTAGAATTTTAGCGTGTTCGGAATATGGGGAGGGGGGGTTAAGAGCTCGGTTTGGTAAATATTAAGGTGGAATTGTCCGCCCTAATTCCTTGATTGTGTAGGAGCGCTGCGAAAGATTTTGGGACTCAGCGTCATTGTTTTCAGAGATTCATTTGTTGTGGAATATCGGGATAACACGGAAAGAAGGAAAAAGGGGAAAAACAAAAAGAACTACATAAAGAGGGGTCAGCAATCTCTGGTCAATGCGCTTGACCAAGAAATTACTGCTCACGGCCGCCGAAAAGCCGGGGCCCCCACCAAAACGCTTTTTCTGTGTCGCCTGGTGGCGGAGGAGGAACTTGTCAAAAGGAAAACCCTGGGGAATCCGGCAAACCAAAAAGAGGAGGAGGGGGGAAGAGATATATAGGGCTACGCAATCGTTAAATAAGACATTTCTCTAAATACCTTCTTCCACGGAGAGAGAGCAGGCCCGTTCAAAAGCAGGGGGGAGCGAGCTGCGGATTGCTGCAAGCGTCATTTCACTAATATTCCGATGTGGGACAGGGGAGGGGGGTGTGGAAGCAACGGTCTAAAGGAGAACAGAGCTTCAACCAACTGAACAATCCAATAAATAGAAGCGCTCGAAGAAAAAACGTAGTAGTACAGCATTCTGCCTGTTGTGGGTTTATATCTAACGTGTTCAACATTGAAGAGGGGAGAAAAAACCAAGTACTGGGAAGAGAATAAAGCGAAACGCATCTAGACCAAATGACACGGGGGTCCGAAGAAAACGGGGGAAGACGCGCCAGAATGATTAGGAGGAAGGATTCAGGACTGGGGTGGGGTGGGATAAAGCAAAGACGGACCCCACGCCCGAAAAGGGATCAAAGACAAAGCTAAAGGAAAAAAGCAGATCCCCAAACGGCTCATAGCACTAAGCACAAAAAAACAGCGAGAGTCAGAGGGTGCCAAATACTCGGAAAGAAGACACAGGAAAGGATAGAAATTTGGGGGGGAATGGGGTCCATGATCATAGATCGTGATTTGGGGACCTGCCAATATCGGCAATTATGATCGTGAAAATGATATTATACATGTTACGGAACTTCTAGGTGAATGGGGGGGAAAGAAGATATCGGGGTCGGAAAAGGAGAGGAAACCCTGAGAGCCCAAGATTTTGGTCAACGCGGAAAAAGAAGTGAAACAGGTGGAGAGAAAAAAGGAAAAAAAAGGGTGTGTGAAAAAAGGACATCATCACACAAAAAACCGCATTTCCGATTCCAGGGAGGACAAAAAGTATGAAGACATACTAATTTCGGGCAGGGGGGGTCCGGTGAGCGCAGTCTCTTAGCAATAAGAAAGCCGCAAGCTAAGAACGGAGTAGGATACTTTTGGATGAATTGCAATTAAGGCTTAGGAAGGGGAAGCCAAAATAAAGACCCTGTACCCTAAGGTTTGACTAGACATGACTTGGACAGAGAAGAACAACGCATGGTCCGGGGGATTCGTACTGGGAGGCCTTACGTTCACTTGCCAACCTTCCTTCTCCGACCGGAAAGGCAAAGAAAGAAGAAAATAATCTATTACGGAAGAGGTGGAAATAGTCCAATCATACGAGGGGGGTCTCGGTTTCCACGCAAGTCCATCCAGAACGTACACAAAAAAAAAGAAGAAGCTAACGACACGTCTCGGGGGATCGTCCACCATCTTCTTACTCTCCAAGAATACGCGGGAATAGAGAGTGGGAAAAGAAGGTAAGAGGGAGTGTTTTGCGCGTATATAAGGGTAAAACCGACAAAAGCGGAAGGGGAACGCCATGGACGGGGTCTAAGCACTGAAAAAAAGAACAAAAAGAAAGAGCACAGAAAAAGAGATGGGGGGGTAGTTTGTCCATCGGAGGACAGAAATATCACTTGTACAAAAACATTACTCAGAAGTTTAGGGAAAAAAAGAAAGAAGGATGGCTAGGATAAGCTACGCCTTTGTACAAAAAAAATATCGGATTAAAGACCGGGAGAAAAGTGATCTGAGCCATCCCCGGCCACATATCGTGGACGGTCCTATTGTCCCAAGTACAGCACAAAGGAAAACAAGGGAAAAGAAGACCACAAAAGGGGGGGAATTAGTGTCGGGGGCAGAGACAGGAATAAGGAGCGCAAGCGTGAGGACGAGCCGTAACTACTAATCCCCATTCGTAGGAAACCTTCGTGGAGGGAAAAAATGGGATTCGGGACAGAGAAAACACATGGGAATAAGGGGAGGGATTACCTTATTTAAGGAAATGTATCTATCAGGCGCAAGGTGAAGTTTGGGGAAGGGAAAGGGGATAACTCGTTCCACAGCCTGACCCTGGAGAACATCATTCAGAGAGAAGGCGACAATAAAAAAAAATCTGAAAAACGCCATTAAGAATAAATTAAATTCAAAGGCGGAAAAGGAAAGACAAGAAGGGGGGGGGGGGTCCCAAACTGTCAAAAGACTACCGCAGGAAGTTTCCTCGCGGGACTTCTCGAGAAATGCAAAAGGCATATAGGAAGAAAAGGAAAGGAAGATGCGTGCGAAGGAAGGAATTCTAAAAAAAGAAAAAAAGACGGCATCCAAAGTGTATTCCTCGAATGGGAGGTGAAGAATAGAGAGGTAAAAAGGGGGGGATTCTAGGTTGCGGGGGGGGGGTTGAAGAAAAAGACGTCCAGTAATCCTTTCTGAGGGCATAGTGAAATGGGAGGTTACGAGCGCACCGCAAGACCTTCCGTCGAAAAAAAAAGGGGAAGAGGGGATAAAGAAAGAGTCCGGTGGAAAAAAAGGGGGAAAATAGGGGGGCGGCCTTATGCCTCAGGGGACTTAAAGGAATCTTTAAGATGTTGTGGGAGGGGGAACAGGGAGGTGACGAATGAGGAATCCTTCTGATTTATTCGCGGGGGAATCAATAGGGGCCACAGGGGCGAAAGAAACGACATGCGCGGTGTCATAAAGCCAGGAGTAATGGGCCAGAAAGCTGGCGATGAGCAGGTATGTCTCCGCGTTTAAGGTCCATCCATAAAGGGGAGATGATAGGAAAGGGAGCAGCGACTGCTAGAAAGGGATAATGGGGGGTGAGCCGTTCGGCGACCATGGCTGATGAGAAAGTGGGAAGCAGGGGGGGTGTCATACTTGATGGGGGAAAATAGAAGTAAAAGTAGGGGGAGGGGGAGGAAGGCACTACTGAAGCTCGGGTGAATAAAGAGGGAAGTCGCTTTAGAAGAGGGGAAATCTTCTTCTTTGAATAATTCGAAGGGGGAAGAAAGAAAAATGATAGAGGTGGAAAATCCCCCAAGCCGACAAAAGGACCACCTCGCATCGGACAGTCGGGGAGAGGGAGTGGACTTGAAGGGACGTCAAAAGATTTTGGTCGGGGGGGACTGAAAGAAGGGGTTAAAGCGAAAACACCGCCATCGGAATCGGTCTAAAAGGGAAAAGAAGCTAGGAAAGGGGGGGAAGGCGTGAACCGAGTTGTTAATTATCCAATGACTTGGAGTCTTGGGAGGGGTTGGACTTGTAAGGGGAGTGGGAAAAAACGCGCGCCTGTATGCTCAGGAGAGCAACTTAAAGGAGGGAGTGAGTTGGGCGTTAGAAATTGGGAAAGTGGGGGTTGGTGGGGGGGGGGGGGTGGGGGGGGGTGGGGGGGGGTGTTGGGCGGGGGGGTGGGGGGTGGTTGGGGGGTGGAGGTATACCCTGTTTTTCCTCAAAGAAGGAAAAGCAGGGTTTCCTAAGTGGAAAGATTTGGACACTAATAGAATGTGGTGCAGGTCTGTATATGGTTATGAAGGATGGCTATTGAATAAGACCCTTGAAAAGTGAAGCGTAATAAGGGGATGACGGGCGGGTCAGGGAGGGGGCCCCTTGGGCGTCGGGATAGGAATCAATGAAAAAGGGGAGAAATGGGTGTGGGGGTGGAAGGAAAATATTATGAGGTTTTTCCTTGATCTATTGAGAACAAAGGGGGGAAAAAGAGGGGGTGCCTTCTGGGGCTCCCTCGTTGCTACGTAGTAGGAAAAGGGAAACAAGGTCTAGAAAGGGACAGGGTTCAGGAGGAGCTATTTGTTGTTAAGAGGTCACAGAAAAGGGTCATCAGCAATCAACCATCTCAGAAAGAATGGGGAAAGGACTCTGCCAGATTGCACGATCATCCAGGGAAAACATCACATTTACTGGCAAATAGGGGGGGGGGGGGGGGGGGGGGGGGGGGGGGGGGGGGGGGGGGGGGGGGGGGGGGGGGGATTCCTTCTGCTTTGTAGGAGGGGGGAAGGGGAAGGTGGGTAAACTGCGCATCGCGCTGGTTGGGTAGTTGATATTGTCGTCGGAGGGGGGGGAAGTTGTCTTATGCGGGAGGGGGGGTCACTTTAGGTGGTCTTGTGACGGGGGAGAGAGGTATAGGCAAAAACAGGAGTCCTGGGAGCTATGGTCATCTATTTCCCTGACGCTGGACGGGGGGGGGAGTAGGAAAAAAGGGTTGGGAAGGGACTTGAGTTTCGCTTGATTACCTCTGTAACTTCTCGGAAAATTGGGGGAAGATGTAAAGGGGGGGGGGAATTGTCCTCAAGAATCACGCACTAATCCTTTATAAGGGGGTTGGGAGGAGGGGGGGAGCTGGGAGGGGGGAGACAAAGGGTGGGAAAGAAGGAAAAAAGAAAAAAGTTGGTGACCTGCTTGGGAGTTAGAAGAAGGAATGATGGCCAAAGTGGGAAGAGAAAATAAGGAAGGGAATCTTCAGTGGGGGAATGCCACGCGCAACTTCCTGCTACAACCGGAAGGGGGGAGGAGAAGGGGGAAGTCCTGTGCATGGAGCAGGAACTCCGGT
>Ga0179593_1530524_pt1 | contig 11649 bp, 12 predicted proteins | sample CZODoug2_1_08_16_FD_185931 | JGI IMG/M metagenome (GOLD analysis project Ga0179593, IMG submission 185931) | Vadose zone soil fungal communities from Angelo Coast Range Reserve, California, USA - CZODoug2_1_08_16fungal (PacBio error correction) | ecosystem: Environmental > Terrestrial > Soil >...
TCGCAGAGATTTCCCAGTGCACACACAGACCACGCAAAACTCAATGAGGAGGCAACCGATGGGAGAACAAATACCAGGACAGGGCTGGGCCAGGGTAAAGGGGGCTGGCACGATGCGCTTGAGTGCAACCGATGCCTACGAATCATGGGAAGAAGCGGGACGAATCCTGCAGCGGGGTCATCGAACGAAAAAAAAAAAAAAATTGGAATTTTAAGAGAGCGCAACAGTCTCTAATTGTGAGTTTCTCAAAGCGGGAGTAACATAAAAGGAGAGGATTCCGGCAAGTCGCTGCACTAAGACTTATAGAAACCAAAGGGGGGGGGAAAGTGCAACTCCCACTAATCCTGGACAGAAAAAAACGGGTTTGGGCAGGGGGGTAAAAAAAATCCCGAAAGGGGGGGGGGGGAAAAATTTAGCCGTGTTTTCGAGTCTGAGGTAACCACTCACTCGCCCCGGCAGGGAGCGGTCAGTTAAAACTACGTCCCTAGGGACGTAAAGGACAGTTTCCGGTGGTCTGCGACCTTCGACGAGAAACCGGCTAAGGTACATTGTCCCAGCCGGGACCGTCATTAGGCATGCGCGAGGATATGGTAACATAGGGAAGAAAAGAAACTGGTCGGTACAATCCACCGTCACTGGAGGATTCGTTGTTGTTGTATGTGATGTTGTGGTGTGGGGGGTTGGGTGTTGGGCGTGGTGATTTAAGTGGAAGCGCATTGATCAGGGCGAGTCCCGAGCAAGTTTGGAAGATGCAGAAGGGGAGTAAAGAAAACCGCCGAAACTAAGACAGAGCTCCTGGCAAAGCAGACACGTTCACCGAACTTCATGGTCCGAAGCGGACGACTTCGCCAGCGAAGGACGGGAAAATGCAAGGGCTATACCCACAAACAGAAATGCTCAAATCCGCGATGGGGGGAAAGAGACTACAGAGCTCACAGAGTGGCTAAGATTCAAACCACATGCGCGAAAGCGCCCTCACAGTAATTCTCAGGACTGGCCCATGAAGATGCGCATGCATTTGGCGGTCCCGTTCCACGCAATGTGGGACTCTTCGATACTTCCGGGGGGGGAAACGGGGAAGGAGGGGGAACGGGGGATCAACTACGCAAAGACTTGGTGCTCGCGGGAGTGCTTGTGAGGCGCTGCACCAGAAACGCGCCGAATGACGCGAAGAAAAGGGAGATTACTTGTCTCGGGGTTCGGTTGAAAAGCCAATCCGTTTTCGAAGAGACACAGAAAGGAAGGAGAGGCGAGCGGACCGTTGCTGCGTTGTGGAGCAAATGCACGCTGCCCTTGGGCAAGCGTTGAGCTTTTCTGGGAAAACCGAGAACGGGGGAAAAGATTGAGCCTCTTGCCATGGCTTCTGGACTTCTGACTGAAAAAGAAAAGAGGACAGTGGGGAAAAGCGAAGTGAGTCTTGTGGATCGATCAAAGTGCCCGTGGCACGAAAGAAAGGCCTGGATGGCACGGTGAGCCAGTTCGAAAATAAAAAGGAGTCGAGAATCTCGCCAGGATAATGGAGAAAAAAAAATAGAGCGCGTTCTCGCGAAATGCCAGCAAACGATTAGGAGCAGCAAAGGCAACGACATTTATAGCAGAAGGAGGATCAAAGATTCAGTTGCTGGGGAGTGTGACGGGAAAAGAACTACGATGACCGAAATCTCAAAATCGGCTAAGCGGCCTTGGGGGATAAGGAAAAAAAAGTCAGCTGGTCGTGCGTCTGCGTTTTACCGGGATACAGGAGCTCGGTACCGGGGGGTCCATCGGCAGGGGGGGGACAATCTCTTGACAAAAAGATCGGGGCTGCAAATCGGAAGTCTAGAATTTGCCTCAGTGCCATCTCACGACCGAGAGTGCCGGAAACAAACCAGTAAACGCGTATCTTCCGTCAGGGTGCCTAGGGGGCGGTCTCGAAAGTCAAAGATTTAGAGGAAATTCTAGGCAATTTGAATAAATCTCGTGGACACAACCGAATGGAAAAATGAAAAATCTCTTCTTTGAGCAGGGAGAAGGGCAAGAGAGGGGGGGGCTCCGATGGGCCGTCGAGGCCTCAGAGGTCTACCGAATTTCGGAGGTTGAGAAAAAAAAAAAACCAACTGGAGGAAAAGAGAAACCGGACGAATGTCGGTTCGTGCGTCCTAACCGAAAAAACTGAGCAAAGACCAGTTGATGGGAGAACTAAATGGGGGGTGAAGCATCGGAAAACCTGGTGGTGGAGATAGACGCTGTCCAATTCTATCCACGGGTTACATAAAAACTGAGGAATTCAGAGGTATACGGGAGAAGCCGTCCATCTGATCCGGAACTCCATCGCGCTGTCGCCTGGATGGGTAGGTCGTGAGATCATTTTTGAGAGAAGGAAATAAAGAATTGGGTTCGCCCCGCGCGCAAGGGGGGACAGATCGCCTGGCTAGTTCCCCGGTGACAGCAGAGGAGAGGAAATCAAAAAAGACGACGACCTCTAAGCTATGCGAGAAGGAATAATGACTCACGAGTGGAGCGGATTGAGGAAAAGACAAAAGGGATGCCTTGATTGTTTAATAGTCCCAAAAAAAAAGGAGGGATGATCTTTCGGCCTTCCGTTGACGTTAAGAGAACAGTCCGATTTTGGCAGTTAAAGAAAAGAGCAACTCCGATATAGCCCGGGAGAATGAGGGAAACGGGCGATATCCGACGACCGCAACTGGAATCATCTTTTCAAGGGGAACATGCAGGGGGGGGGGAAAAACGGCACGGGAAGCCCTGCCCATTGCTGCGAAAAAGCACGCCAAAGAAATGCACGATTTCGACATCCAGAAGGTAAAAGAAACCCCAAAAAGACAATTCGCAAGTAAAAAAAACTGAGACGAAGATCACGCCCATCCGCGATTGACGACACAACAAACCCATAAGCAATGTTAATAGGGCGTGTATGTGACTAGAAAGAGAAAAAGGTACTATACGGGGGAAGACTAGGTCAAAGCCGAATCTCACCTGTCTAGGCTGGCTGTCGTAAATCGCTCTAGATACACTGCCGATTGAAGGAAAGAAACGAAAAAATCCAAAGAGACGTATTGTCTGAAAAAACTTTAGGACGGCCGTTATGAATAGACCTAAAGCAAACAGAGACATTAGAAACCTGGGGACAAATCCAGAAACTTCTCAAGGGACACTTTTTGAGGGCTTAAAGATTCAAGTACGTGGAATGGGGGCTACATGGCGCAAGAAATGTCCTCTTAAGAAATCTTGAAAAAGGGAAGTCAAATAGGGCTGTTTTGGAGAATGGAGAGAGTTCAAGTAGAAAAGGATGCATTGGGAGCCGCGAGATCTAAGACACCGATTCTCACGTTTCAAACTCAATTGTGCTTGGCTGCAGCGGGGGTCAGGTCTAGAAGGTAACGCACCGGTGAGGGCTTCAGGGCAGGCACCACCAGGGAAGCGAAATCCCCATACACGCTGCTTCAGTACGGGGGAAAACAAGAACACCCCAACACCAAGACAAACAAAGACAACATAACAAGACAGGGGACACAAGAACTTCCCGGGAGAGAGATGAAGATCCTTCTCCTTTAAGTGCTCGTAAACTGGGCCATATCAAGTCGCCGAGAAGAGCAAAAAAAAAAGTCCCTTAGACAATGTAAATTAGAGAAAGACCTAAGAACGGTCTCAGTAAACCGGAACGCTCCACAGTCTACCTGGGGACTGGATTGGATCATAATACCACACCTGCCACTCCAAGGAACAAGGGGCGCGCTCTTTGGTTAATTTCCAGGGGGTTCTCTCGCAGACCGGCCTACCAGAGGGGGGTGGTCCCTATTGGAAGGGGAATTTCTCGTAAAAACACTCTGATCGCGAAATAGAGTAAAATGGGAGGAGACCCCTAACTAGAGAACAAAAAAAAAAAAAAAATGGTAGCTTCAACTTCGAGGGGAAGACAAGGACCCATGGTCAACGCTTCGCAAAAAAGCAAAGGTAAAAGATTTAAAATCCAACAAAAGGGACTGCACTAATGATGAAGTTCGCAGTGGGATGCACTAGCTTGTTTGAAATCCGAAAAAGCGAAACAGACTGCAGGATTGGACAAACCAGCATACTTCAAAAAAAAGCATAGAAAGGGAAACACTAGCATCGGGCCACTCAAGCGCCGTGCCGTCAAAAACTCGGAAGGGGATTCGCGTCTTTTCCATAAAGATGATTCGGCCGGGGGGGGTGTGGGGGGAGGTCAACCGGGACTGCTGCGAGCTCCTTGAGGGGAGAGAAAAACAACCAGAATAGATTAAACTCTCAGCAGATGGCCCGGTGCAAGCAACTAACCAAAAGAAATAAGCACAGGAATAAGGGTGTGAAAAAGGAGAAAGTCTTAGGGATGGTGGGGGGGTTTGAGGGCAAATGCACCGAAAAAGTTGCCGAGCAAAGATGAGAGGGTGACTCAAAAACATCCAGGGCTTTTTCAAGAGGGGGGAAACCGGACAAAGGAGGGCTCAAGATCGCATAAAAAGCTCGCGGGAACTGGGCATCAGCGTGCGCAAAGAATGGAGGTCACGATCAGGGGGTAATTAAAAGAAGGCAAAGTCTAGACTAAGAGTCAAAAGAGGGGGGAAGGCGCGGGGGGGTCGTAGGTCGCGCCCACTCTAAAAAGCTAGAAAAGTACTGGGGTGGTGCCAGAGATGTCAGCCCGGTAAAAAAACATAAATGAGCAAGGGTGTCTAGGCTGATAGAGAGCAACCCCCTAAAGTCGACCACGGCAGGAAGGGGTAATGGGGGGGCTATAGGAAGACCTCCTTAGGGAGACAGCTTGGGAAGAGGGAAAGTGTAAGGAAAAAAAGCGCCCAGGCTTATGCAAACGGAAATTTCCAAGTTGGAACAAAGTCAGTGCTCTCTGCATGGGAGGGTCGATTAGAGGGGGAAGCTTAAAATAGCACGTTAAGGGACTATTAGAACAATAGGGCACTAGTCACGGGAGGGGGGGATTCTGGGTTTTGTGGGTTGGATGGGGGTAGTGGGTTTTGGGGGGGGGGGGGTGGGGCGTTGGAGGTTGTTACATGAAGTGGGAAAGGGAAGATCGCTAGTCCCGATCACGGGTGAGAATTCCCGAAGAGCGACCCCTACGCAACGAACTTCAGCCGGAAAAAAAGCCAAAAAGAAAATTCTTCATTTGGGTTGAAAAAAAGGGGATCAACCGAGAAAGAACAGAGCTCTTTACGAAAGACTCCCCGAAAAGGGGGGAAAGGGGGCGATAAAAAAGGAAAGAGAATGCAGACAATACGCATTTACTCAGGCTTAACTCATAAAGAGGTGACGTAGATTATTTAAAGGAGAAATAAATCTAAAGAAATGTCCAGACTTACCTGAGAAAGAAGTTGGGGAAAAACTCAACGTGCCTGCGCCGCCGGATGGAAGAAAAAATTCCGTGGAAGGGGCATTGTACGGGGGGTTATGGGGTCTCGGGGCCGGGAAGTGGTACACCGGGGAGAAATGGGGAGCAGTTGAAACGAAAGACATCTTTGGTGGGGGCGGGCTTGAGTTTAGGCGCTGAACAGGATTAGGAAAAGTCGAGAAGTACTAAAAAAAAAAACCTGTGTCACAGTTTAAACGGGTCGCAGGGTGGGGGCGGCAGGTTGCGTAAATTCGTGAAGTATTAAGACGAGGTTAGAAGGAAGACACATAAAAAAAAAAAAGCTGACGCTAGTCAGTTTTGCTTATGGCTGCTGGGAAGGGAAACCGAAGGACGTGGCTGCTTTCTATCTTTTCGCAGTAAAGGGCTACGGAACAGGAAAATGAACCGGCACTTGGGAAGAATTCTTGGAAAGAGAGCATTGAGGGGTATGCGCATGTAGTTAGTGATCAGACAATGGGCCCTTGGCCGGAAAAAAGGGAAAAGCAGGAAAAAGAAAGAACGTGTCCTGGACTATGAAGGGCGACTAGGAGAGGAGGCGGAAGAGCTCAGGTCATCAAAGGGATTGGCCGGCAAACTAGAAGTTCAGCAGCTCTAAATAAAAGGGGGGGGCGGGAAAAAAGCTCCTTAACGACCTGAGTTAAAAACAGATTATTTTGAGTGAAAGGAAAAATGGGGTAACATTAGAGCGAGAAAAAATTAGCAAACGAAAGGGAAAATACGAACTCAAAATCAGGAGGAAAGCGAGGTGAGAAATGTGGAACTGGTCTTGTCGAGACTAAAATGAGAGAAGGGGACTCGTCTTGATGTGTAGGTTCAAAAGAGGGACAGGGGAAGCCAAAGGAACGTGCATAAGGGATCTGGGGAGATGCAGAAAAAAAAATGACTCGATTCTGGTTCTGCCACCAACAGGAAGACGGAAAGGAATGGAGACCGCCGGCACTCTTAGATGGGCCTATGGCTGGCTGGACGATTCAGAAGAAATCATTGAATGGATAAGTGGAGTAGGGGAAAATATAAATTTAAAAAACCTTCCAGGGTAGGGAGTTTGATCAGAAAATAAACAGCGGAAAAGGGAAAAAGCAAAGCCTGGCATAACGGGAGAGGGAAGAAAGGCTTTTGTTTCAAAGGCTAAGAAATTCCGCGACTTCGGAAGGAAAAGAGATCATGCTCAACAGCACGAGGGAGACCTCCGAATTCAGGTCAGGCGTGAAAAAAAAGGAAAAACTCAACCTCGCCGAGATTTATACTGGAAGAGGGGGAACGCAAGGGTTTCGAGAAAAGAGGAAAGAAAAGTCCTGGGGGAACTATGAGGAAGAGGTCCCAATTACGGGACTAATCCCCGAAAAAGGCGGTAGTTCATCATCGAGAAGGGCCATAAACCACCGGAAAGGAAATAAGACAAGAGCCTGCGGGAGAAGGCACGTAAAAAAGGATTAAGGAAAAACTTCAAAGAATCTCGAAAGGTAAGGGGGGGGATCCCAGAGAAAAAGGGGAAAAGTAGTGACCGGGGGGTAACATTGAACAAGAAAGAAAACTCTCGAAGAAAACGAGAAGAACCGCTCTAATGTCAATAGGCTTGAGAAACGGGGGAGGAAAGTTGGTCAAGGGCGAGGGTTTAGCGTGATCGGGAAAAGATTCGCCCGGCAACTAGCAGTTTTATTGCTTCGAGGAAATGCGGTTGACGAAGTAAGGGGCAAACTTCACCCGTTGCTGGCGTAAGGAGAACAAGGGGGACAACGCGAGGAGAGGAGGGGAAAACAAAACTTCGGATTTCCGACGACGCAGATTGTCTGGAGAGTGCCAGACAGGAAAAGTGAAGATTTCCGGGGCAGGAACAAGTTCCCAGGAAAACTAGGAAGAGACAGAAAAGGTCCGGGGCTTTGAAAGCAGCACCCACGGGCAGCGGATTCCGACGAAAAAAAAAGAGTTAAAAAGATACTAAAAAGATCTCACGCTCCGATCCTCGGTCAAAAGGTGGGAAGCCACAACAAAAGAAATAAAAAAAAAAAGGGGAGAAATCGCGAGACGGAAGTAACAAAACAGATGAAGACGACCGCGCCGAGAAAAAGAAACTGTCAAGAGAAAAAGGGAGGGCAACTGGCCCGCACCTCGGAAGAAAAATCATTTCTCTATAATTTGTCCTGCAAAAGGCGCGGGAGGACGGCCATCAAAGAAAATCCCCCGCAGCACAAAACATAAGAGAAAAATCAGGGTGCAGGGTGCCAACGTCCGGAGCGAATTCCCCCCAAAAGAAAAAAACACCAAAAAAAAAAAAAAAAAAAAAAAAAAACAAAGAACAAAACCAAACAAAGCAAAAACCCCAACCAAAAAACCCCCCACACCCCCAACCGCCCAACACAACACCCCACCCCCCAAACCCTAAAAAAAAGAACAAAAAAAAAAAAAAACCCCCCCCCCCCACCCCCAAAAAAAACAAACACCCACCCAAACCAAAAAACAAAACAAAACCCAACCAAAAAACCACAGGAAAACCAAGCCCACCCGCAAAACAACCCCCAAAATCAAAAACAACCACAGGAAAAACCAACAAAACAACGCCCCCAGCCCCCAGCCAAACCCCCCCAAGACCGCAGAGAAACCACCACCACCCCCACAAAGAACCCCGCACCCCCAGCCCCAACCAAAAAAAACAGACAAGCCCCCTTACAAGATTTAATAAAAGGAAAACAATCGGCAAAACAGGCAACGTGGCTTCAGGGGGGGAGCCTACGTAGGGGTAATTGAGTGCTAGTAAAAATCTTGAAGAGACAACCTCTTTATTATAAATCCTGGAGGGGCAAGAAAAGGGGAAGAAAGAAAGTATTTTGGCATGCTAGATTTCGGAAAGTCTCGAGGGCATTATGGGTAATGGAGGCTAAAAGAGTTCAAAAAGGGGGCGAATGCCGTCCCTCAGGAATCACTTAAAAAAAGAAATGAGGGGGGGGGAAGCGGTTTGCAGAAAGTTAGTTAGGCTGGGGGGGGACTAAAAGAAGGCGGAAGGGGGCGGCTTCCACCGAAACGATCGCGCATCCCAAGCACTAAACTTCAAGAAAAAAACCCCGAAAACAAAAAAACACCCAAAATCAAACATCAAACATCCAAAAAACATCCTAGCTTACACGGACTCGGAACAGGATTCCGAAGGGGTCTGTAATTATCTGGTTAAAAGGTACCCATATCCTCGAGCTGAAAGGAGGCAAGGTTCCTCGGTTACATAAGGGACGGAAAAATCGAATGCCTACAGGAGACGTTAAAAAGAAATAGTAACACAAACTGGGCATCCGGAGGGACAGGGAAAAAAGAGAAAAAATAGGCCCCCGCCTTTTGCAGAAAATTTTGGGGGGGGTCAGGGAAGACTCATACACTATATAAAACCGCTAGGGAGGGGGCCTTTCTAGAGTCAAAAAACGATGGAGATCTATAGTTTAAGCTTAGGGAATCCAGCTCGATAGCAAAATAAGAACGCACGGGGGGTAGTACGAGTAGCATCGAACCGGGGGCCGGGAATCCGGGAAGATCCCATTCACCAGATGACTCAACCGGCGCTTCGTGGACTGGGATGAAATGGTCGCGAGCAGAAGCGGGGGGGTGGTGGGAAGGTCTATGAGACGCACTGAAGGTCGCGAAAACCCCACAAAACCAACCCAAAAAAAGAACCAACACCACAAGGAAAAAAGATAATGAGAGAAAAAACACCAAAAGTCTCACGAGAAAACTCATTGGGGGGGTCAACGCAGCCGCATCGTGCCATCAAAATTAAACCACCCAGGAAAAAGGGGGTATCAAGAGGGGGGGGGAACATAAAATATTCGTTTGCTTATCTCGGAGGGGGGGGGGGAGGGGAACAAACATTGAAAGAAGGGAGGAATTCAATCGGAGAGAGCGATCAAGAAAAAAAAAAACTGGAGTAGTAAAATAGAAGAGTAATGATATCAGGGAAAGGGAAAGGGAAACAAAAAATCACACTCAAATTTAGTAATAGAAAGAGCATCTGATGGGAAAAAAAACCGATACCAATCTTGCAGAGTGGGGTTCGGAGGAAACGATGCCGCTGGAGTGGGAAAAGGGGGGGGGGAATCCGGGCATAAAAGGGGCTTCTCGTGAAAGAAGGGTCTAAAGGGGAAGCGTGTGTCATCTACCTCCCCAAGGGAACAAGGGAAAAGGCTCGGGGTTTTCCATCAGCGGGGGGCGCAAAAAAGAAAGACAGCAATGTAATTGGCTCAGGGGAATTGCAGGAAGTCAAATGTCCCGATCTTAAGAAAAATTAAAAGAGAAGTGTTATCGGAGCAAAGAGGGAGGAAACAATCGAAGCTACCCAAGAAGCACGGACGGGGGCAGAAGAAGAGCCCTGTCCCGGACACAGAAGGTATAAGGGTCATGCTAAACGAACACCAACCGATCAAAAAACGGTAAGGCGCCCCGAGGGGAGATGGAGGGGGAAGGTAAAAAATAAATTCTACGTCCCAGACGGGAAGGTCCATTTGTGGGAATCTTTAAGGGGGGGTTGGTCGCCAGGGGTCTCCTGGCGTGCGGCTTAGAGGCCTAGGGGGGGAATCGGGACAGTCTTGCGTGCTCTCAAAGAAGGGGGTGGGGGGAGATGAAGATCATCACCGAGGACCTACAAAAGAGCGACTCACAGGGGAACGCGTCACGGGGATCATGGGGGGGGGGGTTTTTGTGGCTGTGTTGGGGTGCGGTGGGGGGGGTGTTTGTTGTTGGGAGTGGGGGGAGGGGGGGGGGAATCGTGCAAAAAGGGGAAGCGCCATTTCTAAAAGGGAGCGCGCAGCCGATCAGGGGGGAGGAAAGACGATAAAGAAGTCGTCCCGAAACTAAAAGAGGGGAAGAACCCCGAAAAAACAGTCACCTTCTGAATTGTGGGGGAAAAAGAGGCTAAGCGGGACGCAAAAAACGAGAGAGGGCCACAGACTGCAAACACGGAGATGGAGAAGAAAAAAGAAGAAGTGCAACATACGACATCTTTTACTCAGGGGTTTGGACTAAAGCCTTCGACACAGCACGCTGCTTAGAAGGAGCTGAGAGAAAGCATCATTTCTGCCTACGTCTGCGAAATGATTTGGAGAGTCAGGAGAAGGGCTTTGCCCAAGGTGCCTAGGGACACGGAACATGGGAGATGTGGCTTGAGGTAGGGTGCCGCAAAAACAAACTGATTTTGGGGGGAAGCCATACGGCCTATTTGGGAGTGTTGTGGAGAGGGGAGGTTGAGGAAAAATCTCAATGTTAAAACAAATGTCATCGCTGCAAAGGAGAAAGCATAAGGGAAGTTGAAAAAGTTCGTCGCGGCCAGGGCGCTTGAGGAAGAGTGACCGTGGAAGCGAGGGTGAATTAAACAAAAAAATAGGATCGCGAGCTAAAAAGGGTTTTTGATTGAGGAGGGGGAGGAAAAACACGCTGAAAACTTGCAAGGCAGGAGGGGAAATCGTGCGCAGTAGCGCGAGAGCAAAGAAAAGGGGGAAATCAAGAAGAGCGTCCCTAATTGGGGGGAGGATGAACTTCTCAAAACTACAACGGCATGGGGGGTCGGAATCTGGGGCATCAATGTTCGAAATTTGGAGAAACGGAGACAGCTCCTTTCCGGTCCTTGGCAAAAAGGTCAACAGACCCCGAGAAAGGTCGGGGCTCGCAGTTCAAAATAACTTGGGGAAAGGAAAGGAAAAGCATATCTCGTTGCTTGCGCAAGAAAAGGAAAAGTGATGAATTCCGAATGCTCAGCTAAAATTAGGGGAGGAGTCATAAGAAACTATTTAGTGCTGCTTGAAGGGGGTGAATCACCGACTACACACAGGGAAGAAGGGAATCCTCGTGTGCTCAAGGGCCTTTGATACTTAAGGGAGGAGGGATTCGGGATAGGATTTTTCAAGGGCTCCTTCGAGCGAGAAGCTTGGGGAAGTTCCAATAGACAGTACCCAAAAGGGAGGGAAGAGAGAAAGGCAAATCTCTTGCTGAGATTGGGGGGGGTCTAAAGGAAACTGCCTCAAGACCGGGGAAGAGGGTGAGCTCCCGTCTAAGAGGGCGATCTGGTTCTAGAAGTGGGCGGCATCTGGAGAGGAAGGTAAAAGAAACAGGTAATTGAATTTTTCTCTGTGGGAGAGGGTAGAGGTTCCATGGAAAGACTGTAGCACAACGGCATTTGGGGGGGGTCGATAGCAGCTCCGAACGGGAGCCAAGAAGGAACACGGTTATCGGCGGGGGGCGGGGGGGGGTTCCGAAAATTGGGGAAACAAGAACACTTCTAGAAATTTGCTTAGAGGTTT
>Ga0179593_1542689_pt1 | contig 11649 bp, 10 predicted proteins | sample CZODoug2_1_08_16_FD_185931 | JGI IMG/M metagenome (GOLD analysis project Ga0179593, IMG submission 185931) | Vadose zone soil fungal communities from Angelo Coast Range Reserve, California, USA - CZODoug2_1_08_16fungal (PacBio error correction) | ecosystem: Environmental > Terrestrial > Soil >...
GGAAGGATCCGATGAGGAGAAGAGTGGCCGAACGGAACTCTCATTGTTATCAAACCGATAAGCCCGAGGCTGGGTAAGGAGAAACGGATTTGTGACAAACCAGCCACGAAAAAAGGGGGGCCTACTGCTAACCCAGGTACAGAGCAGAGGGCTGAAGCTAAGGGAGTTCCTCGGGGAATCGGCCAAGTACTGGAAGTGCCTCTCTGAAAATGAAAAAAACCCCGAAATCAACTCTTGTTGGAGAGGGGGGAGGGTTCCGATAGTGACGAACCCTGAATTCCGGCTATTCTGAGAATCAATCGAAATAGAGACAAGGGACCCGGGTCGATGAAGAAGGGGCCATCTCTAGAAAAAAAAAAAAAAACGGGGGAGAAAAGAAAAAAAGAGAGGGGGGGGGGAAGGTTTCGGTTGGGGAGGGTCCACGTGTAGGTCAAAAAAAAGAGAAACTAGGGGCCTCTTTCTCGCAAAGGGGACGTCATAAACAAAGGGGTCATGAATACTATCGAAAGACGACGGGGGATAAGAGCTGAAGGGACAGGGGATAGAAAAGGGGCTAGGCAACCGGCGAGCAGGGTCACCCTAAACTGGAAAAGGAGGGACCGATGACGTAGAGGGATTGGGGAAACCAGGGGAATTGGGTCAGTTTTCCAATCTAGAAGGGCATCTTGACATCCCCTGGGCTTGGAACTCGTGGATCCCACTTAATGAGCCGTGCCGCATCTGTCAAAACCGCCATCGGAGGAAACCGGTAAGGAGAGGGACACACGATAAAAGGCAAAAAAAGGCGCTTTGGGTCAAAAAAAAAGTTAAAAAAGTCAATCGAGAGGGGCAGTGGGAATAAGACTCCGCAAAAATCCCTCTAAGACAGGGAAGAAGGGGCGAACACAGACATAAAAGATGAGGGGAGGAAAGACATCTTAGACCAAAAAAAAAAGATAAAAGAGAAAGGCGCGCGGTCCGTGAAGGAGGGAGGTCAAAGATTCTTGGAAGGGTAGGAAAGGAAAAAAAGTCTTCATTGGGGGAGAATAACGACGAATCAAAGCGCCGAATTACTTTCGGGGCGGGAGACAAGAAGCAAGGACAAATCAGTAAATGAAGAAAGGTGGGGGGAAAAGGTGAAAAAAAGCGAGGGGTCAAAGAACAAAACCGGGACACGGTAAACCGAGAAAACCATTTACTGGGTTTGAAACCAATGGGATATCTGGATCCTTCGCAGATTTGCTAAATCAAAATTGGAAGTCCACCTCCTTCTAAAACAAATTCCAAATCGAAACTCTCTTACATGCTCAGCTCACCTCCCTCAAGTTATAGGCCAGCGGGGGAGAAGGGTTGAATCGACAAAGGGTCGTTATCTGGATCGAGGGGGGGAAATAAACCAATCGGGGGCTGCCGCCAAGATATCCAAACCAAACAGAAAGAAAACCCCACCGGACGTTGGGGGCTCAACTATGAGGAAAGACGAAAAAGGAGTAAAGTGAGTATTCAGTGAGGTTAGAATTAGAGATGGGGGACGGGGACCCGTTTAGGCAGAACAGGCCGGGGGAGGGGAAAGAGGAGACTGCGTGAAACAACATGGGGGTTGAAGAGAGCCCGTCCCAGAGGAAACATCCTTGGGGGGCGTATCCAGGGTTACTTGCTCTGTAGACCAACAGGAAAAAAGAGTACATCTTCGGATGCGCGGGCGGGAGTGAAAAGTTTATCGCAAAGAGGACGAAAAGACACATTCCGGAAAAAAACGACTGGGTGTTGCCAAAGCATTGTGTTTTCAATCAAGAGGGCCGAAGTGGATTTACCGGGCGAGAACGGGCGAAGAAAAAACATGAGAGGGAAAAATTTTTTCCACAGTTTAAGTCCAGTCCAGGGGAAAAGAAGGAAAAAATGTCAAGTGAATAACAGTGGGTTGAGAAAAAGGGGCTCAAAAGTAAAGAAGGTAGAAGGTCAAGCTAAAAGGGAAGGTATTGGAGCATTAACAGGCCGAGAACCGAGGCCAGAGCTCGGAAAAAACATGAAAAGTCGAGCCAACGATTGGATAGCAAGGGGAACAGGGAACGAAACACATAATGAAAGCAGGAAAGCCCAGGGGTCAACAAGTACAGCTGCTAAGCTAAATAGGACCGCAAGGAACCGAAACAATGTGTCTGTACCGTCATAGGGTCAGGAAGCAATCCTTCTTTACCTCACATACATTACAGGTGCTCTTTCAATCTAAACGTAGGCCCCCAGCCTATCCGCATTTAAGAGGGGGTCAGGGGGCCGGGGACTTCCTTCAAGGGAAACAAAGCATTCCCATACTGAAGCGCTTTTAAGGTCACCAGTCTTTCTGAGGGGTCAACTATGGGAAAGGGCGCTGAGAGGCTAGGCTAAAGGAGAGAGTAACTATCCAAAATCCAAAGAAAGGCGACACTATAAAAGGCAAATACTGCACCAACACATCACAAGAGACTTGAAAAAGTTGGGTGTATGAGGGGAGGGAGGGGATCGATTTATTACACGCCCCTTTCTAACAAGAAAAGGTTCGCTCAAAAGCTTGGAAAAAAGTCAATCGTGGGGGATTCGAAGAAACACATCACTGGGAGGGAGACGTCTTTAAGTTAACTTGAAAGTCGAGAGAAAAAGAAGTCGGAATCCTTGAAGGGAAAACGTTTTATCGATCTAACAAAACGAGGGAAATAAAGGATAGACGGGGGGGTTGGTCGAGGGAAAAAAGAAGGAAAGTGCTTGAAGGCGAACGCCAAAAGGGGACAGGAAGAAGATGGTGATAATGAGGGGAGACTACTTCGAGAAGGACAAGGGAAAGGGAAGTCGACAGAGTTGGCTGCAGAGAGACTGGTCGGAAAAGGAAATGAGAAAAAAAGATATTAAAGAAATGGGGGAGGAGAAACATTGTCCGTGGTCCCAGGTCAAAACGAAACAAGAATTCTAAAAAAAAAAAGGGATGCTTTGGTGCGGAAACGGGGTCTTTGTCACAAGAACGTTCTAGCGGTAATTTGGCTAAGCTGTAAAGGGGAGGTCAGTGCCCCCCGGAAAAGGTGATCTTGTACAAATCCTCTTCATAGGAAGGAAGAAGGGCAGGGCTATGTGCGGGGCCGAAGCTAGGTGAGCGTCCTAGAACGGCAATTGGGGACAATGCGGCTCGAAAAGAAAAAAATAACTCGCCACGCGTTTTATGCTAAAAGGAAGGCAGGGGGGAGAACATTTCCGAGGGAGGCGGGTACATTTGAGGCGGCGGGAAAACTGCGGTAAAACGGAGGATACTTGCCGCCGGGGAGGACGTCGGGGGATTGTGGGGCAGTTGGGAAAGTGAGTTTCATGACAGGGTAGGGGTGCATCTTGGAGGGGGGACAATCTTCTTAAGTGCCCTGGTTGGAATCAGTTGTTTGGGGGGACTCTTGGCGGCACGTCTTAGCTTTCGAAAAGGAGGAACGAGGGGGAAATGGGGGGAACCTGGGATTCCCGTAAGACTGTAAAAAAGTGGCCCGAGCACGCCCTAGGACGCGGGAAGGGAAAAAGCCCTTTGGAGCGTGCACGGAAACCTTGCGAAAACCCCCCCGCCACCTCACTGGTGCCTACCATTGTAGGGAAACGGCGTTGACCTAGGGGAAACTGGATTCTTACCCCTTTGAAGTTGTCAAAAAGTATTTGACAACCCTGGGGCGGGCGAAGGCCTCTAGGCTCAACCACTACCGTCAGGCAGAGAAAAAATTGGACAGGTATGAACCCAAATGGGGAGGTCTCTAAAACCGAGGGGAGGAAAATGGGGGGGGGTCGGATGAGGGTTCATACAGTTGAAATTACCAAACCAGGGAGCGTTACGAAAAGGTCAGCTTTGACCTTGAGGTGAAGGAAAATTGGACTACTCAAAGGTACCAGGTAAGGCCAAAAGGCAACAATGAAAGCTGCGGCTTAAAGACGTTCACCCCGAACCGTGGGGGAGGACCCTCTTAAAGCGGCCGAGTCCCTCTAGACACAAAGTAAAGACCACCAGAGGAAAAAAAAAATGAATCATGGAAATAACTATGACACTAGAAATGGTTTCGTCCTGGGCACGCATCGGAGACGACAGCAGGGAAGGTCTAAAGGGATTTTAAGGGTGGAATTTCGATTTCTTTGCGGTGTAAAGAAAAGGGTCAGGCATCTACTAGGGGGGTTGACTTAATTTTACAAAGACCGCACGACGCCTCAAAACGCCGGGGGATGCTGAATGGACCGGAAATCAAAGGAGCCTCTTTCTCATCGTTGAGGGTAGGGGACGAGCGTGGGGGAAAACGATGGGGGGTAATTGGCAAGTAATACAAGGTTGGCGGGTAAAAAAAAACAGAAGGTTTCTTAATGGAAGGGGAAAGAAAATCTAGCGTGTCCACTCTTGGAAAAAAGGGGTGAAATGTCAGCCTTTTACTTTCTTATGGCCGGGAGGGGGGAAAACCCAAAAAAAGAAAACAAAATGCTTGGGCAATCCCGTGGGCTTGGGAAAAAATCATCGCGTATACCCACACAACTCGCGAAAAACAGATGAACTGGGTTTTCCGAGCTTTTTTTTGGTTGGGAGCCAAAGGCGAACGACCAGAAGAAAAAACAAAAGAACTAATTGAGGGAGGAATCGAACCCAGCCCGGAAAAACAGAAAACAGTAACTAATCTTAAAGAGAAAAGGGTTCCACCAAAGTGCCCAAAAATGGGGTTTCGAATCTGGTCGCACCCTCAAGCATTCGAGGGGGTTTGGAACTCTAAAGGATGAAGAGGCTAAGCCCGGAGTAAGAATGACACTTAAAATTGAAGAAATGAAGTCGTTCAGTAAGGGAGGAGGGGGAGAACCAAAAGTAAGATGTTCAAGCCCTGGAAGAGGTTCGGAACATTGGTCCGAGAGGCCTGAAAGACTCTGGGTTTCAAAATGCAACTGGAAATTTCTTGAACTGAGGGCGATCTAGGGCTCATGGGGGGGAAGGTAACCGGGGGAAAGCAAACCGGGGTAAAAGGTACACCAATAAATGGGCAAGGGGTTGGAAAAAAAAAAGAAAAGATCCCGCGCACGGGGACTATAAGGCTGGGGGTCCCACTTGAAGAAAAGTCTCTCAAAAGGAAAAGCCTACAAAGATCATAGGGGGAACTCTTTTCGGCGCCGACCTTTCTCCAATCGGGGGCTAAATGTCAATCTGGAACGCCGAAACGTCCCTCTCCTTTGGGGGGTCGGGAAAAGGTGATTCGGGTCCGTCTGGAGAGCGAAAACGGGAAGGAAGTCACGGAAAAACTATCTCTAGAGGGAAGAGAGAGGTCCAGCGGCACCAGCATGGGGAACCTCAAAAGTCCAGATCCAGGAAAAGCAACTTAGTAAGGGACCTTCAAAATTTTCAATACAGGGGAAAAATTGTCTGAAACACGGAAAACGAGTTTCCATCGCGCGGTCAGGAGAACTTCATTCCCCAAGTTGAAATAATATGGGGGAGAAAGAACCACTTTAATAAAAAGGGTTGAGTTATCTAACTCCAATGGAGCAGAAAATGAATTCAAATATTAGGGTAAAAAAATTATCTGCGTGAAAAAAGACCGATGGGAAAGGGGAGGATGTAATCAGTGGTCAAAAGGAAAAAAAACAGTTTTACGTTCAGTTTAGTCGGCAGCCTCGTTCTTGGTAGGGGTTCCTTGGAGGATTTCGGGAGGTCGCAACGCAAAAATAATTGGGCTAGAAAGAGAAATTCCAGCCTGAAAAACAGCAACCGAAGGGTTGCTTTAGAACGCGGCTGAAAGTGGGGCTGAGAGATGCAGATCGCACATGGTGGGGACGAAAAACCGCGGCCGAAGCAGAAGACTCGGGAAGCCGAAGCTTGCGGCGAAGCAAAGGGGGACGCCAACGAAGTCACAGGGGAGGGGCGTGGAAAGGCGGCCGATCGGAGGGAGATAAGACTTCGGGTCAAATCTGCGATCATAAGGCCAGCGTGGGGCTGGATGAGGGCGAACTACGTGGAAAAAAAAAATAGAGGGGGACGGGTTCGGGGGGGGGGGGGGGGGGGGGGGGGGGGGGGGGGGGGGGGGGGGGGGGGGGGGAAGATACAACTCTCATTGGAGGTGCCCAAAGAGAGCCAAAAAAGTGACATTGGTCCAACGCAAAAGACGAAGATAAGAGCTCCAAGGCAACAAGGTTCAGTGGGCAGAAGGGAAAAGAAAACAGGTGAAGCCTTCTCGAGGGGTGATCCAGGAAGAACGGGGGGAAAAATTCCCGGATAGTCACAACCGGAAACTAGACGGGAGGGGAAGAAACATGCGCTAAACTGGTAAGCAGCAAAAGACGATCCCACGGTATGGGGTGGGCGGGCCATTCCAAAAAACCAAGAAGGCGAGGAACCCAAAAAAGGGGAAAAGAAAAACCAGCGACGGCCCGTAAAATCCCCAGGAAAAGGGACAGGTCGAAGTTTTGAGAAAACAAGAAGGACAGTCAAGCCCGGAGAAAACTCCAATGCCATGATTCTTCAATTCCTATCAGAGAGGGTCCGAACCACTGTCTTAAACCAGAAATGGAAACTGACTCGGCGAATATAAAAACGGGTGGGGTCACGATAACCGCAGCGCCGATCAACGGCCGGTTTTCCTTATCACGGCTTGCTGTAGAAAAAAGGACAAACTGCCCTGGACACGAAAGCTTGAGGTGCGGCTGAATGATCGGGACCGGGGCTTCCGAAGAGGCGGAACACAGAGCTTCAAAGATGAAGCCATTAAGAACAGGGACGTTGTTTGGGGCCGGGGAGTGGTGTGTTCCAAAGACTAAAAAAAAGTAACTGTTGGCCGCTGAGGGAAATATAGCAAAAAAAAAAAATTGTGGTGGGTAACGCCAATGTGGGCACGGTAATCCGCAAAGTATAGGCATTTCGCACGGGGCGGGAGGTGAATAAAAAGGTGGACGTCAGGTGACAGCGGGATTGATCACTGGAAATCACTGGAAGGAAAAAAAACTTAGGGAATTGACAGTACCTGGCTTGAGAGAGGAAAAAGCGCTTCAAAATTAAAAAAAACGGAAAACGATTTGTAGAGCCCAGATTTCCGAAACAAAAAAAGACAAAGGGGGGTAATGTACAGGAGCAAATAAAGTGCCATGGAACCAAAAGGGTTTGAAACGTTTCTGGGGAAAGTAACGCAAAAACAAAATCCTCAACTTGGTCACACCCGTCTCTAGTCAAGGAACATCACTAGGGCAACAAGAAAAAAAAAAAAACCAAAAACCCCCTTCAGCACCCACAAAAACAAAAAAAAACAAAAGCCCGCTCCAAAACAAAAAAAAAAAAAAAAAACACAAAAAACCGCGGTGAATGCCCAAGGCGGAGAGGAGCCGCGGGCGAATCAAGAATTTCAGGTGGGACGCAAAACAACAGAAGGGCGATAAAGAAGAGGGGGAAGCGTATGGGAAAGGAGCCGGGGATGAAACTTTCAACCGCTACTCACAAGGAACTGCAATTCTCCATCAAGGACACAGCAAAATAATCCGAAGAAAAAAACGAACTTCGCCTCTGGGGGGGGGAAAGTGGGGGTGAGGGAACAGCGGAGTGAACGAGCAAAAAGGGGTTAAAAGGAAAAGGGGTCAGAACAGTGAGAGAAAATGAGTGTCTAGTGAAAATAGCAAGCGCGGTGGGTAAGGCGATGAATCCACCAGGTAAAAGGCAAAAAGGCTTCGAGGGTGGCGACGAAAAAAGCCGTAAAAGCAAAAAAAAGGGGCAAAAGAAGCGGATAAACAACAACCGGAGAAAGGCAAAGGATTCCTTAGTAAAGGGGGGGGGTATGCGGCGATCAGAGATTGCATCGGGAAAAGTTGCGGGAAAAACAAACTCGAAGTGTCATTAGGTGGGGAAAGGGGTACAAAAGCTTCCTGAAAGAGAATACGCACAACTGAGACATTAAAGGGGAAACGACCCTATTTGTTGTAATCGAAGGAAAGGTCAGCTTCCTTCCAAAGATTCGGGGACTATCAAAGATGCACACCGGAACAAAAAATCCGGTTCCCAAAAAGAATGAGAGAGACCCATTTCCGAAAAAATTTCTCAAGGGGGGAAAGGAAAGAGGGGGATTTTTTGCCTCTGGCACCCTGAAAAATAACATTTTGACCTCTCGGAAGGTGCGCCTTCTCGTCGGTGTCAACTTGTTCGCGTTCCAGCTCGGCCCCACCGAAATAAGTGGGAAACGCTTGAGCGCAGCTTTACCTGCGGAACTCACTCTGGCCAGTATTCGATTGGTTTCACGTCAACTAGGAGGAAAAATTGGGGAACTTCACTGAAGAGGGCTAGGGACATAATTTCCCGACCGAAAAAAAAGCTTGGGGACGACAAAGTTGTCATGGGAAAATTTCCAACGTTCTTGGAAAATAAAAAAATGTGAGATTCTTTGGAGGGAATAAACTCAAGGAGACAACAACCTCGGGATCTTCACAACTAGGAAGGAAGCGGGTTCGGGGGGGGATTGGGGGGGGAGGGTGTCTTGCCAAGGTGGCGTTCTTAAGTATCAAATCTGATAGATAGTGACTGGCCCGATGGGCTCTGTCACTGTTTCATTCTCCTTGCAATAGAAGCGCCATTGGAGAGGAAAGATTGATAAAAAAGACGGCCCATCGAAGGGCCTGCCCAGTGCAAAGGGGGGAAGAACGTCTCGTCCCCTGTCGACACAAACAAAAAAACAACCCCCCCCGGGGTGTGCGAGGCCCGAGCGCTGTCTAAACTTAAAGGGCGGGTGACCCCGGGGGCAGGGCCGGGGGGGGTCTTACCAAAGTTTTTGGGTGAGTTAGGATAATTACTCAAAAAAAAAAAAACATATCTCAGGTAAGGGGAGTGGGAGGGACAAGGTATTAGGGATTTCAACAGAGAAAAAAAAAGGTTAGTTTTTGTCGGTAGAGAGGGGCGTTAACCTACCGGTTCACCCAAAATATGGGGAAAAAAACAAGAGCGACTGACGTAAAAAAGCGTTCGGGGACCTGGTTCGGTGTGGAAATCAACAAAAATGGGAGTAAACGAGGGATAAAAGGCCCAACCCAACGAAAGGACCAGCCGCTGTGGGCGGGGGGTGAAAACCGAGGGGGGGTTTACGGAAAACCTTCCGAAAGAGTCTAGGGAAAATGCTGGCAGAAGTCAGCTATACAACCAGAAAAAGGAATCGCCCATAAGCAAATCAACACTGACGCTAACGGAGACTGGGAACCAAAGGTGAAAAGCAGAAAAGTCCCACGAAAAAGCGTTCAAACCGGCACGGGAGGGCGGGGGGTGATAAAAGGGGGGACTTTGGGAGGAGCGACAGGTGGGCGTATTGATCGGCAACAAAAGGACTCCAAGGAAGAAAAAAGTCTGGACGCCCGTGGGCAAGCTCTTGAGGCACCGTTTCTTTAGGGGGGGAAAGGTTCATTCGTACCTTTGAGGGTGGTTCAACGAGGGATTTTGAAATGTTAGTTTGGGCTGCGGATCGGGGGGGGATACTTCGATCCTCTTCCGAAGAAAAAAAATAGAGGAAATAATGTAAAAAAGTTAAAGTTTTTGCGGAAAAACCGTGGCGGGAGGGGCGGGTCTCAAGGGGGAAAAAAATGCTCCATCAAGCTTTTTCATATCCTGCAATGGGTCAGTAGTGTCAAGCCAAACTAAGAGAGGATGCCTCAGACCAATGGCGTTTTGGGACCACGCGAAAACAAGCATAAAAAAAGAACGTCCTATCGAGAAAGGCGACCGCAAAAGCCGGGAGCGTACATAGAGGAGAAACAAAAAGATGCACTCTCTACGGAAAGAGGCATTTCAAACCGTCTGGGGTTAAATTGTTCGCGAAAAACGGGAGGAGGAAAATGGGGTTTCGGTATCTAATGAGAGGGGTCTGCAGTCTTAGGGGGAATTGTGAGAAAAAAGGGGATTTAAGGAACTTCATGGGGGGAGGGGGTTCCTCCCAAGTCCAGGGGAAGGCACACTTTTCTGGGGGTGTGAGAGATGGAAGAAGACTCCTGAACTTGGGGCGGCACCTATGATGGGTTTCAAAAGAAGACAGCTCCCATCTCAGAGAGGGGAGAGCAATGGGACCGGCGAACCGGGTCTGGGGGAGTTTGACATCAAGGGGGAGCTCCAAGCACTAGAATGACAGAAAAAGTCACCGAGGGAATCCGGGCGAAAGGGCTGACTCCTAGCAAAAGAAGGGCAGGGGGCTCCGTGCAATTCCAGGTGCTTCAGGAATGGACTTTTCGCAAAGGAAAGTCCTAGGGGTTCAACTTTTCGGGTCTTTTAAATCTCTTCTCGAGGGAAGAAGGCGGAGGGTCAATTCCTTCTACAGCAAGGCAGCGCAAAGCTTTCCATCTCTCTCTGACAAAAGTGAACCTCGGGAGGAATACAAGCCAAAACGCCACGTGCCCGGGGGCTCTCTAAAAAACAAAGGGGAAGAAAGACTGTCCCTTGAGGAAATGGAGGGAGACGGGACCACTTTTCAAGGGACAGAGAGAAAAGAAATTCTACGGAGGAGAAGGCAGCCCGCCTGCAAAAAGGAAAGAAAAATAGGGAAAAAAAACACCGGATCTGGATTAGGTGCGCGCAAAATCGAAAAAATCCTTCCGGTAGGACCAAGAAACTAGGGCAGAGCGGAATCTGCTTGGAAGGGTTTAAGCAGTATTAAAGGAGGGAGGGGTAGTGGGGACAACTATTATGAGAATAGAAAAGCCAAGGGATTGAGTCGTTCATGATAATGGTTGGGATAAGGGGGGGGGGAAAAGATTTAAGACCTCAAAAAGAAGGATAAAGGGAGTGCGTACCGGAAACTCACTGGCAAAAAAAAGTGTCTTGGACTTAATAGGGAAATGGAAAATGGCACATTCGCGTAACCAAAAAATGGAAGGGTTCAAAAAACAAGCGCACCTTCTCCTCCGAGGAGGGGGGAAAAAGTCCGAAATTACTGAGGGGAAAACAGCAGAGTTCTGGCTATGCACGAAGGGGGGGGGGGGGGGGGGGGGGGGGGGGGGGGGGGGGGGGGGGGGGGGGGGGGGGGGGGGGGGGGGGGGGGGGGGGGGGGGGGGGGGGGGGGGGGGGGGGGGGGGGGGGGGGGGGGGGGGGGGGGGGGGGGGGGGGGGGGGGGGGGGGGGGGGGGGGGGGGGGGGGGGGGAGGGGGGGGGGGGGGGGGGGGGGGGGGGGGGGGGGGGGGGGGGGGGGGGGGGGGGGGGGGGGGGGGGGGGGGGGGGGGGGGGGGGGGGGGGGGGGGGGGGGGGGGGGGGGAGGGGGGGGGGGGGGGGGTTGGAAGCAAGAAGAAGGGGAAAATGCAAAGAATCATTCGGTCTGCTGATGGAAAATGAATGCTGTAAGAAGGGGGGAAAGTTGAGAAGGCCTTCCAAAAGAGGGAATGGGAAAGGGTGAAGTGGCTCGTGAAAACTGTACCCTAGAAAACACAAATTGAAGAAGGGTTTCCCATCCAGGGAAAAAGAATAAGAAAAACTCCAAGGGGGATAACCTTTCAAAACAAAACGGTCGTTTTGGGGTCAAGGGGTTGGGAAGCCTAGATGGAGCAAGTTCGAAAGAAAGAAGGTTGGAGAGCAAAGAAAGGTTATCCCGTACATCAAAACCAGAAAACGCGGGAAAGGGGGGAGGACAAAAAATCGCTCAACGGAGAAGAAAAGAGGATGGCGGCATGGGTGTCAAGACCCCGAATTTATAAAGGCGGGGGGGAA
>Ga0179593_1727699_pt1 | contig 11649 bp, 7 predicted proteins | sample CZODoug2_1_08_16_FD_185931 | JGI IMG/M metagenome (GOLD analysis project Ga0179593, IMG submission 185931) | Vadose zone soil fungal communities from Angelo Coast Range Reserve, California, USA - CZODoug2_1_08_16fungal (PacBio error correction) | ecosystem: Environmental > Terrestrial > Soil >...
CTATGGGAGGAAAAAGGGGATGTGACTGGGGGGGGGGGAAGTTTCTATGGGACGAAGAACAGAAGCAGTGCTTTCCTCTAGCAAACAAGCTAGAACGTCGCGTCTTCGACCTGGAACCGGAGCTATTCAAGAAATAAAAGAAATCTCCTTCCACACGAAGCCGTGAAATTTCCCTGATGCGGGGGGCGGTGAGTCAGGAAAAGGGGGCTAAAGGGGAAAGGAAAAACTTGTTTCCTGGGGGGGCTAGACAGAGAATCTTGCAAGACAAAGAGGGATCGGCGCTGGGCGAAAAGGGGACCTCGCGGCGCTCTGATGAAGTGGGACTCCAGTCCCCTTTTACAGTCTGAGGAAAATGAACGACTTTCGTAAATTTGAAAGGGGGAGTCGTCCCTTATCGAAAAAAGACCGGCCGCTTCATGTGCGAAGGAGGGCGTGACGATTGGTACGACCAAATGAATCTGATTGAGGGACGAAGCCGGGAAGCCCGGGGGCAGAAGCGCAGAAAGTAAATACTACCCCGCGCTAAACTTAACGGCTTAATCCGAAAAAAAAAGGGGAAGTCTGATGGAAACTACTACTTTGAAGGTTCCGGGGTGGGGGCTGAGAGGTTAAAGCCGTGAATAAGCAGCAATGTGGGGGAGGGAACTGGTCTCTAAAGAAGGAAAAGTGCGAGGAAGGAAAAAGCCTATCACGAAAAAGCGAAGAGCTATAGAATCCCCGAGGAACAAGACTCGACTTGAAAAAAAGACCTCAGCAAGGTTAATCAGAAAAAAAACACAGGACACGGAGGAGGGTGGCAGTGGTCAGAAAAGACCTCCTTGGGGAATCGTGACAAAAATGCTATGGGAAAGACTGCCAGCAGGCCATATCTCAAGCAACGCGCCAGAGTCTGGAAAACCGGGGAACGACCCGGATCGTAACAATTTTTGAATAAAGGGAGCGAAAAAGAAGGGAGGCGCAAGCCGCATTATGAAAGGGGGAAAAAATACTCCTAACCAGGGGGACAAGGTTTTCACACCCAAAGAAAAAGGGGGCACGCGAGCTGGGGCGAGATCGGAGGACATACATCGCCGTCATCAAGGGGAAGGAAGGCCGACAGTACGAAGTAAGGGAGCTCTGCAAGCCAAGACGACACAGGAATAGGTAGAAGGGAAGAGCTTCCATCAAAAAGGGGAATGGGGAGGTTTTCACCAGGAAAAGATGCCGAGAAACCAACAAGTTTTAAGAGAAATCAGGAAGATCAAGAAAAGCGCGGGGAAAGACGCGTTTCCCCAAGATCGAGCGGAGGGGGGGGGAAAGAAAAGGGCTTTCTCTATCCTCTGAATGGGAAAAAGAGATCTCGAGGGAGTATTCTTCTGAGCGTAAATTCGACCTCGAACCTCGAAACTCACTGAGGGGGCCTTCGGAGATACTTCACGGAGAGGAGCCCTGCACAACCCGGGACTAAGAACGAATCCTTTGGGGGGAGAAACCTGAGGGGGATCAGGAAACCCCGGCGAACCTAGGGATCCGTCCTCGACATCTTCTGACGAGCGCTCGGGAAATGGAGTAGAGGATCACCTGGACTCCATGGGGAGGAGAGGGGGCTGCAAGGGAACACTTCGAAAGACCCGGCTGGGAGACGAACAACCTTCGACTACGGAGCGGGGGGGGGGGGGTCGAAGAGGGATGCTGGTTAAGATTACCAAACGAGCCGGTCGGTGCGCTCAGCTAGGGCCCGAGGGCAACGCCGAGAGAGGGAAAGTGCGCGGAAAAGCCGGAAAAGATCCCGCAAAAGATTCACTCTCAAGGAAACCGGTCAGGAGGGGGAAAGGGAACCCTACCGAGAAGAAAGGCTCTAAAGGTTCTTTCCAATGGGAAATCTCGTGCGACAGATCCAGAAGAATCTTGGGGAGGAAAGAAGCAAAAGAGGGGGCTCATGCACACAGGGAAATGCTCTCAAAAGGAGAAAGAAAGGAGGTAAAGGGTTCTCTTACTGAAGAGAAACTTTTTGGAGAAGAAAAGCTAGTCCCGCGCGCTCAGGAGAAAACAGGGCTAAGTCACGTAATGGGTAGTCGCCTCGCTCAGGAGGAGGGGAAAAATATGCTCAAGAAGTCAAGGGGGCGAATTGAAGAGATGGCGAGAAACTGAAGATCCTGAAAATCGCAAGGGGCGAAAAAGGCCGCTTCTCAGGAGGAGCCTTGTCCGCACTTCAAGGTATTTCGCAGCAAAGGCGCGCCATTCAAAAGCTTCAACCAAGAGGAGCCGTAGCCCACCAGAAAAAAAAAAGGAGGGAAAGAACTACAAGCGTAGCCGAAAAAGCCTTGTCGGAAGGGCGAAATCCTTGTAGCATTAGGGGGAGCCACGCCAGGGCGAGCTTGCAGTTTGAGACTCGATCAAAAGAAAAGGGACCACTACGCTCCTGGAAAAGGGGATGTAAGGTCCGGTGGGGGAGATTGATCAAAGGGAGCATGCCTCTCGATAAAGATCGGGAAGAGGACGGAGGTGCAGCGCGGCCGCTCCGGTACGGCGGGTGGAGCTGAGACGGATCACCAGGGGGGGGGGGGTACGATTTCGAGAACGCGCGCCTATAGAGCCACTTCCTACGAGAAAGTCAAAAAGAAAATAAGAGCGTGAAGAGAAACGCGCTCGAAGAGGCTCCAGAGTGAAACTATTATTCCGGGGGGATGGGGGATAGATCGGGGTGAATCTTGCGAATCGGCGGAAACATTCCGGAAGAAAAAAAACCTTCACCTGAGAGGGGGGGGGGGGACCCAAACATCTGTCACCACCTCGTCGGGGGAGTTCGTGAGCCTTCGGCGGGGGTATACTTATGCAGGAAGGCGGATAAAAAGGCCAAAGAGCCGTTCACGGACTTGGGGGGGGGGGGTGTGAAAACGCAAAAGGCTAGGGTGAGGAAGAAAAGCGGCTGGCTGTGCCATAAGAGGCGCATTCGTTGGGAGTCTTCGCCCTCCGTGGAAAGCACAGACACCGGAAGGGTCTATTATACGGGGGGTAAGGTGAAAGACTGTCACACTCCTAAAGGGCGCTCTTGGAAGAAAAGGCCCTTGGGCGAGTCTATTGAAACATGTCTCTCCAGATTCAAAAAGATAGAAACAAGAAACGAACACCGAAGCTTCCTAAAAAAAAATCTATCAGGGAAAGCTTTGCTGACTCTCTCTCCAAGTCGGCGTAAAAGCAAGGAAAGGGGAAGAGGACCTGGATTATCATTGACATAGGGATTTGCGCTTTTGGGGGCCCATGGGGAGCCTACAAATACAGGAAGACTCCCACCAGCACGACCCACTCCCCACTTCGAAAAAAGTGCTGCTCTGTCTATAAAGCATTGTTACATCAGAGTGTGAGTTTGTCGTGCGCGTGAGCCTCAGATCCGCACCGGGATGGAACCTTTCTTGTGGAGGTCGCTAGAATGTCGGGAAAGGGGAATCCTCTTGGGAAGGGTGAAATAAGTAAAGGATCGGAACCGCAGCGCACCAAAAAAAGGGCGCTCCGTTGGGAAATGTTCGGAGGGGTCTGATCGAGAAGAAACGAAAAGGTTCGGGTCAGGTCAAGGTAAAGAGTTCATTCAAAGGTTAAAAAACTTAAAGCGCAGCTAGGGCAAGCGAAAGAGTCCCTCTCTTGCGCGGGGACTCGGTGATGGAGGACCATTCACACACCAAAACTGAACAAACGGAATCGCCACGGCGAAAGATATTCGGATAGGATCTCCCGCAAAAGGGCAGGTGTCGCGAAAAGAGGCGTGAAGGTGGGCGATGGAGGAAAGGGGGCCTCTCTCGACAGGGGCCGGCATGAGGAGCGAGCAAGGGGGGGAAAAAGAACGCCTTGTCGTCGGGGGGGAAAATAAAGATTTGACGCAAGAAGGAAGACGCAGGATCTCAACAACACCGGAGGAGAAGATCCGGGGTTGGGGAAGGGGAAAAACATGTCCGATGGAAGGCAGGGACGCGCGCAACGAGGAGAGGCGCTGATCACCAGGCTCGCTCGGATTAATAATGGGACCGAGCGTTCGCCGCGAGGGAGAAAAATAAATCCAGCCTCACCGGGAGGCAAAGGGACCTGATGCTTATCGAGGGGAAGAGTTGGGGGGAGAAGATCGTGGGGAGGACACTAAGGGCAACTGGTGCCTGATTCACTTGCTGGTGGCTCTAAGGGGAAGGGGAAAAAGCCATGCGGGAAAAGGCAAAAGATCTCAAGAATATATAGTGGCTCTTCTAAAGGGGCAGCTTGCTTCTGGGATAGGTTCTGTCTTCGGAAAAGTGTACAATCTGAAGGGGGGAGGAAGTCCTTTCTTTGACAAAGGGATAGGCGCCCATCGAGGATACCCTGGCCGACCGGAAGGCGGGTGCCTGCGGTGCAGAAGGGGACTATTTCAAAGAAGAAGGGGCCAATAAAAAGAGCGCCGAGATCAACAAAATGAAAGTTCTGCGACGGAAAAAACCCGAGATCGGAAACATATTGGGAAACCTGATGGAAGGTGGGCAGGAAGAATTGGTTCAGAAAAGGCCAGGGAGGGAAAAAGGGCTCTCTGGGGGGCTAGCTGCTTGTTGAAAACAGAAGGGGGCGAGGGGATTGGCAACGCCAGGAAAAGCACATCGATGTCAAAAAGAAAAACCCGGTCCCTGACCCAAGAGAGGGGGGGGCACGACGATACATCCATCAAGGAGTCGGGGAGGAAAAGGGCACTGACAAAAAGGAGAGTCGGAGAAGGTGGGGGGAGAGAAAGACTCGGGCGGGGGACTAACTTCTTTAGGAGAGGTGTCAAGGGAATGCATCCCAGGGGACACAAGGCCTATCCCATACGCGCAGAAGGGAGGTTCTTGAGGTACAAATTCCGTAATCTTCGTCACCGGGGTGAGCGTAAACTACGAAGGGATAAGAGAAAAAAAGGGAAGAAGCATCAGTGGGAAGAAGCCGAAAACCTCGGGGTGGGCCGGTCAAAAAAAAGCGACTGGGCAAAGGGAATCGGCCTAATATCCGCGGAGCCAGTCGAAAACAAGACCATGAGAAAATGTGTTGCTACACCCAAAAAAGAAAGAAAACGAGCGCAGGAGCCTGGCGGGGATGGAAACTTCGGTGCCGTTGGAAAAGTAACGCGCTCTGAATTGGAATGTCTCGTCGAATATGCGCCGAAGGGGGACCCTCCGCGAATGAAAAACAAAGGTCCATTTACGAGCAGGAACGTGACCCGAGAAGGGGGCTTCTTCTCGCAAAGACCCGGGAAAGGGGGAGGGCCAGGGAAGTTAGCTTGAGGTGCTTACAGAGGTACAAAGGACGATCGGAAGAATACTTGGGTTTCCGGCCAGGGCTTCTCACCATAAGAAAACAATATTCACGCGACGGCAAACATGCGTAGTCGGAAAAGGCCCTAGCAAGGGGGACAAGCGAGACACATCCATTCAAGCAAAAAACAAGATTAGGGGACACCTTCCGAAAAAAGCTGGAATATCTGGGATCCTTCAGGCGGTTTTCCAGAAACGGGGGACAGGTCGGCTCGAAAGATGCCGGCAAGAAACATTGCGTCCCGAGTCACGCTGAAAGGTCGGCCTTCTACGAAAGTTCTTCCGGCGTGCACAGAAAATGCCGGCTACTCTCTTTTGGGCGAACTAGGAAGGCTCTGAGGAACTTTTGCACTGGGAGAAGAAAAACCTGTTCTCGGAAGGAAGAGACTCGTGCACAAGAACCAGAAAAAGGCTTCCGAGCTGTGCTATCGGAGAAATGATACCTACCCCCACAGCTCGGGAAACAAGTACGCGGCACGAGAGAAAAACATCATCGGGCCCGGAAAAAGTGCAGCATCGAGAAAAGACAAGTACTTTCTTTCAAAAGGCAGAAAACAGTGCAGGAAGCTGCGTGGGAGAATGGCAAGCATGCGCCAAGTGATCTCTCTCAAAAACACAAACCACGGAGTTAAAGGTCACCGGATTGGGATTCTTGACGGGGGGCCTCTAGAAGCTTCTTCTGGAGGAGGATGGGTATTCACTTGGGGCCAGCGACATTGGACGTAGCGAAGGCAGGGGTTGCGCAGTGCCTTCGCGGGAGGGGAGGGAGATCTTAAATGCGGGGAAAAAAAGGAATTCACTCAAAAAAAAGCGAAAAAGGCTCTGCTCTGCCCGGGGGGTGCACGATGAAAAAAAGCATCGACCATCGGCAAAAAAACAGGATGGTAAGCTTCACCAGAGGACGAACAAACAGCTCGTAGTAAAGAACCGCGCGCAAAGACTTCCCGGGGGGTCGCAAGCACCACCGGTGTCCAGAGGAAAGGAGACAGGGGCCGAAAAGGGAGGGGGGTGGCGTGACTGCCACTAAAGAAAGGTCAAGACGGATCCCAAGGGTAAAACTAAATCGGAACTTGTGATAGATTTCATGATCGAGGATAATGCCGCTTAAAAAAAAAAAGAAATGACAGTAGGGGTGCAAGCGAAGTCTTTCATCGTGAGCTTGGGGGGGGAGACGACGGAGGGGGAAGGTCGGAGGTCGAAAAAAGAGGAAAAAACTGTCCTTCCGAGAAGAGAAAGCCGTGAAAACCGGGGGGAATCCGAAGCCGGGGAGCGAGAATCGGGGTGAACGAGGAGAGGGGAATTGGAGCTATCGGGATTTCTCGAACGGGCGGCAGAGCGGCCTCAGAAAAAAAAAAACGCGTCACCGATTGCGGAAGCTCGAGGGGGAGGGGGAGTTGGGGGGGGGGGTCAGGCATTGCGGAGTATGTAATGCCAAGAACCTCGGGTGCGAAATCTCTGGGGCTAATGGGCTCTTTGGGTGGGAAAAACACACAGGGGGTCTCTGTCTTATGGGTCCAAGGGGGACCACATCATGGCCAGTGCCAGCAGCACGACCCGTAAGAAATTGAGACGAAAGCGTACCAGCTGGAAAAACCCAGCTTCAGGGAACGTTGTAGCAGTTGGTAACAGTCGCTAAGGCTAAAGGCAGTTGTCTAGGGAAGGCACAACGTCGCCAGGGAACACCTCCTCACGGCGCGGGTCCGACGAAGGAAAAACCGTCCGAACCACCGTCGAGGGACAAGGCAGGGGGCGACGGCAAGGAGGATCTTGTTCCGGACGATGAGAAAACTCGAGGAGGGGGCGTGGGGTCTGAGCGACGACGCCACCTAAGCAAACAAACTCGAAACCTCGGACGGAAAAAGGTGACTTGGCGGGAACTTTCCGGGATTCCGCTCTTGGCACCACTCCAGGTTCATCACAAGGGCGCCCTGCAAAGGGAGAAAAAATTAGAGCTAAGGTCTGCTCCTGTGGTGTGCAGACGCTCTCTCACGGGTCCGCTTAATAGAATGGGCTTTGAACTCTAAGGGAAACCGTGCCGAAGCAGCGCAAGACACAAGAAAGCCGTTTTCGGCGCATGGGGTTGACAAGGTTCTATAGGGTTAGATCAACGACAAGGGTCACTCAGACTTGCAATGACTTTCATCAAGCTGTGACTCGCCGCCGAGCGGAAAGGGGGAAAGCTTATCAAGAACTCGCTTGCTCTAGGATGACAGCGGGAGCTGACGGGCCAGAGGGACACTCAAAAGGGTCCAAATGACGCCACGAGAAAAAGAGATTCTCACTCACGCCCAGATCAATTCCAAAAAGCGCGGGGGAAACAAGTGACAGTGTGACGCGAGGGAGGGTGGCCAAACGACAGACCGCCCTTTGCCGGAGGCTCTCGCCGGTAATAAGGGGGAGGCATGTTGAACCACGCTTGGGAGGCACCGCCTGCGACACTTGTCATCATAGACAGGAGAGAGAAAAAAGGAGTAGGAGGCGGAGAGATCCTGCGGGGAGAGCTTAAAAGAGGGGGGGGGTTCCGCTCCCGGTCAAAGGCTCTGGAAGGTCTTGCATTAGACTTAGGAAGGCAGGGCTAGAGGGCAATAACTCAAAGACAGTCTCAACCAAGCACCCTGCCAAACTTAAGGGATTACGAACCTTGACTGAGGAGGGGAGCGACAGGTGTGAATCATCTTGCAAGAGTGGCGTTTCCATGTTTCTCTGGGGAGAGGGCCGTCTAAGACTCTTTTTATGAAGATCGAAGCGTATTATAGTGATTGCTGCTTTAAGAACCACAAAAAACGAAAAGTTATTGACAGCGTTTTAAAATGAACGTAAAGGCTAAATACACAAAAACGGGAGGGTGATTCGAGACAGCCAAAAAGACTCATGGCAATTTCCTACCGGGGGGGAGTTGCGGGTCATCTAGACAGGGGAAAACCATATGTCAAGGCAAGGAGCTGGGGATAGTGTCAGGGCGGGGCATACCGTGAGAAAGACACCGCGGAAAAAAAGACTAAGTGCTTGTAAAAAGATGTATACGAAAGTGGTAGCCTACTAATGACATCGCTGGAGGGAAGGCGAGGTCAAAGGGTCTATTGGACCCAAAGTTCTTCGACTAAAAGGTGGGGAGCAACCTATCACGCCAACAAGAGATAATCACCAGATCGAACATGAATTCGTCTCGACCCTAAAAAAAAAAGTTGGCTGGAAGGATTTTGTTATTCTCGGGCAAAAGAGGCCCCCGGACTCTACTTCGAGCTTTTCATTTCGTCCATCCGGGTTTCTTGGGGGGGCATCAGAGGATCTTTCAGGTGCTCTTTGCCCGGGCTGGAAGGGAACGGGGGCCGACTCTCTCGGAAACGACGTCCTTCGGCTCCCCTGGACCTGCTAAGGAAACGACAGCTGGGTAAGAGAAAACCCGCCTTAAGTCTGGCGATTGGAGAGTAAAGGACTGGGGAAAGGTGAAGGCGGTCTCGGGAAGGACATCGCAGGATTTCCTTACAATCCTACGCCCAACTTATCAAGGGTTTTTTCCCCCTCTTCCGACCAGGGTCTGGTCGTATTCGGGGGTAAAAGCGTTGGGCATGGGAGTGGAATCCTCCTCCGGCCATTAAAAAGAAGCGCGACTTAAAAGGGTCCAAACAATCCCACGTCGATCTGAAGTCCTCCTGCTACCGAAGGTCGGGGCTGGACAGGATCTTTGCCAGGGGTGGGTGAGTAAATTTAAAGGCCGCTTCAAAACTGAAGGGAGTTGGGGGACGTCCTTCATGCGACCACAGACCAACGCCTCACACGACACACGCTGAAGGATCTCACCCAACCCTTCTCAAATTTGTCCTCTCCTGGACCCCACTCTTCGAATAACAAGCTTCTCGCAGGAAGAAGGAAAAATGCGGCTTCCTGAAGAGACCTTGTTCGGGTGGAAGGGGGGGATTAAAGGGGTTAGTAAAGGGACGAAGCTCTGAAAGGGGCAGAGCGCGGTCGCACGCGGGGAAACTCTTGAGAAATCAAAACGCCGCGGGGGAAATGGAGTCTACAGAAGACTTCACGGAGCGCGGAAAATCCGGGGAAAGGTTAATAGGAAAGAGAAAGGGCAGTAGCCAACGAATGACAACACCGAAAGGGAATAGGCGTCCGGAAGGTGGCAAGGTCGTCGTGGGGGGAGAGCGATCTCACCGGAAGGCAAGCTGGCCTTCGGGAGAACTTCGAATTAAGCTCTGGGTTTTTTCGGAGCTCCCTTGATGCCTGCGGGGACGTGGGCTCTTCGACAATCTTCGAACGTAACCGAAGATGGTGGGCCTCCTTCCTTCTCGAAAACAATAGCCCTAATGGGGGTCTAGCCGGGGAAATGTCCTCGATAATTCTTTAAAGAGCCTAAAACGACCTTCTCGGTGGAGAGTCAAAAATGAATTCTATCTTATCATGGCAACGATCTCTTCCAAGATAGGTCCCGTTCAGCCGCGGGCGCATCAGGCCCGCTATACGAGAGCAAAGCGTGGCTTGCAGAAAAGAGCGGGGAATCAGCCTCAAGAAGAAAAAGGAGCAAAATAAGGGGGCAGAAAAAAAAGAGAAAAAGGTGATCTCCTCCAATTGAGAAAAGAGAGAGAGCACCAGGAGGGGGGCCCTTCTTTTGCTGCTCTAGGGAGGCCTTGGCGGAGAGCACCGTGGACGCCGTGAGAGACGACGATCTTCTCGCGGGAGAAGCCCGCCGATCGGGGACTGGAGGGGAAAGAGGAAGTCAAGACTTCTCGAGCGAAAAAGGCCGCGGGCTAGGGCCAGGGGCAAGGATTACGGAATCACCGCAGCTTCCGCCATAGTGATTGGGGGAGCTATCTCCCAATCGGAGAAAAGGGAGCAAAAAAAAGCATCGAGGTGTCTCTCGCTTGAGAAGAAACCAAACATGACGTGGTCTTAATAAAAGAAACACAAAAATCGTTAAAGTCGGCCATCCGGTACAACCCTAAATGGCGACGAGCCGTCATAGGGGAAAAGCGTGGGGAAGGACACGAAAAAGCCTGGCAAAAAAAAGAAAGAATGGTTCTCCGGGGGAAGAATTGGCATTCCAAGAAGGCAAGGCGACGATATGCACCGGGATCGGGAGCGTCGGAAGGACGAAATCAGAGCCGTGCCGTAGGGAAGGAAGGAGCTTGGAAAGGGGGAGGGGCGACGGGGGGGGGTCGAGGTCGAAAAGCGCTCAGAAGGTCAACTACGATGCCTCAAAAACCTCAGCGGGGCCACAAAGCCTAAAGCGCTCGAACTCGGAGGGAACTGTGACGAGGGGAGGGCGGGACTGAGAGCGAAAAGACATTGCTCGATGGAGGAGTCGGGAACAGGAAGAACACCACCGGGGTGTGAAGAAAATCTGAGGGGTCTTGAGAAGGGGAATGGGGGGTTCTAAAATCTCGATTGTGCCTTCGATGAGAGGCCTATCGAGTCCCCAAGGCCCACCTTACGGATTTGGAAAGGGGTCGATTCGTAGGAGAAGGCGGGACATAAAAGCAGGACTTATGACCAACTCCGACGCTCAACAAGGGGGGGGTAATAGCTGTAGAAGAAAATCTTTACCTGAATTTTCGAGGTGGCGAGGGCAAAAACTTCCCGGGGCAAGGCGACCATCGCTCAAGGTTCGTCGAGAAATGAAAACTTGGGCCGAAAAAGGCACTACGGAGGGAGCAGGAGTTCTCTCGAGTCCTTGCGGACTGCGTGTTCGAAGGACATTGCAAGGAGGGTTCCTGAAAGGGAGGCGGAATAGAACATCGATGGGCGTGGGACGGTGTCTCAAACCGAAACACCTTGGGGAGCCCATCTCCCAAACAGACAGAGCATTCCGCCAGCGAGAAAAGGGATGACTTAGGCGACATGGCAAGGCGGTTCAGCACTTTGTCGTGGTTGGGCGAGAGGGAGGTGTAGGTCTGCGCCAGGGATTTGGGGACGACTCGCTCGATAGAAATGAACTCTGGTCGTAATACGGAGGATAGTAAGGGCGTGCACCAGCAACAGGGGTCCCAGGGTGCTCTTAGATGGGCTGAGATCGAGAAATGGACAGGGGGATCAGTTCAGCGGGAGAAGGAATGGGGTAAAGGACGTGGGATAAGGCTGTCGGGAAGGCAGCTAGGACCGGAAGAGCCCCAAGGAGGACGCTCTGGGATGAAAGAGCGGTAAAGATTTAGCCACGCAAACCAGGTTGCCAAGCCAAGGTGCGCCACTCTCAAAATAACCAGCATCTAGGGCCTTCAGTCCGCTCGTACATTCCTTTCAGGGTGAAAATGTCGCTTTATTAAAAGAACCGTTAATCCCTTGAAGAGGAATCTCTCGGTGATCAGAGATAGGAGTTTCTCGAGGCAAACATTTGTGACCCGCACACGGAGGGTACCATCTACCATGA
>Ga0179593_1810915_pt1 | contig 11649 bp, 19 predicted proteins | sample CZODoug2_1_08_16_FD_185931 | JGI IMG/M metagenome (GOLD analysis project Ga0179593, IMG submission 185931) | Vadose zone soil fungal communities from Angelo Coast Range Reserve, California, USA - CZODoug2_1_08_16fungal (PacBio error correction) | ecosystem: Environmental > Terrestrial > Soil >...
CAAACAGGCAAGGGGAGGTCTTACGATCATAAGGAGGTGGGTATCATCGCAAAAAGGGTGACTTTCATGGGGGGCCTCAAAGGGGCAGAAGGGAAAAGGGGGTGGGGCGCCACTATTATTCTTGGGGTGTTTCTTACGCCTGTGGGCAAGGAAGAAGGGGGGGTGCTTCATCTGAGGGTTTCGACTATTGAGAAAATGTGGCTTCAAAAAGGGAAAAAAGCACGCATCATGTGGGTTTCACAAGAAGAAGAGATGTTAAGTGCTTGGACGAAGGAAAAAAAAAAAAAGGGGGTGCCTCTCATTAAAAACACCGCAGGTCTTGGACAGGCGGCTGAAAAGTTAAGCTATAACCTGTAAGGGAAAAAAAAAAAGGAGCCTACAGCAGAGACTTGGAAAATTAGAGGGGGGAAAGAAGTCTTGCTTAGAAACAAGGACGTAAGTTGGTCGGTCGCGCCGGCATAGATAAACGAGAACGCTGGAAGTTTGGCAGGTAGCACTTTTACGAGCAGGGAAGGAGAAGAGCGCGGAGTCATTCGACTGGCAAGAGACTTTGGAATGGGGGGCCAAGACAGGGAAGTTTGTCATGTTGGGAAGGGGGGGGAAAAGAAGGTTTCCCAAGGAGGGGGGAAAAAGAACCTTATCCTCGGGGAAGGCTGGTTTTTGTACCTTTGAACAAATATCAAGTGGGGGGGACTCGGGATCAACTGAGGAAACACTACCTTGGAAGACCTAACATAGCCAAAAAATTTTGCAGGGGGAAATACAAAAGGCAAAATTCCTGGGGGAGGGTACGAAAATGTTCCACCAAAGAAGGCTGTTTCATGGAAAAAAAAGGGAGTTAAGAAAATAATTCCCAGCATCATGGGAAAAAAGGAGGGACTAGCTTTATACTTCTTGAGCTGAAATTACTAAGAGGAGAGACATAAATCCGCCAAAAGGGCCGATTTACGCTGTTCAAGGGGAAAAGGCTCCCTTCCTATGCTCCAGGGGTGTTGCTGAGAAGAAAACGGAAAAGCTCTCCGCTTTCAGGGCTATTGGACGGGGGGAAATCAAACGGGGAGGATATCTCAGAAAAAGGTAAAGTCCTTCTGGTGGGGACATTCAATGTTTCAGAGGGGGTGGGGGGGGAAAAGAAAACTCTAGGGAAAAGGAAGGATAAAGGTGGAAAAAGTTTGTGCCCTGGCGCAAGGAACAGTACAAATCACACGCGAAAAAGGGCGGGCACCGGACCTATCTTTTCAGGGACTCTTGAACAAGAAGGGTGAAAAGAAACAGGGTCAAATTGCGAAGAGGAAAAAAGGAAGGGAGGAAAAGGCTTTTCGCATGGGGTGAAAAAGGAAACCGCCGATTTTTTTGGGAGGGAAAGGGAAAAAAGGGGGGGACGGCTAACACACACTTCAGGCAAACGAAGTGTGGGGAGGTAGGGGGGGGGGGTTTGCTGCTTGGATCAAGGGAAGGTCCAAAGAGAAAAAGTGGTCCGGGGGAGGGGAAAGGGGCATACAGCAGCTTGTCCCCCGTGGGGGGCACGACCCCTCTTGATACACTGGAGGACGGGGGCTATAATTCATATGTAAGAAAGTACTCTCACAACAAAAACGGAGATACAACATTCTATCTGAAGGAAAAAACTCGTTCGCCTCAAGTTGGCTAAAAAGCAGAAAATTATCTTCAGGCCTCAAAAAACGCCCAAAAAACAATTTCCCGGTCCGCAGTGAGGAGGAGGGGGGGGGGGGGTGGACAAATCGAATAAAAAAAAAAAATCAACCACCCATCCCTCCGAGGAGAGAATGACGGGAGACCTGAGCCGTTGTGGAAAAGAAACTCGTCGGTTGAATCCAAAAAGGAGGAAAAGGACGAAAAAGGAAAATTAGGGAAAGGTTGGCGGCAGGAAAAAGGGGGGGGACCCTCAATAAACAGGTCCCGCGAAGGCAACTAGAGGGAAAAAGGAACAGATGTTTGGCCCGAGAAGGGTGGGTACTGGAAAAAGCACAAAAACTGGGGGGGTTTCAAGAGGAGCGAGCGAGTTTCTTGGCCAACAACAGAAGGGGACTTGGGTCGGCAAGGTGAAAGAAAAGACCAGCGCGTTACGTATATTTCATAGGATTGCAGGCACACGGGGGGAGAAACACAGGACGCAAGAAGCCCTGACCCGCGGGAGAAGGTTTCCTTCTGGATTATAAAAGGGGGGGAAAGCTAAGGGGGACCATTCTTTAAGAAGGAAAAAGCGTAATCGGAAGGGGGGGAAATGGTCTCTGCAACTAGTCCTGGAGAAAAAAGGGAGCAACAGCAGAAGCATAGGCCTCTTCCACTTGGGGGACAAGAAGGTATTCCAGTTTACATCGGGGAGGAGTCGGAACTGACACAGGGAAATTTGTACCAGTAATGCTGAGAAATCGTTCTTCAGGGTGAAGTTGAAGTGCAACTTGGGTTGCTATCCGTGTCCCTAACGGGGAAAAGGGGGGATGTGGGTTCTTCAAACCTCAATTTGGGGGGGGAAAGGAATACTGTCCATCACCAAAGGGAAGGGGAGAGGGGAACTTCAAAAAAACGCCGTGCCGGCGAAAAGGGGGGGGGGCTCAGTTTCGCTCCAGGAGGGGGGGGAAAGGTCGGAACAGTTCTTTGACAACCAGGTTTTAAACATTCAAACAAGGGGGGACCCAGAAAAAGTCTCAGGGGGTGGCCAAGGGAGGATTCACCGAGCTCTCTTCATGGAAAGAAGAAGTGGGAAACTTTAAAGTCAACCATACAAAGGGGAGTCGAAGCCGTTCTTTTAATATAAAAGGGAAAAACAAAAACTCAACACCGAGGGTGAGCCTAAAGGAGCAATGACCTTCCAAAAAGAAGAAATGCAAAGTCTGCTTAAAAGGTGTGTTTTTTTAGTGGAAACTTGAAAACCGCGGTCAAAGGAAAAGGAGGGGGGGGTTTCATGAGCGGCAAAGAAAAAAGGGAGGGGAAGGGAAAACAAAGGTTGATAGAGGGAAGGGAAGAGACGCCGTGGGAGGAAAATGAATGGCGCACAACATTTTCCACTGGAGAGGAGACGAGCTAAAAGGTATTCTAAATCCGGAGGAAAGGATCCCCACATGTGGCAACCACAGAAACAACATATGGAAGAAAAAGGCTGGTGAGTGGGGAAACACGAATCGCGCAGGGCCAAACAAACTGTTTTCTCGGCCGGAACACGAGGGAGGAAATCCCCATACCGAGGATGGGAGAAGAAAAGTTACATTTCCACGGGGGGGTGAGTATATCTCTCGAGGGGGGGGAAGGAAAAGCCACCGGTCCGGGGAAAAAGACGAAGCGATTCTTCCAGAAGAGCAAAACTGGTCCCTCGTGGGGAGAAAAGTTTTAAGGGGGGAAAAGGGAATTAAGGACCAACTCAAAGCGGAGGAATTATGTGGGGTTTCCTAGGGAAAGGCCTCATTTGGGGTGCTCATCGAAGCTTACAGGGGCGACTATAAGAGCGAAAGAAAGGGTGGGGGACCAAGGGTAGGCGCAATCATGGGTTTCCAGCGCAGACAAGAGGAGAATCAATTGAAGGCGTGCGAAGTTCACGCAAGGGGGCTTGCCGCCTCATGAAAAAAAAAAAAAAAAAAGGGGGGAAACGGCTGGAAAAAACCTTATAGTCCCGCCAAAAAAGGCGCCGACTGTCGCAGAGACTGGGACAGGGGACGTCATTGACCTTGACGGTGGATAAAAAAAGGGGGGAACGGAGTTTTTTTTAAAGACACCAGGAAGAGGCCACTAAAGAAAGGGCATGGGTGAAAGGGAAGAAGAAAAGGAAGCGCAATGCAAATGAAGGAAAAACCGGAATGGCTATATTGCTGATGGGGGAGCCTTGTGGGGGGAGGGGGGAAAAGGGTTGAAAGACGGGAAAAAAGGACGTTCCCGCATTGCAAAAAAAAAGTGCTAACTTGACCGCGTTGCAAGACCAGAAAGGCAGACTGTTTTTCCGTTGAAAACGGGGGGGGGGCTCTGGGGGGGGCCGAATCAACAGGGGTGCCGCAACACTACGGGGAGGGAGGGGAAAACAAGACAAAGAGCCAAAAATTTTTGGCAAGAGAAAGTCAAAAATGCCTACCGGAAGAGGGAGGACATTAAAGAAACAATAACTGTCCATGGCTGTGGAAGCCGACGAAATCACCTATTAAAGACTGACAGAAGGTTTCAGAGTCTATTCCCCGAGAACGTGAGGGCTTTAGCCCTCTGAACCTGAAGGAAAAGGGGACCAGATACAATAAACGAAGATGACGAAGGTGAGGAAGAGAGGTAACGAATGGCAAACAAGAAGAGGCTCAAGGGGTGCAATCCCATACCTTAAAAACTAATACTCCTAAGGGGAGGAAGAATGATTTTTGTTTCTGGGAATGTTGCTTAAAAAAACACCTCACTTAAGGGAGAAAAAGAGGGAGGTATAACGTTGCAGGGGTGTGGAATCATGGGTTGTTGGCAAAAAAAGAGCTGGCACTCCGAAGTTGAAACAGGAGCTGGCGACAGGGACACCAGTAACACAATTCACGCTGCCAGAGGGGGGGACAGTGGCCATCTGTTGCACGTCGCCAGGGGGGGAAAGGGAAGGGTGCACCGAACTTGTGTGAAAAAAAGGGGGGAAAAAGGAAGGGAGAATGGAATTGTCGCAGGCAGACTAGCCGGAATTCAACCCGAAGGAGGGGTTTTGATTTCAAAAAAAAAGGAAAACAACGGAGAAGGCACACGGTAGGGAAAGAGGGAGTTATGGGGGTGGGAAGGGAAGGGGGATCGTGAAAATGGCTTCAACTAAACTCCAACAAGGGGGAAAAAAGAGGGACGTGGGCTGTTCATTCATTTGGAGGGAAGGGGGAAAAAGCTCTGAGGGGAAGATTTCAGATAGATTTTGGAGACGAGAACACAAAACCGGAGGATTAAAAGAGAGATCTACCAAAAGAGGAGGGAGGGAAAAACGCGTCTCCTCAAGTGGGAGAAAGAAAGGGACAATGCGAAATTGCCAATGCCGGCACAGCCACCGGTCCTGGCCATTTGCGGAGGGAAGGACGTAACACCTCAACAAGCACACAAACCATCCCTCCAACTTTCAGAAAAGGGGAGAGGTATCCGACAGAAAAAAACTCGGCGGGGGGAAAGGGAAAGGGAAAGGGTACGGCAACCATTCGAAAAGAAGAGGACAGCTCTTGGTCCCTATCCAATTTTTGGAGGACTGTGCGTTGCCCTCCTGGAAAGAAAGGAAGGGAAAGAATCTTAAAGAACAGATGTTGGCCCGAGGTGAATTTTTTAAAGAAGAGAAAGCCACAAAACTTGTTTGGGGTTCCAAAGAGAAGCGGCGGCACTCTATTTTTTGAAAAGGAGGAAAAAAGTTGCACTCGGTGGGAACCTCCATCAATGACTTTTAAGAGAAAAACAGTCTTGCTCAACACTGGGAGGAAACCCAACCCAATCATCAGCCCTGCGCGGAGGGGAGGGGTCCGTTTTTCCTGTCTGGATTAAATCTGGGAGCAGATGGTTACGGAGCAGTGGGGAAAAAGGAGGAGATCACTTCGTAATCGGGGAGGAGGGGATTCGGAGGGAAGAGCAGGTCAGCGCGAAGAACGTCTCAGTTAGCGAAGGAAGGGGAAACTGGCCGGCGACCGGGGGGTCCAGTGGGAACGTGCTTCTTAAGGGAAAACAAAGAACCATACCTTTATTGGGGGGAAAAAATGTCCCCTAAGAGAAAAAAAGGGTGTGGGGAAAAGTTGATGCCTGAAGGGGGGGGGGAAAGAACATTGTCCTGGGTGTCAACAGGAAGGAACAACGGTAGTTTTGCTAGAAAGGGGGGGAAGAGCCGGAAAAAAGAAGAAAAGGCTCTTTTACGTCACGAGAAACTTAAAGGGATAACCGCGATCAGGTTGCAGGAGGCTGGTAAACCAGGGGAAGGAGGGTGTGAAAACCTTTGGAAAATGCCCAAGAAAACATTGCCCAGAAGACAATCACAATATAGACAATAAAGGAAGTCCGCGGGGCCGGGAAAAGGAAAGGGGCGCGCAGAGAGGAGAAGGTACAAACCATAAAAGATATCCAGTTCTTGGAAAAGGCTTATCTACGCAGAAAAGCAAAAGGGCTTTGTTGAAAGACCGAAAGTCCCAGGGACCATCAATTTCACGGAAACGGCAATCTTCGAGTCGTAGAATTGGGGGGGGGGGGGGAGGAGATAAGGGGGAGGGTTTCAAGAGAAAGGGAACGGGCGGTTTTTTTTCAGAGGGAGACACGGGGCGGAAGGCCTTACACCAAATGGGATTCGTCGGGAGAGTTTACTCTCCCAGGAGGGGAAACCACATGATGGGACTACCCTAGGTTTTCCAAAGAAAAAAAGGAAGGATCGATCAAAGATAGTCGAAAATTCCTGAAGAACGTGGGAGGGGAAGGTGGTCTTTGCCAAAAAGGAGGGAAGAACAACCGCTGGTTGAGGGGGTGTAAGCCGAAACGAGCTGAACCAAAGACAAAGGGGCTGCCCACCCGGGGAAAAGGGAAAGCTTGCGAAGGGAAAAAGCTCGCTAAGGAAGGAGAATTGCCGGTGTTTGGTTAGAAAAAACGGAGAGAGAAAGAGAGCTATATAACTCAAAAAAAAATGTAACTCTGACTATCGAAAAGGGTATGGGGAAAAAAAAAAACCTGCAGGGGCAGACACACAGTTTGGCAAAAATAGGATGGGGGCGACCAACTCCAAAAGTTGCTCAATTAGTGGGGGGAGAAATCCTTGGGGAAAAAGGAATCATTTAAGCAACGCGGTTCAAAGAGTGAAAGACTATATGAAACCAAGATGGGCTCCAGGGAAGGGGGTGCATCATTGGGTTTCCAGAGAAAAGGGAGAGGAAATAGCAAAGTGGGGGATGCGTTAAAGGCACGCATTTTGGGGGGGCAGCTCTAAAAAGCCGGGGAGGGGGAAGGCGGACAAGAAATGGGAGAAAGAAAAACCAAGAACCGTATATTTCACGCCAAACACAAAAAAGAAAGAGCAGGAAAATTGATGGTGCAGGTACTAGGCATGACGGTAAGGAGCCCAAAGAGGAAGGTAGTTTTCGGGGGGAACCGGAAAGAGGAAAAGGGACGCGGCAAGGGGGGGGAAATGGTTGAGCACTTTTAAAAAAAAATTATGAAAGATGCGCTTCGTTGACGTCATTCTTGGCACCTAGACGTGAAGGAAAAGGGAGGGAAATGCACTAAATTTTCCAAAGGGGGAAAAGATGCTTCCGACGTTAAAGCCTTGTCTATGTAAGGAAACGGGGAGAAAGACACGGCTGCGGGGTGGAGGGGGTTGACGTCAAAAAGGAAAGATTGTTGCTAGGGAGCTAAGAAAATGAGTTTTCCGAAGATAAAAGCAAACACTGTGAGAACCCCGAGAAGAAGGACAATTCATGCATCACGGGGGAAAAAGCCTACCGATGTCTGAGGAAAAATTCCTTTTTCCCAAAGTCTGCCGGACGAAAGAAAGAAAGGCCTTTCATCAAGGAAGGGAATTGGGGGAGAGTCTATGCGCCAAACGTCTAAATTGACGACGGGCCCGTTAATCTCTTACCGAAGGGAGGGAGTTGAGAATCCGGCAAAAGAGAAGGGAAGATACGCCTTTCTGCAAGGAGAGGGGGGGAACCGCCTTAAACAGTGGGGAGAAAGGGTTGACTTTAGATCAAAAGGGGAAAAGAATCTCAGAACCAGAAGGGGGTTCTGTGGAAGCAAAGGGGGGACTGCATAACCCTTGCTGGAGAATCGGTTATTTATAACCGGGTGCGAAAGGGTTTCCATCATTTTTGGAAAGGGGGGAGGAACAAAGAGGAAAAAAACCAGTGGGGGGGGGTGGCTCTGTCTTGCAAGAACAAGTCCAAGGAGAAATCTGTTTCCGGCAAAGGAGGGGGGAATCGCGGGGAAAAGACCAGGGGGGGCGACGGAAAGGGCTGCCATTCCTCCAAAAAAGAGGAAGGGGGGGGTGAAAGTGCAGCAATGCTCGAAAGGCTTCTTGTAGCTGGTTAAGAGCGGTCTTCAAAAAAAGGGGTGTTTGGGGAGGCAGGTTAAAACAACCTGAAGGATAACCCAGGGGGGAGGTTCGATAAGAAAGTGTGGGTGGGGGGGGGGAAGTAGGGAAAAGGAGCAGGAGGGGTCCCTAAGGGAGGGTTTTTGTGTTGGGGAGGCTTTTACGAGAACCAAGGGCGTCAACGAATCTCCCAACGAAAAACAGGCATGTTTTCGGGCAGTCAATTGGGGAAGAGAAACATTTTCCCCCTTTATTCCGTAGGAGAAAAAAGACCGAGGTGAGGGGGGGGGGTTTTTTAGATCTCTTCGCAAAAACAACAACTTATGAGAGGAACAAATCATCTTAATATAGCCCCCTAGGAGAAGAGGGTTCTCCAGAGCCTAGAAGGAAGGAAAAAAGCTCAGGAAAACCCCTTACCCAATGTCCGGAAGGTGTCTTCTTCTTTGGGAAGGGGGAGACCGACCAAACTCAAAATCACCACCATCCTAACAAATGAGGGAAAGAAAAACTGTTTTCAATAGAGAAGGTTGGGAAAAAAATTCTTTTGAAGAACGCTAAGTGAAAAAAAAAAAAGGCTAGAAAGTATTTCAATATCATTGACGGAAATCCCTGAATGCCTATCTTTTTGGGGAAAAAAGTCGTGCAGTTCGTAAAAAAGATGAAAAAAACGCTCTCAACTATAGAGAAGGGGGAAGAGGGGTTCCTCTGGAATTTGGTACGGGGGGACAGCTCACCAACACGGGAAAGAAAAATAATAAGTCTCCTATTTCGTCCAACACCTTATGAAAAAGAAAGCACCATTATACCGACATCAGGAAAGGGAGAAACGTAATTTGGGGGAAAAAAGGGGGGGTCTTGAAGGGTTTCCACAACCAATCGGGAGGGAGGGAGGATTTAGGTTCCGTCTGGAGGAGAAAAATGGAGGACCTACTGGTGGGGGAAGAAGGTTCTGTAGGAGCAGCACTGAAGTTAGTAATGGTGGTCCTCTGGAACAAAGAAAGGTAGTAGTCAGAGAAACGTCGGAGTCATCGCAATCTTCACTCTCTTCCAGGGAATGGGTTGATTCCGGTTCATCTGGGGTCAAGTGTAGTGGAACTGAAAAAAAAAGAAGTTCTTGGGGAAAAAGTCAATCAGACATCTGATGTATTTTTGGAAGGGGGGGGGAACCTGCACTTGTGGTAAATGGTGCCGGTCCTAACCGTTCAACGTAGTGGGGGTTCCACTCCAGGAGGAAGCATGAAAAAATCACCCATAAAAAAAGGGCTCTTTTTCCGTCCTTCCAAGTCGTCAGAAGAAACCGAGGGAAGTTCGCTAAAATAGGAGGACGCGTCTTTGGAAAAAATTTGAAACATGCCAAGGGAAAACAGTGCATATCAATATCGAAAAAGCCTCGTGTGGCCTAAAGGGGGGGGTCAAAAATTCTTCATGGGGGGGGGGGGGGGGGGGGGAGAGCAAGGGGGAATTTCAGGCAACCCTGCCAACATTGGTCAGCGTCATCCGGGGCGTTGGAAGATGCCGGCTACCCCTAAAAACTGGGGTCCTACCGAAGAGGGGAGGTACAAGTCAACATCAATTTCCATTCGAAGAAGGGGTGGGGGGGACGGTGAGGGAGGACGAAAATTTCTTTTTCAAAAAGAAAAACCGGCAAGGTTTTTTTCATGATCGTCAAAGAAAAAGAGTGAACTTTCAAAAGGAACCAAATTGGGGATGAAAAAATAGCCTTTTACTCCAAGGTCTTCGCTGGAAAACGGGGGGATGCATAACCTCATGTTCCACTGGAAAGAAAAATGGCGTCTCTCCCAAGAGAGAGGAAAGGGAAAAAGAATTCGAAGGAGCAAAAAAGGGTGCCCCACCTGCAAGGCTACCGTGTTTATTTGGGGAAGGACAAAAGGGGCAAAGGGGAAATGTTTGTGAAAAAAGAAGGCCGACAAAGATGGAAGGATCCCCATACCTCTTTAAGCGAGGGTACATATGCAACCGGTTGGTTTGAGTGAGATAAGAGAAAAAGGAGATTCATTGAAAATAGATAGCTAAAAAAAGAAAATGGAAAGGAAGAGTTCAGAGGGATGGGAGAAAACAAGCTTTTATTCCGCCGGAAGGGGGGTTGTAATGACATCGCGTATTATGGGGGGAAAGCCAACCAGGCTTGGGGGGGTGGGGGAAGAAAAGGTGTGGCACGCATATGGGGGGCTAATCGTAACGCTTCAGAGGGGCAGGATAATTGGATCGAAACATCATTGGAGAGGGAACCTCTTGTTAGGAGGGGTGTGGGGAGCTCATACAAGGGAGAGATAGCTAAATATAGAGGGGAGGAAGTTAAGTTCTCAAGGTTTTCCGCTCAGAGCAGGGTCTTGAAAAAGAAAAAAGAAATGTAAAGAAACCTTTATATAGGGGAAACCGCCACACACAATTAAAAAGACTCTCAGAGACAGGAAATGGTGAAAGTGAAAATGGATGGTAGGATCACCAAAGCCGGGGAGGGAGTTTGGGGGGGGGGGGGCTCCAAGAAAACGAACGGAGTCGAAGAATGTCAAATTGGGGGGGTGAGTACTGTTTCCGAAACGTCGCAATTCAAATTGAGAGAAAAAAAGTTGAATCGCCGTGGACAGAAGACTTGGATAAGAGTCTGGGGAGTGGAAATGAAAATCCCCGGGAATTAGGACAAGCGCGTCCCGACAGTGAAAATTGGACTAAAACGGAGCCGCGTAAAAAAAGACTGCGAAACTGGGGTCCGTTTACAAAAAGCCCCGAGGGGAGACTGGTTGATGGCAGAGAAGGAAGGAGGTAACACACCTTGCCAACATACCCCCGCACAAGCCAAAAAAGGGACAAATTCCTCACAGGAAAAAAAGAATGTCTGGGAAAATCCTTTTCCAGGGGGGTCTGTGGAAGGGAGCGAAAGCACCTATTTAAAGGAATAACCGGCATCACTGGAGAATTCCTTGCAGGGAACGTGGTAATACTGGGCGGGGAACGATTACCTGACGAGGAGGGAAATAGACAAAGAAGATTTACGAGGTCCTTTCTTCGAAAGAGGTGAAAAACGTGCTCACGACAGTCTGCTCGGGAAATCATAAAAAAGGAAACGAAGACAGCCTGCGTTCCCCTGGGGTTGGTTCATGCACAGGGGGGGGAATGACAAGACCCGGGGGGTATTACAGTAAATTCCTGCGGGGGGGATAACCGGTGCTCCCAGGGGGGGAGTTGGCACGAAACTCGCGCTGAAAACCTATGGGGGGAAAAAAAGATTGTGGGGGATCTTTCTCATTGACCAGGGCAACAGGGGGACCCAACATCTGTTACGGGGGGACAGGGGGGGGGGATCTGCGGAAAAAGATTTTACGAAAGGGGGCCTATGATGTAATGGACCGCCAAAAAGGAGGGGAAAAGTTGCCGTAAAGGGAGAGGAAAACTTTGACGCAAGGGTAGCGGGGGCCTTAAATTTTGTGGAATTTCGCGTCCCCAAGGGGACTCCTGATGCACACGGGACCGAATTTGGGGGGGATGGGGATTTTGAGGGAGGGATCGATGAACCCCTTTCTTCACGAAACAAAGGAATTGGGGGCCTGTGGGAGGCATGCATTGGCAGAGAAGCAAAAAAGGGGAAAACGTTATGCTCTGGAGAAAAGAAAAAAGGGGCTGAGATTAAAGGG
>Ga0179593_1815853_pt1 | contig 11649 bp, 23 predicted proteins | sample CZODoug2_1_08_16_FD_185931 | JGI IMG/M metagenome (GOLD analysis project Ga0179593, IMG submission 185931) | Vadose zone soil fungal communities from Angelo Coast Range Reserve, California, USA - CZODoug2_1_08_16fungal (PacBio error correction) | ecosystem: Environmental > Terrestrial > Soil >...
AAAAGATGCAAAGGGGTTGACTGCAGGGGGGGGGGTGAGTGACTCCTCTACGAACTGTAAAAAGGGAAAGGGGAGACACCAGCACGTTTGTGGCTTTGAGTGAGTTTTCAAGAAAAGGAGTGTTTCATGGGAAGGAAGGAAAGGAGGAAAAAGTCCCTCTAACTTGCAAGTGCAATCGTTCCCACGGAGGACAGACGGCAGTCTGTGCTTAGACATCTGTTGGAAGAAGCAGAGGGGAAAGTATAGGGAATGGGGAAATCGCCATGGGGGGGGGGGAGAGGAAGAAAAGGGGGAGAGAAGGAGGTTCGCTTTCGTCAACACTCCTGGTGCAAACCGCCATCTTTCTTTGACCTCGCTGTAGTCGGGGGACGGGGCATGGATTCCAAAGGGGGAAAAAGAAGGGAAAAAAGGGAGCAAAAGCGGCTTCTGACCGTCACCGACCTCACGGAAACGAAAGGGGTGGCAGAGGAACTTCTCATCACAAATCAAAGCCTGTATTCGACAGGGGGAGAGGGGGAAAAAGCGAAAGGAGGGTACGTCCTCATTTTGAGGGGGAAGAAGAGGGGGGGGGGGAAGAGAGACTTTCCCGTCGTCGCACGATGGCCGGAACAAATTGCACAGGAAAGAAAGCGCGTAAGAAGAAAAAAAAGAGGAAGGGGATGAAGAGGAAATGACTAGTGGATCGGCCAAGGATCGGAAAAGGCTTTTGGTTTACACAAATGGCGGCAAGAGTCGAGGAAAAAAATGGAAAAAAAAAGCAGCGTGCAAGAAAAAGGGGAAAAAAAGAAAGCGCAAGCGCTCCTCATTTGACAAGAGGAAAAAGCGTATGACTGCTTCAAGGACAAGGGATCTTGGCACGAGGAAAAAAAAAAAAGAGGAACGCGAAATAGAGATATCACTCGCCCGGAAGGGGGGGAGGGCACCCATTCCAGCATCAAGAATCTGCGCACAAAGATCTGCTCGAGGAGAAAAAAGAAAGAAGCTTCGTCTTTGAGTAATTTGAAAAGAAAAAGGTAACCTTCATAAAAAGGGAGAAGGAAGGAACAGGGAGCAAGAGGGGAGATGGGAAAAAAGGGGAAGGACATAGGATCAAAGGTACCTATCTCACTACCATCGCGGGCCCGGAGGGAAAAAAGGGTTCTCTCATTTCTTCGGCTTAGCGATGACGATGGGGGAAAACTGGAGAGGAGAGGGGCGAAGAAAGAAAAAGAGGAGGAGGAAGTGACGATGTATTCTCGGGGAGGGAGAGTGTGTGCGTTTTTCGTTCATGCCGAGGGGCATCCGCCTGCTTCGAAAAAAAAAAGAAGGGGAAAACGTGAAGCCTGACACACGGGCCAGGTGAGGAAAAAAAAAAGAGAAATGGAACCTGGCGCTTGTCAACGTTCCTGTCACTCTGAAAAGCGGGGGAGAAAAACGGCCCCAGCTTCTGGAAAAAAGAAAAGACAGGAGTCGCTTCTTCCTACTTCCCCATTTCATGCGGAAAAGTAGCAAAAAAAAAGTCGCCAAAGAAAAAAAAAGGGAGAGAAGGGGGGGGATCCGCACGATTAATTCCTTCCGGTAGAAGAAGTATGAGCAACATTCACCGCCTTGTTTGAAGACGCAAAGAAAAAAGAACAAATCCTGACGGCGGAAAGAAAGGAAAGAGACGAAACTCCAAACTTGGCAGGAGAAGAGGGTACAAACGAGAGGGATATCACTCGGCTTCGTGAGGAGTGACGATCGGGAGGGGAAGGAGAAGAACTGCTTCGTAACTTCAAACCCGCGCGCTCTTCTGACGTGACGGAAAGGGAGGGAAAAAAACTGGAAGAAATGTGGAAAAAAAGAAAAAAAGAAGATCCTATCTGCGCAAACCCACTACTTCTGGGAGGAAGAATCACAGAAAAGGCGCGATGGCTAAAGATGAAGGAAAACAAAACCGGAGGAGGGAAAAGAGGGAAAAGAGGAGATCGTGTTCTTATTACTTTGATGGGGAGAAATCGGAGCGAGGGTTTGTGGCGATCCTCCGGGCAGAAGAAAACCAACCGTCAGGCAGAAAAAGGGGGGAAGTGATTCCTCCCAGGGGGGAAAGGGGGACAAATTACGATCGAGTAAGCAGGGGGAAAAAGTGTGATGAAGAGAGAGGAAAGAGAAGAGGATAAGGCCCGTTTTGGTTCGATCGGTCCTCATCGGGAAAAGAAAAGGGAGGAAGATGCAGAGTATTTGGTTTTCTTTGGAAAGATAAAAAGAGGCAAAATGCTGCGCGTCTCGTTGAAACCGACCAGGAAATGAAAAGAAAAAGAGGCCTGGGCTTTTTCGACTTTTTTGCCTGCTGCCGGGAGGAAGACGATGGGGGGGGGGGAATAGGACAGAGGAGAAAGAAGAAGGTCGAAGACTCGGAAGTTATCGGCTAGAGGGGGAAGTGACAGGAACGTTGACAAGCGAAGGAATGACGGGATGGGGGGGGACAGGACTTATGAAAGGGAAAGGAAAAAGGGGAGGGAGCCTAGGACTTGGCGAAAAGGAGGGGGAAAGGTAAAGGCCAAATAGCCCCCGATGATGAACGAAAACCAAGAACACACTAGAAGAAAGAATCATCGTAAGGGACATATCGAGGAAGAGGAGGGGGAAGGGGGGAATGGAGAGGGAATTGCGCATATTCTGATACATCTTTTAGAATAGGGAACACGCCCGAAGCACTGAGAACGAAACCAGACGGGGAAGAAGTAGTTAGATAGGGGGGAAGGGAAAGAGAAAAGGGGGGTGTGACCCTTTTCATAGGGCCAAGCAATGGGGAGGGGGAAATAAGGTTCCCCTTTGGATTTTGCGAGGAAAAAAAACTACAATCCGCGTAGGGGGGGAAAGAAAAAAAAAGAAAGAAGGGGGGGGGTGCGGTCATCCGTTCCTGGTTGGGGGCAGAAAAAAGGGAGGAATGGGTCATCCCATGCCACCCTCCAGAAACAACCGCAGGGGAGGGTGAGAACCGAGGGGGCTCCCGAAGGAGGAAAAAAGAAGGAAAAGGGGGAGTGAAGGCCCATTCCTTCGCATTCTCATCGAGGGAAGAAAAGGGGAGAGGGGGGGCTATTGAAAAGGTCCGCGAATTGGAAAGGACGGGCGTGAAAATCGGCATTCAGGAAAGAGAAAAGAGAAAGGAAAGGGGTGTCAAACCATAAATCCATCGTATCTCAGGGGAAGGGAAGAAAAAGGGAATTTAATATTCAGCCATGTACTTCTCCTTCGCAACAAAAAAAAGACCGCGGGGACCATCAAAGGGGGGAGGGGAGTGTGGACGTCCATCTTGCTACGACGGAAAAAAACCGCGGACAGGTTCACCTCCTGATTTCATTGAAAAAGGAGGGAGGGGCGTGGGGGAAGAAAAAGAAAAAAAAGAATTCGCCTCATTCTTTTCTTTTGTATGCAAAAATTCTAAAAAGCGGGTGCAAAGTAGGAGTTAACAAAGGAAAGAGAGGGAAGGGGAGGGAAGAGGGGCGTCCGTCTCCAGTTCGTATTAAGGAATTAAAAAAAAAGAGAAATGGAAGGAATCCTCATCACCACGACTACAGCGAGTTCAGAAGCAAGAGGGAAAATGGCCAAACAAGAGCGAGCAAACGGGAAAAAAAATAAGAAGAAAAAAAAAGGAGAGGAAAGACAGGACTAAATCGGCAGCGCGCGGAGCCAAGGGAAAAAAAAGACGACTGCGTTTCCATTCATTTCCGTGGTAAGACTCTCCCTTGGCAAGGAAAGGGGGAAGCGAAGAAAAACGGGTGTCGGAAAAAAAAAAAGGGGAAAAAAAGCACAAACGTATTGGTGCACCATGTTCACGAACTGCTAGAAGAACTTACACCAATAACAGAACATTCAGCAAATTCTCTAAACGACTCTGCAAAAGGGGGGAACGATTCAAACAAACAACAGGGGGAAAAGGGAGAGGGGCGCGAGTCGTTTCGAGAATTTGCTGAGGGAGGGGGAGAAGACGAAAAACTCGTTACTAGCCTGAGAAGGAAAAAAAAAAAAGTTTTTGGGGGGGGAGGAAAGAGGTGGGGCATTGCCTCACCCGGGGGAAGAAGAGTGAAAAGGGGCCCGTGAGATTCTTACCCGACATGACTGGAACGAGAACTGGGGATGAGAAGATTCTTTGGAAAAAAGGGGGAAAAAAGAAAAGGGAAAAGCCAGGGGTTAGCTCTTGTTGGTCCGGCTGCTCGGAAAGGGAAAAGAATGGTGCCCACTCCGCCATCGTCGTCTGAACCTAGAAGATGAGGCGCATTGCGCGGTCAAAGGAGAAAAAGAAAGCTGCAAGCTTTTTTAAGGCTTACTACGCACTGGGAAGAAAAGGGAAGCACCCTGACCCTACGGACTGTACATCCAAAGGGGGAATTTGCCCGGGGGGGCGCATGAGAGGAAGGGGGGGAAGGGTGTGTGTTTCTCTTGTTGGGATTGGCAACCCGAAAAGAAAGAGGTATGTCGGAAATTACTCGAGGAGTTGAAAGAAGAGTCAGCGGGGAACGATGGCCGGACAAAGAGAGTGAAAGGGGGGAAGAAGTCGCGTAGAATCCAATCAAGTTCAAGGGGGGGAGAAAGGTTCCCTGGCTGAATAGAGAGGCAAGGAGAGGGAAAGAGAGACATGGGGAAAGAGAGGGGAAAGGGGGAAAAGACGGTCAGCATGCCGATTTGGAGGAAGAAAAAGTGAGGGAAAACATTCTCGGACCTTGTCACGAGAAAGAGAGAAAAGGAAAGAGCGGATAAAAAAGGAAAGAGGAAAAGAAATCGCTGAACTTCTTCCGTGAGGAGGCCGCCCCTATAAAAAGAAATCAAAGACATAAATATCATAGAAAAAGGGGGGAAAAGGAAGAGGGGGAGGGATGCAAACCTCATTCTCGGCATAAAAAAAAAGAAAAGAGGGCCGCACAAACTCTAATCTGCTCAGAAAAGCGAGTTTGGAAAGAAGGAAAAAAAAAAAAATAAAAAGTTCACCTTCCTTCCACTGGAAAGGGGAAACTCAGCAGTGAGTGCTCACAAAAGTGGAGAAAGGAAAGAGAGAGGGAAAGGGCGGGGGATGTTTCAGTCTATGACGGCGTTCCAGGGAAGAAAGGAAAGAAGGTGAAGCGAAGAATTCCGTAGACACAGAGGGAGATCAAAAAAAAAAGAGAAGGAAAGAAGAAGAGGGAAGGATGATTCTTGTGAAAGTAGTTTGAGGGGGAAGGAGGTGTTTCTCCGTTCCTGAAAGGAGCGTGGAAAAAAAGACTCCTGAGGAGAGGAGAGGGAGAAAAGGAAAGGAAAGGAAGCATTACAGCCGACCTTTGCCATTCATAATAAGGGACGTGTACCTGGAAAATTGTCAACGGTAAGAAGGAGGAAAAGGAGAGTTGGAAAAGAAAAGGAGAGAGGAAGATCCATTATTCTCTTCTTACGACTTCAAGGCGTAGCTTCGAGAAAGGCAGAATGGTCCAAAAAAGGGGGAAAAAGAGAAGGAGGAGTGTCAAGCCTGCGAATCCCGCCAGGGGGTACAACGACCTCGCGGAGTTCTGAGCACCGGAAATGAAGCCAAAGATCGAGAGGAAGGGGAAAAAATGCGCTCCCTGGATGCGATCTATCGGGGAGGAGAAAACAAACGGGCCTTACTCAATCATCCTCCTACGGGGGGGGGAAGGAACATAGTAAAAAAAGAGAGAAAAAAAGGGGAAGGCGATCGGTATATTTGAACAGGAGGAGGGAAGACTGACCCCTCGAGGAGAAGAAAGAAAAGGGGGGGGGGTGGCGGGAAGGGGAAGGTAGAAAATGTGAACGACCTGCCGATAAAAGATGAAGAAAAAAAGAAGCTGGGATACCATCCCCAGTAATAAATCACACGAGGAAAACAAGTAAATCTCAAAAACAACAAAGAGAAGGGAATTTCGCCATCGCGCATCGGGGGGGGAAAGGGAGGGGGGGTGCCGAATCTCGGATCTAATTTTTGGGGGAGCAGCGTGGAGCTACAGGAAGGAAAAAAAAGGGAAGAAGGAAGAGATCAGCTAGGGTCCAAAAAAGAGAGGGCGGCTGTAGATAACATCAAACTTTTCAAATATACCGATCGAGTAAAGGACCGAGATATACCTCTCGTTGTGAAAGGGAAAGAAAAAGGAAAGGTGCGTTTCGACTCGGTCTCTCATTGGAGAGAAGAAAAGAGGGGGCAGTTCTTCCTTTCGCAGATGCCGAAGGAGGGGCTTTGGGCTCAGAACGGAAAAGGGGAGAAAAAAGGAAGGGCGTATTCTCCTTCTTGAAAAAAGGGCAGACTGTGTTGGCCATTCTGCCGCTGAGATAGGGCGGAAAGAAGGGGGCGTCAGATAAAAAAAAAGAGAAAAGGGGGGGTCTAAGACTTGAAGGGAAGAAGAAAGGGAGGTTATACTGTCAGTGTACAGTAACGTGGGAAAAAAAATATGGACGGAGGAACGGCAAGGGAAAGAAGAAGGAGGGGAGGAGACGAGAACTTTTGGCGACCGCGGGAAAATGCAAAAAATAGAAAAAGAGAATGTAACTAACAAGAAAACACGAGAAGAAAATAAAAGCCGGAATCAAAAGGAGAGAGGCTGAAAAAGAAAAAGAGGGAAGGAGAAGGAAGCTTATACAGCTTGTAGGAGCAGAGGAAGGAGGTAAGAGAGAAAACTCCTCTATCACTTATAACTCCTGTCTCTACTAAGAGACCTAAAATGAGATACGTCTTGAGAAAGAGAAAGGGGAAAAAAGGGGGGCAGGAAAATGACATTTTAATTATTTTACATTTTTGGGGGGGGGAAGAAGCAAAGACTCCCATCTTCTCCGCCTCCGAGATGAGAAGAAAAGTCCTGGGGGGAAGGGGGAGAAAAGAAACACGCCAGAAACACCGCATTGCTATTTATATCTCTATGGGGAATGAATTCGTGCCAATACTTCATACTTCAGCGCGTTATGGGGAGGAGCAGAAGTAAGAAAACCTCTTGGAAGGGGAAAAGAAGGTCGCCTTCACTTTCCGTTCACGGGGGGAAAAAAAGAGAGACGAAGGCCGGGCCATTTTTGTCACACAGAAAAATCCTTGGGAGAAAAGAAGGCATGGGAGAAAGAAAAACGCAAAAAAAAAAAAAAAAAAAAAAAAAAACCAAAACAAATGCTTGGTCTTCAAGAGAGAAAAAAGAAAGGGGGGGGGAAAGAGGTGTTCCTTCCCATCTTGCTACTACGGACAGTAAAAGGAGGGGAAAAAAAGACTCGATTGCAATTTCCTAAAATAAGCTGACGTACCAGAAGAGAAAAAGAGCACAAGGACCCAGTACAGTGAAAAAGAAAGGGAAGCCTGCACACTCTCGTGCCCTCTACAAGGGGGGAAAGGGACGGGTCCGAGAGCTCTTTCGTCTTCGCCAGGTTGGGGGGGAAGTACAAGAAAGGGCTGAGAAAAGAGGAGAGAGAAAAAAGGAATCACATCACCACACTACAGCTGAGGTGAAGAAAAGGGGGAGAAAGCCGCCCTCTCTAGCAATCCTAGCGAACAAGACGAGACTAAAGGAGCGGAGGCACCGTGTAAAGAAAAAAAAGAAAAGATCAAATTCATGTTCTGGTAAAGAAAGAAAAGAAGAAGGTAAAGAAGGGAAGTTTCTAAGGTCCCACACCGTGGAAGGAAAAAGGCAGTCTGACACGCCAAAGAACAAACAGGGGGGGGGGGGAGAGGAAACTCTCCGCCTCTCTTAAAGGAAAAGGGGAAGAAAAGTCCTCTAAACTCTCGCGCCCTTTAGCCGCAGGAAACCCAAGGGGGAGGAAATAGAGGGAGGGGAAGAAGGAGGGATCGATAATTTTCTGCATTTCTTTTATGGGGGGGGGAGGGATGAGCAGTTTTCGTCGTCGAACATGGTTGCACCGCAGGGGTAAAAGAGCACAAGGAGGGGGGGAAGAAAGGGGGGGAAAGGAGAACTTCCTTCTAACGCAAGATGATCAAGGGGAAAAAGAAGGAAAAGGGGGGAAAAAAAGTCGGCAGTCTGCGTGGAGACATCTGGGCAGAAAAAAGAGGAGCGCAGGAGCGCCGGGTAAGAGGAAGAGGAAGAAAGGGGAGGAGAGAAGGGGGGGCCGCTTTTCGGCAACAAAAGTGCCAAGCCGACACAGCGTGCTTCTGACCTCGCGTAGGAGGGACATAAGAAAAGGGGGCTTCCGCAGAGTAAGGAGAAAAAGAAAAGGAGGGACGCTCGAACCGTCACCGGAACTCACAGCCAAAAAAAAGGGGGGGGCCGGAGAAACTGCGCATGAAAAGAGTACGGGTGAAACTGGTGGTTTGGGGAAAAGGGGGGGAGAGAAAGGGCGGGGGAGAGGGAAGAGGGAGGGTTTTCCCCTCCTCTTCTTTAGAAGAGGAGACTGGGAAGAGAAAAGAGTTAAGGGGTTTCCACGGGAAGGGGAAGGGGGGAGGGAGAGGGGAGAAATCAATGGCTGAATATGAAATGACCTTAGGGAGAAGAAAAAGAGGGATGGGGGGAAAACAAATGTGCGCAGCTTCGATTTCCGATCCGGAAAGAAGTCGCAACCGGAAAGAGTGGAAGGAGAAAAAAGGGAAAGAAGAAAACAGAGGCTTGGTCATGATCGGGGGGGAATCTCAGACTTTGCGTCAAGAAAAGACGCGGAAAAGTACAGGTTGCAAAAAGAAGAAAAAAGAGGAATCCTGCATAGATATATAAAGAAAAAGGGGGGAGGCGGGGTTGCATTGGGATTTCAACCAGTGAAAGGAAAACCAGAACGCGGGGGAAAAAAAAAAAAAGAAAGGAAAAAAAGAAGGCTTACGACGCTGCTTTCAGGGGGGGAGGAAAAAAAGGGGGGGGGAGGAAAAATCCCAATTTCCCCTTCATTTACAGAAATGGAACCATGGGGGGAAAAAAAGGAAAAGAAGGGGGAAAGTTCTCACTCGTTAAAAGAAAGTCTAAAAGAAAAAAGGGAGGGAGGAAAGGCCGTTCTCAGTGGCTTCGGGGAGGGGAGAAGGAATAAAGCGGTAGCAGATTCTGCGCAATGCGATCAAGGAACCGGACAAAGAAAGAAGTAAGGGGGGAGCGGGGAAAAGGAGGGGGGGGGGAGAAAAAGAAGGGGGGGGGGTGAGGGGGGATTCCTCTTTTTCTATTTGCATCGTCCACCAAAAAGAGGGAGAAGACGACGTGACCGCATGACACAAACACCGGACAAGCCGTAGCGAAGGGGGAAACCTGGAAGGAAAAGAAAAAAAAAGAAAACCGCCCCTGGTTTACAGGCTTAAAAAAAAAGGGAGAGCAGGAAGATCCATTAATTTCTTTCTGAAGACGGCAAAGGGACAAGAGGAGGAAGGAGAAAAAAAGGAGAAAATCCAAGGAAGCCGCCTTGCATTTTGGGAAAGGGAAGGGGGACAGGGTCGGTTCCCCTCACCGCGGGAAGGGAGGGAAAAAAAAGTTTAGAAAGAGCCACATATCGAGAAAAGGAAAAGAGGGGAGAGATCTATCTGGGTCCTTCAAAGAGAGCCTAGCATCATCTTCCGACGGGGCTATAACAAGAAGGAGGGGATCAAAAAAAACGCTAAAAGGGGGGGGGGGGAGGAGACCCAGCTTACTCGATCGGTAGAAAAAAAGCAGCGAACTGCGTATGAACTCAATGACACGAAAGAGAAGTGGGGGAAACTGACTGGGGGGGGAGGAGAAGGGGGGAAGAAAGGACCGGATATCTCCACAATAACTTAGCGGAAAGAGACAAACAGTAATAAATCACCCTATGCGCTATGGTCGAAAGATAGGGAACGGAGGAGGGGGAAAAGAGGGAACCTTGGAAAGAGAAAAAAAAAAAAGGGGAGAACATAATTTATTTTTTTCTCAGCTCGGGAAAGAAGGGAGTTTAAAAAGGAAAAACCGTCATGGGGGGGGAGGGGGGGGAGAGGGGGAGTTCCTCCGCATTTCGGCTGAGTAAAAGGGGGGATCGGAAAGCTTTTGTTATCCCCTTCGGAGAAAAACTTTGTAAAGTGTTATCGGAAAAAGGGAAGGGGGAGAAGGAGGGGAAAGAGAGTGGCTTATGCCCTATAGAGCGCCTCCAGGAAGGAAGGGGAAGAGAAAGGAGGTGGCAGACTTTCACACTTCTGTGAAGGTGCTCAGAAAAAAAGTAATGAAACGGGGGAGAATCATCGTGCACGGGGAAGAAGAAAAAAGAAGGGAGGGGCGCTTTGTTTAAAGAAGAGTCAGGAGGAAGGGGAAAAATGGTTACTTCTCATAAAAGAAAAAAGGGGGTTTCTAAGACGCTTGAAGTTATCGGGAGGGGAAATTTAAAAATGAAATGGGAAAACTTTGACACGCGCAAAGGAAAGCGGGGGAAAGAAAGGGGGAATGCTTCACTCGTCGGAGACAGGGACTTGGCACCGGCGAAAAAAAAAAAAGGGAACAAGAAAACAGAGACGACCTCAACTACTTTTTCAGCAGAGAGAAAAAGTAATAGCAAGGGGGAGGGAGGGTTGAAGGAAGGAAAAGAAAGGGGGAAGGAGGGCAGAATCTTCAGACTTTACATCGTCATCGCGAAAAGGAGAAATGAAAACAGCCCCTACTTTCCCGCGATGTCGTAGAGAGGGGGGACAAGGATATAAAGAATCTCACGATGGGGAAGGAAGGGAAAAAGGGGGGGGGAATGTCCAGTTACCTTTGAATGACGGGGGGAAGGTACAACCTTTCAAATTCCTCAACGAAAAAAAAAGGATCGAAATAAGAGAGAGTTTGGGAGGGAAGGGGGGGAAGGATAAAAGGGTGCAATCCCAATGCCCACCCGCAAGAAGGGAGGAAAAAAAGTGAGAAAAAAAAAAGAAAAAGGAGAAGGAAAATTCTTGCCATAACGGCAGATACGAGAAAAAGAGGTTGCAAAAGCCCCCAAAAAATTCTCATCGCGATAAAGAAAGAGCGGGAGAAAAAAAAAAAGGGTTACAATGTCGCGAATTTGTAAAAGGGAAAGGAAAGAGGCATGCTTCCCTCTCGTAATCCGAAGGGAAGCCTGGAAGTAAGGAATCTCTGGCCGAGAGGAAAAAAAAAAGAGAAAAGGAATGACCCTCGCACGAAGGAAAGGGTAAAGACAACTTTTTAAACCAAATTTGTAAGAGGCCTTGAAGGGGGAACACGGAAAGGAGTAAGGGGAGAAAGGAAAAAAAAGCGATTTCATTTCCGAAATAGTGGGAAGGAGGGGGCCAATCCAACAAGAGCACCACCCCCAGAAGCAAAAGAAAAGGGTGAAGCAGTTGCGCCGGAAAAAAAGAAAAGGGGGGGGGCTGTGAGTTCGGTGACGGTTCCGAGCAAAAGAAAAAGGAGGAGTAAAGAAGTACCCATCTTTCTCCGGAATCCTGGGAAAGGATATCCACCAAAGGGAGGGTCAGAAGCACAAAGGAAAAGGGAAGAGGGGGGAAAAAAAAGCGCGAGCAAGCCTGCGCCGACACATAGCTACCAAAGAAAAAAAGAGGAAGAAAGCCGTGTCAAAGAAGTCTTCTCTCAACAGATTGTCTCCACGCAGACGGGGGGAAGGACGGGGAATCAGAAGGGGGCCAAAGGATTCAATATGAAAAAAAAAGGGGGGGAAATGAACACCTCCTTGGCTTCTGCGGGGCAAAAAAAAAGAAAGGGCGAAGAAAACTGCTCAACCTCCGTACGAGTTCGTCGCGGAGGAAGGGAAAAAAAAAAAAAAGACTCGGGAAGAACAAAAAAAAGG
>Ga0179593_1281425_pt1 | contig 11648 bp, 8 predicted proteins | sample CZODoug2_1_08_16_FD_185931 | JGI IMG/M metagenome (GOLD analysis project Ga0179593, IMG submission 185931) | Vadose zone soil fungal communities from Angelo Coast Range Reserve, California, USA - CZODoug2_1_08_16fungal (PacBio error correction) | ecosystem: Environmental > Terrestrial > Soil >...
AAATCAACGGGGAACTGGTTAGACGGCTATCGAGGGGGAAGAGACTTCAACGCTATGTTGGGGGTAGAGCGTGGTAGCCTGGGAATGACAAGGAACTTGGTCAAAAACGGACTTTAAAATGACCAGAGCAAAAAAGTCAAGCTTGAACAAGTTAAACTGCCTTTTCTTTTGGGGAGGGGGGGTGAGAATTCGCCATTGATTAAAGCCGTAAACCTGCCATGCCCGAGCGCCAGGAACCCAAGCCGGTTGTGTGGGGCGGATATAGATCGGATTATCTTTAGAAAGACTCTCGGGGACACGGGAACCTCACTCGCCGAAAGCACCTGGGCAACCAGTTGAAAGTAAGTGTATTTTCAGAGGAAAAGGAAGTCCTTCAATAATGACGTGAATTACTATAGGACTTGTCCCGCGGAAAGATCGCGGAGGAAAGAAGACGCCATGCTATTTAATGTCCAATCACGCCCTGCCAGGCCCCCCCACCAAAAAGAGAGAGGGGTCATCAGGGTGATACAAAGACGAAATCCGCGTCATAGCCTAGAGTCGACCTTAATACTCCGGGCATAACAGTCGGGCTGTTCCACATTTGAACTACATATTTCAAATGGGGGGACGTGGGTCCCTGAAGAAGGGCATGAGGGGGGGTGCTGGGAGCACAAATTATGGAAAACCAAAAGTTTTTTTCGGTGGACAGAGCTGCAACGTTGACGGTCGCTCGGAACAGACCCCTGGGTGTTCAAATGAGGGGTAATTGGGAAAAAGCGATATGAAGTGGGAACCGCAAAGAAAGGACGAACTTAGAAAAATCGCTGAAGGGGCATACCTCTCAGCTGGACAAATGGTTGGGACCGCTAAGTCGCGTTTAAGATCCTGACTATTTGCAAAAGTGTAAGGTTTTGCGGGGTCGACCGGCCAAAATAGAACAGACCAGGGGAATGCGGACCAGTGCAATGAAGATGCGGGGGCTAAAACCACAAGAGCCACGCTGGGTTCGCCGATTGGTATTAAAAAAACTGTTGGGGGTATAAAAAGAAACTAGATCAGCAGGGAATGACTGCGTCGGGAATAGATGGGGAAAAAGGGGACATTGGGAACGAGGCGGTCCGTCGAAGGGTTGTCCACGAAACCGGGAAAAATCAGATTGGAGGGGGACAACAAGAAGTCCTCTGTGAGAAATGGTCCCGGCAAAGGCGAATGGAGCGAACATGACGTTCTCAACTTCAATGGTAACGAATACCAAACCGGTGGAACGAATAGCGTCACGCTCAAAATCTTTTGAGAAAGAGTTAGCCTGGGTATGGGGTCGGCTGAAAGTCCCTGACTCAGGCGCGGAGGGGGAGGGGTTTTGAAGATAGGATCCATCCTCCAGCGCGGTGTTAAATATTGTCAAAATTAACCGGGAACGAAATTGCCAGGAAGAGGGGAGAGCACCGTTCAGGAAATCTTTGTCTATTCGGCTAATTGGGGTTCACTTGTTCCAGAAAAATGGAAAAAGCGAGACGGGGAGGGACGGATCAAAAGTCCTCCTTCAAAAGCCTAATTCTCACCTTTTGGGGATGATTCATTAGTTAAGTAGCGGTGCAGGAAACAATTCGGCGCCGTTGTGTAAAGAGTCCATCAGACATGGCAAAAGATATGCGCCTAATCCCCTCAGAATCAGGTATTGAATCACGCGGGAAAGAGGAATCCACCACAACGCCTGGGGGCTAGCAAAGATCGGTAAGCTCCTCACTATAAGTTACACCGGTTCACAAGTAAAACACCTCCGTCCGAGAAGCCAGTTTGTCCAACGCAGGAAAGGGTGGGACCGGGAGGATCGGGCCGGAGCTAGATCTCGCCCGGTTGATCGGAAACATTGCTCCGAATAACCTTGAAGCCGTGGATCAGGGGGTGTTATCTTTTGGAAGAGCACGGGAAGGGACGATTGGAGGGGACATGTTCAGCTGAAAAAGAAACGAGGACTCCCGGGAGGGGATGAAGTAGCGGGGCCCAGGAGTGTAAAGGTTGCGACAACAGTGAAAACTCGAGAATGGGTGTCGCTGAATTGGGGGGGGCAGTGCCTGAAATTTGGGGGAGGTCCGTCTTGATGGGGGTCTGTCGGGCGCAGGCAAAAAAGAAAACAGGGGCCAGGGAAAAACGGCGGGAAGGAAGGTTCGGGAGACGGGGGGGGGGAAGAAAGGGAAAAGGAAGATTGTTAAATTGGGGTGATGGGCTGGGGAGGTGGAATTGAGTCGCCCCTGCGCGAAGTGGTCAGAAACCCGTTTCACTTGGTTCTATCTCCCCTATGGTCACCGTTTCAAGGGGCCCTATCACTCCAGGGGGGATTCCGAAATTGCTTAAAACATGTGAACAGGCACTGCGACCCGTCCACCTCTAGTGCGGTTGAAGGTCATCGACGCTGGGGCGACATGACTGCCCTCCCTTCATCTCTGGTCCCCGTTCGGGAAACTTTCCCAGTTGTCCGGGGGTACAACCAGATTCGAAGCGGAAGGTGTGCCGAAACTCGCGAAACCGCCAGCAGACTTGTAATCTCAGCGCACACCTTCCCGCACAGGACGTAAGCAGGGACATGGCATTCCGGGGCGGGCGGTTCGGTTCTGGCCAGTGGGAGTCCAACCTAAACGCGAACATCATCATGGGATATGATGGGGGGCCGGGGGGCTACCAATCCGCGAAGGTCCTTTTGGTCAACATTGATTGAATAATACAAGGTGGATTTTTATTCTTAGGCTACTCACGTCGGACCATAAGCCAGACGGGGGAAAAATCCATAAAAAAAAGTTGGGGAAAGTTGTCATCTTTGGGATTGGGAAAGCGATGTTCGCCGTGAAGGGGGGTCTAGGTCCTTATTTATAATAGGGGGGGAGAGAAAGGTCTGCTCCGTTTAAATGATTAGAGGATTGAGATCTCAAACAAACACGGAGGAGGAAAAGGGAGGAATAATCGCGAAAGGAAAAAAAAAAAAAATAGGAAGATTAAATTCCAAGCTAGAACATAAGTAGTCGAAACATTGAACGCGAAAATATGGGAGAAAGAAAAATATCCACTTGGAATGGAATTGTAATTTCCAAAGCTGCTGGACTTTGCACGGAGGCAGGTGTCAGATAATCACACTCCTGTGTCTTAATTCAAGAAAACTGACCAAGACCTTCAGGTACCACGACAAAAAATCTCATGATGGGCAAAAACGCTTTGAGTTGGGGAATCCCCTCCTCAAAACTACCGCGCACAGGAAGTCAAGTCACCACTTCTTCGCAGGGGGACTGTACTTACTCCGGGAGAAAATCTTCAGGGAATGATAGGCGAAGGTCACCGCACAGACACTTCGATTGTTTGTAACAAAGAAAAAAGTGAAACCTTTTTTAAAAAAACCGTGGCAGTCACGAAAGGGTTCAGCATGGGCGGAGCTGCCATCAAAACAGCCCCGAGAGGTGACGGTGCGCGTGCTGTGGCATACAAAGTGGGGCAACAGGAAAGGAAAAGGAAGGGGGGAAGACTTGGAACACAGTTTGACATGCTCTGTATACGACACAGGACAAGGTTTAAACGGACCGTCGAGGGCCGGCGGCATCCCGCAATCACACTCAAAACCTCTACCCAATTGTTTCAACGGAGATCGAGCGTCAGAACGGAAGGTCCCTAGGGTTTTGTTCAGTCAAGGGAAACGACGAGGGAAAGCCCTCAAGGACTTAACATAAGAGTGTAGAAACAAAGGTAAAGTCCCATAAGAACTGTACAGAAAGCGAGTTGTCCCGGGTCCGAAACACGAAAGAATGGGTAGCGGCTGCGCATCAGCACATGGGAAGGGAATCCGGGAGGTGAGGGAAAAGGGGCACATCACCGATCTATGAATTCAGCGCGAAGGCCCTAAAATAGCGCAAGGCGGAAAAATATTGTCTCGAAAACAGGGAGAACAAAAAAAGGATAGCTCCTCCGAGAATGACTGAACCTTTGAGAGCGGGGGCAAAACGGAGTCGGAGGCAGATTAGGTGAGGGACAAGAAGGTTAAAATGAGCGTGGGACGGCGCTTCCCAAGATTTTTCTCTATAAACAGCGTGGTGAAAAAAGGGACAAGGCTCCTCCGTGAATGAAGAAGAATTAGCCTGTGAGGGCGCCTATGAAAGGTAGATTTAATCCATGTACATGGCGGAGCCGTGTTTTGGTCGTGGCCAATCGTCAGCACAAAGAAGATCCCCAGGAAGATGTGGGGACGCGATGGTCCATTAAGCACGGCGCTGCAAGGCAATATCAGGAAACCACCCCACCGATAGAACAGGGGGAAGTAAAAATAAAAGACGTCAAACCATGGGAGAAAACGGTCCGAAGGGAAGGGGGGAAATATTTAACAACTTCCGGGGCTTAAAAGTTGGGATTGATCAACCAAACTACTCCCGCAGCCTTAAGAAACGCACATGGCACCACAAAGAAAAAAGGGCCCGAAAGAGTAGACAAAATTTGTCGAAAAGGGAAACTATAGTTGTCAAAAGGGGGGGGGGTGCATGAACATGAAGTGGTCAGCAGGATGGATCAATGACTGACTGGACATCCCCTGGGGAATGCTTGAGAAAAAACCTAGGGGAAAGTAAAGGTTGTGCGTGACTCTTTGGTTAATCACACTCGTAAAAAATTCCCCAGAAGCACGATATTCCCCGAAAAAACAAAATCGTCTGGAGATTTGGGTGATCACACAACGGGACCCTCAAATACGGCGCGCCGTGAACTCTGTTGGTTCAAAAAAATCACGGCTTGCAAAAATTCACGCCGCATGTGCGGATTGAACGTATTGGGCACACGACCAAAACAACCTTCCAAGGAAAAAACCAGCCGTTGGCAACAAAGAACGGGGAGGCTTCCATCGCACTATCCAGGTAATACAAAAGAATCCAGAGATGAGACTGTAAACAGGAAGCGATTTTTTACCAAGAAATTACAATCGAAAGTACAAATCGGGGTTGCTTAAAGCAAATCAGCCGTCAAACTTGGGACAGGATGGCCCCACTCGTTGCAAGCAGCGGATGAGCCCAAACCACCCAACCCGGCGGAAGGGAGCAAAGGCAAAAATCATAGATTTCAAGGCGTGGGCCCAGCCAGAAGGGCCGGGCTGACCGGAAGCGGCCAGGTCTACGGAGCGAGGAGGAAAAGATGCGTCCGTGAAAATCGGATGGAGAGGTTATCGGACAGGGGGGTGGGGGTAACGCAGAGGGGGAGAAAGCACCCAGGGACATTTGCGTGCGAAGAGGGGTCAGCATTACCAGAGGGCAAAAACGACGGGAGGCGAAAAAAGTAAAAAAGAGAAAAGGCTCATAGAACTCTCACCGGAAAGAGGCAAACTTGGTGACACGGTGATCGCTTCAAGCTGGACTGAAGAAAGGTAATCTCTCAGACAGAAGAAAGCCGAGCCCGCCGCACCCCCCCATCGTTTTCAGGAAAGATCGGCGGAAAAAAAAATCTAATCCCAAATGAATCCACCTCAACCGAAAACAAGTAAAGTGTGCAGCTTTGAAAGGGGGGAATTTCGATTTAAACACTTGAAGCGGAAACGCGGGATAGTTTCATTCCAAGGGAAGACTTCCCCCACATAGGTCCAGGGACATGTAATTGAATCTAGAATTCAAAGAATGAAACCGTCCGGGTAGGTGCTTCGGCCTTAATCAAGACGTTCCGGGGGGGTCATGCAAAACAGGAAAGACTTAGGAACGGGGACCAAAGTTGCAGGGATCACACCTAGTTAAACACAATGCGGAGGTCCGACGGAACCCTTCAAGAGTCTCTCACCAACCAAAAAAGTAAAATAGTAGATACGGGGGCCAGTCAAACAGGGGATTTTCAAAGAAATGGGGGGGAACGAAAGCGGAGAAACGGGAAAAGAGACAGGGTCATCCTAAGAAACTCAGAAAGCAATGAAAAAGGGATTAAAAGAAACTTTCAACCAACTCCGTCCCGGTTTAGGAAGTTGCTAGGAGACTTACATTGAAAGGGTCGACTATGCCACAACTTCTGGGGGAAGAGCGTGGTACCACCGGTGAAATTAAAGACGATCCCGAGTGGTCAGATGAACTGTTCCCTCAACGACCCATCTAAATAGTGAAAGGGGAATCTGAGTGGCGTTGCAAGGGTGAGTAGTCTCAAATGGGGAAAAACGGAATGGAGGCAAAGGGCTACTGAAACCGGGTGGTGGTTTGGGGCTATCAATGTACTTCGGTTGGTCGGGAGCCTTCTGGACAAGTGTTCCGCACAAAAGCGAAGATATCCAAAAGGTCAAACCAGGTGTAAACCGGGATTGCGGGCGTCGTAGCCAAAGATCAATGTTCCCATGAGGGATCCAGAGGCTGAACGAGGGTAGATACTACGATAACGAACATGCCTCGGGGGGTGCTGGGTCCCACGCACCACGCTGTCGGTGCCCCAAAGACTAGACGATCGTCCTCGGAAAGCACTGCCCATCCTCTTAAAGAAGACGTCTCAGGGAAAAAAGTCCGACGCCGTCAAAAGGGTACCCTGCGAACGCATTAAGATCCATTAATGATACTTCATCTGGCATGCGGTGCTTGGAGCAGCCCGATGTAAGGAACAAAGGCGTTGGGGGCATTCCTGAAGCCCACGTTTCCTGCGATCAGGGAAAGCAAAACCCTCGGGTTTGGAACGTAAACCTGCGTCCCAAACATCATTACGGGAAACCAGGCGCCGGCTTTCGCCTTCAGCGGCCAATTGGCCGCCGGCCTCGCGGTTAAAAAAAAGTAAGGGGTGACTTGGGAACGTGGGGGGGGTCGGGTGACTAAATCCGTCCAAGCCACCGCCCAGGGTCGATCGGGCAGAAGGAAAAGGGAAACCCCCAATATCAACGGCTCTCATAGGGGGGAAAAGTTGGGGGGTTTGATCAAAAAAGATAGTCAGATAACGATTAGGCTTCGGAACGCCATTGCACTCCTCTTCGTTCCAATGCCGATTTAAAAAAAAAAAAAGGGAGATTGGCCGTGTTTGCAGAGTCCCGGGCCTGTACCAGGCGGCGGAGGAGCCACTCCTTTATCACTTGAAATGTCAGAGCTACAAGGGGGAAAAAGCCAGCAAAGCGCAAAAAGTCTGGTCCTGACAATTCGGGGAAACTTGGGATTTGTTCGGTTCGGCATTGAAGGCTGATTCGGTAGACGGGAAGTGGAGTGGGTCGGGAACATATCCCATGCCGGAAAAAAAAAAAAAGGGTTAAATATTGGTAATTACCGCTTCGAAGGGGGACACAGGAAAGAGGGGGGGTGGTCAAAGGAACTGACGAGAATCAATGGGTAAACAAAAGGTGGTTACAAAGTGAATTTTCGCGATATTTCTGACGTGAGACAAAATGACGAAACTCCTCTGCACATCCGAAGGCGAACAGGACTGAGTAGGGCGGAAAGTATCGTGTGCACAGACAAAAATTCGGGAACGGGAGGGGGGAGTCTCCTCTGAAGCGTACGAGAGGAGCCATCTCCCCGGCGAAATCTGTCATCAATAAGCGTCAAATTCCAAGACCTCCCACAAAGAGTTAGGATCGCAAATCTCTGAAGACCGAAGAAAAAGAGTTACCGTCCGGCCAATGAGGGAGCCTCCTTCTCTATAAACGAGTGCCAACGATGGACGGGGGAAAGTCCTGATAACCACGGAGCTAGCGCACGCGGGGTTAATCATGTTTGCTTGAGCAAGGAAAAGAGTCCGGGCCGGGATATTGGTTTTCGGGGACATGCGCGGAAGAAATGAATATCGGTTCTGTGCCTGGGTGAAGAATAAGTAAACCTTCCCTCAAAGAAGGAGCCTGCGTTCGTTGAGGCCGGCCCAATGCTTTTCGTGGGCGACAGAAAGCTAGCGACAGGGGGGGGGCGCTGGGAGGTTGTGGGGGAGGGGCGGAAAAGGGCTGGTAAAAAAGAATCCTTTTGTGGCGGTGGAGCGCTGGGGGGGAGAACAGAAACTAAAAGGGAAAAGGCCTGTTCCCTGAAGTTCATGGCGGATAGCAGATTTTTCACATGTGGGGTAGGGCGGGAGTATGAAACGTGAGGGCACCGGCCGGCCTACGTCCCCGAAACCTGAAAACTGGGGGGAGGGATCCAATTGACGTGAAAAGGGTGGCCCACAGATAAGGCCGGATGACCCAGCTGGAGACCACTATTTTAAGACGCACCAAGAACGAGGAAAGGGGCAAACCGAACGGAAAGTTTTGGTTTTAGGCAAATCGGGGTAGAGACCTGCTGTAACGCAAAAGACATGCCGAGACTGTCACGTATTGAAAACGGAAAAAAAGTGGGGTTTGGCCTTGTGTAAAATAATACTTCCGCGATTGTTGGGAAACAGTAAATACTCATCACAGCCAGGAAATTTTGAGCTCAAGGCTACCAAAATTCGAAGCCGCGGGAAGCCTTACTGGTCTCTGACGTTCGGGTTCTAATGGTCAAAATAAAAAGAAGTAAAAAAAAGAGTCGTGTTGTTGAGTTGATAAATCAGCGGTCTTGTTTCAAGTGGATTTCAAATGAATACAACGGAGTGGGAAGGATGATCGCAAGCACTGCGCAAGAGGCACAAAGAAGAAGTCAGCCTGGGGGAACACTAGGGAAAAAAAAAAAGGAATTTTGTATTTTGAGGGCTGTGGGACAAACGTTCAATATTGGGGGGGGGGAGACATTCTGTGAGAAGCTGGAACCTGCCATACCTGGCAACAGGCCTTTCAGAAGGATATCAGAAAAAAACGGCTTAGAGGAAAGAGAAGAGGAGAAAGGAAGAAATGCAAGTCTTGCAAAATATACAATAATGATGTCGAACCATAGTTGAAATCGAACGCGAAAAAACAGAACAAATCGCAAAAAAATGGTAACGGCGGTGGGGAAGGGGGGAAAAGGAAATGAGGGACTGGAGCATGCGTAGCAGCTTGTCGATACAGAATAAAAAAAATCCGTTGTAGTGGCAATACCCTTTACATACCTTCGCGGATGGGATCCACTAAAACAAAAAAGAAGGGGGGGGGTCGCTCGTTTATGGTGGGGGGGGAGTCACGGCATCAAAAAGGGAACAAATCGGAAATAAATTCCCGCTGATCGGAAGTTGCACTTCTGCGTTACCGTGAGTCTAAAAGGCATTTAGATAGGACGAGGCCCAAAGAAAAGAAAGACTCAACTTCTGGGGGGAAAAAGGCAAAATTTTCCCGTTGGAAAAAGGGAAGGAGACAAAGGGAGAAGCAGTTCGCGAAAAGTGGCCGAAAAAGACCGCCCCCGAGGGTAAGGGGCAAACCTTTGGCTTGGAGAATCGTTGTGCGATCAAAGGGAAGGGCAATCAAAAGTGAGCGTTTACAATTTGAACCATGCTACAGGGGAAGCACAACACCTCGGTTTCAGGGAAATAGAGCCGCGTCAGGAAGAGAATCACTCTTTAGCGTCAGACCTCAGACAAAATTTACCTAAAGATCAGATCTAAAGTCAAGCCGCTTTTTCCTTACTGACGTTGTAGAGCCTGAAAAAGGGCCGGGCCTCCCTCACTTGAAGAAATAAACAATTTCAGCAGAACAAAAATTCAATTTACGAGAAACCTGGCTCATCCGATGAAGAGAGGTGTATTTCGGGCTCCAAGAAAAAGCATCGAGAAATCTGAGGCTTGCCGACCAAAAAAGAAGGGGACCTCATCTCCAGGTGAAGTGGAGACGAGTAGTTAATCGACCTTCAAATCAACGATAAACAGTCAGAAGATGCAAACCAACTCTCCACGGAGAGTACGGTGTCATATCAAAAACATTTAGGGAAACCTGACGAGCGCATACGGAAATGAGAAGAGGCAACCAAGGTCATCTGTGAGCGCAGAGAGAAGGCGTTGATTTTGACCTACTGTAAAAGTCAAAATAGGATGTGCGAGACAGGAGTTGGAGGGACCAAGAAAAAAGTTGTTCAGGGCATGAACGCGGATGCATCAGATGAAACGCAGCCAGAGGGAATATTTCGATTGGTCCGGTACAACAAAGGAGGATGACCAAAGCCCACCGAAATTTGGCTTCACGGGCACAAAATACTGCACCCAAAAAACAAAACAATACCAAAGAGGGCGAATTTCGGTTTTCCGAGGAGGGGAAATTTAGCCAAACTATCAAGAAAGATCGAGATCCCAGAATGGAGCAGGAACCACCCTACCGTAGAAATTCAAGGCAGACGAAAGGGAAAAAAGAAGCCAGGGAAGTACGTTTACAAAGTTCGGCAGGGGGAGATATTTGGACAGGGGGGGGGGGTAGCGCATGCTGACAAGGGGGAAAATGGCCGAACAAACACCCGCGCGCAGGGAAAAGAAGCCCGGAAAAAGCCTCCCCCCGCAACAGTGTCAAGAAATCGTTACGAAAAAAAAAAAGGGGCAAGAAAGTGACCGATTCTTGGGCCAGGGGGGGAGCACTAAATGGGAAAAAAACATTAAGACATGGGGACATTCCTCCTCCTGGGACAAAAAAAAAGGCCAAGGGGGACGAACAAAGCAAGAGGAGGTGTTGCGTGGAACTCTGCACCGTGAAGCATCGTATTTCCAAATTTCTTTCCATGAAAGAAGCCTAATAAGAGGAGATAGGGAGGGGATGAACAACAACGGTGCCTACATAGCGAAAAATTTTCGCTGTGTTTTTTCAAGCACTACTGGAAAAAAAGGGACAGTCAGAACTGTTAAGCTTGGCCTTGAGGAAAAAGGTAACACGACACCCAAAGGACACAATACGCCGTTCGTTAAAACGCGCAAAGTCGCCTCTGCCGATGGAAGGGAGAACAAAAGGGCTAACGGAAGGAAGGAAAAAACTAGGAATGGGGGCCACCGAAGGGCCAAAGCATCAGGGCACAAAGCGGTGGGCTTCCGAGAGGCCGTAACAGTTGCGCAGGACATTCACCCAACGCCTGGGTGGCAAGGCGGGAATAAAAAGAAAAGGCAAACGGCTTAAGGGGGAGACAAGACCAAAATAATTTCAAATACTGGGCCAAGAGCAGAAGGAGCTACTGAGGACCTTCGAGGTCGACTTCCAAAAAAAGGGGGTTACGAGGTTGCAAGGAAGAAACGTTCCGATCAGAGCGTCAAATGGGGGTGGTAACGCAGCGGCGTGCGAAGAAACCGAATTGATGGCTTGCAGAATCGAGAAACTCATCACCCTAGGGGACCAAAGACTGGTTGAAAAAAAAAATGCCCCCGAGTGCTTGGCATTCACCGCACCTCAAGGGGAGGAGACGGGGGGGGAACACTGTATCGAGCGCTCTGGAAGAAAGTTTCCCCGCCTCTTCCAGTAACCTGGAGAACGAGCCCTAGGCGACCACAAGGCGTTTTACTCGCAGCAGGCGTCCACTTTACGCCGTAAAGACCATGGCGATAGAAATCGTCCCAAGAAAGAAGCCCAAGCAGATTGAACGGTGAAGATTGAGTTCGTCTGCGATTTCCTAAGTCCAGGGAAAACGCTTAACCAGGTTTTCAGGGACAAAGGGCCACTATCATAAAAACCCGCCGGCAGGGCGTGCAGGATTCCGCGACGACAATGAAAGAGGGGCCTTTTGCGTATGGACAGTTCTCCGCAGTCCGGTGGGGGATGCATCCTTCTGAACATCAGGCACCTTTGACGGAGATTTAAAAAACAACCATAGGGTGGTCACATTCGGCCTTTCGGAAACGAAGGCACCAGGTAGATG
>Ga0179593_1306998_pt1 | contig 11648 bp, 12 predicted proteins | sample CZODoug2_1_08_16_FD_185931 | JGI IMG/M metagenome (GOLD analysis project Ga0179593, IMG submission 185931) | Vadose zone soil fungal communities from Angelo Coast Range Reserve, California, USA - CZODoug2_1_08_16fungal (PacBio error correction) | ecosystem: Environmental > Terrestrial > Soil >...
GTATGAACCAACGGCTACGCCACCGTGGGAAAGGAGGATTTTGACCGAAAAAAACAGGGAGACGGAAATTTTCCATGCTTTAGGAAAAAGGGGAAATTGGGAAAGTGACAGGAACATGAAACCAGCGGACGGGTTGGTTGGGGGGGCCGGAGAAACGACGATATGGGGCACCCATCACAGAGGAAAAAAACTGTTACTGCTGAACGCCGCAACTCAGGAAGAAGGGGCATGGGTGGCCAACGCGTATTCCGGCGATCGTCACAACCACAGCGGTTTGTAACACGTTTAAAGCTAAAGAAAAGAACCAGGAGGGTGTTGTGACGTGTCCGAAGAAAACGCAGAATCCGTCTGTGGAGTTGGGTTTAGGGGACTTTCATCCGATGAAGGTCACCCGGGTATAGCCTCCCGTAAAACGGTGAACGTTGGCGAGTTTTGGAGGAAATCACTTAGGGGGTGGACTTGCCCAGGGAAGGAGATACAAAAACGGTGGGGGGGTTGGAGTAAGAGGAGGAGAAACATTTTAGGACCAATAGGACAGAAGGAAGACTGCCTGTAAAGGGGGGTGTTTCAAAGCAAAACACGACCGAATGACAAAAGGAAAACCAAGGTTTGGACTACACCATGGGTGGGCTGCTCCCCGATAGTGGAAGGAGAAGTTTACTAACAAACCGAAACCAGTTTTTGGGGGGGGAACGGCATACAAAGCCAAGGGGTGGTGGAACGCGTAGTGGTCAAAAGAATTCAAGGGGGAAAACTCTACTAGAAAGGGAACAGTGGGGGGAAAAAGAGTTTGGGGAAACTACTACGAGAAGGGTGGGAAGAAACCTGGATTTCCCGCTGGAAATGACTGGGGGTAATAATGTAACTCGACACAAGACTCAAGTAGAGGGGGGCTGGGGGGAATAGGAAAACAGGAACGCACATCGATTCATAGGACAGGGGGCGTGACAACGCAGAACGACCCAACGAAAACTTCATGAACATGGTCAGAAAACTTTTTCTTCGGGGGGGATCGGGGGGGGCGGGTCCGTGAAGGGCCACACCAACACGCACTGCAACTAGACAGGGTGCTCTCATAATCCCCTCATGGGCTCAATGAAAATCCCCGGTACCAGGATCAAGAGTCAACCGGTTTGGGAAAAGACCGTCACGTATGCCCCAAAAAGAAAATGTTGTAGACATTCATAGAGGACATGGTACTTATAGGAAAGAGAAGTTACACACTGACCCAATCACACCAAACCGTGGGTACCCTTCGTAAAAAGAAAATTCTTGAATGGTGGCTACCCATTCAGAACATCATACATTTTAACGGAACGGGGTTTGTTAGGGATTTGATCTCTCTTTTTGGGGTGTTTTCCCGTGGCAAAAAAAAAAAGGGGATCGTTATAAGCGACAACTTCCAAACTTCATGAGGGTACTAAGCAAAAACGAACTTTTGGGTTGGAAGGGCTGGGTGGGCGCTACAAAACAGTGGGTAATCTGGCTGGACAGAATCCCGGTGTTCCCAAAAATCATCAAATACAAGGGTAATTTTTTTAGTTCGCAAGGAGGGGAAAACAAAGAGGTCAGGCAAAGACCGAGAAGGGGGCACCGGGTAAAAAGTTTTTTGACATTGGGAGGGTAAACAAAGAAAAGTTTTGGAAAATACAGAGGGCCAACGAAATTCAACTGGATGTTGGGTTGGGAGGAGGGGGGAAAGTGTGCTTAAAAATTTTAAATAAACGGCACAGTTAAACAACGCAGTGTTAAAAAAAAAAAAATAAGTAAACTTCAAGCACGATTTGGGGTGTGCTTTTCGACCGTTGTGGCCAGCCAGAAAGACTCAAAAAAACAAATTGTTTTCACTCTCCCAAAAAACGAGAAGGGCACGGAAACCAGGGGGTGGGGTGAAGGGGGCCGAAAATTTTGACCCAAAGGTGCAACAGACAAAAACGCCGAGCTGACTGTTGGGGTGGGGTGTTGTGCACTCTCAAAAGGCAAGGTACCTTGAATTGGGGGGGAAGGACCCTCAACACGGAAAAACAAAAAGGCCTTGTCTGGGGGAACGGGGGGGAAAGCCATTCCCCGGAGTCACGATCGGGAGGGGCTAGATGGGCCGGTTCACTGTAAAAGGTAACTTGCCACCCGAGGGAAAAGAGGTGGGAGTGAGTGGGAAGGGGGTGGAAAAGACCGCCGAAGTTTTGTGATGGGAGAATAAAAAAGGTTGGGCGCAAACTGAACCAACGAGGGGAGAAACCGACACTGGACCTGGAGTGGGACGGGCCAAAGGAGGAGGATAAGGTACCCGCCCACTTTCCGCGGGCAGCGACCTCCTAACAACAAGAGCGAATGGGGTGGAAAAAAAAAGGAAGGAGTCGGCGGGAGGCATCAAGACCCCCGTATTTCCGGACATCAGAAAGGCCGTGAAAACCCAAAAAAAAAAAAAAAAACATAAAGAAAAGAAAGACCCCCGAGAACGTAGATGACCTTGGTAAAAATTAGACTGTTGCACTTTATGGGGAAAGTGGAGTACCGTCACGCAGGTACGGCCACGTGGGAAAAAGTCTCAAGGCGTAAATCTCTTTTGAAGGTCTGGCAGCAGGAATAAAAGCGGAGAAATTCTTGGGAAGGCCAAAACAAGAAAACGGTCCAAAAACCTCAGGGAAAAAGACTTACGAACCCGGGAACGTTCCCGCTAGAATAGGGAAGGGCTCAAAGGTCCCTTCCCCTGGAAGAAACTACTAAAAGATGACGTCATCAAAAATAGGGTCACTAGTACGGGAAGACGCTCACCTAGGGAGAATCGATGTCTCCAACGATGAGGGGTGGGACCTGAGAGGAAGGCGAAGTAAAAAACACAAGTAAAACAACAAAAAACCAGCAGTGGAATCAAGCAGTCATTAACAAACCCCCCCATTATGCCGGGGAAAAGTCAAAAAGATATGGAGATGCCTGCAGATATTTGCTTCACCACATCCCCTTGGGTCTGGTTGGAAGAAGGACAGAAATGGGTGTGGGCCCGTGGCACACCAGGTGCTTGCTTAAAAAACATCTCGTAACGCAGTGACATCAGGAGGAAATTTGAGCGTAGTGGCGAACATCTGGTTAATAATAAACTCCAAGAGCAAGGCCTCAGGGGAGAGATGACTCAAATCCCAAGAGGTACCTTTTAACAGTGGGGACCGGGAAAAACCATCGGGTAACTTTTGGTAAGGGCAATGACCATGTACACGCCGGTTGAAAAGGGATGGGTGGTGTCAGATCAAAAGTCCAAATCACAACGAACAGCCCCCGGTCTTTCTGGTAGACACCGCCTTTTCAAGCACCAAAGATAGGTTGTCCACGCCATGGACTTCTCCAGGGCCAATAATACGAGCTGGAAATGGGAGTAACCCCAGAAGTTGCATCAAAATGCAGCGACAGTCCTTCTGGTACAAAGAAAAGAGTTCATGTGTATGCGCTCCAAAAATGGTAGGACGGGTTTCCCTTGGTGAATCATGCAGAAGAGGTCTCGCCGCGCCAAAAGGTTCGACACCTTCTATTAAACGACAAAAAGGAGGTAGTGAAATATATGTCTCAAAACATATCGGGAACAAATCTGAGCTGGGGAAAGTTAGAACCATCACCCGAAACGGTCATTAGAAGCTCCAAAAAAAGATTCTGTATTAAGGACCGGAGTCGCCTGCATGTTGGAGGATAAACACAGCAAAGGAGGGAGTCAGAAAAAGAACCGCAGCGAAACTTGAATAGCATTCAGGGAGCAGGGGGGGGAAAACTTATTTTGTGGCCGCGAAATTCTTGTGATGGTAAATGGCAAGAAATACCGGGCTGGGTGGGGCAGGGGAGCTAGGACGCATTTGGGCTCGACCAACCACAAAACTAACACAGTCGGGGCCATGCTCATTAAAAAAGACAGGGGGGGTCACAGGAAGGACACAAAGGGGGGGAAGCCAACAAGTTTCGCAAACAGGGAGTTTCCTATACGCAACCGACGTCCGAGGAGGGTCCGTGAAGGAACATGGGGGAAAGTGAGTATTCCGCCCCGGGTTAAGGAAGGGAAAGCCATGAGCACTGAGACCAGGTGGTACGGCAAAAACAGGGGGAACAGGGTGGTCGTACGCAGAAACAAACCGCCTTGACCCACCTTAAAAAACACCGGGGGGAAACAAGAGGGGCTGGGAAAAAAAGAAAAAAAATGCAGGACTCATCGAAGAACGTCGCCTCAATAACTGGGGAGGGGTGGGAAAAGAATGGGGATTGGCGGTAAAAACCAGGGGATGGGGGGGGACGTTACTCGTGACCCCATTCAAACGAAAAGCCCCCGAAAAGGTTATGGCGAAGAGTTCGACCAAGTCGAAGGGGGATACGAAAGGGAAAACCTGATGACCTCAAATCTGACGGGTCAAAAAAGGAAGACAGGAAAAAAGGGGGGACCGTTTGGGGAAGGCCAGGGCAAGGATTTCAAGAAGAAAGTGGGTCACATGGGTGGCGTCCCCGAAAGGGCGAACCGTTCTGTTGGGAAGGTGGCAAAAAATCAGGCCGTCGATGTGTATCAGAACTGACGTGAACGAAAAAACTCCGCCGGGGAGAAGGGCAGAACGCGACTTGGGAAATGGTATGAAGTACAACTCCCGGGAAGGGGGGGAACAAAGGTGGCTCATCTACGGTCCAAAAAAAAGGTCCACGTGAGGGTGGAAGAAAATCGGAAAGGGGGTGAACTGGAAGGGGGGAAGGCGCCGCCGGAATCTGAGAAGAACAAATCGGCCATCAACGTGGGGTAGAGAGCTGGGGGAAGGCCGGCAAAGACAGTGAAAAAGAACATGGAAGGACATCTAGGAAAACGCAAAAAAAGGGGGGCTGGGAATGGGGTGTGTTGTGGTTGGTCCTAAGAGTGGGTTGCTCAACCTTGAGAAACGAGCCGACCCAAAGGCAGTTGGGAGTAACGTCCGAACCACAATTAAAGCTGGGTGAAGACCGAATCGTAAAGGGGAGAGACCAAAGGGGGGGACTAAAAAAAAACAGAACGGACGGGGGGAAAATAAAGAATGGTCCTAACACCTGTGACAGAAAACAGTAAGCGAAAGGTCAAGTCGGTCGGAAGAGTTGAGAACCGGTTCGGGGGCGTCACCACTGAAACGGGAACACGCGCTCGTGGAAAGAAAAAACAAAGTGTTGAGGAAGGCGGGAATCGAGAGCGGGAGGGAGTGGTGAAAAACCTGCTGTGCAAACACTGGACCGCTAGGGGTGGCAAAAAAAGTGGAAAGAAAAAACGAAAAGGTAAAAGTAGGAAACAAACACCTACCGTTGAACTGGGGCACAGGGGGTAACCAAAGGGGGGGGCCCCGAGGGGACTGGCAAACCTGGGGACAAACCTGGGTAACAATGCAGGATGACAAAGGGACGCGCGTGAAAGCTGGGGGGGAAAAAAATTGCAACGCCCGCCCTGAACAGGACAAGGGCAAAAATAAAAAACGTGTTTGTCGCCCAAAAATTACTGGAATCAAGAAACCACAACATTAGCGCCGGAATTGCGCAAAAAAAACCAAACCAAAACGGAGAAACTGAGGGGGGGAAAAATGGACGAAAACCACGCGCGTGGTTTCCGTTAAGGACTGGCCCGACACTGGGCAAGGAGGGGGTAGCGAGAGGCCGCAAGGTACCTATTAGGAAAAACAAATTTCCCGCAAAAAATCGCGGGCGAGAATGGGGAAGGGTTGTATCCGACGAGTCTGGGTCCGACAAACAACGGAAGAGCGAGGGGGGGTGACACCGAAAGGTGAAGTGAAAAGCTAGTTCACCAGGGCTGTTGAGGGGCTGGGGGGGGAGTAAAGGGCAACGGGAGTGACAAAGTCCTAAAGTCTGAAAAAGGAAGATCGGGGCTTGTGGGAAACTTCGTGTTCAGAGAAAAGCAGGTCATAAGGGGGGGAGTGGAACCGAAGGGGGGGGGGGCAAGATGAAAAAAAAAAAGAAAATCCAGGTGAAACTGACAAAGCAGCCATTTCACGGGGAAAAAAGGCAAAGGGGGTTTGACCATCAGCGAGCTCCAGGGCACCTTTCAAACTGCAAAAAACATCAGCCGAGGAAATGGGGAGGAGACTCTGAAAAAGAAGGGGGGCAGTATTACAAAAGTGGAAACACAAAAAAAAAAAGTCGGCCGTGAACGGTGGGACGTCAAACGCTTAACGAACTACTCAAAAGTAGGTTACATAAAAAAAATGAAAACACACAACAGGGGGGGCCAAACCAAACGGGGTGCCACCTGAAAAGATCATCGTGACTGACTAAACCCCGGGACAACTTGGGGAAGACAAACTGGCAAAGATCCGAATGGCTCGCACAGGAAAAGAAACACAAACGGTTCAAAATAGGAAGGGACCCTAACAAGGGAAAGCGCTGGTGGCCGCAACAAAGCGGAAAAAGGACGGTCCTAAACAAGGTGGGTAAACCCGCCAAAAAAAAAACAATCCTGTACTGCAGGGGGGGACAAAAAAAAAAAAAAAGAAGAAACGCCCGAAACAAAAAAACGGGAAATCTTACGGAACAACGGCTACAAGAAGTCCTTTTGTTGACCGAAGGGGGGGGAAAAACCAACAACGGTGAATCGGACAAAGCAGTCACATGCGATTGGAAAAACTTCCACTGAGAAAAGGTGTGGCGGAAACGGAACGTGAGCAAAACGTAATGAAGCGAGGGAACAGGTATCTGAATTACCTCAGGGGAAAACTTGACAGAAAAAAGACGAAAGGTGGAAAAGGACTCAGGAACAACGACGACTGAGAAAAAAAAACAATAAAGAAAAAGACAAGGGGTATCGGGGGGGGACTAGGAGGTTGGTAACGGGGGGTACCTAAGGTCCAAGTCATCTGAAGGGTAACACCCGGAAGGAGGAAAATGAAAAAAAAGGAATTGCAGCACACTTCAGGGCCTTGCTGAGGGGCCAACTTCCTGGGGTGAACAGACGAATCGGAATAAGAAAAGAGGGGGGGTTTCGCGAAAGACCGGAAAAATGAACGCACACGAAGAAATCCGGTGCCGCAAAAAAGCAGGGGGGCGAGGTGGAAGAAATTGGGGTGGGCATCGGTAACTTGTGACGAGAATGACAAGGGGGCCACGGATAGAGAAGGAAAAAAGGAAAAAAAAAAGGGGCGAACATCGTGTGCAGAATGAATCGCGGCGTGGGGAGGGCCCTACAAGGACAAGTAAAAGGAAAAGCGGCCATCGCGCGACTGAAAGTGGGAAAAAAAAGGGAAATCTCTCTTCGCACGGAAGGTCCCTCTCAAGCTCAAGCAAACCGCACTACGAAAGAGGGTGGGGGGGGGGTAAAAGCTAAAAAAGCTGGACCCGGGGCCTGGAAAGGCACAAGAAAGGGAATAAAAGCAGCTATCCGGAGGGGGGCCATTCTATGTGTGGGGGGGGTCACCCAAAGAACGGGTTACTTCAACTGAAAAGATAAAAAGTCAAACGGGAACAGCATCCAAAACTTAGGTTGGGGGGTTACTGACTTCTGGAGCCAAAATTTACTCAAAAGGTGACAACCAAAACAGGGGGGGCTACGCGACACAACCGGAGGCCCCGAAAACCACGCCGTGGGACCTGGGGACCAAGAGAATGCACAAACGCAACCAACCCCGCCTACGTCCCATCTCAACATAAAAAACAAAAAAACGTAGTGGAAGACGGAGCGGGGTGCGGAAATAAAGGGCGGGATGTTACAACGAGCCAGTGGGGGGAAGAATCCATAGGGGGGGTTAGGGAGATACAGGACGTAAACGGGGACCAAAATAAACGGCATGTCCAAAAAAAAAGGGGTGGGATGGCAAAAGCGGGGTCTGTTCTGTTGAATTCGGCAACATCTTAAAAAAGGCGGAAAAGAAATCTTAAAACAAAGATGGTGAACAACTGGGGTGGGGTAAAAAAAAGCGAGCCACACGAAGGCGTGGGGGGGGGGGGGAGCCATCAACTCTTAGGCCTGCAGGCGCAACCAAACAAACTCCTGGAATGAAAAACGTAAAGAAAAACAAAGGGTTGGGGGTCGGGGTGGGGAAGCGCGGTCGAAGACAAGGAGTTTTGGGCAAAATTAGGGAGGAAAAAAAAAGCCCCAACCTGGACACGTCAGCGAAGGGCTGATAAAATGAACTAAATTTGCCTAACCGTAGGTCCCGCTTAAACCTTAAAGGAGAGGGGTCGTCCGTCGTTCCGAGCGGCTCTATGCAAAACAAACCATTAAGTCTTCTTGAAAAACGTGCCCCAGAAGCCACAAACAAAAAGCCGAACTCCATGGGAACGTGAAAAAAAAAAAACTGCAATTACAAGGGAAATCGTCCGGCGCATGCTTCAGGTACCTAGAAACTTACGAGGCATCGATGTTGGGCGTTAGGGAAAAAAAATCAACAAAAAGGATGGTTGGGGAACGCCACTGTAAACATTAATTTAGGGGGGTGCAAGCAATCCGAGAGAGCTAGACAATCGCCGTGTTCAACCATCAGGGCGTATGGGAAAAAAGACAAAAAAAATAAGTCGCACGTTGGCCCAGAAGTTAAACGGGGAGAAGAAACGATGGGATCCTGAACGTCGGGCGAGGGGGGGGGGTGGCGGAAAATTAAGCCCCCGAACGGGGGACATGGGGGGTCCTCGACTAAAAAAGGCAACCGAAAAAAAGATATAGGCTCAAAAAAGGGTGACAGGATGCTTTAAAAGGGCTTACAACAAAGAAGGGCAACACAAAACCCGGAAGGGAAGTGGCAGGTGTTTAACAATCTTGTTTGCCCGTGAAGAACTTGCAAAAAACACATTTTGGAAAACGGTAAGGACCTCTGGGGTGGACGGGTTTGATTCCGGAAGGAATCAGGGGGATGGTTCAAAACGTTGTAAATGGTTTGTACGAGGTGTCTTTTTGTTGGTTGGGGTGAAACCAGGATGAAATTGGGAAAAAACCCCGCACGTAAAAGGGGGGAGGTGACGCAGACAAAGGGCTACTAATTTTGGAGCAAGCCAGAGGCCCTTTGGGTGGAACCGAAAGATACAAAGGTTGGGGGGGGGGGGACTCGGTAGAAACGGATTCGCCAAACTGTCGAAAAAATGGAAGCTGGGGGGAAGCTTTCCACCAAGCCGGAGAGGGGGGGGGGGGGTTCTTGGGAAAGGGGGGGGGGGGGGGAATTGCGCAACAGGGGGGGGGGGGTTGTTGTGCAGAACACGTGTGGGGTGGGGGGTTCGGGGGGCATTGGCGAATGTCTGTCGAACTTGCAAAACACCGATTGTTTTTAGGTCCCCGAGTTTACCCAGAATCACGTCGAGGAAAGGGGTTAGGGTCGCGGTACTGAACCGATCATTGGGGGAACTCGAGAGGGGGAGAGTACCCATGGAGACCTTCCTAATACTGGGTCGAGGGCACAAGAAGCTTGTAAAGCGGTCAAAAGAGACCGAACAGGCTGACGGACGGGGGAAAAAAAATAACAAAAAAATGAAGGACCAGACCAAAGCGTCGATAAACAAAAACTGGGTTCATAAAGAACTTGGGTACGTGATGACGCTGGCTGGGAGTACCCACAGGCAAAACTGCAGCAAAAAAGGGTGTCTTGGGGGTTGGGTCAACAAAAAATCAGTATGAACGCCTGAGCACAAGTTGGTTCGCCAAGGGGCCCATATCCTTGCTGGAGGCCCCTAAACAAACAATGAAAAAATTCTCGTCAACCATAACTAAGACGGTCCAGTCATAGATAGGTTCCCAGGAATCTTCTAGACAAGGAAAAAAATAAGGCACAGGTTCGACTTAAGGAAAACGAAAAAGCTGTTCTGTTGCCTCCGACAGGAAAAATAGAGGGTTGTCTTGAGATGTCAATGGGCCGCTAAAAATTAAACTGTGACGTGGATCGAGAAGACTGAAAACGTGCTGCGACAACCAAACACGGACTGGCCGCCTATATGAAGGAGGATGAATTTACACCACAGCTACCAGTTGGGCAGATAAGGAAATAATCTTGGTAACCAGGGTTTTTTTACAAGTTTGCCAATCATCAACCTAAGAAAGCACACGCAGTCAAAGGGAAATGAGGGGTTGGTTGCAGAAGCCGGGAACGCGTGGTTCATCACCTGTGGAAACGGGTCATCGCCGTGGCACTGCGTGTGCGAAGGTCCAGGCCTGAGCCCGTGCGCAAGCTCGAGAAAAAGCAACGTGGGGGATCTATGGTAAAAGCGCCCTCCTCCCAGAAGCGTTGTTTTACTGTCAATAAAATATGATACATGGAGCGTAAACAGGGGGGGGGGGGCAGAAGGACGGAAGACTTCAGATATTTCACAACAAATGAGGGGAGGAAATCAAAAAGGGTTAACACTCTCTGTGGGGTAAAGATATGTTTGGGACCTAGAATTGAAGGTATGAGGGGCAGGGACGTCATCAAGGAGAGAATGACAGGTCCTGTGTGATCTATAACCGCAAAAGAAAAAAAAAGGGAAGAGGGGGGATTTATCCGTTAACAAAAAGGGTTTTGAAAAATGAGCCATCACATGAGGAAACAGGAAATAACAAAAAAACCACAAGACCACTAACATGGTTCCCACGGGGGTTGTTCCTCCTCTCGCTGTGGGGATGAACAAGATAAAAACCGCCAATCATCACTCACAAAATAAAGCTGAAAGTGGGGAAAAAGGCACTATAGGCTAAAAATCAAAAGCAGCAAAAGAAAAATTTGCCTCAAAGTTTTGTCTTAAACTGACGCGGCAACCGTTTTCAAAGTACGATGAGCCGTGGGGTCCACAGTTCGGGGAAGTAAGTGAAAGGTAACCTAACTAAATGTGCGAGGAAGAGAGTTTTGGTGCCGTGGCTAAGAGAAAGTGGTACATGGAACAACACAGAACGGTTATCCCGACACCATAGAGGAAGAACATAAAAACGGTAAAGATCTAATTGAAAGGGGCAATGCACTGTATAAAGACCAGAGGACTGTGTGGCCGTGTACATTTCAGGGAAAAAGCGGAAAAATACGGGGCAATCGATCTCCAGAGAGATGGACTGTGTCCAAGATAATATGGAAGTAACAAACCGAAAACCACATGGAAACGGCACTCGAACGAATGCAGTTAAAACAATAAACGAAATTAGAGGAAAAAAAAAGAGGTGCTTATGAAAAATCCACGTCTTGTGGAAAGAATAGGAATTAAAACATTCTCCTAGCAAAAAATGTGACGGCGGCCAAAGATCAGCGGTATAAGAGTCCTGAGGCACCCCGGGTTAACGAGAAATTCGGCGACCCGCGGGGTCGGAAGAAAAGAAAATCCACCTAAACGTGCTATAAAGGTCTGAACGACACCCTGGACCCACATTGTTTTCAGTTGGGGGTGGCCCTTAGGGACAGTGTATTGTCAGACGAATGCCCAAGACTTCTAGGGGGTGGCCTAAAAATAACAATGCTGAAGGATAATGACACGGGTTATTTTACATGGTGCAGCACCATAAAAAAAAAAACCCCTTTAACATGGGAAAAAAAAAAAGTCTGGGAAAAGAAGCCATTCAGTCCGGAATATAAAAAAGGGTGAACGATCATGGAAAAATACCAGAGGCTGCATCAAAATGAAAGCTCCCTGACTGAAAGAAGGTAGACATATAATGGCCGGGGCTGTTTGGTAAGGTGAATAAGAACCAAATAATTGATAGCGAGCTTGACGCCAAA
>Ga0179593_1316487_pt1 | contig 11648 bp, 8 predicted proteins | sample CZODoug2_1_08_16_FD_185931 | JGI IMG/M metagenome (GOLD analysis project Ga0179593, IMG submission 185931) | Vadose zone soil fungal communities from Angelo Coast Range Reserve, California, USA - CZODoug2_1_08_16fungal (PacBio error correction) | ecosystem: Environmental > Terrestrial > Soil >...
CCTAAAAGAGAGGGAGGACCCTAGGGGGGGAAAAAGCATGGACCTAAAGCCCGGGGATTACTCACCTTCTTTACGAAGGGGCTGGCAAGAGGGAAAGTGAAAAAACAATAAAATGTGACCGTTTTGTCAAAGGAGGCCCCAGGAAAAAAAATCACAAAACGAAGGCCAGCGTGGGGCGGGGGAACATCGCCTGGGGCGCGAAGAACATATTGGTTAGACCCAACACTCCAGATCGCGAGAAACAAGAAAAAAAAAAACTGTTGAGTGCGGGAAAGATAGGCACATCACCGGAACTAGAGGAAATGCGACGATCATCGGACAGGGACGCGGCCGGTCGTAGGGAAGGAAAAACACACAACAGTCTTAACAGGAGTGGGAAAGGAAGCCGCAAGTATCTACAAGAGCCTACGACACTCCGTAAATAAAAGCGAACGGACCAAGCTGCTCTAACCGGGCGATCAGTACCAAAGAATAGAGAAGGGTCCGTGAGGCTAAAGCCCGAGAAACGCGGCAAAGAACGTTAGCCGTGAAATCGTTTGCTCGTCGAGAAAGAAAACGACGGGAGGAGAAAGGTGGGAATGACCGCAAACCCGTCATTTAACCGCGGAAAGAAGTTTCGGGACGACCTTCAATACCGAGAAAAACAAACCCAGAACGCGGGATCAAGCCAACGTGAGAGGAAGAAAGGGGGGCAGCGTTGCCGGCAATCCATCTGCCGTCAAAATGAGCCCCCCTCGACGAAAATTGAAAGGAGATTTGCGAAAAACAACAAGGGGTTCAACCGAGGCACTCAGTCAACGTGAAGAACACTAGTCCGCAAGGGAACGGCTCCCATGACTACTTTCAAAAAGGGGGAGACAGGGTGGGGTTAACACAGAAAAGGTGGACTGGGTCTTGTTTCGGGATATTCGGACAGGTCGCAGGGCCGGAGACCGCGGACCGAAACTGGCAAGTAAGGAGGTGCTCCAGGGGGAGGAAGAGGTGCCCCTACCACAACAGTCGCTGATGACCCTCCGCTACCGACCAAAACGAACTACCATTTCAAAGATTTCCGAAAGCTCGCCGGGGCGGGGGACTAAGCTGGGGGTATATTCAACCGTGGTGCGAAGAAAAAAGAGCCAGATTCGACTACTGGGGTCCGAAAAAAAGATATAAGGAGAAGAAAATTCACGGAAAAGTGTGGTAGGGGGGAAACACCTCTATCCGCGGTGGGGAAAGACACTGGAAGCAAACACAGTGGGTAAACGCTGGGTTCCTAGAAGGAAATTCTCTATACCGGAACGGGAGGAGGGGGTCGCAACGGGGTGAAGGCTGGGGAAAACAACGAAAAAAACTGGGAAAGAACTTGCCTGGGGTTAAATGCGCCGGGGTCGCATCGGGTGCCAGGGGAGCGTCACCAATACCAGAAATTAGCCCGACCAAGCAAAAAAGAGAGGAAGAGGGAGGCAACTAAGCGGGGAAAAAAGTGAGAAATAGGGCCGACATCTAAGAGCTCTAACTGACCGTTGCGGGATAAAAACTATCCCAGTTGACACTGCGCGTGAGAAAAAGCTGTGCAACGGCCAGGGGAAAAAAAGCGAAGGGAACTCAACTTTTCCTCTAGAGACAACCGTAGAAAAAGAGAACGAGCAACATTGGAACAATCCCTCCTCTCTGGCTTCTTTACCTGCTCGGGCTGGGAGGAAAAAAAGCGGGAGACCGCGAGGTGCGCAGGTTCATCCGGGGGCGACGGGATCGACGCCGTGGTAGCAAGTGATCGTTAGGTTGGCCGCAAAATAACCTGCCAGAAGGAGAAAAAACCGGAGGATCGGAAAAGGCAGGAGACGAACAACCTCGCCGCATCCTGTAAAGCTGAAGGCGGGGACCTGCGAACCAGAGAATAAATCACCTAATAAAAGGGTTCAGAAATACCCCTGGGCAAACTCAGGGGGGGATGGGTCAAGGGGGCGTCAAGTCTTCTTAGGAAAAGTAATCGATCATCAGAGAAAAAACACGACGAGCCCATGATCAAGACCCGCCAATTTGGTTAGCCATCAAGGCCGCGTGCGCAAAAGGGAAGCTTCAGGGGGTAGTGTCTCGGGCGCGAGACGCGTCAACTAAAGACAGACAGGGCCCAACAGAAAAAAACCCGGATGAGGAGGAGGCCCCGGCAACGCAATTTCCTCTTTCACATCCGGGACCGCGTACTGCCAACAAGAAAGAAAGAGAGGAGCACTATGGGTTAACGACAAGGGTCGTAATGGGGGAAGAGGGGAAGTTCGAGGGGTCGCATCCATTATGATCGGCTGCAGGAGAGCCCCATACTATTATTTCACGATATAAGCGCAAAAAAAAAAATAGTAAGGGGGAAAGCTAGATATCTTTCACAATAAAATGAGGGGGGGGGGGGTGTTGCGATCAAAAAAATGAGAAAGAAAATGGGAAGGGGAAAAAGGACGAAGAACTCATTCCATTGAACTTGGGGCCTTCCGCTGCCAAGAATGGCGGAGCGGTAATTTCGGCTGTTACCTCGGCAAACGGAACCCTGTGAAAAGGAAAGGAAATCTTCTCAAGTTTAAAAAAAGAAATGAAAGGGGTGAGGTGGGCCAAAGGGAGAGTTGACTGCTCAAAACCCTAAAAAAGCAAGAGCGCACCCGCTTGAGGGATGTAGATTGGCCGGTCCGAGGCCTGGGGATGAGGAGGAGCATGAGAGACAAAGGAAGACGGAAAAAACAGCTCATCTCTGCCAGTTAAGGAAAAAAAACCCGTGGGGTGCAGGTCTGTCGCCATAGGGGATTTGATCCGGCGGGACGTGGAAGTGCCACCCTCCTCTTATTTTGCCCAAGCTATTTCCGGCTCCGGGCAGGTACAAAGGCGTGAGAGAGGGAGGGAAGAGTAAAAAATTCACGAGGGGACGGCTACTGCGTAAAAGGGTTTTCGGAACGTCGGACGTCATGAGGAGCCCTGTTTATTACAAAACCGCAGAAAAGGCAAAACCGCTTGTCGATCCCAACCACTGCCGCCGAGGGCGGTCAATGTCTGCAATGGGTTGAGACATGGATCGAAGAACATACGAAAGCAGGCCGCTGAGGCCATCGATTGCGCCGGGTCGGCATCTGGTGGAAGAGCGCAGGGAAAGAGATCGGTGGAACCGGCAAAAGAAAAGTCAGATTTCCGCGATGAAAATCGTCAGGGGGAGGAAGAAGGATAAAGCGGGCGAGGCTGCCGGAAGGCTATTGGAGATGCCCGGATCAAAGGGGCTCAACCGTGAAACCGGATGTAAAACTTCCTTGCTCACAAAAATATTAAACCAGGGACAGGAAAGGAGGGTGGTGGAGAATGTCAAACTGTATAGGGGAAATTTCACCAGCTGAAATCCTTTCTAGCGCCATGATCCAAGAGGGAACCCATGCGGGAAAAATGGTCGAGTCTGAGGAAGTCATGCTCCCGGTGGGTCGAAAATGAAAGGTAATAGGCTCTACGTAGTCTGGGGGAGGGATCGTGACCAAGGAGGGAGAAATCGGCTGCGCATGTTGGAAGCAAGATCCCCAAAAAAAGGCCCTTATCCGAAGGTATTAACCCTCTGGACAGAAGGGCTTCGATCTGTGCCTGGTTAAGGAGGGGCGGAAGCACGCCAAAAAGCAGCAGCGCAAGGGGGGGAAAGGGTCTTTCGAGGCAAGCGGAGGGAAAGAGAGGGCCGGATTTCAGCAGGGGCCTTTTCTAACTTGATCGGAAGAGAAGAAAGAAGGGCTCGGAGTGAACGTGGCTTTACACGGGGGGGAGGAAACACAGAAGTAAAGGTAAAAAAAAAAAAAAAAATCTCCTGGGAAAAGGAGGAAAAAGGGGGGAGGTGGAGTGGGAAGAGGTGAACGGGAGGTTGAACAAGGTTGGAAGGTCTTCATCGCGGGGGGCATAGGGGGGGGCCGCCCTCCTCAGGTGTCGGGAACTCAGCAAAAAGAGAGGGGAAGCTTTCACTCAGGAACGATTGAGGGGGGAGCCCGCTGCATCAGGTTTCAGATCTGCCTGTGCTCCCGAAAAAAAAGGGAAGGTGGGCAAGTGACTGCAGGGGGGGGGAAGGGAGGTAACCCTCCAGCACGAGGAGGAGGCCAGCGTAATAAAAACGAAACTGGACACCTTGGAAAAGTTCTGCGAGAGGGGGGGGGAGGATGTAGAATGAAATAAAAGGGGGGATGCGGTGCGCCTTTAGGGGGCTGTTCACGCGAAAGTTCTTCTGCCGCTTTTTAAAATAAGGGGAAAAAAGATCTGTGCAAAAACTCGGGGGAAGTCGGAATACATTACATGGACAGGGAGGGGGAAAAGAGTGAATTCAGGGTTGGTGGTTGAAAAAGTCAAGCCGCGAAGAGGAACCGAGTGGCCACATCAGGAGGGTAACGATCCAAATTTTCGGGACACCAGCACCAGCGGTTGAGGGATCTCGCAGATTTTGAGGTCCAAACAGATTGTGGGAGCGCAGGGCCGGAGAAGGGACTTAGGGAAGCGCTTGGTTCGGGTGGGTGGACGAGGAGGACATTGTGCTCGGAAAAAAAATTGGTAGAAAATGGGGGGGGGGGGGAACTAAAGGTTTTTGCCCTTGACCTGCCCGCAAAAGACAGCAGGCCACATGTGGGAAGATCCCCAGGGGGGCTGTACTGATCCGGGGGCACACACGGGGGATTCCTCAGGAGGGGGACTGAAAAAAAAAAAAAAAAAAAAAAAAAAAAAAAAAAAAAAAAAACAACAACGGAGGGGGAGGAGGGGGAATCCGAGAGTCGAGGTAAAAAAGCTACATACGAAACTCCCCCTTCATTTGGACACACCGCAGGGGCAGCGCCAGGGTAAAAACAAGTTGCGTCTACCGTTTCTTGCGTTAAGGGAAAAAAGATCCAGTCGGAGACCTACCAACACTGTCGCATTTTTTGGGTCATGCTGTCAGAAATGTCGCCGGGAACCCTCAGCTAGAGAAGCAAGGACAAGATCCAAAATCCTTTTCTGTGAAGAACCACGAACAAGATAATGGACAAAAACCGCAGGGGGTGCTGTTGGGCCGGGCACGATCATTGAATGCTGAAGGCGGCGTAGGAAGTCTCACGGCCAGTCGACGTCCAAAAACCAACACACACGAAGTGAAAAAACAATGACTGAAGATTAGAACTAAGGGTAAAGCGTGGAGAAGAGGATCACGGCGCCAAAGATAAGAGCAACGTTCTCAGTTTACCCTACAGAAAAGGGACGAAGGGAAGGGAGGGAAAGTCGAGAAGGGAACGAACCACCTCATCTCAAAAGAATTATTCGTCGGAGCAAAAGCAAACCCTTTAAGTGTTCCTGCCCGGCAGGCCTTTCAGGTCCGCCAGGATGAAAACTCCAGTTGTCGGGCCGGACAGGAAAGAAGGGACAAACAGAAGTTACGAAAAACGGAAGACTGGGGAAAGGATGGTCATGGGCAAAAGTTAGGGAACGAAAAAAGGCGTCTTCCGGGTCCCACCTCCAGAGTTGAACAGCAATTGCCAGAAGCACCAAAACAAGTGAACATCGACAGGTAAAAAACTCAGCGTCCGCAGCGAGGAACCTAAATGGAAGGCGACTCGGCAACGTGGTGGGCACACCCGTTGGCTCCACGTTGAACTTGGGATAGGGGATGCTTCAGTGGGAAGGAAAGGGAGACCTTTGCTATCTATCTGGGGCGGGGAAATTCGTTACAGGGTCGCAAGCTGTGCCCACCGAAACATCAAAACAACAGGCGCTGCTGCTTGGACAGGGACGGCTACGCCCAAGAAGACCACCAGGTCACTTTCTAAGGAAAAAAGCCGGCGGGGGGGACCATTGGGGATTTTATCACCTCGTGGGGGGGGGAAAGAGAAACCGCCAAAAAAGCCGGAAAGAGAAAAATCCCGACAAGAGAGCCTGGAAACGGCACAATACTTGGGGTCTACAAAACAACTCAAGAAGGGCGGAGCCACAGGACTGCATCCATAACTCCTCGAAAACCGTTTTTCCTCGTGGCCAGAAGGAATAATGGCGGGGAGTGAGCTGACAGGGGGCGCAAACTTGTGTGATCCTCTGGGAGGACCAAAAACCAGAAGCTGAACGACATTTAAAAGGAAACTGAAGGAATCGCATCGGGGCAAAGTAAAAAGCCCGGATGCTGAAATGACAGCCACCTAGGAACACACTAAAACGGACTCGCCCCGACAAGAAAAAAAAAAAAAAAAAAGCGAGAAGAACAGAGACTAGAACGATAAATCGCAAAGGTTGCGTGGCCACCGAGCCCACGGCCTAGCGCTCTGCCCCAGAGGTTGCAAAGAAAGGCAGGAATGAGGGTGCTCAGCAAACTCTGGAACACAGGAAAAAAGCAACACAGGTCCAGAATACCGCCGCTTCACTTTAAGGGGAGGGGAAGTCGGCTGCATAAGAATCGGAGCACTGAGTTGAAATCGGGGGGAATAACGGGAGAAAAAGAAAATGACTCCCTCGGAACGCAAGGGGGCGCTGGTAAGGTTCGGCCGAGTAGCAGGGACCCCGCCGCATCAGTACAAAAGGATCTCTGACCGAAAAAGAAACACAGAGGGTTAGCGGAACTGGTCAAAGGAAGTAGTAAAAGGCGGGAGGGCCGGCACGTAAGAACTACAGACCCTCATCAGTTGGGGAAAAAGACCCTGTTCACCACCGTCAATTGTGGTCTCACGTGATAATGCCTGATACGATAAGGCCTAAGTAGAGAATGCCGTAATCAAAAACATTAATCGGGGGTAGACCACAAGGAAAACTGTGGGCCACCGGTAACAACTTTGGGCACAGGATATGGACGGGCGATAAAGCGCGGGGTCCCCAAGAAAAACCGACTGCGGCGGGCAGGACATCAATATTAGTTTCTATAATTTTTAGGGGCACGGGACGAGTCGGCCCAGGAAAAAAATCTCTTCGTCACAGTTGCCATCGCGATGCAAAAGGGCACGGGTAAAGGGAGAGGGGAGTCAAAGCGACGGGGGAAAATCTGCGAGGGAACCCGACTCGCCCCTCAAGAGAGTTCGTAAAACAAACAAGGGAAAAAGGCAAACAAGAATATAATTGGGCTAGCGCGGTCCGAGGATCAGACCTGTGCCTGGACCAGGAAGGACCAAAGATAGAGAAAGAAAAGGAGTCAAAAATAGGGCGCCGAAAGATTACCGGGTTTAACGCCAAAGACGACACCGCCAGAAAAATCAGCCTATCTAGCAACCTTGTTAAAAACGCAGAGAAGGGAAAAATGGGGGGGGGCCCGGGGGAGGGGCGGAAAACGAAAACCACGAAAGCGTCCCGACCCAAAGACTGCCAGGGGGAGAAAACGGCCATCGGTCTTCATAACGTGTCTCGGTTTCCCGGATCATTGGGCAGTCTAAAAAGTGGATGAAGCAGGATGAGGGGGGGAAGTAAAGAAAAGAGAAGATGTAAGTTCTGACGGACAAAAAAAGGACGTTGGGGCAAGTTCTTTTCTACCTGGAACGGTGTTCTCCGGCGCCGACGGTAAACGAAGCCAGGGTAGGGTGGAAAAAATGCCAGGCTGAAACGGAGCAGAAAGCCACTTTGTCGTATATCCGGCCGATGTCAAGGTATGGAAAAAGGGCACAACGTCGGCCGGAAAAAGATTTACGACCAAAAAAACTGGGCGTCGAGGAAACAGGGAGGGCGGGAGTACGCAAGCGCACCCTAGGGCGAACCTCTAAGGCCCCAGAAGATGAGGTACAAAATTACTACGTCGGTTTCTGCAATTGGGGGGACTCATGGATATAATCAACGTATTAATTGCAGAAAAACGGAAAAAAGGGGAAAAAAGCCGGGAAACATTCGAGCGGTTGAAACCTCTTGCAGGAAAGCAAAATGCTTTTTCACGCAACCTTCGCTGCGGGAGAGATTTCCTAGGAGAGGCGCCGATTAACGAGTCCCGCCGGGGAGCGGGAGGGACAGGGCTGTTTTGCTCTTGAAAAGAAGGTGCGCCTCGGGCCTAACTAGTTCACGGGGACGACGTGTAACCAGGCGCCGCTTCGGTGTAGGAGGTGTTTGTCCACCCTTACACCGAAAAAGCATGAACACGACGTTCGTCTACCCATCCTCTTCACCAAGCTGGACAAATGGGCGAGGCTGGAGGTCTTAGGGCGTCTCTGTGTTTGGGAGGGAACAATGGATAATTTAATAAAGGGGGATCTAAAAAGTGGGAGGGCTTATGGGGCTGCCCAGGGTGTGGGTCGGACGTACCCACAACCTTAAATCGACCAAGGTAGGCAAGAAGGAAAGTTCGATACTTTGCCCTTGGACGGGGGGGGGGGGGGACGAGCCGACGCCAAAGCAGCGCCAGGGGTGGGCTTGGCAGCAAAGGTCGCCCGGGATCAAGAACCCGAGTCGCCCGAACCGGAGAAAAGGAGGGGTCATGAATCACCCTAAGTGTCAAGAAAGGTGACAACATGTAGAGAAAACGTTAGGGACAAAAACGTGGGGGCAGTCATGAACAAGGAGGGTGGCGGGACGGGAGGGCGCGATCAGTGGGACCGTGCCTGGTAGGGAGACGGTTGAACTTGGGGGCCAGAAAGAAGGATGGCAAAAAATCGTGCTTAGTTGCACAGCACCTTACGAAGCGGGTCCACAAAAAACAACTTCCACTAGACTTCCAGCAGAGAGAAAAAAATGCAGCCGCCGCAGGGACTGTTTTCACTAAGGCTGACACTGGACGTGGGTCAAACCGGGCGGAAACTTCAGGTGAGGGCAGTTACACACGCAAGAAACGTCGGGGGAAAAAGGAAGGAAAAAAATCATAACGGTGAACCACGGCAGCGAAAGTAGTTTCTTGGGGATTAAAAGCCAGGGGGAGGAGAAACCTTGATGGGAATTCAAGGGCAAGCGAAAAGGGAGTTGGCTCAGGAGATCTAATCAGAGGAAAACAAAAAAAAAAAACGGGAATTTCTTTCATGAGTGCCAATCTTAAAAATGGCGGTTGGTGGGGGGGGGGGGGGAACGCGAATAGAGGGAGGCCAGAAACCAGGAGCCGCGCATCGGTGAGTGGGCGCCGCGCCGGAAAAAACACGCAAAAAAAAAAAGAGGGTTCTGTAGAAAGAAGCGTGCGGGTCTAAAAAAGAGGGTGAGGAAGAAAAGGAGCGACCCGCAGAGAAAGAGCTTTGTGCTCGTACACCAAGAAAAGGGAAGCCGGACAAAAGGGGCGACAGTGGTGGTAGGAAAAAAAAAGACGGAGCTGGAGGTCGGAGAAAGCGTCGGGAAAGGTCGTATCCATTATTGCACACTACCGGAAAGTCCTAAGGAGCGGAAAAAGCGAGATACCACCAACCATGAGGGGATAAATATAACGGACTAAAGAAGGAGACTCAACGGCACAAAGCGAAAACGCCTTTATCTGGCAACCTTCGTGCCCTTGTCGGGCCGGAGAGGGCCCCAAGGGACGTAGGAAACGACCACATGTTTTACAAAAGTTTGTCCCCCGCGGAAAAACACGGTCGACGGACGTTGACAACCCTAATACGAGGGGATCGACGAAGCCCACTGGTAGGCATGACTAAAAAAACGCATACAAAGACGGGAAAACAAAATGAGACCGCCATACCATCTGTGCGGAAAGAGCTGCACAGAACCTACCCGTCAGTCGTGGAGGAAGGAAGCATGTGTCGATCGTCCAGGCTTGAACGACCCCCACACAAAAAAAACAGCATTTCAAGATTTTTCACTTAAGAGGGAACCGGGGGGGGGGACGGGGGAACGTCCGTCAGGGAAGATATCAGGCGCCATCAAGCGCATACCGCAAAATCGAAGACCCATCAAGGTCTCGAAGTGGGCCGGCTGGAAGAGTCTACCCAGTCTCTCCTAAAAGTTTCGTTCAAAAGGAGTCGGGGCGCCCAAGAAGACAAATTCCCGAAAAGAGTGGGGGAGATTTAAAGTAAGAAAAAAAAAACCTCCTGAAGTGGAGCCGCATGTCCCACTCCAGGTTTGTCGGAGAACCTAAACAGAACTTCGAGGGCTTTCTCAATCCAACCCAAAGAGTTGAGCCGGCTGGAAAGAGCTATCGGTCAGCGGGAGCTTCTACAACGGGGACCAGCAGGCGTCGGGAATCGGAGTAATTTCCCTCTAGGAAAAGTATGAAAAAACGGTAAGAAAAAAAAAAAGAACGTGGGAACACCAACTCATAAATCCTCCTAACCGGTAGCAAGGGAAACCTAGGGTTTGTGCAGACAACACACCTTTACGTAGGGGGGGGGTATCTCACTTCAGGATGATTCGGACCATTCGCCAAGGAGGGCGCGAAAAAAAATAGGGCTGGGGCTTGCATAGGCAGGGTTCATCTGCCGGGAAAACCGAAAGAACAACCGGGGCGGACTGACGGGGAACGGGGCAAAAACGTCCGGCGCACGAAAAAAAAGCCTACCAGGGACATTGACGCGACCGCAGCGGTGTAATAGGGGAAAGGGGGCGATCACGGGCGAGCCTCACAAAAAGGGAAAGAAAGAGGATCTTCGAATACTTGGTGCAAGAGCGAGCACTTAAAAAAAAGGAAGGCGAAGTGGCAACACACAGCGAATGGCTGTGAAAATGACGGTCCGCCAGCGTCGCCCAGTGGGGCCGTGAACAAGAAGTTAAGTCGCAGAACTTTCTGGGGCTGGAGACAAAAGTGGGGCCCGGAAACGGCTACTAAACTCGGGGACGAAGGTATGCTGGGTAAGAATTAGCAAGGCGGGGCCGGACGCAAGGATGACTCGAAAAATCCACTCCAAAATCTCCGGCGTCAAAAGAGCCTAAAACCGGCAAGTTAAGGCTTCTCTAGAGGGACATCGACGGAGAACGTCGGGGAAACATGAACCGTGGGGCTTGGTAAAAAGTCACAACGAAAGACCGAGCAAGGCTAATTTCTCTGAACTTCCACCATGTGGGCAACGACCAATACGCAAGCGAGGTGCAATTGAAAGCTCAAAAAAGGGAAACAAAATTATCAAGCCAGGGAAAAAACGGAATAACAAATACCCCGGGGCTTCAGGGCGGCGTACGGAAGATTCGGGATCTATGTGTGAGGGATCCTAGAGGGGTGGAAAAAGGGTAAAACGCGGGAAAAGGACCTCGACTGATCTAAAGTCATCTTTGAAACTCAGTAGCCCCGTCAACGCGACTCATAACCTAATCTACGAAACAAAGTGCGTGGAGCGGGGGAAGTGCAAGCGTCGCAAGCGGACGTGTGTATTGTGTGTGCGAAAAAATCGGCGAAATCCACCGAGAGGCAGGGTCGACCAAACGGGGAAACAATGGTGGTCAAGAAAACGTCGAGGGAACGCCCTGAGATAGCCGGGATACCTAAAACAACGACGACCAAATCCTCATTCCAAAAGGACAGTGATGTATGGGAACAAATTCAAGGCTACAAATTTCCTCTGGCTGGACCAGGAGATCTTCAGGGGGAGGGCAAGAAGCCCGCCAGGGTCACAAGAAAAAAACGACTTCTTCAAAAAACTAAACTAAGGAACAGAGGCCTTATAGGAAAGAGGGGAAAGAGCAATTAGGGCCAACCTGAAGCTCACTATGGGGTGGAAAGCGAAAAAAAAAAAGGGCCATGGGGGGGGGCAATTGGTTCTGATTCGTAGGGGGGGTGGCCTTCCCATTTATCTGGGAGGCGGCCCACAGAGGCCATGACTTAGTGGGCTTCCCTA
>Ga0179593_1331779_pt1 | contig 11648 bp, 9 predicted proteins | sample CZODoug2_1_08_16_FD_185931 | JGI IMG/M metagenome (GOLD analysis project Ga0179593, IMG submission 185931) | Vadose zone soil fungal communities from Angelo Coast Range Reserve, California, USA - CZODoug2_1_08_16fungal (PacBio error correction) | ecosystem: Environmental > Terrestrial > Soil >...
AAAGGTAAGCCGCCGCCTCGACCCTACGAGGGAGAAAAAAAAAAAAAAGGGAGGATTATTGGGCATTCATTCTTCCTTAAAGACGAACATCGGGAGTCAGTAGAGAGAGACCATTCAACTACAGGCACCAAGTGGGAGATGGGACTTTTGTGTCAGGTTCTTGATGAAGAAACTGACAAAGTACGGATGGTGAAAACTTGTTCCCCGAGACTTGGTCCGGAGTGGCAGGATGGGTGCGGGGAAAACAGAAAACGTTCGCCAGGAGGAAGGTGGCTTTCGTTAAGAAAACAACAAAGCAGGAAAAAGGCGTGCTCTCCGGCAAATCAAATCCTTGTAACTAAATCGACGGTCGAGGTGAGTAAAAATCCAAAACCGGACTAACGCAATAGGGGTCGGAGCGGTCTGTGCGTGATTACAAAAAAAAAATCCGTGAAAAAGGGGGCGATGAGGGGAGGAAGGGGGCCGGAGAAAAAGCGTTCTAAACATGTTTTCGACAAGGAATCACCCGCTCGGGAGGGAAGGAGAGGAGAAATGGTACTCCTACTCCTCAAGAAAATGTGGCGACGGGCATGTCAACGGATGATACTCCTAGAAATCAGCTCGACCGCGGTAAAACCCTCCCTAAAGAGGGGGCCATCAAAATACTTCCTTCAAGCGGGAGAAATAGGTCCGCGTGCAAATCTGGCGTTCCGGCCTACCTCAGGTCGAAAGTCATGGGAGGCATCCGTGAAACCTCTTATATCGGCACGAAGGTCAAACAAAAAAAATCCGGTGAACCGCCTCCGCTGAAGGGCGCAAGAAGGGAAAACGAGTAGAAAAAGAGGACTAAAAAATCGGCACTATTCGATCTTAAAATTACTTCCTGCACCGTGGAGGGAGGGGTCTTCACGTATGGGCTAATCACAGTACAGGATACGGGTCAACAAAAAAAAAGAAAAACTTAAATATTAAAGGGCGAGACATCCGAGTAACCCTGAGGCTCAAGTTCGATGTCGGCAGAAAGGAGAGAGGAGCATAAAAAAAGAGGGAACAATAACCAGAGTGCGGCAATGGGAGTTTCAAGACCGTCCATATCTCAGCGTGAATGAGACGGACGGGTACCACAATCCGTCGAAAAGGCATAAACTTCCTACCAGGGAAAGGACGACGGGGATGCCGAGACATGAGAGGGAAGATAGGAAAACATGATATCACCTACTCAGCGACCTCAGTAAGGCCTTCTGTGAGCACCTACTTTACAGAGGTCGACAGAAAAAAGCAAGAGGAGGGATAAAGCGGCTCCGAGGATTGTCTCAAGAGCGTGTCTAGCGGCGACAAAGAAAGCCGTGCTTTGTTCACAAAAGAAGGGCCCGAACACACATTGCGAAACCAAGCCAAGGGTCGAGATCCCGATCGAGGTGTCGTCACAAGGTGGACAGTGAGTAAAAGCCGCCGACCCCAAGCCTCGACCCTGAAGAGAGGGACTTAAACGAGGAACGTTCAACTATAAGAGGGGAACATCAACCGGAGATCTCTAAAAAACAGGAAAGGATGGGTAAAGGGGGTGACCTTATTAAAATATCACAAAGGCGAGACAGAGCACTTGCCAGGCCCACCACAGATAGTGTCCGCGTCCCAGCCAAGGGGGCACAGGGGAGGGAGTCCGGCAGAATTCCCGGGAATGAGGCCCTCCATTGCCGAGCTAAAGGGGCTTGTGGCTATAGGGGGCGGAAGCATCCTCTGTGAGTACGCCAACTGACCATGGAAAGGGACTAGTGGTCGTAGTCGACCACCTCGGGTGGGGCTTGTTGGGGCGTAGGAGAACTGAACAGGGAAAACGGGGACAAAAATACAGAGGGGAATGGGATCGATAATGGCCATCCTTGGGGCAAGGTGGCCAAAGCTCAGACTGACTGTTAAATAAAGACAAAAACGATCTACTAGGTTCAAAGTCGTACAGGAGGAAAGGGGATAGAGGCGGCCCAAAAAAAGGCAGAACTGGTCCGATATTAACGAATCTGTCGAAAATAAATCGAACGGCGGGGTTTCATGTCTGTTGGGAGAGGGTGGGGGAGAAAAAAAACAGGGAAGCAAAGAGGGAAAGACGTACTTGAGTGATAGCAACCAAAAAAAGGGGAGAGGAAAGAGATCAATAAGCGGAATGGACATCCGGCGCCCGGTGTGCTCGACAAACACCCAAATCGCTCCATGAACCCAGAATAGGGCAAAATGCAGTCAGGGACGAAGCATAACATCAGATAGGAAGAGCATCCTGGGGGAAAGAAGCGCGGACCGGGTCACTAATATTCCCCGGCCGAGGAGGGGGGGGGGTGCGCTTGAGGCAAGGAATACGAGGAAATGCAAACAAACTATTGGGGAAAGAAAAATCTCCCATTAACTACTTGAGGTGTGCCGTTTGACATTGACAATACATACGGACGACCAAAGAAACCCACCGGGGAGTTTCGAGAAAAGAAAAACCAGAAAAATCTCACCCTTGTGGGTAAGGACACGGGCAGGAAAAATCAACAGCCCCATAAAACCCCATAAGGACATGGAGGAGAAATCAGCCTTAGACTTAAAAAGCGGATCGAGGAATGTGTGAACCCTTTTGGAGGACGCGCACGGGCCCCTACAGGGCAAGGGATGGGAGGCCTGCTGAACCGTACTATAACATATCCGCGGTAATTTGTCCTTAAAAGAAAGGGGGAAAGCTATTTGTACGATTACTTGCCGGGGAATCTTTCCCGATGGAGAGGGGGGAGAAAGTCCCTCCAAAAAGATGAAATGAGAGGCAGGGTCAGGTGGTCGGAACGGTACAACCGCAACATGGACCGAAGGAAAAACATGATACGGGATCTCGACCTTTACCTTGGGAGCCAGGAAGGGGAGGTGGGTGCAGGGCAGTTTTTTTGAAAACGAAACCGGCAAAAGAAAGAGGTCGCCGCGACGAGCGGTCAAATTCCTCAGGAGAGAAAATCTTGGGCCCTCCCAATAGCGTTATCAGGAGATACCTTCTTCACTCTACAAGGTAAACTGTCGCGGGAAGAGAGTAGAGAAACAACGCGGAACTTCGCAGGCATAAAATTCCTCGGGAGGGGGGCAAGTCAGCATGAAATGAAAAGGAAAAGAAAGGGGGGCAACCGATAGAAGGAAGAGATGAAGAGAAAAGTCAAAATAGAAGCCGGCACGAATGCATTTGCATGGCGAGGAACGCTAAGCCTCTCCAGGAAAAAAAACTAAACATCGACTGGAAGAAAGAATTAATTCTAACACGAAGGGGCCACGTCCACGTTACGGGGGTTGGAAGGAAGGGGGGGAGAGATTTGTAAGAAAAACCCAAATTAAAAGCCGACCGCGAAGAAAACGGCACCGTGCCGGAGCTCAAGTCTATCTCGCATAGAAGGCGAACGGGTGAAAAAGGGGAACCGTCTTTCGGTACTCAGGTTTCCGTCTCTGAAAAAGGACTGAACGAAGGCATTAGACCTTCGGGAAGAGATACATATAGGGTCAGGACACGAGACTAACCACCGAACAGTGGCAGAAGAGTGTAGTCATACACAAAAAATCAAAATCGGAATCAGCAAAAATAAACGTCCGGGGGTAATCTTGCCCTCATGGAATGAGGGTTAAGCCAGTCGAGCTGATTGATGATTCGGAGAAAAAAAACCATTTTACAGGACAGGACAAAACGTGCTGGAGAAACAGGGATAGTTACAGTCGAAGAAGACGTGGAAACGAATTGACACACGCCAAAAAGGGGAAAAATAGTTAGACGAGGGGACATGCATTACTCAGCATCCAGGCCACACCAGATATACTTATGGGGGGGGGAAACCTGAAGACCTAACGACCCTGGAGCACCACATCTTTTGTGTGGGATTGTTGACTCAACTCGACTTTCGCAGAAAAAAGGGGAGGCAAAAATATACGAGGCCTCCGGGGTTAGGAGGGGAGAGGTCTGAACGGTCCAAGAGCAACTAGTCTAACGTTGGGGAAAAAGTGGGGAAAACAACCCTACTATGACATCCTCCATTCAGAGGAAAAGGAAAAGGGAAAAGCAACATCAGGAAGTGGGGTACATACACAGAAAGAAGAAAGCAACAGGAAAAGTCTAATTTTTGACGGGAAGGGGGGATTCAGCTCTAATCGGAAGACGAGGGAGGGAGGGCAGAACGCCGAATGAAGAGGAGCCTAGTCCAAGTTTGGGGAAGACCAGAGAGGGGAAAGACGTCGTTCCCGCTTATAAATCAAAACACACACTTGGAGGAGGGTTAAAAGAGAGAAGTGAAAGAGAAGAGAAAATCGAAGGGCCGAAAAACAAAGTAGGAAGGACGGCCGATCATGAGGTGAAGGAAAGAAAATAGTATCTTTCACTCTACATCACCTGAGACAAAGTCTGGGGAACGGAAGGGAGGGGGAAGAAGGGCCACCTTACCTGGGGCTCCTGTAAGCTAACAGGTGAGGGAGAGGGGCGTTAGGCAAATCCCGTGGCGCAAGAGGAGGTCTCCGGGGTGTGGAGCATGGATTTTAAACCTTGTCATACAGAACATGACCCTAGGAGGGCATAGAGAGTAAAAAGGGCAGAAAGTTAAATAATAAAGGTCAGAATTGAAAAGAAATCCCACCTATGGAAGGGGACCCGCCTTGGCTCTTGAGTGCGGCCGTGGGGGGGACAACCAAGATGACCGAAGGATTGCTTTTGATTGCCGTGGATCCCCAGGGAGTCATAGGAGGGGGGGGGTAACAAAGGAAGTAGCTCTAGATGGCCCGCGGCTATCAATGGCACGAATAGGCTCTCCAAGCCTTTCGTTGTCAATTACCGGCCATAAATCAGAATATAGAAAGCGGAAGGGAAAAACCAGACCAGCCCAGGAAGGAAAGAGGAAGGGGAAGTCTGATCATCCGCTGCGTGATGTTCGTGCGGACTACGGAACACTTGGGAAGGTGGTCGGCCTAGGTGGTGATGGACCTCGAAGAGATCCTAATGGCGACAAGGGGCCGGGAAAAAAAAGGCCAAACGAAAGGTAAAAAAAACGGAACTCAGAAGAAAAAGCCAGAGGACGAGGAGAAGTCGAAATTATTTTGGGATGGGCGGCGGGGGCGTAGACGGCCAGGCCCTAACTCGAGACCGAGAAAGAAAAATAGCAAGGGGAAGCGGCCAAGGAGCAAAAGAGAATCACGCTGGCCCAGGGGGCAAAATCTAGTCAGAGCGACTTCCGCGATCAAAAAAAAACCCCTCCAATTCCTTCTCTTGGCAAAGAAAATTTAGGCGGAGAAGCCGATTAGCGGTCATGAGTCAGGCTCGAGGTCCCCCACACGGGAGAAGTCAGGGAACATCGGCCTAACGTCCGACGACCGTGAGATTCCAATCTTCGACAGGGGAGAGAGTGCTGGCGCCCGAGCAAGAAACCAAAACAACAACAAAAACAGCCGCCTTCTCGGTAAATACCAAAAAAAAAAAAAAAAAAAACCGACGGTCACAGACCTAAAAAGAAGATTGGAAGATCTTGCCTGCGGGGAGAGACCAGGAGAGTTGCCCCTCTGGCTGCGCGGCGACCGTCGGTATCCTTGGAGGGCACACCAACAGTACTGGGGTGCCACGTCCACAAGACCGGCAGCTACCGGGAAAAGGAGATCCCATGAGGGGGTTGAGGAGGGGAAAAAAAGGGGGGAGACACCGGCCCAAAACCCGAAATGACCGTCAGATAGGGGGATTCTATAATTACGCCGATCTCAGTAAAGGATGCAGGGCCAGGGACTGAATAAGAAATGAAAGGTCTGTGAGCATGAAGGCAAACTAGGAGGAAAACGTCAGGGGACGGAAGAAAAGTACAACGGTTCCCGTTATAGGTTTCAGGAGCAAAGCCCAAGGGACCTAGATCAGGGCAAGAAGCCCATGAAGGAAGAACCTCCAGCCGCATCTAGTTTCTTGGGACTGTTAGAAAGAGGAACTCTTTCGGGGGAACGGGACAATCCAGTGAAAAATTTGAAGCCGGGAATGGCTTCTGAGCTACAACGCAATTTGGTGGATTGGAGAGCTCAGGGGAGGACCACACGCAACAGCAAGCACGTGCAGGCGATCATACGGTTTGAGCAGGTGCCAAAGCGTCCATAAACTGGTGTAAAGTACGAAGCACCAAAATCCGATACATCATTGGGCAATGAGCAGGGAACGGAAGATCATTGGCAATGGGCGCTCATATAGGAAAGGAAGAGAACCGGAAAGGGGTTTAAAAACACGGGGAAGGGGCGCGAGGGGGGCGAGCAAAGAATAAACGCAGGAAAAAGAATCAGAACCAAACAAACAAAACGGGAGTATTAAAAGAGAGCCATTCCCTTTCCAGCTGGCGAGTTAGAAAAAAAAAAAGAAAAGCTCCCAGACCCAAATCCAGAGGCACAAATGACGGGCAAATCAGGTCAGAGTTAAAACGCCCCTGGAGAAAAATAGAGAGCGGGAAGGCCGGGTGAACGGCCCTCTCGTCTCTTTGGGTTCTCAGCCTCACCCAGCAGACGGGAGCTGGGAAAACAGAAAAACACCGATTTGAATTACTCAAAAACATGAACTACTTAGGTTAACGTGGGTAATCGCAGAAGACGACAGAAAGAAAAAACGAGGGAGGGAAGAAGAAATAAAACCTTCAACGACTGGGGGGGGGCCTGGGGAGAAAAAAACATGAGACTAAATCTGAAAAAAAACCAATAGCGAGAAAGGAAGGAAGCATCATGAAGAATGCCTGATAGTAATTGGGAACATTGGGGACGCCGGCCGAGGCAAATAGGAAGGGGCCTTACGCGGCTAGGACTCGCAGACGGAATATTTCCAGCTAAAACGAAAGCGGGCAAAAGGTGGGTGAGAGAAAGAGGACTGGCGGGACAGTTCCCCTTGATCTTCTCTACATTAACGAAAGAAAGAGACGGGCAGTCAACGAACGGGCTGGATCGGAAAGTTCTGCCGGGTCGAAACCGAATTTCCAATCACCGGAACAGTCTAAAGAACCTGTACCTGTAACATGAATGAGGGGGGCGGGGCCCGGAGGGACCAACCGGCGGGAAGAGGGTCGCCCAGAAAAGGTCTCCTCGGAGCTCACGAAGGGGTACCCGCTCTCTCGTTGGAGGTAGGGATAGGAAAGGCGTAACGGTAGAAAAAAATAAGCAAGTAGACGGGAGGGAGACGAGGATCAAATCAAAAAAGATATAGGAGATAGGAAAAGCAATGCCAGTAGTCGTACGGTTCGGGCAACGAATGGGAAGGGACGTGATACAAGAGGCACTAGGAAAATGAGAACCAGGATAGAAACCGCTCGAGCTTGGCTGGGCAGAGTGGATAGGCGAGAATGCCGGGACACTCATAATAAAAAAGAAAGTGAGGCCCTGTCAGGAAACGGAGGATAGGCCTCTGCAGGGGGGCCAAAAAGAAACTGGAAGGGGGCGGTGATAGGGTAGATGAAGATTAGAAAGGGAAGTATCAAAGACGCGCCTCAAACAAAAAAGCAGGACGATGGCCTAAGCGTCCGCAGACAAGTCGCAGTTTGTTGACTAGGTCGTCTCGTACCGCGACGGCGGGAGGCATAAGTCTGAGAGAACTGAACGGCGTCTAGAGGGAAAGAGAGAAAAAAAAGGTCAAAAAAACCCCGGAGAAGAAAAACCGTACGCTTGGGGCGCGAGGGACAGGAAAACCATCCTACGCCAGGGAAGGAATCCACCCTGAAAACTGGGAGGATCCATTTGAAGAGTTAAGAGGGGTCCGTCCGTTGCTAGAGGAAAAAAGGTTAGCGGAGCATCCAGGTTTGAAACCGGCACTAACTGGTCTTTGAACAGAGGTGAGGGATGGCATGAAAGCCGGGAACGGGGAAAGAGAGGAGAGGAAAAACACGCCATTTATTCCCCAGATGAAGAAAAGAGAAATGCTGAAAAAGACCAGAAGAGACATCATCACTTCTTCTGCGTTGGTGACCAAGCGCAAACAGACCGCGCGAAAAATAGATTCCAATAGGGGGTGTTTTCGACCTTCGAAAAGAGAAAGTATCTACAGGATGGCGAGGTTCCAGAAATTCCTCCAGGGTCAATGAGGTTAAGTCATGCCATTGGAAAATATAAAGAAAAACCAGCTAACAGAAAGAGTATACTGTATTTGGGATCACAGCCATGACACTCAAGGGGAGGCTCTGCGAAAAAAAGGGGGAAAAAAAAGTCCGTGAGGCCCGCTCCATCAAGCACAACCAAAAACGGCCACATCGAAGGGGGTGAAGGAAAGGGCTATCATAGGGATGGAATCTTCTGAGAGGAACCGGCCTGAAGGGAGAACGAATCTTCTCAAGGGTGAGACCGATAGGGGGAGAGGGGGCGGCGAAAGTCCTAGCTCGCAACAACACCAACTGATATTAAAAAGGATATAGACGGGGAAACGACGCCGACCAAAGAGGTCGAAACAACTTATGAAGGGGCAATGTGACAGATCAAAACAGAAAAGACGAAAACTCGAGGGTCATGCAGGATCGACCATCCAACGACAGGAAAAAGGAGGTTGTAAGGGTTGGAGGGAGTGATAGCCGAACGCACCTCTGAGGGGGATAACTGTTAACTCCTAGCTGGCGGGAGGGGGGGAAGATGACGTTTACGCAAAATAACGTGAAGAGGCAGGTTGATATGGAGGAAAGGACACACACTCATCACAAATCAGGCGGCCGTAGATCATGGACAGGCATCCTGTAGGGACAGTGAGAGGATAAATCCAAAAGAGGGAACCCGCTCACGTACTCAGAGTAGGGGAGGGAGGACCAGCAGACTGCGCTCTCGCTGAGGGAGAAGGGGATTGGCTGTCCTTTTCCTGGGGTTCACCCTCGGGGAGGAACAGGGGGGCGCCCTTTCGCTGTTCCCGATCGCCTCAGGGCCGTCAAGCGTAAAGCCATGGTAAAATAAGAAACTGATGAATACACTGGCCTTAATTCCCCCTGAGGACTACCGCAGAATAAGCATTCGAAACTCGTCTGGAAAACCGGACCGGACCAGCGGGGGACCAGAGGAAGATGCAGGGGTGAGTATTATCTGAATTGAGCTTAAGAGTCCGGCAGAATGACGGCCGGAAAGTTAGCGGGTTCGTCGATCGGTGGGATGAAAAAAAAATGGCCGAATAGATCCCTAATTTAACGAAAACGCCGGTTACAAGCTCCTCCTTAGGTGCGCCGACTTAAAACTAGGAAAGAAAAAAGACGGGGCAAAAGGCAAAAAAAAACGCTCTAAAGAGAGGAGGAAGAGGAAAGGACCTGGGTGCGAGCACTCTACTAGGGCGAGACAAACTGAAGCGACCCGCTCCACTCACAAGGGGGGACATGGGACGGGCGGCCCCGAGGAGGCTGGCAATCAACTATGAGGAGGGAAAGTCCTATGTTTGAGGGAAGAGATAAGAAGAAGAAGACACTAGCCAAAAATGCCGCGAGTGCGATTCCGGGTGGTACGCCACGATAAGAGTTCGTGGTCGGGACTCGTGTTGAAACTGGTGCAAAAATCCAGCGCCTTCCCCGAACCTTAGAAGAACCGGTCCTAGAAAGAAAGCTGAGCCGAGAGCAGTTCTGAGATAAATAGCCGGGAAAGACAGACGCAATTGAGTTGAAAGAAAGAGCTGGTCATTCCACCTAACAGCAGAAGCGTTCAAGGCCACTCCTGAGTGTCAGAAATGAAGTGTCCCAGATTCCTTACCTCGGCAGACCAGCTCAGAAGGGTATAAAAAGTGGCCCAAACATCGTGTCCCGACCCAAATACGGGCATTGAAAAAAGTTCCCTTCTCTAGCCAAAGATCAAGTGAGGGTCGGAGAGAACAAGGGGGGACCGTGCCGATCCAGAGAAAAGGACTCGACGTCAGAGAGCCTTAGGCGGACGTCGCGAAAGATCTAGATTTGAAAAAGAACTTAAAGGCGATCTCGCAAAAAGGAAGAGTATTTGAGCCTGACGGAAAAATCGGATCAAGCCTGCCGTGTCAGAAGGACAGTACGACGTCAAATTCTTTCAAGCTCAAGAAAAAGTTCAACCGGAGGAAAGGAAAAAGGGCATCAATTCAAAGGAGGAGAAGCAGAAAGTGAAAAGTCTTGATTTCTATGCGCAGTCACTTCTTACGTCCAACTTCCAGACGGGGAACTGGGATACTGGTCTACGTATCGACCAAGGGGGGGTGGGGGAGGTGTGTTCGGCATGCTCTTTCTAACAAGAAAAGAAAAAAAAAAGAAGGGTGGATAGGGGAGAAGGGAAAGATGATGGCCAACCGTCCGGCATGGTGGAACCTCAAAGCGAAAAAAAAAAAAAGAAAAGGAAGGGCAAAAAGGAGAAACGGATGAGAGATGGCTCCCAGGTCTGCCTTCCTATAAGGATTCTCTCTGATCCATGAGGAAGGCAGTTTGAAGGAGGGGGAGGGAAAGAGTGTTAAAAAAAACGGCGCACGCTGCCAGGGCCGTAATTGATCTAGTCAGAAAAGACAAAATATTATATGGGATAGATAAAGGTAGATGGAGAAATCGCTCTCCTGGTCCCAAGAGGAGAAAAAACCGAAACATCGGAACAGGCCAGAATGTACGTGACTAGAATAAGGAGCGAACCTTAAAAAACCCCTGGTCTCTCGAGGGCCGGGTGCACTACTCACCTGAGGGAAGCGTGAGGGTCCGGCGAAGTTCAAGCCCCAAAAAATAGGTGACAGAGAAAAAAATATTTGACATGAGAGATCTCCATGAACGACTTGAAACCGGGGGTGTGTTCCGGACATACAGATGAAGACGAAACAACCAATCCACTCAAAGAACGCGTGACGATAAGAAAAGAGAAAGAGTAAATAAAAGTTGTCCAAAAAGTCAAAACGCAGGAGGAAATAAGCCTAAAAAAAAATTAGAGAAGGCCCTGGGGAGCTCATACAGCCTTAAGTCCAGAATCTCTGAAGTTGCCCACCCGGGGGGAGGGGGGTATGCCGGCAAGTCAAAAAGGGCACGTCGACGATCTAAACGAAGATACTCCGCCGGACGATTTGGGAGAAGGCTCAACAACGATTTCATGTTTTCGATCGGGAAAGCGGGGAAAATGACTATAACGTCCAGACGGTAGAGAAGACAGATCGTATTAGTAGAAGTTGAGGGGATGGGGGAGGAAAACTGTCGCCACTCGGTAAAGAGTAATAAAACCTTATAGAAACCAAAACTGGGCCAATGGTCTTGGGAGGGGGACGATGGGGAACAACAAAGCCGTTACAGAAGGAGCACGGCGACCAGCACTTGACCTCACTCAAAGAAGGAGAGGCCCTCCATCGCGGGTCTGTCAGTGAGACGGATGTTTGACAATCTACCGTCAGGGGGTTGGGAAAGGAGGTAACGGACGAGGGATCTCAGCAAGCGACTTCTCATGCTTCCGGATCGGAAAAAAGGGGTCGAAAGGGTTGCAGATGACTCGTGAGACTCTAAAATGAAAAATTTAACAGATCAACAGGACCTAGTCAGGGAGCGGCTTCCTATAAAGCACTTCACTCGAAAGGACAGTGGCAAATGGGCGAGGCTGAGAAAAGCACTCAACGACTAGACAGAGACCTTTGCCCTCCTTCAGCAAAGGAATCCCTCCCCTGGCTCCCTTACATGCAGAGGGTAGGCAAGGAAGAGAAAGGGGAGAAAGAAGTAACAGACTCCTAACCACAAACG
>Ga0179593_1406833_pt1 | contig 11648 bp, 15 predicted proteins | sample CZODoug2_1_08_16_FD_185931 | JGI IMG/M metagenome (GOLD analysis project Ga0179593, IMG submission 185931) | Vadose zone soil fungal communities from Angelo Coast Range Reserve, California, USA - CZODoug2_1_08_16fungal (PacBio error correction) | ecosystem: Environmental > Terrestrial > Soil >...
CCCCGAGGATGGTCCGTCCCCTATTAAAGCTACTTGACCATGCAGTCACAGCAAGCGAGTCATCAAATCGGGCCAAAATGAGAACTGAAGGGGCTGAATAGTGGCCAGCACCGTATAGGGGTCATTCGTCCAGAAATGATTACCCCGGACGTCGTCTTTCTCTCAAAGCTCTTAGAGGGTCTTGACACAAGCGGGCAAAGAGAGCGTAGTCTGACGAACCACCAGAAGGGGGGACCAAAAAGGTAAGAATCCATCACAGCTGTGGCCAACTCCGGTCGGCACGTTCTTGGGTTTTGGCTATCCGGAGTGGTTGGGTCCGGAGACTCGGGTCGTCACGAATACGCTCGAATTCACTTCTGGCTCTATCATCAGAAGTGGGGGCGAGGCCAACAAAAATCCTGTGGAGAAAGTTATCAAGGACCCACTTGTACAGGGGTGTCTGGATTAAAGACACGATGAGAAAAATACCGGGGTTGGGGTGTTTTTGTTTTTTTTTTTTTTTTTTTTATTTTTGTGTTTAGGGTGTTTTGTGTGGTTTTTTTTTTTGTTTGTTTAGTGTTATATGTTGTGGATTTGATGTATGTGTTGTTGTTTTTTTTTGTGTTTTTTGTGGATTTGTGTTTTTTTTTGTTTTTGTTATTTTTTTTTGTGGTTATAGTCGGATATATTGTGGGGGTATGTATTGGAAAGATTGGAAACAATTGATTGAGTTTGCGCGGCCCCCCGACCCCCTACGGACCCTCCCCCCAACCGCCCCCCACGCGCCCCCCCCTACCCCACGCCCCCAGGGCCCACTTCCCCCCTCATTCTCCCAAGCGCCCCGAGCCCCCACCAGCCCCCCAGCCCCCAACCACTCCCCGAACCCCCCACCCCCCCAGCGGCCCCAACCCCCCGGAAACCCACGCCCCGCAGGCCCACCATCAGCCGGCACCACCCCCCCCCCGCCAACCCCCACCCCCCACAAAACACCCAGCCCCCCCCCCCCCACAACCCCCGCCCCCCCCCCCCCTCACCCCACACCCGCCCCCTAGAACCCCCCCACCCTGTTTTTGGGGGTTCACCATGAAGCTTTGTGGGAATATACTAGCAAGGTATCCCTGTGGAGGGAGAATCCTTTCTCGGAAGGTCCGGGGCGTCGAGCTCAAAGGGGAAGTACAAGCGAGAAAAGAAATGATCGTGAGGAAAGTCCGCAGGTACTAAACTTGCCGAACGGGCGGAGAAAAAAGAAGGAGAAAGAAAAAGGGGGTGGATGTCAAAAGTCTGGGAGTGGAAACCAGCCATACCCAACAAAACTTTACACCAAGTGGAAAAAAAAGGCCTGGAAATGCCCTGGGGAGGGGCAATGGAAGGGGCTAAGTAGTGGAAAATGGTTTTTCTGGAGACGGGCCCAAGGGAGGGGGCAGGCGAAGGAAGAATCATTTAAAACGCATTGGGACCGGGTAAGGTCATTTTTGTAAGGGGACCAGGAGACTATGCAGGGTATTAGGGTTTACACGGGAAGGGGAAATCTAAAGGAAAGATTGGGCCCGGCGGAAAAAAGGGGGGCAGAAAACTGCAGGCATACAAGAAACACTATAATCCCCAACGGAAACGTGAAGAGTATCGGCTTTCCTTTCACGCAGCAAAGGAAGGAAGTCTGTCCCGCCTACTCTTTTCACTGATCGAGAGCACGGGCAAACGTCGGTATTAAGGAGAAAATAAAAATCAAAAAAAAAAAAGTAAGGAAGGGGGGGAGAAAATATAGGTGGTAGTCCTAACACGAATTTGAGTCATTCTCTCTATCAAAAACTCGTAGGAGGGGAGCTTCGAAGGTCTGCTGAAAGGAAGGGAGATGAAAGTAGAGGGCCGGAGGGATATTGAGGGCTTGCGGAGGGGTATCGTTGCAGTCGGATGCCCTAGTGGGAAGACGGGCCAAAAAACGACGGGGTTCAGAATGAACAAGCGCCATTGAATCATCCATACTAACGCCGGTGGACAAAGGGCACGGACAACGGCTTTAACTGATAGCCCGTCAAGGAATCGAATGGGTTGAAAACACCCCCACTGGGGGGGCACGACAGGGAGGGAAGTCATCGCGGGGAAACCTCATGCAACCTTGGGCAGGAAAAAAGAGGGGGGGGTGGAGGTTGTCACCGGAGAGGTGTTGGTTTGTGAAAGGCGGCCCGAAAATATGTGCAGCAAGTAATTGGTTTGAAGACGGATTTGTTTGGGCCTAATTCAATATATATGACCGTGCGACGACTACTCGGGGAAAAGTATTGACTCCTTCGATGTGGTAAATGCGAGAAGGCGGAACCAATGTCCGGGTCTGACATTCTTTGACAGAGAAAAAAAGGAGTGATGGACCCTTGAGGAAAGGACCACAAAAAAGATCATTGGGCCGTGAAAAAAGGCGGGGAGCATCTGGGTCAAGCGAAAGCGACGCAAAGCATTAACGAAGTTGTTCTAGCACCTATGTGGGGGGCATAGGACAAAGGGGAAAAAAAGGGTAGAGTAGATCCATGGCGGACGGCTCAAAGAGGAAATGCAACAACAAAACGATCAGCACCTAGTTCAAAGAACGTGCCCCTCGAGGGGACGAACACGTTCTGGAGGAGGGAAAAAGGGGGTTTGGAACTGGCCCGGGTTGGCGGAAAAAGACCAATTTGCAAGTAGGGGGGGTCTTCCAAACGATGGAGGGAAATTTAGTATAACTAGCCGTACGGTAAGATCAACTGTCTTAAGCTACCAAGGACCGGTAGGAAAAGGAATGGCCAACGGATGGTGCGATTGGAAAGAGTAAGGAAAAAAGAACTGAGTAAGGTCATGGGGGGTAAAAGAAGTTCCGCCAAGCGTGGTGATCGTCAATGGCAGGGAGGAACACTTCCTAAAAAATCGCAGAAAAAAGATAGTAGAAATATTTAAGGGAAATTCCCGAGGGGAACGCCTGTCGAGGTAGAAACACTGGTGAGAGAGGGAAAAAGGAGGGACTACCAATAGGATGGTTCGGTGTAGGCCAGCGTTTGCCTAGAGGGCGGGCAGGAAAGTGATGGGCTAAGCGAGATCAACTACACAAAACGTATAGTCTTAAAACTAAGGGAGGGTTATATTGTAACATTCTCTCTGTTCATTACTTTCCTCCAACATCCCATCATGATGTTCAGGCTTCTCTGAAAAAAGACTATTGTGTTCGTCACTGACCTGCGCCCCTCGGGGATCGCCATAAATAGGGTTAATGATCTCTGTTTGACGACTTGCGGGTGGAGAGCCGGCCAAGACGAAAACCGGTGGGGGGGCAGGCAAATGTTGAAACAAAATGCACTCGCGACGCATTGCTACATGGGACATAGAACTCTAATAGGTTCACAAAAATCTTGGAACACCAACACGTAGGCGTGGTTTGGTTGCGTCAAAACGAGGGGGAGCGTACCGAACGTACGAATCGTGAGATCACTGGGGGGGGAGCTTCTACGCTGGCTCCAAGGGGATGCAAATCGAGCGCTTCAGGAGGACAACCAGGAAGGAAAAAAAAGACGGTCCGAACAAAGTGTAGTCCACAAGGCCGATGTCGGCACCGTGATGGATTCTTTTGGGATAGGTCCTGATGGGGGTGAGTGTGGAATCTGGGGCGCCAATAAGATCCATGGATTCAAAAGATATATCATTGCCAAGAAAGGGGGTCGCTGACAAAAACATCAGGTGCTAGAAAAAATGATCGAAACAGGGCTTGAAGATCAAAGGGGGGGAGGTGCTTGAGCCGAGGAAAAATGCAGGGCCAACAATCGGAGCTTTGTTTTCCTAATTGAAATCAGGGTCAATCCGGGGAGAGAAAAAACGAATTGCTCGGGGGGGTGGACGGGTTCTTAGGATAGGGAGTCCCGATTAAAAGCGAAATTAGAATCAAGGGGAGAGTTTATTATTAGTAGTGCAGAGGTGACTACAAGTATCAGGAGGAGGACAAAAAAAAGTCTCCCAAGGAAGTTTCGAAAAAAGAAAATCATTGCTGGCAATCCAGGGGACCCAACAATACCGGGGGAACGAAGACCCCGTGCAACAAAACACGATCGTGGGAGAGGCAAAAGGGGTTAATGGGGCCGCTATGAAGGCGATCGGGTCTGGTCTGGGGCAAAAATGAGGGGTGGAGGTGCAATAGGGAAAATAAAAATTTTCATTGAAGGGATCATTGTAAAAGCAGGTGGGAACGCTTTAAGTACAGCGAGTCTTTTGATTGTTCCAATTGAAGGTTGAGAAGAAAAAGTACAAATCTTTTGAAAAGGGCGGGAAAAAGAAATGGGCAACTCCTGCACACGATAAGAAGCCAAGCAAAATCAGCAAAAAGGAAAGTGCGTGACAAGATCAGCTGCCATTTCATGACAGGAACAATTACAGTCTTCAGGAAGAATACGCGTGTTTTCCGTATCTAGATCATCGAATGAGTCGAGTGGAGGAATACAAAGAACTAGAGAAACAAAACAAGGAGGAGGAAATAGATATATTATGTAGGCCCCAAAAAAGTTCAGACCAGGGGAGAGAGATCAGTCAGAAACGCTTTAGGGGCGGAGGACGCTCAAGGGTCTAGGGGAAAAGCTAGAATCTGCAAAACACGTTCCGTAGTTAGGAATTGGCTGTCTTCTTCTAGATCTGATTCACTCTGTTGTAAACGCGGGCCAACGCGGAGGGGGAATTAAAAATGCCATTGCAATCATCCCGGCCGCTCCTTGTTAATGCAAATGAGGGGTGACAAAACGGCGGGTTACACAATGTAAGGAAAATCGTCAATGAAAGAGGGTTCCAACTCTTGCCAAACACTAATTTGAAAAGAAACAACCAGAAGGGTAGGGAGGGGGAAATTGCATCGCGGAAAACAAGCATTACAAGGGGCATTATACACTTATATGTGGTGTGGGGATGGTAAGGGGCGACAGTGAGTATTTTGGGTGTAAACTGGTCTTGGGGGACCTCCCGGTCTCTTCGCCCCTTCAATGGGGGGGGGTTGGCAGATTTTTAGAAAAGAGGGAGGATAGAGAGTCAAGCGACTCCAAAAAGAATTCCACTGGATTCACCTGACGTTGGATAGCCGCTTTAAGAAGGAGCGCCGCCCAGAGGGAAATTCTCGAAAGTGGTCGGTCTACAACCTGCTTGAAACGGATAGGGACCAAGGGGCAAAAAAGACCAAAGATTTTTTCACGGGAGGGCTTTGGTCGACTCAAAAGCTCAAAGAACGAAAACGAAGACGATTGGGGGGAACAGAAGTTTTTCGCCGGGTGGTTGTCATCTGAACTTCATGGATGTGGAGGAAGACATTTATCGAATCGGCGCAACCGATCTAAGACGGCAAACACTGCGAAGTATGCGAACCTACTGCAAAGAAAAAAGTTGAAGACGGCAGGTGGACTCCACGGGGAGTGGGAAAGGTAAGAGTTCCATCTGGGTTTCGTTAAAAGACCAGAGCTCTATTTGCACAAGCTGCTGGGGGCTTCCATAAATAGGAGCAAAGGACGAGCACTTACGTGCACGAATGTGGAAAAAAGTGTAGATCAAAACCGTTACTGGGGGGGAAGCCTATTTCCTTTACCACATCGGTCTAATTGTATAGTGGTACAATCTTAAAGAGGATTGGGGTTTCAGACCTAAGACTTGGCCGTCCAACATGATCTTCATTTGCAAACGGTGAACAATCAATCTACTCAAGTAGAAAAAGCGAAAAGTGCAGAAAGAAGGTCTTGAGAGTCATGGGCTGGCAGCCGGTAGCTACAAAGATCGAATGGGGATCAGTCTGAAAAAAAAAGAAAATTAACTTTAGACACGATGGGCGGTGGTTAGGGGGGGGGAAACCTCTTTACGAAGTCAAGGATCATTACAAAGTATTTGAAAAGATATTACAACACAAAGGGGGATGAAAGAGGAGATGGTTAACATCCTTGTAAATGCAGCGGAGGGCAGGAAGAGGTCAGAAAACCCCCTCTAGGAAGGGGTGGAAGAAAGGGGAGGGGACGATCAATCCAGCGTTTAGACCAAGACCGACGTTAACCAATGATATCCCGAAATATTTTGTAAGCATGAAGCTTTATCGGTGGGGGAGAATGGAAACGGGATTGAATGTCAAAAATCCATAAGATCACCGTGGGGAAGGGGCCAGTAGGGTGGGATTTACTGAATAGTAACTAAATAAGGAGAGGAATTTGAAAATAGTACCATCGAACCGGATTGGGACCCGGATAATGCCACACACGTATAATTTGGCCGCTTCAGAGTTGACAGTTCACCACCTACGGCATAGTTCTAGACCTGTACTTCTGGGGGTCGGGACGACCCTCTCTTGGCAACAGAGCGATTCTTTGCGGGAACCGACAAACATGAAATTGTAAAGGATTGGCCCATCAAATCAACCACAGCGTGTAGGCCACTAGACTACTGGTATTAACGTTCTGGAGTAGTTGTGGCGAGACTCTGTGGGGGGGGTTTTCTTGATAGCGTGCGGAAAGAACAAGATCCTCTAAAGTGCTGGCGATGGAATGCCAAGGTGGAAATTTTCGCTGTCAAACAAAAACAGAGGGAGAGGAACAAAATTATCGAAAGTCTTGAGTATAAAGGGGAGGTCTTAGAACATAAACGTGATACCAAGGGGCACTAAAAAGAATGGTTGGTGGGTCCATCAAATGGACGATCATGGGAAGCCAGTTGTCTGTAAAGAAGGGACTGAAGGAAATTTCAGAAGGGGGCTGCTACCAGGGGAAAAAAACAAGGCTAAGTCTGAAAGTAGTAATTCATTGTTAAGCGTTAGGGAAGGGGGAGGGAGGGAAATATTGACCTTATTCAAAGAGTAGGCCAAAATGAAGAGGAAAAAAATTGACTTTGGGATGGACAACAGGCCTTTATGTCACATCAAGTGTACAAAAAACGACAATACTGGGGAAGCACCCACTGGAAACAAGAACAAAGACAGCTAATCGTGGTATATTACCATTTGGAATAGGTTACGGAAAGTCATAAATAGACGGGGATTTTCAAAAAAGAGGGGGGTGGATGGCCATACGGGCCCACAAGCTTTTTTCCCTTTCGCTCCCGAAGAAGGGTTTTAAAAAAGAAGGGACCGATGCCTCAGTGGTCATAACCCGGCGAAGAAAGGGAGGGGTTCCATTGGAATTGACTACCTACATCTTTTTGCCAAAGAGGAACAAGAATGAATCAACGACTTGACAAGAGAAAGCAAGGCCATAAAGACCCTCAAATAGAAACACCAATCAATGAGTGCCGCGGTAAGAGGAAGGGGAATTGAAGCCGACCCTTCGAGGCGGGTTCAATAAAATAATATTTTCTTGCTGCTGGAGATAGAAAAGCGGCTGCAGTTCGCTGGAGGAATAAGAGGTCTCGCTAAAAAAAAAACCACAACACACGGATTGAAGAGGAAAGAATGGAAAAGGGTTGAAAATGTAGGAAAAATCCAAGGAGAACATTGGCACTCTGGGGGGGCTCTACTATGCATCAAATTATTCAAGGGAGTTACGCCTGCAAGTCTGCTGGAAGAAGGAAAGGCGATAAAAGTCCTCTTAGGCGGGGATAGTGGGTAGGGGACTCCCTGCGGATCTGTGCATTCGGAACCAAATAAGGTGGTACCGAGGGGCCCAAAGTGAAAAGGGTCAGATGAACTGCCCTTGAACAGTAACAAGCCCGACGGTTACTAAAAATGCCTCAGAGAAAAGTTGGGATGAGAATGTCCTCGAAAATGAACCGGGGGGGGGGGGGCCGATGGAAGGGAAACAAAGTCTTGGCCACGAAAGGGAAAGTTGAAAGGAGGAAATTACATCGGCGGCCCAACTCATTATGCAAACAAAGCTAACCACTGAAGGTTGGTGGGTTTAAGTGTTCGCTGTATGGTTGGGTTGGGGGTACAATGCTGTTGGGACATTGGAGTGCGGTGGTAAAGAAAATTCAAGGGTTTGGGCGACGGAGGGGTTTCGCTACGGCTTCAGAGGAGAATTGGGCCTATGCTAACCTACTCAGGGAAAGGGAGATTTAGATTGGAAGTCGAAGGTGGCTCTATAAACGAAGGACGCAGAAAAGTCCTATACGAAATTCGTGCTACGACAACTTAGGGACACTTATCGTCCATGATGAACACAAGAAAAAGCTGGGTGGGGGGGAAGTGAAAGGGGAGTAGAAGGATTTCTAAGAAAGAAAGCGCCCTTGGGGAGAGGGGCATGGGTTGACACACCTGACTGTGGGGTTCAGAGCACAACTTCCGAGTCCATCTAGTCTAACCCTGTATCAAGGATCTGGCAAGACACTTTAGTCCAGAAGGAACGCCAAACCATCCTATCGCACCACCACTTCAAGAGCGACTTGTTCCGACCAGGCGCGGGGCGTTTTTCCTCCCCTCTTTTGGGGTTATGAGTCGGAAATATGGGGGGGGTCAATTATGGGAAGTCGACCAGAAGACAAGGGAAAGGTGGGGAGGAGGGGTCAGAAACGGCAAGCGCCCAAAGGGATAAGAAAAAAAACAGTCCGTGTAACAGCTCAAAAGAAAGCAGAACCCTTGCTCCTGGGTGAGACCAGAGGGAAATGTGACCACCTAGACGCGATGGACTACTTGAAAAAAGGCTGAAAATCCTTCGCAAGGTTGTCAAAAGTGAAGGGGTAAAAGAAATAAAGGCCAGACAACCTGGGATCGGGACCGGAACGGTTGACAAAAGAATCGATCTTCGGCAAGGGCATAAAGATGTCGGGCGGCCCAGTTCAAATGCGGTGTGCACCCGTCTTACAAAAAGTTTATCGGGTCTAAAAAAGGGAAAGTGAAGAATCTCGGTGGGAGTTTTAGAAAAATCAAACGCAAAAGCGGGTCTCCGTAAAAAAGGTATTTAAAATCTAAGACCCTGCCCACACCCGTAGTAGGAGGAAAATAGGAGAATGGTGGACCTACATTGTAAAATGCGCTCTGGAGGTAAACAATTGTCACCACGACCATACGAGGAGTCCAACCGTCCGTGGGGAGTATCCCTCGCGTAGTACTAGTGGGCTGGTCTGTGAAAGGGGAAATAGGGGGCAAGGCATATTGAAGTAAACTTAAATACAGGGGGGGGGCGAAGGGGAGGGATGTCCACAAGGAACCTACAACGCGTTGGGACGGCAAAGGAGTAAGGGGAGTAGTAGCACGGAGCTCAGCAGGGAATAGTGAAAATAGTCGCAGAGAACCGGGGCGTGGTAACGGAATACCCACAAAATCTAGCAATTGGTCTTGAGGACAATTGGACTAAGGACAACCGTGGAGACATCCTCGGGTACCGTAAATGACTCAGGGACTGTACACCAAGAGCGGCAATGAGCGGCTGCGGTAGGAAACTAACACGAAATGACCCATACGTTCACAATTAAACGAAAAAAAGGCTGGGGAAAACACCCCAACCAAACCTATTGGAAAAAAATCACGGTCATGAAAGGAGGTTGGGGGGGGGGTGCGATCCTTTTGGGGTGGGGACAATTTTATATAGTCGCAGGAGCAAACCTACTCCAGCTTGCGATAATAGGGGCCATTAAAAGTTGTCTCGTAAACCCAAAACATCAGACTAAAATGAAAAATGCGAAAAACCCCGGTCGGGGAAAGGTTTCCGGGCAGTAAACGAAGTGAGACCATAAGGAATGCCACAATCGGAGCTTTGGGGCCTCCTGACGCTCGGTCAGCCGTTGTACGGGAGGAAGAATTAGGAAGTGAGGTCAGGGCGGATCGAGACACGCGGGGAGGAATTCAAGAGGAAAGGTGGACGTCGGGGAATGTGGTGAGGAATCATAGGATATTATCATAACTGAGCCAAAGCAGGAGAAAACACAATTGACTGTGAAGTGAAAAAGGGAAAAGTTCTGGAGGCCACAATTGACAAAAAACCAAGACTGACACCAGTGGACAACACCATATCCGGGTATAAGCCCCTTGTTAATGAGGCCGAGAATACATCAATAAATCGGTGTCGGGAAAGGGGGGAGGGTGCTGGCAAGAGGGCCAAAAGGGGGTCATTGAAGAGGAATAATCAGGGGGTAAACATCCGTGGGGTCGAAATTACTGCCATGGTGTGAGGACCGTCCCAGGGTGTTCAATGGGCAAGGAGAAAGAACTTAAAGCGGTTTTGTCCTGGGCACTGACCAAGATGCAGCCGAATGAAATAGAAACAACCCGAGAAAAACGACGGAACGGAAAATGAAGCGCTTGTCAATTTACGAAAACCCGGAAATCGGGGGCATACTAAGGAAGCACGTTGTTCTTCAACTAATTAAAAGAGCAACGCTGGCCTGGGGAGCCGGAGACACGAGAGTCTCAAAAAACACAACGGAGGGGGAAAAAATTTTAAGGGGAGGCCCGCAACAGAATTGCAGATTGAAAAAAAAATCTCGATAGGCAGCCGTATGGGGGGGGGACGGGGGGAAGGGGACGCCTGCAAAGGGGCTGAAGGAAACTAGGCGCACGTGAAGAAGTCTGATTTCTGTGAGGCTGCTGTTAATCGTGTAGACGAAGTAGGCCCAAATCTTGTGTGTAAGACGGTGGGCCCAAAACTCGTGGGGTAAGGGCAGTTAAAAGCCAAAGGGACATAATCCCGGCCTCAAGGGGGCTTAAAAAATGAAGGCATCTGCAAGGTTTTAACACCTGATTATTGTCCCGCAAGGAAAAAAAGGGGGCCCGAATGGCAAAAGTACTTGGACAAGAAAAAAGAGGTAGGTATGACTTCTCGAGGAACCTACCAGTCAAAAAAAATAACAAAGGTGTGTGTGTGGAGTCGAATATTGTGGGTTGAGGGGGACATTAAGGAAGGGGACAGCAAATGTCAGGGGGGGGGTTTTTGGCAGACGGGGGGGGCAATGCGGGAGAATATAAGGTTCCTATGCGACGACAAAAAAAACGCGGACAAAGGGTCTCCTTGTATCTTGGAAACCATTGCGCGGCCGAAAATGGACCCTTAGGGGGGGTACCTCCGAGAAATTCAGTTTTCTGACAACGGCTTGACCCTGAGCTAAATGATGAAAAAAAAAAGCTACGAATTGTCCGGGGACGTAATGGTATAAAGTAGTGTCCGAGAAACGAAAAGAGCCAGGGAAGAGCGGGTGAGAGAAGGTGGGCGATCAAATATTTTGGGGGCAGCGGAGGTAATGGCAAGTATATACTAAGGGGCCATGGGAGTTATCGGCGACCACCGACAACGGGCAAAAATTAAGGATCGAAAAAAAAGATCCAGAACGTGCAGAAAAGGCGGTTTTACTAAACGATGTGGCGAGAACGGGGTGGATACAGTTTGGGAAAAAGAAAAAGGAGACTACTCGGTGGCAGCGTGATGGTCCCTAACGAGAAAAAGAGAAAGGTAGAGACTACCGTACGGGGGAACTATTCCAAACTGCTGACGCAATCAGGTGGATAACTTGGAAGGCCACGATCTGGAAAGGTAACTATGTGGAAAGAAAACTCGCTGAGCGACGTCCAGGGGGGATTTTTAAGAACAAAATGTGAAATTCCAACCTTTGGATCGGCCTGGCCGTGGACAGACCTCACGAAGTAAATCGAAATTGAGAAATATTCGCGAGATGAAGAAACTTTCAATGGGAGAAGACTCTATTGGGAGTCGGGAGAAACAGTGTGAACTCATCGCTGGGAGGGTGGGAGGCTTTCCGCAAAGCGAAAATTAGGAAGC
>Ga0179593_1407610_pt1 | contig 11648 bp, 13 predicted proteins | sample CZODoug2_1_08_16_FD_185931 | JGI IMG/M metagenome (GOLD analysis project Ga0179593, IMG submission 185931) | Vadose zone soil fungal communities from Angelo Coast Range Reserve, California, USA - CZODoug2_1_08_16fungal (PacBio error correction) | ecosystem: Environmental > Terrestrial > Soil >...
CAAACGCGTAGGCGAGTACAGCCAAACTGGACAGACACGTTAGGAAAGGGGGGGAATACCCGTACCATGGGGGGGTAAAGTGAGAAGGGGTACGAGACGAGGAAAGGGGGGGGGGGAAATTCGCTCAAGGGGAAAATGGATCAGTCCGAAGAAAAATGGCGGAAAAAAAATCTAGGGGGGTGGAACAAGGGGTGAAAGCACTGGGGAAAGGGTTTGAATACTAAATAGGGCTCAGAGAAAAGACGGAGGGGATTACTCTAGACAAAGGTGTGTGTGCGGCCATGGGAGATGGGGAAGTACTGCCTTGTTTGACCGCCCAAATAAAGGGGGAGTGGCACCCAAAACCGGGGGAAATTAACGGTCAACAGACAAGGGGCCTGCGTCACCTGTAAAAAAGAAGTACTCAAAAGTTGTATTGCAGTGGGATCAAAACTGCCCAAAAGAAAAAGGGGACACCTTGCAGAGGGTCCGGACGCCTAAAGGGGGGTGAAAAGCACACAGAAAAAAGGAAGGGGGGGTAAAGGGGAACTCGCCACTGGGCACCGCTGGAAAAAAACGAAGAAAGAAGAGAAAAAATCTGGGTCACAAGAAACTAGTAGAAAAAAAAGCTCCTGTCAACTTTTACAAAAGGAAAAGGACAACCCACGGACGTTGGGGGAAGACACCCGTTCTCAAAAGAGAAGGAGAATGTGGCATTATCAAAGAAGTTCGAAAAAAAGCATAACTGCCCCACTTGGAAAAAGAAAAGAAGGGAAAGGGGGGGGAGGAAAAAAGAAGGCACAGGGAAACGAATTGTATCATGTTGACTAACAGGGGAAGGCAAATGAGATCAGGGGTTTCTTGAAAGTCATCAGGGGGAGATTGACCGCCGGGCCACGTAAACCTAAGAGGAGTGGAGGGAAGGGGGGGGAATGAGGAAGAAGTGATAACAGCGAGGGGGGGATGCGGGGGGGAGGAAGAGGGGGGAGTGAGGGAGGGGAGGGGTAAGGGGGAAGAAAGAAGGTTACGGGTCCAGTTACGCGATATATTAAGGGGTGTGCTCGACCCTATAAAAAAAAGGGGCGGGCCGGCCGTATCAAAAAATCTGAGGGGGGGTCCAAACAAAGAGCATCTGAAGCCGAGACACCAATGGGGGGTCTTCGACCTGTGACGTCGGGGGGTGGAGGATGGGTCCAACCATTCCAACCAGTTTTCAACAACTCCAGCGGAAACCTATTCATGACTGACAGACAATGTCACAACGGACTCTTGGGGCTCAAATGAGTTGGGCCGGTGAGTAACTCTTATAAGAAAGCCAGGAAGGAAGGAGAAACGGACTGGCCGCAACCTACCGGCGAAAAAAGACGACAAGAACATGTATGACACCAGGGGGGGGAGGCAAGTCGACAAAAAATCCAGGTGGAAAAAAATGTCCGCAGCAAGATGCTATCGGCGAGTTGCCGAAGAAAAGTTGTTTACAAAAGGGACATCCGTGAGCAGGTGAGCGGGGGAAACATCAATCCTTCGCCCTCGAAAGGGAAGGAAGCCGGACGCGCCAACCCGGAAGGACGACTGGAAAGGAGAGAACAAGTGGGAACGCCATTTCCAAAACAAACATGGGGGGGCATATAAAAAAGTCAGGGCTGAGCCTACCCAGGTCGACCGAGCAGGACAGCTGGTTGGAAAAAAACATAGAGCGCAAAGGGGCAAGCCTTCTAGACAGGGGTAGGAAACGCGATTTGCCTGAAGTTAAGGTGGCGTACGAGAAAGAAGGAGTTGAACCTGAGGGATTTTGAAACGACGCCCGGAAAAAAGAACTGGGGTCAGGGTATCACTTTGGGGGGGCAACAGTTGTCTTGACAAAAAACCCTCATCGAAGAAGAAAAGAAAGACTGGCCGGCTGGGTGAATCTCATAGAGGGAGTTGTCGGAGTGTGGAACCTTCTGGGGGGGGGGCCCACCGAACACGTCACAGGGGGAAAAGACCATGGGGTAAGACAAGACGTTGGAACTGACCAGGCGTAAGGGACCGCCAAAGGGTCCGGACAGGGGGAGAACAGGAAGCCACGTCCGGTGGGGGGAAGGTCTGGGGGGGGGCGACCGAGTCAAGTAGAGTTACGAATGGAAATGGCTGGTGAAATGACGACAAGGGGGGAAGGACAAAAGCCTGCTCTAGGTAGATAAGAAAAAGAGCGGGGAGCCGGCTTGAAAGAGAAACCCAAACGCCAGAATGTGAAGGAACTGTTGTACATGTCCGGGGTCAGGGGGGGGGGGCCCAAGGGCCGAGGGTCCAGTTGCCCAGGAAAGAGAAAAAGGGAAAGCAGCAGGTGTTAAAGCTTCAGGGGGGGGGTGTTGGCCAGAAGGGGGGGGGGGGGGGATGGGGCTCCAGACAAAGGGTAACGAGATGAAACACTCGTTCAGGATCAAAAGTCCATGTGTCCAAAAAGGGGAACGGAGGGAACTCAGTTTGTGGAAAAACTCAAGGCCGAGTGCACGCAAGGGTGACCTCCAAGCAGGGGAACGTTCTTGCGCGGCCGCTCAACAAAAACGTCGACTCAAAAAGAGGGGTCAGGGGACGGAGGGGGGAGGGAAAGGGGGTTGACGTGCAACATGATCAGAGGGGGAGCGGAGACAACGTGGCACCAAGGGACGTACCGGAAGGAAGGGAAGGAACGCCTAGAACGCTCAATGGGAGAAAGGGGGGGCGTACCAAAGGTTCGGTCGGGGATCTATCCATGGGGAAAAAAAGCACCTCCCACCAGCCAGGGCGAAAAAGATGGAGAGGGAACTGTGCCGACCCGGATGCTGAAAGGGAGAGCTGGAATCAAGGTGGCAGGACCCCATCAAACAAAAAGCCCTAACTAGGAGGGGGGAGGTTTCGGATACGGGGGAAGGGAAGAAGAAGAGGAAAAAAGAACCACACGGCTATGGGTGGCAGGGGACAGGAAAGGGAACGAACAGGAAAACGCCAGGGCTGGCGTTCAAAAAAATCGCCTGGTTGAAAAACACTCAAGACCTACTGAACAAAAAACACAACTAACGGAAGGAAAAAAGGGGAGGAATAGGGGGATATTAAAAAGGGGGGAGAAAAAGAAAAAAAGGGGGTCCTGAAAACATCCCAAAAAAAAGGGGAAGGCTAACCAGGTCTCCTAGGGTCAAAATGAGGTCCAGTGTACGCTCTCTCTGGAGGGGGGAAGGGAAAAAAACAAAGGACCGCTGCCAAACATGGGAGGGAAGGAAGGAGGGCGAGGGGAGGTGGGTCACCATCCCCTGATCCAAAAAGAAGGGCACGGGGAAAAAACTGAGCCTTTAAAAGACAAGAAAAAAAAGGAGGGGGAACGTAAAAGGACACAACATTAGATGATACCTCAGACGAAAAGCCGGTACCTATTCAAACGGGGAACCTTGCGCATTGGGAGAGCTTCAGGGCGGCTCTCCGTCCATTATGTAACCCGTTTAAAATCCTGTGCACGGAAAGGACCGCACGAGAAAAATAGGGGGGTTGCGAAAGGTCACCACCAGTGCAAAAAAACACAGCACGGTCAACAATGAAGAGAAAAAGGGGGGGATGAGAAGCAAGGACGAAAGGCAGAGGGATCACGAGGGGGAACCTGGTGCAAGGGTGAGGAAGGTAGGTACAAAAAAATGAAAAAAAAAATCCCCGATAAAGGAAGGGAAAAGCTGAAAGCTACTAGGTCGGATTACCGATGTGACAACTTCTTTGGGACCAGGACCATCACTTTCTCAATGGAAACCAACAGGGCAAAGGACAAAGCGGAAGGAACAGGAACGAAATGCTGGCAACGACAATCGCCACTGGGAAAAAAAAGGAAACAAAGGAACCTTGGGGACGCCGAGTACCGGCACAGACTTGCAGAAGTGGACTATTCCAGGGAGGAACGCCTCTATCTAAGAAAGACTGCAAGCAAGGACGTCCGACGGGAAACGTCGGTGACAAAAAAAAGACAAAATCACTGGGCAGTCGACTCAGGGAGATTGAAGAGACATGCAAAGAAGGAGAATGGGGGAGTAGAACGGCCGGAAAACCCTCGGAGGGCCGGACTTAAGGTGGAAAAAGGTCAGGTGAATTAGTCAAGAAATTCAAATAGGGGGGGGAAGGACGGTTGTGTAGGGGGGGGGGGGGGGGGGCCCAGCCGGTTCCAAAGCAAAACACTTATGAGACGAAAAAAAGCCAAATGGAAGGAAAAATTTTTTAAGGGCTCTCGAGGGCCTACCAGGGGGGGGGTGAAAAAACCCCGGAAAAGGGAAAAGAAAGACCATAGAGGGAACAGACTCTAGGGGGGGGGGCCGCGGGGAACTTACCTTTAAAAGGTCACACACAGCAGTTATTCGTCAAAAAAAATGCAGGGACCCAGGAAAGAGAAAAAAAAGACTTGTGGCGAAAAGGAAGGGGAGTGGACGGGGCGCGAGGGGCTTTTGGCTTTAGGGCACGGACTGGTTAGAACTGCTCAAACAACAGGAGAAAAGGGCCCGGCTTTCCTTCCAAACCAAAACCCCCCAATGGGGAACCATTGGGTTGGGGAAAAAAGGGGGGTCGACAAACTGGTTCGCCTTGGGAAGCCCTTGAACCGGCCGGACGACTAGTGAACATCATTCAAGAGGCGAGGGAAACCCCTCCTAAGTTTGGAATCGCGAAGGTAAATCACTTCTACCCGTGGTAGGGAAACAAATTCCTCCAAGGCCGGAAACTACGCAAGGCGCAGGCGAGAGCAAAGAAGGGGAGAGGAAAGAAGAGGGGAAAGAAAAAACCCCGTCAGGGGCGCACGGGAACCGTGTTAAGACGATGAACGTGCCAGGGGGAGCATGAGGCGACTTCGAAGTCAAACGGGAAATTAAGAATGTAAGCACAATGGGCTCAAAGAAATCTAAAAGGGATTATTGCCAAAAAAGAAAAAAAGATAAGTTTTGGGGCAACGACAAAAGGAGTAGTAAAGGAAAAAAGGATAAAATTTAAAAAGCAGGGAGGGGTACATAAAAAAAGAACAAGAACGAAAATTCCGTGTCAAGAAACCACTTGGTTAGCGACAAAACGATCGCTGAGGCCCCTACACCAAGCTTCTTGGCTTAATGAGGGAAACGCGCAGATCGTGGTTCTCAAAGTTTCACACAGAAGCACCCTCCAAAGGGGGGGATTCTTGATCAGACAACGTTGCCCCGGACCGAGCCCGGGTTAGGAAAAGAAAGAGCTAATTCACCGGCAAAACGAGTCACCGGGGGGGGATTCCCGGAGACAAGACTCAATCCGTCCAAAAGTCGTTAAGAAAGGTCCATTTAAAGAACTTGTAATCCATCGGGGGAGAGGAACTGTCAAAAAGGATATCGGGGGAAGAAAAAGAGTCAGCCGCCTCAAACGGGGGGAAGTGGAAAATGCAAACCAGCGGGCAAAAAGGGTGCTACTAGTGGAGGGAAGGAATAGTGGAGGTGAAGCGGGCCAGCAGAGGGCAGGAATATCGCGAGGAAAGTGTCAACCATTATCCACCACCGAAAAAAGAGAAAAAAACAAATGGGGGATGGAGAAAAAGGCATAAAAACACTCAACTTTTGTGGCGGATTGGGTCAAAAAAAGAAACAAGAAAAAAAAAACTTGGGAAAGTGTGGAAAAAAGGCAAATAGAGGGGTCAGGGCCCAGAAAAATGTTTACGGGGAAGGCACTAAACTACCATTTCCCACCTCGAACATCCTTGGCAAAAAAACCACCAACTTTTTACAGACCCGAGGAGTGATCGGGGAGAAAAAGGGAGTGGGAGTAGGAAACACCCCCATCCATTGGGGTGAAACAAGGCCCACTATCGAAAAGGATGCTGGGTTCGGGCAAAAAAAAAAAACAGGTGAAAAAACGGGAGCGGCAAGGGAAAAGAGACGATCATCAACGCCGCACCGGACCCTAAAAGGGTGAACAAGCCTTAACCAGTGGAGGGAAAAAAGGGCCAGGGGTCATCGCCTAAGAGAAGAAAATCGGAACTCCTCGACAAAAAAAACGATTGATAAGAGAGAATTAAAAAACAAACTTGATAGAAAGGGCCCGCCCAAAGGGAAAAACTGGAAAAATAGTCTTTGAATACCAGGGAAAAGGGTCATTTCAGACGGGAAGGATGTTTGGGAAAAATGGGTAAAAACTATGGGCAGAAAATCGTCACGAAAAAGTAGATGGCGTTGGCTAACGGGACTGGGATGGTACACTTTCCATACTGGGGGCCGGACTAACAAGAAAATTACGAAAAGAAAACAATAGGCCCAACAGCAGAAAGAAAAAAAGTTGGTGGTTTGCAGGCGGGGGAAGGGTGGAAGGTACGACCAATTTCCCACCACACGTAAAAGGGGGGGTGACCCAAAAACTGGACAAAAAAAGAAAAAAAAAACAGAAAACTATTGGGTTGCCCGAACTGAGTAAATGGAGAGGGACCATACGCACCGTGGCCCACCAGGGGGTAGGGAAGGGAGTGGCCAGGATTCACCCGGTAGCCTGTCTCTCACCTTGGCAAGCACCCCAAAAGTTTACCTAAACGCGATGGAAAATGAAAAACGGAAGAATCGAGGAACCAACGAGGAGAAAGCAGAAAGAAGGGAACATACCCCCACCACCAGAGGTACCACACGAAAAAACAAACTCCGAGAGAAAATTGTTGGGGGGACAAGAAGATCCGAAGGAGAAAGAAGAAAAAAACCAACCCCCCACTGGTGAAACCTTAGGGTTTTTAATAGGGACGTCGTACAGGAGAACTGGTGACTCGCCCCGTCGGTAAAAATGGAAGTGGTCAGAACATCCACAGGCAGAGGAAGAAAAAGTCAGGAGAGATCGTAATACGCCGCGAGGGTATTGCCGTTGAAAACCAAAAGAAAACGGGCCGGCACTTATAAGCGGGAGCAAGGGGAAGAGAGGTGTCACGAAACATCGAGCCGCAGATCAAACAAAAAAGGACGGAGAACGGAAAAAGGGGGTACTCGGGGAGGGGGCCACAGTCCCCATTTAAAGAAAGAGGAAAACGGTCTAAAAAAAAAAACAGGTGACTTAGGAGAACAAACTCCTACAGGGGAGTCAATTTCGAGAAGGTCCATGGGAGAACGAGAAAGAGCATGGTTATTGACGGGGGGATGGCACGGGTGGCAGCCCGCGAAAAGAGTCAACCAGAAAGATCGGTGAAAGGGGAACATGGGTGTCCGGCGCAACCAGGGACAGGGGGTAGGAATCCTAGGAGGGTGGGGAGAAGGGCCCGCGCAAAAACGTCAGGATGGGTGGAAGTTGGGGAAAGCCGGAGAAAAAGAAGGTAGCCGTCGCAGAGGAAAAAAGAGAATCAAAATCCCTTCGCCGAGAAGCCTTGAAGAAGAATCCTGGGAACACGTCAGGATCCGTAAAAGGGGCCCAGAAAACATTGAACAAAAAAGGGGGTTGGAAGAGCAAGCCGGGAAAGTCAGGGAGAGAAGAGGTGATCCTAGCAGTAAAAAGGGGTGGCCTAAATTCACGATGAAAAGGTGGAGAAGGGGATTACCGCAATGAGATGAGAGTAAGTGTTAAGGCGTAGAAAAAAAAGAGGGAGTTGTTGCGATGCAAAAAAGGGGAGAAAGACCCGAATCTCGGGTCTCGGGGTATTCACGTGGGGAAAAAAATTATGCAACAAAACAAAAAACGGTCCGACTAAAGACGAGTTCAAGTCAGGGTGAAGCGGGAAAAAACAGGCGGACGTAGGGGGGAAAAAGGAGGGGAACAAATCCCTACTAATGACAAAAGAAAAAAAAGGAACCACACTACCAAGGGGGAAAGAATGTCACTTCAACCAGGTCCCCTTTCAAACGGAAAAACGCAGGGGAAAGGGACCAGGGGAATAAAAGCCCGCCAAGGGGGAAGGAAGGTGAAGTAAAATCTCGATCGATCTCTGCCTCAGAGGGGGAAACATCGGGTTAACAGGTGGAAGGAAATCTGGTCTCTGTTGGGGGAGATAAGAGCGGGGGAAAAAAAGACATGGGGAATTAACGAGGAAAAAAATATGGCCGCCTCGACGGAGGGTCAAAATTACTCGGGGAAAAGGGAATTCCGTTACAAGCAAGGAAGACAGGAAGGAGGGGGAAAAAGCAGGTTGAGGTGACGCATGGAAAGAATGTGGGCCGGTCAACATCAGGGAAAACGTAAAGAGGGAGCTACCTCCTCAGAGGAACATTTCTGAAACGTGGCTGGACGGTTGGGGGAAAGACATTCTGAAAAAGCCAGGGACGAGTTGGGAGAAGAAACCCGAGCCCCGCGGCAGAATTGAAGAAAAAAGGCTCAAAAGTCAAGGGAGACCGTTACTGTGTCAATTGGGGGGAAGAGAAAAACACATTAGACCACGGCGGCGGAAACCGGGGAGAAAGGGGAAAAAACCAAGACGTTAACCTGACGCGGGAACGAAGGAAGTACAATCCGCCCCATTTCCACAAGGGGAGGAAAACAGACGGGGCCGTTTCGGAAGATGGGAAAAAAAGGGACCTTACGCGCGGATTGAGAGGGAGAAATCCAGCTCCCGGATCTAACCAGGGGAAAGGGATGGGCTCATTCCCCAGAAAAGAAAGACAACTCTGCTGCAGGCAAGCAGGTGGAAAAGGGAAAAGTGCAGAACACCGGGGGACGGGAACGACAAAGAAGGGGGGGGGAAACGGACCGGACGGCACGTGACAGGGGGTAAAGAAGAAAAAAAACCAGGCGTTCCCGTTTCTAAACGAGGAGGAAAAGGCTCTCTCAACGAGGGAGGGGGGGAGGAAGAAATAAAAGGAGGGACTTACCCACCGAGTTTCACGAAAGAAAACAGAATCCGAACCCTGAAGAAGTCGGGAAAAGGGGCAGGAAAAAAAAAAAATCTGTGTTCAGTGTTGAAAAAAAAAAAGGAGGGTCGGCGGTATAACCGGTCAGACAAAAAAAACCTTTCTGCCAGCGACGTGGGGGGGAGGGGGGGGGACAACCTTACCCCAGCCTCGGAAAGGAAGAGAAGGGGGAAATCTTACCTCAAAAACCCTTGCCTTCAACCAGGTACACCAAAAAGGGAGGAGTCACCGAAAAGGAGGCGCAGGGGGAAGGAAAACGGGGGGGGGGTGTGGCGCCAGTTGATAAAGCGGGACAAAGGGGAGAGAAAACGCACCCGGAAGGAAAAATGGGTTGACAACCGAAAGTAGCAAACAGCGAAGGATAATAAGGGGGGGGCAAGCGTAAAAAAAAGGGGGGAAAACTACATCAACCGGAGTGGCCAGAAACGGAATAGGGGGGTGGATTCCCTCTAAAAAAAGAAAAAAAAAAAAGAGTATCACAAACCTGCAGTTGAAAGGGAAAGTAGGTAAAACTCAAAAAAGGGCGCAACAATCCTGTACAAGGGGAAAAGGGACGGAACGGCCTGAATGGGAGACGGAAAGGTTAAGCACCCGGTCAGGGGAAGGGGGATTTGACCCGGCCAACAAAGATTCAATGGGGCTCCAACTGAAAAAAAAAGGGGGAATTATAAGAAAGCCGAAGGGGAAAAATGCACCGGGCAAACATCGAAAAGGGGGCACGGGAAAAAAGACCATGGGGTAAAAAAGGGAGTGACCGGATGGGCCGGAGGGAGAAGGGAAACATTAACAAAGATCTATCATCTCAAAGGAAGGAAAGCATGTCTCGTCAAAAAAAAGGAGGAATTCACCAAATGAGACAGCAAGACAGGAAAAGAGGAAGCCGATGATTCCTCCTGGGAGAAAAGAATGACCGCCGGCTTCTGAGTGACAAACGGGACGGAAAAAATCGGGCCTTTCCGGCATAAAAGGGGGGGAACAGACCTGGATGTTAACAAAGGGGGGGGTGGGGGAAGTCCAGTGGGAAAAGGGGAAAAAAAAGGTTGAAGTGTCCAATCACGCAGGGGGGGGAGTGGGGGGGGGAAGAAACGTTGCCGACAAAGTACTGCACCGAAGGAAAGTCCTTGCTTCAGAAAAAGGGAAGAAGCGGTGTTTTTCAGTTGCGGAAGGGAGGAGTCCGGCGTTGTGGGTCCCGGACAGCCAAGGTAACCCAAAAGGGGTAAGACACCCGCCCAGAGCCGGTGTGTGCCCGCTGGCCCAAAGGGCAGAGCAGGGGGAACAAGCAGTAGTCGACATAACCCAAGGAAGAAGGAAACGAGGAATAAAGGTCTCACCCGAAGAAAAAGGGGGAAAGGGGATCTATTGTTGGAAAAACTGGCTTTTCCTCGCGTGGGGGAGAAAAAAAGAGGCCGAGCCTGCTTCCACAAGAAAGAAGGGTCAAAACATGGAATTGGAGAAAAAAAAAGGAGGTACTCCATGGGGACACGGAGCCAAAGGACCGGAAAGCACTACATAAAGAACAGAGGCGACGCTCCGAGGTTGGCAAAAGAGAGGAAAAGAGGGAAAAAAGGACTGCTAATGCAAACATTGAGTCTTTCGGGAAAGAGGTCAGGGCGCGGCGTAAAACAAAAAGAAGGGGGAAAAACGGGAATCCGCCAATTGGGGCCGGCTCAAGACTCCTGGTGAGAATGGCGGATGGTGTTGAAAAAAAAAAAAAGGGTCTAATGGATCATGCGAGTGTGGAAAACTCCAGACAACCGTCAGAAAAGACTTCGGAAAATCCTCAATCGGCGCCCAGGACAAAACTTCTAAATTTCAGGAAAAGTATACGTTACGGGGCCCAAGGGGGAAAAGGGTCATGAAAGGAGAACCATTGAAAGGAAAAGTTTTGTTGGGGACCGGAAGAAGACAAAAACGCTTAGTGCGAAAAGACCACGTGGTGACGGAGGGAAAGGAAGTTCTCCCTTTGCACACGGGGGACCCTGCACATTTGGTGGGGAAGGGAAAATAAGGTGGCCTTAGATAATTGGGAGATGTCAACCTCCTGACGAAGGAGAGCGTAGATCGACGGGGCCCGCCGTCAGGGAAGAAATAACCTCCACGACCTCACAAAAAAAGAGAAGGGGCCAGAGAGAACAGAGGCCCGACTGGAAAGTAACGCTTAAAAATGTAGTTAAAAAAGGGGGTCAGTAGCCGGCCGGCTGGATGAGGGGAAGGGGGAAAAAAAAGGGGGAGAGAGCGTGGGAAGATGTGGGAGGGGAAAGCTGGTGGGGTCGACGGGTGCAGGGAAAAAATACAGCCCACAGGCAGTTGACTCAATGCTAACCGTTATGCCGACTTAGAGGGGGGAGAGGGTTGGAAGTCGCCGCGAGGAAATTGGGGGGTAAAAATCGGGGCGTGTCTCAAAAAACAGGAAAATCATAGGGTTAGGCCAGAATGGGGGAGTCATAAGGAAACTAAAAAGGGACATTTATTTGGGGAAAAAAAAAAAAGAAAAAACTAAGGGGCAACGTAAGCTGTCTTGGGCAGGCAATAGTGTCTTGGGCAAAAATAAACTACGGGGCGGGCGAGGAAAAATTTCCCAACAGCGACCCACCTTGCCAAAAACACAAAGTTGACTCGAAAGCGTGGAAAAAAACACCGATCTGGGAAAAAAGAAGGGGGGGGGGGGTATTCGTCCAGAACACAACATATTAACTGGTACCAGCCAGAGAAGAAACGCCATCCGGAACGGAAGTTGTTCGGGGACTAGGTTAATTGACCAGAGCGGAAAAGTCAACGGAAAGCCTGCCAACCGGTGGGTCAACGGGAAGTACCACGCGAACGTGTACGGTCCAGTGGGATTCATCGCAGAAAGAAGTG
>Ga0179593_1523032_pt1 | contig 11648 bp, 18 predicted proteins | sample CZODoug2_1_08_16_FD_185931 | JGI IMG/M metagenome (GOLD analysis project Ga0179593, IMG submission 185931) | Vadose zone soil fungal communities from Angelo Coast Range Reserve, California, USA - CZODoug2_1_08_16fungal (PacBio error correction) | ecosystem: Environmental > Terrestrial > Soil >...
CGGCAACGACGCACGCCCAAGGAATCGCAAAGGGAAAGTTAGAAGGGAAAGAGGAACAGGCGTTCGGACAAGTTTAAATTCCCAGAGCCGCAAGGGGCCGTTTAAGTCGGAAAACGGGCTGAAGCCCGTTGCAGCTTCACCGATGCGATTGTGGGGGAAAGGGGGGGGGCGAGAAAGGAAAGGCAAAAAACAGGAGGGAAGTGGGGGGGGATCTGTACCAGACTGGAAGGGGAAACGACGAAGCGTCAGGTGAAAAAGGTGTCCGCGTTCGCCTGGGAAGGGGAGAAGAAAAGGATGGGGGGCGGAGTGAGACCGTTAAGATGAAGGGGACGATGGTTGAAGGGAAAAAAAGCTTGCCAATCTTTTCAGCCCTTGGAAAAAATTGCGTTGGGGGCTTCAAGGAAGGGGGGAAAAGGGGAGACAAAAAAAGGGGAGTATTCTCGCCGTTGTTTTGGTGTTTAAAAAGAGGTCGTGAAACAAGCTGGGAAATCTATGGTTGGGGGGGGGTGGCACGAAGACAAGACAAAGACAGTGGGGTCCCAGCACATCAATCGTCCACTTCCAACACCATGGGCCCAGTCCAAGGATGAGGGGAAAGGGACAAACGTTCATTAAAGAGGCCCATTTTGAAAAAAGGAGTGGCGGGATGGCCCGATTTAGGGAACTTAGACCAAAAGGGGGGAACCTACTGGGGGTCCACGAGAAAATAGGCGGTAGGGATTTTTCGATCAGATTTTAAACTTAACAAACAGGGCCGGGCAGTTAAGATAATCAGGTGGGAAAGGGAAGAGCCCTTAAAGTAAGGGAAAGGCGTCTCGAGAAGCTACCGCGCCAAATAACAAAAAAACACCCCGCCCAAAACGACAAGGAACGGAAATAAAAGGGCTTGTTGGGGGTCTTGAGCGCGGTCCTTCAACAAGCAAAAGGCTTGGAAAGAAAGGCCACACCCAGCGCAACGTCGAGGAGAAAAAGCGGCAAAAAGCACCGGGGGCAAGGCATGAACAGGAAATTCCCAACCGAACTGTCCAGGAAAAAATGCCGCCCCTCGGGTTGTATAAGGGAATGCATCGTAAGGGGGGGGAAAAGGCCTGGACTGATCTGTAAGACCGAGGGAAAAAAGAAAAGGGTTGTAGGGAGTCGGGGGGGTGGCACCAGGCTCGGAAGGACGGAAAAGAAAGACGGTCCAAGGAAGGGCAAAGCGCCCGAGGCTGGGTAAGTAGGTGGGCGGGCAGGGAGGGACAGAAAAGGGGTGGGGCGATTGGGATTGGGGGGGGCGCCGTGAGGAAGGAAGCCCATACCTGTGGCCAGGGATTTTCCTGGGGGGGGTTTGGGGAACGGGACACCTTTGGATCCACGGGAAACTGGGAATAGTTCGATTTTTGTCCGAAGGGGGGAGGAGAAAGAATGAACCTGGGAAGAAGTGGAAACGTCGCGTAATTGGGCGTCAAAGAAAGAAAAAAACGCCATCACCCGCCATCTATTAAGGAAAGGGTCCAAAATGAAAGGGGCCCGCTGGAAAGAGGATTACCTGGCGGGAGGGACCCAAATGGTTATCGGGTTGCAAAAAAGAAAAAAAGAAGTTCCTCCTCAAGGAAATGAAAAAAAAGTTGTAGCAGAAAAAAAAAAAAGCAGGAGAAAGGTTCAGGTTTTGGAGATAAGTAAGGATTCCTGGCGGAACGAACGTGAATGTACGAAGAAGGGAATACAGTGACGGGGAAACGGTCGCCTTGTCCTTCAACGGAAAGTCGTGAAAGCAGATGACCCTCGTGAGGGAAGGGGAGGTCGGCGCGGGGGGGAATGTGCAAAGAGAGGGCGGACGACGGGAAGGGGGTTTGTATAGATGTTGTTCTGGAGAAGAAAAATAACAAGTTTGGAAAGTGGGGAAGATGACGGACTTTGGAAAAAACTTACGTACACAAGGAAGATGACTTAATCAATGCGAAAAAAAAGGAGGAAATCGAGGAGAACAAACAGTTGCGCAATCGGGGAAGAAACCCCAGGAGGCCAGGAAAGGGTAAAAGTCCCTTTACGGAGCGGAAAAGGCGACTTCATAGGGAAAGGGAAGGGAAGATAACGCTGGAGGTTAGCTGAGGGGGTAGGACTTCAGGTAATAAATTCAAAAAGAGGGGGGGATAAGCGGGAAAAACCAGAAGTTGTGAAAAAAAAAAAGGCGGTTTGGAGGGGGAAAATGATGCGAGGGGAAAAGGGGACCCTGGCCAAAAAAAGTTGCGGGGGGGGGAATCCTCGGAAAAAAAAAAGGGGGAAAAAAAGTGATAAAGATGGGAAGGTCCCATAGAGGGAATTTTGCATGGGCCAGCCCAGGGGGGCCGACATCCGTTCGGTAAAGAAAAGAAGAGGAAAAAAAAAAAAACAAAAAAAGGAGGAGGAAAAGAGAAACCCCCAAAATAGAGAAGACCATCGGGGAATGCCTATGGGAATGGAAGAGATACTCACAAAAAGGGAAGCCAAAATGAAAGGGGGGAAAGGTAAGAAAAAAAGTCCATCGGGGTCCAAGGACCATTATGGGCGGGGGGGGGGTGTGACCACCATCATTTAAGAAAAACACCGACTTCTTGGTAATTCGTGGATGAAAAAAAAAAGGACCGAAAGAGAGAGCGCTAAAGTCAAACTCGAACGCCTACTACAGGACTAACATGGCCTCCGTCAACGTTCCTAGGGGGAAGTATGCTCTAGAATGGACCGCTAAAAATTACTGCACAGCATACGCCGGCAAAGGGGGGGGGCTTTGCCGCAGCGCAGGGGGGGCATCGCGAATAGTCGCCGGAGCAAAAAAAAACCCGTTCATCTATTTGGGGGGGAAAAGATCGTGCAAAAAAACCTTCAGTCGGAAAACGTGTAAGAAGGTCAACAGTGGGGGGAAAGTCAGGAGAAGAAAGACAAGGAAAGTCGGGAAAAAAACGCCACTCGAGCAAAACATCGGCAGACTCAAACTCAGGACGAAAAACGCAAAACAAGTCAAAGGAAGCGGCAACCTCTGAGTAAGGAGAAAAAAAACCAAGCGCCGTGGTAAAAAAAGATTGAAGGGGGGAAAGAAGAACCGGAAAAGGGAAAAAAGCCCTAATAGGAACCTAATGCCAAAAGAGCCTCCTCCCTTTCAACCACGGGGAGACTCTGGAGACAAATGGTGGGGGGAGGGGGGGGGGGCCTTGGAGGGGGGAAAACTAGGACAATAAGGGGGGAACACGCCCGCCCTGGTCACCGAAGGGGGGGGGGGACACGGCCCAGGGAAACGGGAAGTCGAAAAGCCGAGTCATCAACAAAAAGAAAAAAAAAAATGGCTGGAAGCAAGGAACAACGTCCCTGAAGGCGCCTTCCAACAGAGCAACCGAAATCCAGAAAGAACGAGGGACGACAATCAAAAGAGAAAAGGGAAAAAAAGGAGGCAGGGGAACAACGGGAAATCGCCAAAGAGAGAGGAGGGGCAAAGAAGAGGGCGGGACGAAAAAAAAAAGCAGGGAACTCGGAAAAAAAGGGAGGGGAAGCAGAAATTCCCGCCCTAAAAGGCTCAAAAAAGGAAAAGGAAGACAAGCAGTCCATGGCCTCAAACGCAGAGAGAGCCAGGAAAAAAGGAAGGAAAGAGAACAGTGGTTTCTCTCTCCACGTAGAAAGAATGCAACCAGACCCTAAGGATGAATCTCAAAAGGGCGGGGGGAGAATCCCTAGAAGGGTACGGGGAAAGTCAGTCAAAAACCGTGGCCGCACTCAAAACATTGTTTTTTGCGTACTCTGGGGGAGAGTGGTGGGGAGTCACGCGCTGAAGACCAAGCCCCCGAAACATGGCATAAAGATTAGAAGGGGCGGGGGTTGCTCCCGACTGCAAATCAGAACGAAGAAAAATCAGGCCAATATCTTGCTAGAAGGGGGAACCGCGGATATAAGAGAAAGCGCAATAAAAGGGAAGCCAAAAAAAGACCAAAAATTGTGTACAAATTCCATCAAAACACGGGCCATCTTGTTTTTTCAATATTAGGCAAGAAAACGGGAACACACGTCCAGACCAAAAAAGGGGAAGGAGGGGAAAAAGGGGAAAGGCTTGGGAATAGGTAATCGAGGGAAGGGAGGAAGCACGATTGGGGGAACATTTAAAATCCCTTAGCAGCACAAAATAATCCAAAAATAAAATCCAGGGAAATTGGGGGGGGGGGGACCCCTGAGACAAACCAAAAAGCGAAAACCGCCAAGAGGGCCCAAAGGAAGGCCATCTCCAAATCCATGGGAGAAATCACGCCTAAAACAGACAACTTCACGGAAACCCAGTCGAACGCCCAAGAGGAAAAGGCTCTCAAGAAAAAAACATCAGAAAGAGACCGAAAAACAGATGGACAACCTCATTGCCGATCTCTCCGGACCGCCACCGGGGAAAGAAAAAATTACAAGAAAACAAAAAAAAAAAGAACCGCCACAAAAAGCGCCAACAACTCAAAAGCTAATAAGAATAGGGTCCGCCGAAGGACTTCCAAAGAAGGAGAGCGCATCGGGGATTGAGGCCGGAAACCTGGCGGAGGGGCCAAAAAGGGGGAAAAAGGAGGGGAAAAAACGCCAAGAAATACAAAAAAAAAAAAACAAAAACGGAGGAGGAAGATAGAAAGTGAAGGGAGGAGGAAACGACGCGAAGGAACTAAAAAGCGCAAATTGTGGGAAAATCCTCAAGGAGGGCCCAAGAAAAAGGATCACGGCCAAAGCGGCGGGGGGAACCCTAAGGAGAAAGGGGGACACGATGAAACGGTTACAGGGGGAACGGGTAAAGGGCCTGCAAAGGGCGGAGCCGGGGGGGTCATTTCCACAGGGAGACGACGGCGAGATCAAATGAAGGGGGGGAAAATCTGAAAGAAAAGCAAATGGAGTGGGTATCCGTTCGGGACGAGCAGGAATTTTCGGCTATGGTGGAAGTGGACAGAGTAAAACCTGGTTCAGCTGGGGATGAAGAAAAAAAAGGAGGGGATGCAGGGAAAGGGGGGAGGGAAGACGAAGGGGGGGTGACAAAGAGGGCGTGTTCAAACAAACTTTATTCTATTTGGGAATGGATGTGGGAGGAAAAAAAAAAAGAGGGGAAAAGGAAAAAAGAAAAAAAAAAAATCGACGTCAAAGGGAGGAAACCAAGACGAAATGCGAAAGGGACGAGGAAACGATGGGATGTTTGTTGGTCCACGAAAACGAAAAAAAGGGGAGTCCAGTAACAGCGGCCAAAGTGGGGGAGAAAATTGGTGACCAAGTCTTGGAAAAAAAACGGATCTTACAAGGTGCACGTTTCCAGAGAAAAACTTCGCTGGGGCTGGGGCGATCAACGAAAGGACGAGTTAAAATGGCGTGCTTAGGTCCCGGTTAGAAGAGAGGGAGACGAGAAAAAAGATTGGGGAAAAGGGGGGATCTTCCAAAAGGGGGGGAGGGAACAGGCTCGAAAACCACAACGCAGGTTCCTGAAATCAAACGGGGGTCGGAGGTAGCACCATGCGTCTTGAACGGGTGTCCAACACATAAAAAAAAGCCGCAAGGAGTTCCGTAAAAACTCTGCGCCGACCGGAAGGTACACAGGAGGAACTGAAGGGCGCAGGACTCACGCCAACGTTTGAGAATTGGGGGCATCATAGGGAATTCGCTGACGGCGGGAAAAAAAACGTTAATACCAAGAGAAAGGAAGGGGGGGAAAAGCGAGTGATCCCTCTGCTAGAAGCAAGAACGGGTCTAGTGAGGCAAATGGCGACCAGGGAGGGGGGGGAGGGGAACTGTAGTGGACCGTGGGGCGAGGGAAGGGCCATCCATTTTGAAGGGGAAAGGGACGCACGGTAGAGACAGAATCTGATGTTTGGCATGAAGGGGGGTGGGGGTTGGTCCGGGGGTGGGGAGAGGGGTGAGCCTTTTCAAGAGGGAAAAAGCTTTCGATTTTTTTGGGTCCACCGCCGTCGCGGGGAGAAACCATTCGGGGGGAAAACTAATCCTGTTGGCGAGAGGGGGGGCGGCGGTAAAAAAGGAGCTCACCGAAAGCCAAACAAGGGACGGGACACTCAGGAAGTTGCCGCCAGGGAAAAAAAAGAGGGGGAAACTGTAGGGGGGTTGGATCATTAGGGGACAGAGGAGAAGGGCCCCGGAAAAGGAAAACCCAATTAAACAGAATGCATAGAGCCCGTAAATTCCCCCTGAAAAACTAATTCGGGGGAAAGTTTCAAGCGGAGGGAGGGCGTGACGAAAAGGAAGGGAAAAAAATACCGGAAAGAATAAGTGAAAAAAGGCGAGGGTCGGCTGTCAACGAGGACGAGACTAAAGTGGCGCCCGTCGGGAAGAAGGACTTGTCTGGGCGATGAGGCCAACGGACAATGGCGGCGAAAGGGGGCGGGAACGTTGAGGTGGAGAATGTAGAAAATCGCAGTTGACTGTGTGACGCCGCCGTTGTTGTGGGGAAGGGTTGACGCGTCCGCCAAACGGAGGGAAAGAAAAAAAAAAGATGGAAAAAGAAAAAACATAGCGCTCGGGGGGATCGGTGGGGGAATAAAAAAAAAATGAAGGGTTAAAGGGGCTGCCAGGGGGAGCGTGCCCAAGGAAAGAAATCAAGATTAAAGATGATGAAAAGTATGTCCAATGGATCAATTCGTAAGTAGAGGACACGATTTTCCCGAAAGGGGGGGGAGCAAGGGGAGAAGCGACCTTTGAAGCGTAAGCCACAAGTGGGAACGCGGTGAAAGACGGAAAAGGAAGGGCAAAAATCGGGTCAGGGACTGGGAGACTCGAGTCACGCAGAGAATGTGTAAGAATGGAAAGGGGGTAGAGGACAGGAGGCAAAAAAGCATTGGGCAGTGGAACACTCCAAAGGGGAGCACAAGGGGGAAGGCCGAGAACGGAGAGGAAGGAAGAAAAAAGGGAACCGAAAGGACGCCGCAAAAGGACTACAACTGCAATTAAGCTTCTATGGAGGTAAGCTTCAAGCAAGTGACTGAAATTCCCATCCTTTCGAAAGAGGTCACCCGAAAAAAAGGGAGAAAATCCATAAAAAAAAGGGAAAGTCGGGGGCATGAGGGAAAGGAAAAAGGGAGCCTTTGCTTACCAACTGGCGGGTTTATGAAGAAAAAACGCTAAAGAAGATAACTGGCGCGAAAAAAAGTCAAAAAACCCAGAGAAAAAAACAGGAACCGCTCAGCGTCTGGGGGCAAGGGTCAAGGAAAATCTTTGATAGAGACACTTGGTCCTGATCCATACTCAAGAAAAGAAGCAGGGGGACCCAGTTTTGTTCGCCGAGCAAAGAAAGAAGGGGGGTTGTCGCAATCAAACCAGACGGGCTCACGTCCGGGGAGGGGGGGACAAGTCAAAAATCCTTCATCCACAACTTGTCTTTCTTCAAACGGTGTACTGAAAGGGGGGAAAGGTCTCAGAAATTCACATCCAACCACGTGGAAACAGGAAACACTCGCGGGCAAGCGGAAAAAGAAAGAGAAAGGAGCACCCTTCCGAGAGCACACGAGATCGGCAGTAACAGTGGAAACTAAAAGCTAAGGGTTCCACGGCAGTCAAAGGAGCAGAGTCGTCAAGGAAAAAAATCCCATAAGAGGGAGCAGCAAGGTCAAACCTATGCTACAATTGGGGTTAATTTTAACTTGGTAGGAACGATGGACATCTAAGAGCCCGAAAAGGGTCACAACAGAGGAGATCCCCGACAAAGGAAAACATTCCTACAGGGTCGTAAGCAAGGGGGTCACAGGAGCCTATGGGGGAGGGAAAGGGGGCCAAAACCTTAAAAGATCAAAAAAGGGACGAAAAAAGGAAAAGTCCCCTCGAAAAAACTCCGCGAACGTCAAAACATCTAAAGAGAAGTAAGCGTCAAGGTCGTAAAAAAGGCCGTCGCCAACGCAAACAAAGGCGAAGGGAAAAAGAGTCGTCTACCGAAGCCGACCAAAAAACGCCCACATCACAAAAGATTTCACGAGAGGGGGGGACACACTAAGTCCCACCCTGTCAAGAAAAAACCCAAGGGGGAGAATGGACAGCGCTCCAAACGCTGCAGGAACTAGAAAAAGCCTCAACACACAAAAAAAAAAAAGAAAAAAAAAAAAAAAAAAAGGGAAACAAAAAACCGAGATTGGGGGGGAACGCGGAAATGTCCCACTGAAAAAAAGTCCGTCCGCAGAAGACTTAGTCCAACCAAAGGGGGGGGGGGAGACAAAAAAAAGCAGTGGGGACCTCATGCAAAAAAGGGAGGGGGGGGAATTGGAGGAATTAGGGGCAAAGGAAAGTGTTTTACGGAAGGGGAGATTGGGGGGGGAAAAAGTGATCTTCCACGCGCTGGGGGAAAGACCTCAAGGGAGTAAATAGAGCAGGCAGAGAGGCGAACGAATTGCGGTTTGTCGTCAAAGGAAAGGGAAATCAGAAAGACGTGGAAAAGAGAAGCCGACCATCCTGGGAAGAATAAAATAAAAAAAAGCCGCCAAGTGGAGCATCTCGCTACCACCCAAAAAGAACAAGGAAGATTTACAGGAAAGAAGGGACAGCTACTTTTTGGAAAAATAAAGTAAGGAACAAAAAAGTAACAGGTGAAGCCAGCACAAAAAGATTGGAAGTCCTGGGTGGAAAATATCACCAGCGGTTCCAGATGAAAAGAATGGGCCCGGAAGACAGGTGGGGAGGGCTTGGACGCAGAGAAAAAATAAGACAAAAAAGAACAGCTTGTTGGGGTGACGAAAAAAAATTTTGTAAAAAAAACAACAGGCGAAAAAGACCGCCGGGAGGTAAAGGGCCATAGGGAAAAAAAAGCATGTAAAAAGGGGAAAGAAAAGGGGAACGTAAAACGCGACGCCATCAAAAACTTTCTCGGGAAAAAAGGGAACTGACAAATCAAAGATCTTGTGACCGCGAAACCCGAAGGGACAAAAAGGAAGGGGACGATGAAGGAAAAACCCAAAAAAAAAAATGGCCAGGAAAAACCGACTCACGCCAGCACCGAAAAAACCGCATCGCCAAGGTTCCCTAAAAACGCCTCAAGAACTCTACTGAAGGAACTAGGGTCAAGGCCGGACGGAACGCCGATCGGCTCTGGGATAACTTGGGAAAGGAAACAAGGAAAAAGGGAAGGGAGACCTTGACGCGTGGAGGAAAACCCCGGGTTGCCGAATATCTCATAAAAAAAAACACAAGGGGGAAAGAAAAGAGAGAATGTCCACGGCACAAGGAAAACCTGAAAAAGGGGTGGGGTTAAGAAAAAAAAATGCAGCGGTTGCAGGTGTCGGGCCCTAAAGGTAATTGTGTGCCATACGTAAACGGGAAAAAAGGAGGGGGAGGGCGGACAAAGAATGTTGGAGGGAAAAAAGGGAAAAGGGAACGGTTGAGAGAGGAAGAAAATTGCGAAGGCGTAGCGGTTTGTTGGGGATCCAGGAAAAGCGGCGGGGGCAACTGAGATAGGCAAGAGGGGGACGTGTTCCGGGGAAAGAGGATGGATAAAAGAGGTGGGCAGTAGCAAGTTTCTGTAGGTCCGAGGGTTAACGTGACTCAAGAAAAAAAAAAAAAAAAAGCAATCTGGGGGGGAAAGGCTGAATCAAATGAGATTGACCAAGCGGATGGCGCGGGTGTGTTGGTGGTGACCAAAAGGTGGAGGAAAAAACAGGGGGATGAGGGAGGACCTGGAGGGGTTCCAAAAAACCCAACAACAAATCGGTCTAAAAACGCCATTCCCGTCCGGGGGGCGATGGGGGGGGAAATATTTGTAAAAAAGAAAAAAAGCAGTAAAAAAAGTTGGGAAAAAAAAAAAAAAAAACGAAGGTGTGCGTTTTCAAGGGGGGACGGGGGGGTGCCAAGGAAAAAGGAGCTGGGCCGCTGGCCTTGGTCGGGAGAAATCGCCCGGGGGACGGCGATGAGACAAAACTTGCCTGGCCGGCTTAGAATAATAATCCGGGACGGCAAAAAGGGGATTTCGAGATCGGGGAAGGGGCTTCTTCGATGGGGTTGGAATTCGGCAAAAAAAAAAAAAAAACCTCCAGGGGAGTCCGACGAGGGACCGAGTATCCATTACCTGAAAGGGGAAAGCGAATCAAAGAGGTGAAAGGAATGAAAAACCCCAATCTCCACTCGGGGGAATGTCAAAAAACTTCGAATTCGGCCGGGGCCAAAAAGGGTGAGAAAAAAAAGTAGAAAAAAAAAAAGGTAAAAGAGTCCAAAACATCCACCGAAACCTGGCGGGTAATGCTCCCCGGACGGGGGGACAAAACACTACAATCGGGCCAGGGAGGAGGATTCAGAAAAAAGGGGGGGGACAGAATGGGGGAGAGGGAAAAGAGGGAGAACTATCCTGGGAGGCCATGGCCAAACGTCTTGGAAGCAGGGGAGGCCCCATGGAGTTCTAGGGGAAGGGAAATGGGAAGAAACGGGGGTGGTAAAGAAAACCAATCTATGGGCCCATCAGGGGTGTACGGGAAAAACAGGAGGGGTCGGCAAAGGAAGGGATACCATGGACGGAGATTTGGGGCTGGGGCAGGATCTTGGAGCCCTCCAGGGGCGTAAGACCAGATTTTGGGTGAACCGCGGCGAGTAAGAGAGAGGCGGGTTCGGGGGAAGGGTAAAGAGCCGAAGGTAAGCGGGCGCGGCCAAAGCCTTCCCAGATAAAAGGATGGACGGGTTCTACCGGGGAAAGAAATGCGGAGGGGAAAAAAACGATGAAAGTGGGGGAGGGGGGAAAGATCCGATCCAATCCTATAACAGAACACGTTTGAGAGCCAAAGAATGATTGTGTAGCATGAAAGGGAGCATATAAAGAAAAGGGAGCAATGCGGGATCAGGGGAAGGAGGGTTGATGGGGGCGGACTAAATGGGGACGATACCGTATCAGTAGGTGCCAACTTCTCAGGGTTAAAGCAAGGGGTCGACCGTAGCCGATGCTCTTTGGAAGAAGAGGGAGTTAAAAAGGGGGAGGTGGGGCCGATGCAGGGGGGGGGAAGCCGAGGTTGTCGGCCGATTTCAACGTGGGTGTAGATTATGGAATTCAGACCAGGAAGTGAAAGAAGGGAACTGACCCCAACTTGGTGGTCGTGGGTACTTATGGGGTGGAAAATAAAAAGGAGGACTGAAGAAGGCTAAAGAATTTCATCTAGAATCTAAACCAACCATAGTCGAGAAAAAAAAAAAAAGTGAAGAAAAATACAAAAAAGAAGACTTAGCACAGTTCACAAAGGCCACTGGGGGAAGAGGGCAATCAGTACCGGAGGGGGGAGGAGAAGAGTGACAAGGGTCCAGTAGCGTAAAAAGGGGGGAGCCGTAAAGAAACTTCAAGGGGGGAAAAGGGCGTAGAGAAAGGTTTTCCCATAAAAAACGAAAGTTGGAATCAAAAGAGGTGGGGAACTGGGTAAGCGCGAAAGAATGTACCCTAAAATAGTGGGGAGTGGAAAGGGGGGATCCGAACGTAAGGGGGGAAAGCGTGGGCTTATTGGGAAAGATGTAAAGAACACATAGAATCCATTTGCAAAAATTGTCCAAGGAGGGCGACTCTTGGGGGACTTGGAAATAACTCAACAAAAAAATTTCCGAAAAAAAAGGGAGTACCGCACCCATGCGGAACACTTGACACTTCTTTCCATGATTAGAAAAATGCTGATTCCCATCCGAATCAGGGGGGAGGAGAAGGAAGAAGAATGGACGTTGGGAAATGAGGCCGGAAA
>Ga0179593_1655238_pt1 | contig 11648 bp, 19 predicted proteins | sample CZODoug2_1_08_16_FD_185931 | JGI IMG/M metagenome (GOLD analysis project Ga0179593, IMG submission 185931) | Vadose zone soil fungal communities from Angelo Coast Range Reserve, California, USA - CZODoug2_1_08_16fungal (PacBio error correction) | ecosystem: Environmental > Terrestrial > Soil >...
AAAAAAAGAGACATAAATGTTTGCCCCACAAAATTGGGGGGAAAGAGGGATAACAGACTAGACAAAACAAGTTTTGGGGGGGAGTAGGGTAACCTAAAACCTAAATAAAGGGTTGTCAGGCGTGTTGGCAAAACCTGGAAGGGAAAGCGCACTCCCACCCAACCTAACAAAAGGGGATGTTCATCAATGGGGACAAAACACACAGGAAGGGGAAAAGTTAGTTGGCATTGGCCCAACTCATCAGGAAGATGGGAAGGGGGTACAAGCAGGAAGGGATTTGAATCCCAAAGGAAGGGATTGGAAGGTGGCCACCAACCGAGTATACAAAAAGAGGGATGATGCAAGGAAAAAATCACATACAGACAAGATGAGGGAAGAGGACTAGAGACATAAGGGACTAAAGTCAAATGGGAAAAAGGATGATCAGAAAGGGAGATTTGGGGAAGGGTGTCCAAAACATGGATATTAAAGCAGGTTGTATGCACTTGGATTTGGAGCAAAAGGGGTCCCAAGTCTGAATATAGCTTACTTGAGAAAGGGGAGGAGCAGAAATTGGGTATCTTTTGCAAGTTTGCCCGAGGCAAAAAAAAAGAGAGGGAATAAGGAATGGCTTCCTATGAAAATTGTACCATCAAGTGATAAGATAATATGTTCGTTGCGCCATTCATGGTGTTAGAGGGCTAACGCTTGGACATGGACGCACAGGGGAAAGGGGGTGAAACATTACTCCTACTGAACCTTGCTCGCAGGCCACATCCAGAGGCAACCGGGGGGAACCACATTCTCCTAGGGGAAAGGCATGGTGGGAAAAAAGAATAGGCCAAAGCGTATCCAGAAGGAAAGAGGGGAAGAGCTGGCGCAGGAAGGTTGAAAATCCTTGCACACACCTATTAGAGTGAGGACGGGAATTAAGAAAAATATCTTATCAAATTGCCAAAAAGGGAACGTTAGTAGGCCAAAAAGGGTCCTCTGCACAAAAGAAGTAATCTTTCAACAGGTACAGCCCTGCTTAACTGAGGTAACGAGAAGCGCATGAGAAGAAATTAGGTCACGGGTCCTCCTTAAAAAATCTGACAGGTTCATCCTAGGAAGACAAGACAAGGCCACCATAATGAGATGGTTGAGGCACATAGCAGCTTCCAGCTTACTCAAGGACGGGGGGGAAGAACCTTGCACAATGTCACCTGCAAAAAAAAAAAATAGCCACATCTCCCGATCAAAAAAAAAAAAGCAGAATCCCAATCACAGAAATGAAAAAAAAAGGTCAAGAAGAACCACTGCCATAGGAAGGGGAAAAGGCAGCTTGGAAAAACCCGAAGAAACTTCACCGGACACCGAGGGAAGGGGAAAGTACACTCACATGGAGGGAGGATTGGCAAGGGTATAATTGTGAAGCGGAGAGGGGGTTTAAGGGGGGAAAGTAGTCTCCTCCTCAGAAAAGAACAGGGTGGGGGTGGGCCGGGAATTTCTGAAACCCTTGAAGGAACAGTGTCCACTCGATGTCATCACAACAAAATCTGATACAAACAATGCTAAGGCCAATAAGATAACAAAGAGCCACCAGGATTGCAACTGAAAAAGGGTGCAAAAAATAGGTGAAAAAAAAAAAAAAATATACCCAACCAACAACAGGGTACCAAAAATAGTGGAAAAACGAAAAAAAAAGTGAGTGGAACTTTATCAGCCCGGAGTGGTACAAGAGGATGAAGGGCTTTGAGCCTGAGATGACCAAAGATGGGGATGGGTGTCCCCCGGAACGCAGGGGGGAAAAATGTGAAATAGCATTCTAGTTCTGGACCTGAGGAAAAGGAGAATACGGAGGCATCTGGATAGTGCCAGACTATGGGACTAAACATTAGATTCTGGAGAGGGTGAAAATACAAATCGAGAGAAAAAAAAGGGGGTCCCACGGCCATCCATGAGGGGGAACTAGCGCCACTGATTTTTGCGGGCCTCGTCTACGCGTGGGGGGCAGCCACACGGGATACCATCGGGAAAAATAGAGAGAATTGCAAAAAAGGGTGACCAGCGATGGCGAAAGAAGGTCTTGACTCATGAGTGGGGTACACTCAAAAATTAGGGTAATTGAAATTTTGGAAACTCCATAATTTTAAACTGTGGCCGCCAGGAGCTCGCCCTGTATCCTTGGGGGTTAGGGCAAAGAGGGGTTGCAACAAGTTTGGGGAAAAGGGGGGTTTGGACCAGTGAGCATGGGGTGGAAAATGAAAGTCATTGTTCAGTGGAGATATGAGAAACAAACCACAATCGGCCGCTGGGGTAAATACATAATTTGGGGAGGGGAAACAAAAGGTAGACGCTTGAAAAGGGGTGCAGGAAGGAGCACTGGTACAGGAAAGGTCATGGAAAACAATCTCATGAGCATAACGAGAGGGAGAAGTCAGGAAGAAACAACAAAAACATGTGGCAAAAAAATGGGTGACACAAGTGTTGCGGAGATCAAGCAAAAGAGGGGTGACTTTTCTAACTCTGGGATGGAATGTTTTGGGGCAAAATTCAGGAAACAAGAAAAGGCGTCTATGTTTCGAAAATGGAGGTAACAGTATCAGGGAGACGAGACCCTGGACCAGTTGCAAATCGTTCTGGAAAGAAAACCAAATCAGCTTTCAAGAAAAGTTGTGAGTGGGTCCGAGTGGGGTCAGGCCTTGGAAGTCACCCGAGCAATATTACTGGACCCTGGATGAGGGAGGCCATATGGAGCCAGGGTCCAAGAACGAAAACCTCTTGTCAGGGAAATCTTTCAATTTGAGAACCAGAATTAAAAAGAGGAGAGGGGGAAGCGAACAGAAGTGTGGAAGAGGGGAAGAATACTAACCAAATCAATCCATCAAACGGCAAAAGACAGAACAAGGAAAACGAGGATAACTACTACGATCCCCCAAAAAAAAGGGAGGGGAGGGGAAAGGTTAGTTGCATAGGTCAGGAAATGGGCGCTTGCAGGGTTGATTCTGGGATAGTTTGGTGTAAGAGCAGTACAATGAGGTTGAAATCTTACAGGGAAAAAAAAAAAAAACCGGGAAGGGGACAGGGGCATGCAAAGGAAAGCTTGAAGGGGGGTTTGCTTTACCGGAAAATGCTCCATGAAACATTGAAGAAAAGATGTTGGGGTAACATAGTCATGAAACATGGAAGAAACCTTGAGTGTAGCGCCTTGGGAGGACATCTGGATTAAGCAGGACGGGGAAAAGGGTAGGAGGATGGAGGAAATCAGAAACACAGCACAAAGCCTTTGGATGCCTGTGACTCAAAAAATGAGTGCATTAGGAGGGGGTTGGGGCCCATTATTTTAAAGAAAAGATACTCTTGCTAAAAAACTGTGTGCCAATTGTGTCAAACAGCCTTGGTTGGAACCTGACTTTAAACGCGGGAAAAGGAGGGGAGGAGAGGAATCTGGGCAGGGGAGGGAGGGCATGAGCATCCAAAAGAGAATCAGATCCTGGTGGTCATAACACATGAAAGTTGAACCGCCCTCACGAATCGGCACTGTGGGTGATGACTTAACAATAATTCCTCTGGTCATGCATAAAGGTAAAAAACACAAACCAAGGTACAAACTGTTGAAAAAGTTTGGCAAGACGACCAAAAAAAAAGGGCCAGGACACAAGGAGATCAGGGATAACATTTATCTGGGCGGGGGGCGGGGGGGAGGGACCGGTCATATGGCCTGCGATTGTAACGGCCGTGGTCCAAAGTGGCCGTACCAGGTCCTGGGGAGAAAAAAAAGGTGGGAAACGTATACGAAAAGGGTTTGGGTCCGCTGTTTATCAAGTGGGGAATGCGGAATTGGTTGACCAAATGTAGACATAAGGCGGTAAAAGAGAAGAAGTTGGCGAGTTCATAAAAAAGGGAAAAAGAGGGACGACATTTCAAGAATTCCCTCGGGGTTTTCAAAACGGGAAAGAAACAGAATCGGTTGGCTCACAATTCATACAAAGAAATGTCACTAAGTATTCAAGCCAGTGCCGAAAGAAAGACAGAGAGACTTCCATGAGGACACAAGGGGGAAGACGGGGACACAGTGAAAAAAAGGCAAGCCCATAAGGGGGCATGGGGAAAGGTTTCAATGCATTCTAAAACATCTGGACCCTCCGGACTGAATCCGTGTCCAACTAAGGGGATGGGGACGAACGTGGGTATCAAAGTTTGGAAAAACATTGTTGGGGTTAAATAGACTTTGCAAACTGGAAAAGGGAGCAGTAATAGCATGATCCGAGGCCGTCCTTTGCGAGGGGGAAAAGAGAAGGGGATGGCTGTCTGGGGCTGTCAGGGGAAGGATCGGGCCCCAACACATCTACGAAAGGCAATTTCTCATGGAGTGAAAATAACCAACCTTACCAGCTCACCGACAGGACAGCTCCCTACGGAATCACTCGGGGAAGAAAATAACATCGAACTGGGGGGGGGGAAAAAGAGAGGTGGAAGGGGATGTTCCGAGAATGCAAAAGGAGCTTTTCAGAAATGAAAGAAGTGGAAGGGGACGGAAGTAGTGTTTAGGGTTTACTGAGTTTTTCGGGGGGAACGTTGGAGGGAGAGGGGGAGAGGGGAGCATTGTTGGGAAAGGTAAATGCATTGCATGTTGAGTCCTCGGTTATGCTATCCGGGCGTGGGAGAAGGAATCTCATTATGGCCCTCATGGGAAAGGTCTTAAAAGGACTATGCATCAGCTCCTGGGAACATGCTCATGGGGAAAGAGGGAGGGGAAGGGTAAGGAGATGTACACGGAAAGAATTAATTTGCTCCATGTCTGTGAACGGGGTGAGTAGGGGGGGGCATCAGAGGCGTGATGGACTTGAAGCTCTTGGTGCACAATAAGGAAGCACAATGAACATAGTGGTTGTTGAGACGGTCATTGTCATCTGTCACATTTGGGCAAAAGGCGGGACAGAGAAAAGACGCAAAGAGGCAGGAGGAGAAAAATTGGCCCCTATGAGTAGGAACCTAATAGGCGGGTGTTGTGCTTAAAAAAAGCTGGGTCCCTGCGAGGCCATCAGGAGTAATGATTGGGAAGTCACGTGAAGCAATGGCGTAATGACACCGCTTTAATAAGAGGAAACAAAAGAGAGCAAAGCACCTTCAAGGAGAAAGAATAAAAGAGAGAGACAAGGTTCTCTCTAAAGTTTTCTTAAGGGTTTAAAGAAAGGGTTCACATAGTCAATCTAGCCTAGGGATTGCCGGGTCGAAAAAAGAAAAAATGATCACATCCCAATTTGGACTTGACTCAAGAGGGGAAAACGAGTCCAAAAATAAATTTTGAGTTTGGGGCAAGTTTTCTTAAAAAGGAAAAAAGGTGCATACTAAAAGATGCTGGTGAAGAGGGCCAATCAAAAGATGTGAATTTCTGGATACATCAGGAAGACTTTAGTAAGGCCTCTATTCATCATAGGAGAAAAAAGCAGCATGTCTGATTGGGAATGCCTCGACCTGTTTTTTTGAAAGGACCAATTTGGTGGCGCAGAAATAAATGAATGTTGAGCAACATACCAATTGGAGAGGTACAGCCAGATTCCTTTAGAGTTGGGGGGGAGGAAAGGAAAGAATGGCCTATATGTAAGTGGACGTACATTGGGGAAAATGTGAACGCCTATCTTGTGGGGGTGGGGGGGTGGGGTAGGTATGATGCTGAAGGCACTTCAGAAAAAAAAGAAACGATGACTATTATGGGGGGTGAGCCAGAAACACGTGTCAAGTTTGGGGGAGATTTCTTAATTGAAAAAAATGAACCTGAAAATATAGAACGGGCATAGTGGTAAGTTGGATCATCTCTCAACAACCAAAGGGAAAGATACAACCCACTATGGCACTGAATCAGTAGTGGGATCAGATGGGGGAAAAAAGACAACCTTGAACAAAGTGGGATAAGGGAAGGAATAACACACCATAAGGGGAAAATTGGAAACATGGGTCATGAGTGTGTGGCAAAAAACTGAAGGGAGAAAAAAGCAACCCACCCTAACCAACAAGATAGGAGGGGGTCGAGGACAAAAGTTACATAAAAAAAAACCACATTAAAAATAGGCACTTAGGGTGAAAGCACGGAAAGAAAACTAATCAGGGACTCTGGACTTAGACGTAAAGGGTGTTGATCCAAATTCGGATTGTGAAGTGGAAAAAAAATGGATCTTCAAAAAAACTGCTTCACTCATACACACAGACATGATGAGGTGTACAGCAATGATTAGAGAAGAGAGGATACTAAAAAAGTCAATTCTCAAAGTTGGGATGAAAGGTTGACTGGCCACAAAATTTAATAAAGCCATAATAGAGTATAAGAAACTTTTAAATTTGGTCCCCACCCTAAATCAGGGATTCGGGGGGGAAGAGGTGGCAAAGGATGTGATCAGAATTTGTTAGATGGGGGGGGGACATGACCAGCAAAGAAAACATTCTATATGAGGGGAAATATTGAAATTCTTTAAAAAATGGGGCAGAGATCGAACCAAAGGGAGAGAAATATGGGTCTCCTTGAATGGCTGTGGGAGAACCATTCAATTTGTGAGAGGGAGTAAACGGGGGTTCCCGTTGAGAAAAAAAGTTGATGGATTGTAGTGGCCCACATGGCGAGATTGATGGCCTCCAGGAAAAAAAAGAAGCCCCGCTAACACAACAACCCCAAAAGGGGCAGAAAGGGGGCATGCAGTTGGGCCAGAAAAGGAATCTCCTGCGAGCTGGGGATAGAGGGCATGTCACAAATGTGCCTGCGACGGAAGGGGGGACACCATGGCATTAGTATTGTAGGAAATAAAGAAAGCGCTCAATGGGAGGAAGAAGTGAAGCTGGCATCTGACAACAAAAGAGAGAGAGGGGAAGGTCCCGCCCTGGTATAAGAGGTCCTGGGGAAATATTGAAGCGCATGTCACAAAAAATAAAATGAGCACTGGTTCCCCAAGTAGCGAGGAAATCATACATGGTAAGCCTAGGGTTTTAATTCCGAACTTTATTAGTAAGCTGGAAAACCGCAGAAAGGTCAAATCTCGCAGAGTTGACCACATGAAATGACGTTGTATGGGGACAAATTATCACAGCAAACCCCACCTCTCAATCCCTCTAAAAACAACGATCCCAGCACCATCCAGTGTCACCATCAAACACCATATCCCAGAAATCTTCCACTGCTGCAAGGGGACTTAAACCGGGACTTTCCGTCGTAGAGACCAGTCCCAGGCAGGGAAATCACACTCCAGGAGATTGGCGGTGGCAAGGGATGGAGGTCTTCTATGGGGGAGCTTTATTAGATTTGAAAGTGGAAAGTGGAAGGAGAAATCACCCAGAAGGGCAGACATTTAGATGGGGAGTTTCCCCCCACCCACCAAAAAAAAGAGGCAAACAGGAAAGGGACCAGACACCAGCTTCACAGTCTGAGGGGAAATCAAGGAAAACGACAGGGAAAGGCCTACACGGTGGGTCAGGCAATGGTGCCAAAACGTGGGTTCAAACCAACCCTCAAGGGACAAAGACACACCGGGGGTAACCAAATCTCCATTTTGGGAGCGAAAAGTGAGTGTCAACGGGGCAATCCCGATGGAGGAGATATTGAATGAGAAGGCATATGAAAAACCTAAGGACAAGATGTGGGACTTATTTACATCATTTTCCACCCAAAGACGCAGGGCATGGGGGAAAGGAGGGAGGAGGTGCTTGGAGCATCCTAAGCACAAATAGGGTCATGCATCTGGATAGTGCAGGGTGAAAAAAAGATACTGGAGAAGAACGGGGGTGTGAAAAGACAAGGAGAAAAGGTGATGCCACCATTCAGTGTAGGAACTAAACACTTCCTTGGCGATGGGAACAGAACTTTCGCGTAAAGGGGACAAAAGCCCAAGCAATGTGGCCACAGATGGCCCAAAAGTAGCGGTAAAGTGACAGGCCAATTTGAACGGGGAACTGGGAGTACGGCAAGAACATAGGACTTGACCAAAAGTGATCAGAAGAAAGGTAGTTCCTACAGGCCCATATTGGAAAGGGGAAGAACAGATAGACTCCCGGGGCAACTTGCCAAAGGTAGATGGGGGGCCTTACGGAAAGGAAAAAGGTGTGGAAAAAGTGGGAATGGTGTGGGGAGAAGGGGCCATGCAAAGGACAGGATGGGTCATTGGGATATATAGAGTCATAGGCAAGCCAATCTTTAAGAGCGGGTTAAGTAAACTTACAGATGTGCAATGGCATTATAGGTCTTCTGCAAAAAAGACAGTCCTGTACTAAAGGATCATGGGAGAGGAAGGACCGAGTGAAAGTCATGCAAAAGTGAAATTGTACACCGGGGGGGGGGTGCATGGGGAAGAAGAAGAGTTGAGGTCTTTTCATAAAAAAAACTAGGGAATCAGTGGTGGGGGGCAGTGCACATATCAAAGGAGTAATGGATGTGCATGGATCATGGTCTCCCGGGATCATGATAAAGAAGCAAAAGTAAAATTTTCAAAACCTTTGAAAAGAGGTCATCAGGGGAGAAAGAAACAGCAGCTTTTACTCCAAGTTGAGGACGGGGGTTCCTTAGGGGGGAAAATAATACATCAAGTGAAGGAAAAAAAGGGGTTCTGGGATTCACAATGGGAAAGTTAGTACCCAAAAAAAGGCATGGAAGCTTGCATGATGCAAGTACAAGGCCCTAGTACGCCGTCAAAAAGGAATCTTCAAAGAAAGAGAACCAGATAACAAGAAGCAAACGCCTGCCGCAGTGAAGAGGGAACTGAGAAATAACTCCTCCTCAAACAACCACGGGGGAAAAGAAGAGTTATAAGGACTCTTGCAAGGGGGAAAGGGATGGCCAGGGGTTGAGATTGATCAAATAGAGGAGGTCAAAGCTGGCAGATAAAATATGCGACCCCCTCTGTATCATGCCGCAGACATGCAGTGGGGGTCATTACTAAAAGCATCAGTAGTGAATAAGCAAAAGGGGGAAATGGTGAGACCTGGAAGGAACACATAGGCCTCACTTGATGAAAGAGCAAGGGGAGACATCGGAGGACGGAGGGGGGGGGGAAAGGAATAATTTCGGCGGGAATGAATCTATCAATAACAACAATAGAACTTTTAGAAGGAGTTGCACCAAAAAATGGTGGCCAGGTAAATGTGGGGAAAGTTTAGAAAAAGACGGAAAATGATGGCCGAAAAAAAGAACGTGGGAGGCAACATGCATGGGGTTGGCAGGTCAAGCAGTCCGCTCGTAGACATGAGTAGGGGGGAAGGAATACTTTAGGGGGGGGCCGTAAATCCAAACCGAGCGCAAGCCTGAGCAGAAACAAATTCTGTTAAAGGGAGACGAAGGTCTCAGATCAGGGGGCTTGTCAGCAGGGAAGTATAGAAAACCAACTGCCATGGGGAAAGAGAATGCCAATGCCAGAAAACTGGACAAACACATTAAAAAAACTGTGAGTTACAAGCAGACGACCACCAAAGAATAAATTGCAGTGGGAACCAAGATATCATATTTTATGGTGGGGATGGACGGGGGGAATTAGAGTGATAACCGGTCTATTGTGAGGAGGTCAAGGAAAACTATGTGATGAAGAGAAAGGGCAAATTGCCAGGTTTTGTCACTTCTACTCAAGGTTGGGCGGCGGGGGAGGTGACATGCTGGCTTTGTTTAACACAGGAACGAGGCGGGGCCAGAAAAAGGGAATGGGAAGGTTCAATAAACATGAAGGGGAGTGACGGAAAAAATTAAAAGGGTGGAAAAGAAGTGTTATTGGGAAACAAAAGGTAATACGCACAGAATCTAATGGTAGGGAAGGCAACGACGATGCATGACACTAGTAAGAAATGAAAGGTCGGATGCTACAGACAAATTCTCGGAATTCTTCACCCCCATGGGAAAAGAAAAAAGGGGGAAACGAAAGGAAAAAAGGGAAAGCCTAAATCGTGGGCTTGAAGTTTCAATCTTTAGCAAGAAAAATCTGGACACCCTCCGGGAGGATAAAACTAAAGAGTGCCGTCCCAAAAGTTTTGGTCCTTACAAAGGGTGGGTAGTGGGTTTGCTAAAAGGTGACCAATAGCCGTGCACATCCGTAGGGGGCACCCAGGACGTGTAGCAGGAGCAAGGCCGGGAAAGGGGAGAAAGGGAAGAGGGATTGCTATGGCTGGTCCTGGGGAAAGCTTTCCTGTTGGACAAACGGCTCCACAAAAAGGCGAAATTCGTTAAAGGGGTGAGTGCGGCACAGGGAAAGCCATCTCCCTACGCTTACATCTCAAATAAAAGGGTGCCACCACGAACATACGAAGTGTGGGATGGTGACCAATAACGGGGGGGAAGTGGCTTTTTAGGAGTGGCTGACAGCATGCACAAAGGGAGGGGAAAAAATGAAGAAGCAGTGTTTTCAGTAGGGGACGATGAGGTGTTTGAAAAAGGGGGGGGGAGGTTGTTGGGGTGGGGGCTTTTAGGGAAGGGGAGGGGGAGTGGGGCTCATGGGGGGGACAATGGGGCTCCCCAACGTGTCATTTCTGTGGATCGGATCTTCGTGGAATAGGGCAACCAGAAGGGGGAAATGCCATGTTAAAGGTGAATGGGAAGGGCGGGAAAAGGACAGGCGAATAAAACTGGTGTGGAGTGCATAGTCTTTGCATGCGCTTGAACGGCATCAGTTAATTTGAGACATGGCTGTAAAAGGGGAAGAAGATAGAGAGTGGGTTTGCAGCATAGGGGAAGGGGGGGGGGTCACCAAGCGTGTTGGGCCAGGGGAGTGGTAAAAGACCGGATCACAATGTACTAAGAACAGAGGAGAAGTCGGGATCATTCTGGCACATTGGAATGCAAAAAAGGGAGGAAGCCATCATGAGGAAGCCCTGTGGTCCATTAGGGGAGGGGGACCCACTGAAGTGGAAACCTAGGAAAAATATAAGGGGTTGTGTGTTAAAGGGTGCCCCACAGGCCTGGATGGCCCTGAAAAAAGTAGGAAATTGGGCAACTTACAAACGGGACACAAAGGAGGGAAGAGGGACAAACATGGATAGCTAAAAAAGACAGGGCAAGGAAAAAATATCTTAATAATCCGGGGGTCCGCTCTAACAGGGTTAAAAAATTTTAAGGGGAGCACATGGTCCTACTACCCTTGAGGGTCTTTGCCCCCCTGGGTGAAGGGAAAGAGAAAAAGCTGATCAACATCCCAAAAAAGGAATTGAGCATTAATACCCGGTCGAATCCCTATTTTAAAAGAGAGTGGCGTAAAGGAAATGGCCTACCATAAGATGCTGGGTTGGGGGCCAAGTCAAATCTGAATTGACGGAAAATGAAAGGAAGAATTTGGAAGAGTAATGGCACTCGACTAAGTTCTACACAGAACGAGGCGGAAAAAAATTAGGGGGAGATGTGGAGGAACTGTGGGGGGGCCATTGTGGCCAAGTAAAATCCATAATAGACATCCCCAATTTGAATGAGCTTAAGTTCCCCCTTGATTGAGTTGGTGGGTAGGTCAAGGGTTAAAAGAATTTACTGTGGGTAACCCTTGCACTTGGAGGGAACCTGAAGGGAATTGTTGGGGTTGGGGGGGGGGTAGGGGGATAACGGACGTGGCCTGCCTAACGAACCCGTTTGACATCTTATGGTTAGGGTCGGGGAAAACACTTGAAAGGGTAAGGTGCTGACGACCCCCCTCATCTCGCAAAGGGAAACAAGATATGTAGTGCCATAGTGGGCGAGT
>Ga0179593_1327440_pt1 | contig 11647 bp, 11 predicted proteins | sample CZODoug2_1_08_16_FD_185931 | JGI IMG/M metagenome (GOLD analysis project Ga0179593, IMG submission 185931) | Vadose zone soil fungal communities from Angelo Coast Range Reserve, California, USA - CZODoug2_1_08_16fungal (PacBio error correction) | ecosystem: Environmental > Terrestrial > Soil >...
AGGTGAAGCTAAACGACCTCCCCCGGCTTGGAAGGGAAAAGGTGATGTCCATTCCAGAAGCTATGGCCGAGACGACCGGCAAACCCAGAAGGGGTGCAGAGGGTGGGGGTATGGCCTAGAGACTTCCCAGACCAAGAAAACATCCTAAAAAAGCGGAAATATGCGGGCAAAGCAATGGTGGACCGACCATGAAACCGGACTCCTCCAAACAAGGTCCATACATTTCGGCCGTTACCGCAGGAGCTAAAACACACCTCATATTATGGTAACTCTTGGCACCACGCCAGTTACTAAGGAAAAAACGGAACCAACGAAGGACAGCCCTTCAGAGATGCGTACAATGGAAACGACCAGCAACGCCAGAAGGTAGGGCGTGTTTTTTTTTTTTGTTTTGCGTAAGGAAGTCCCGTCGGATGGGGACATACCCAGGTCGTCCAGCCGAACAGGGGGGGATGTAAGTGATTCTAGTGGAACATAACACTGACGGGCTTATTAAACAGGGCGCGGCCAGGGCTTGAACGATGTCGTGACTGACGATTAAATAGAGAATGGTTTAGTATACCCCTTTACATGTTTGAGAACCTCAAGATGTCAAAAAAAAACAAAAGCAAGTTAGAGGCTAGCAAAGGGAACAAGGACTGCCTGGAGTCCAAGCAGGGCCTGACCGAGAAAAGAGGAAGCGTGGGAAGGCGAGAGGCTACCCCCTTAATGCAGGTCAGATGGTTGACCGAGAAGGGGCGGATGGGGCGGGACTTAATACCATCAGGAGGTCAGACACCTTATCGTTGAAACGCGGTCCACCTGGCGCGAGAAAACACCAAAAGGGGGCGATTGCTGTGGCCTGGGCGGAGTATGAGGGGTTCGTGCTTGGCTATCTGGAGCGTTGCAAAGCTGCCGTTCTTCCTCAATGGTTGCGTCTAGGGGCATGGACGGCAGGACGGAAACAATTTGACGGTTTGACCCACAGAGGAGGGAATGCCTCATGATCCAGAAAATGTGTTCGTGACAAAAACGAAGTGGGGTAAGGCAGAGAAGAAAACGTTTCAGTTGGGAGACTTCAAGACGCGATACATGAAAAGAACTCAACGAAAGGGCAAGAACATTACGAGAACGCCGTAATCCCTTTATGCGTATTGTATTGGGGACGGTAAGGGAGTCTTGCTTATCAACATGTTCGCTATCTAAAGTTCCTTCTGCCCGGCACAAATCGAATCCCCCGCAGAAAACAATCAGAAAAACAGCATCCTAACTGCCCCACCAACACGAGGCGGGGTTGTAGAGGCTTTCGAAACAACGAGAAAACTATTCAAGCGGGGTGCATCGGGGCGAACCAGGGTAAAAAGTGGGTATTCCTACTCGGGTCCCACTGCCAAGTGTTGCTCATCAGCCAATGGTATCCGGGCAGGGTCAATGAGGGCTGATAAACAGCACGGGGGGGGGGAGACCTTTGTCGGTGAAGGGGAAAAAAGGCCAATGCTGAAACAACGGTTGGGATACTTGGGGTCGGCAGAAAAAAAAAAAAGCAAATAAATAGTCCGATGAGTTGGCCGCAAAGAGGTAAAGCCAGCGCCAAGGGAACGGAGTGTTATACGCGGAAAAACTAATGGGGGAAGGGGTCTATTAACTAAGACAGGATAGAAGAAAGAAGGAGTCCCAAAAGGGGAAAGAAGGGAAAAATAGCTGACGGGGGGATCAAAGAAGAGACTTCGATTGTCAGCGCTGAGCAACCGGGCAGCCCGACAGACCTGTGGGAGGGGGAGTAGAGATCATCCCCGGAGACGAATACGGTGAATGCGATGGCAAGTCGGATGGTGAAATACCTGCGTGGCTGCTGTTATGATGATCATGACGGAATGCTCATATCTTGCCAGGGTGGACACTCAAAAGGAGCGGTTCAAATTGGCCACCGAGAAGAAGCAGCATGATAGAAAGGAAGAGACGTTTTTTGCTGCAGAAAGGAAAAGGGAGGTTGACACCTGGGCTGGATACACAGATCCAAGGTCTTCGAGAGAAGAAGAAGTCGGGTTCCAATGAACTAAAGGACCAGCAAAGGCAGAAGCCACCCCCCGAGGGAATTGTGAGAAAATCGCGATACCATATACAAGGGTGAAGTGTCCTACCTGACCATCATTTCGAGGAGTGTCCCAATCAGAAGAGCCCACGACCCTTTGAAATGAGAGCAGATAAGAAGGATCACCTTCAGGGGCAGAGAAAAACTAAGTATCTGAAAAAGATAGGGAAGGGGGAGGCCAAAACCGGCGACAAGCGCTCAAAGGGATCCTACGGGGAAGAGGGAAGTGGTACTCTAAACCAAGCGGATCTCTCAGAAAAAAAAAACACAAGGGAGGAGGTATAGAGAGACTATTGTGGGGGTGGATAAGGGGGAGTGTCACCTATAAAAGTGAAAAATGACAAAGGGCGAGGGGGAACCAATAAGGTAAAGCGAACAAGAAAGATGGGGGTCACGAAAAAAATCTCGAAGAAGGAGAATGACGTCGACTGAGAGAATCTGGTAGTCCCTGGGGTCAGATTGGCCAGGGTCAGCGAGGATTTGAAATTTTCTTCAAGAAACAACTTCTCAAACGGCGCTTGAAGACTAATAAGCGGTAGGGCTCGGTAACCAGCGGGTGACGGCGTGAGATGTGCTTTAATCTTGGAACGAACTTCTTATGAAGGAACGAACAACCTTGCTGTGAAGGTCGGAGCCTCAAAAAAGCACGCATATACAAACATCTGTTCCGTCGAAGGAGTTCCCACGAGGATACTTCTTTCCGTTAGACCTCTGACCGCGTGGGGGCGAGATTTACGTCACTTACAGAGGTAAGGAGAAAAGACGCAGCATCCCACCACACTCAGGTCTTTCATAAGTCGCGTTCGCTAGAACGGAACCCAAAAGAGGCATAAGGGGGGGGATACAGAGGATCAAAGTTTCAGCGCTCCTTCAGGGATGGGAGGAAGGGGGGGCGCCTCGCTGAAAAAGCTTCAAAAGCGCGTTGGGAGGCCAACTGATCCTCTAGTAACAGGAGGGGGGGAAAAAAAAAGAGGAGTCAGAGAACGCCATTTAAGTGATAGTTGGAAGAATCAGGGGAAAAACATGCCCAGAGCTCCCTTAGAAGATAAAAGAACTTGAATCGGGGAGAGGCTATGGAGGGAAAAATAGTGTGGCGAAAAGAACTCTGGGATTTTAGTAGGGGGGGGGCTTCAAATCAAAAACGGGTGGGGGGGGGGGGAATCAGGGTGGCTTTAGGAACACCTTCCCAAGCATAACTCAAAATGTCAGGGACTGCTGTTCTCATCCAAAGCCCATCACCAAAATTACTGAAAAAGAAACCCGGGGCATGGGGGCCGTACTACTAATAACCCCAGGAGATTGGGAATCGCCGATCAAGAAAAGACTAGAATTGAGAGTGGGGAGGAAAAGCTTCGCGGGGAATTTGAGAAGAGGAGGGGCTTGGAGGGGGAATAGGGAGGGGTTTTCTTCCGTTTTCGTGCCGAAGAAGGGCAATAACGACATGAGTTCCTGAGAAGGAATAAAGAGACAGGTACCTGCCGGGCAAAAAAATAGGGGCGGGAAAGAGGGGGAGAGTGCCATTCTGGTGTTCTTTTAATCTGTAAGCGGGTGGTGGGTAGGGGACGCAGATATAACAAAAGTTCGGAATAACTGAGGAAAAACTCGTTTGTTAAGAAAGTGGAGACATGAGGCAAGGCAAAGCATATGGTAACTCAAGGAAAAACTTGTGAAACCGATTACGGAAGGAGAGGGACACTACTGAGAACTCAGTGGGAAAGAGGGAAATAGCAGGAAAACCTCCACGTACACAGGCCGATCCATCACCACTGGAACCAAAGAAGAGATTCCGAAAGGTGGTGGCTAACAGAGAGAAGGCGCCGTCCAGACTCCTGTGGAGAAAAAATCTGGCAAAGGGTCGAATGCGACAGAAGGGCGCACCAATCCCTCAGTCCACCTCTGAAGGGAGTTACGGGGGGTGAGGATAATCGCCGTTTAAAACGGTCCGCTTGAATCGCCCACATTCCAGCCACAGAGTCAAGTCTGGTTTCAAGGGCTGAAGACTAAAGAAGAAAATTTGAAGACTTAAGATATGGCAAAAGCGGGCCGGGACTAAACCAATTGTCAAGAGATAATCTCGTCATCAAAATAAAAATCTTGCCATACCTAGAGGCTATGAGAAGGGGGGGAAGTCCGTGTGGGGGGGACGCCTAACTGTGTACCACTTCCCTGGCGAGAGAAAAAATGAGCCAAATCAAAGAACGCCCAAACCCTAGATGTCGACCGGTGCTGGCGGTCATTTATCTGAATCGAGGAGGGACCGGAGCGTCTGGGGGGGGAACTGGTCCAGGAGAACCGGCGTCATCGGGCTGGGTTGGCAAGCAAAGGCAATATTAGACAGGGGGTACTCCGGATGTTCATGCGAATCTGCAAAAACGGCGAAATGAAGGAAACACTTGGAAAGGGGTCAAGGGGAAAGGGAGGCCAGAAAAGACTCATAGTTTCGGCTTTGGCGCTAATTCTGGGAATTGAATGGCACTCGGGGGCCGGAGAGAATCAAAAGAAGCAGCCGGCACATTCTTTAAAAGCGGTCGCCGAGAGAGGACGAGTCGGAATGAAGGGTAAGAAACCGGAGCAAGTCGGGGAAAAAAAACGATCTCCAAAACAAAGGGAAAAGAAAAACGCGATAAAAGCTCGTGCTACTTTCTTAAAAGAACGTTGATTGGATTAAGCAAAAAGAAGAGGGCGAGGCGACGAAAAAAAAAAACCCAGAAACCAAGAAAGATATCAGTGAAGCGATCTGCCATCTGCGCACGCGACATATGCTGAGTCGACTATTTCAATCGAACAGGGGGAGTCCAAGGGGCCAAACAGGGGGTGGCCCGTCATGGAAGAACGCCGTTAGTGAGCGCTAACGGCGAACAGTGATGGAAGACAACGAAAAAAGGCGGGAACAGGGGGAAAATGACCAACTGACAACGGCCCTTAAACCTGGATCACTACAGAAAAAAACCGGGCGAAATAAGGGATGGCGTTTAAAACGGGCCTGTCTTCCTCAGTAGGTCTCGAGAAGAAAAGGAGGGTAAAAGAGTTGGAGTATGCGTCCACACCACTTACGGGAATATAGATGAGAGAAGACCACTTGGAGACAGAGGGTAAATGAGGGCTGGGGGAAAAAGGGAAGGTATCTAACTGGGTTTCGTCCAAAAGGGGGGGAAGTATTTTTCGAATCATATTCCAACTTGTGCGTTATCTGAGGCAGCCGGAAGACCCGAAAGGAAAGAGGGAGAAGAAGAGGGAAAGGAAAAATCGGACGGAGGGGGGACAAGGCAAGGGGGAATCCTCCAGTTAAAAAAAGGAACGGTTGTGAAGCGGAATTGGAATGATGCTATCTCAAAGATGAGGAGGCTGTTTAAGAAAAGGTGCGGGGGTGGACTTTAGAACTCTAAAGGAGGAGCCAAAACAGGGGGCTGTGGTAAAAGCCAGGTTTATCGCCGGTGGCTCGTTGTCAGGGTTTGCTAAGCTTAAACGGGGGCAGGGAGGGAAGCACGGTCAGGGAGGGGTGGCGCGAGGAAGCCGAAGGTGTCGAAAAGTTTGGTGTTCCCTGGGATAATGACCAAGAAACATGGGGGTGGGTTTTGCATCATCCACGATTGGGGTAAGGGAATTCAAAAAAAAGGGGAGGGGGACAGGGGGAAAAACGTAACTAACACCTCAAAGGAGCTTCCAATCCCAGAAAACGACTGAAAACTGATTGCCTAGTAAAATCCCGGGTGTCTTGTGCATGGCCGTGGGAGGGGAACTGGGAGTCGGGAGGTGAAAGAACGTCAGAGCTTATGGCCTTCTGCAACGGCGAAAACCAAAAACACAAAGCCCAGAACAACAGCCTCCTAACTGCCAAGACGCGGAACACGATTAGCGGCCGTCAACGGTCGAAAAAAAGAAATCGAGTCAAAAGAAGGAAAAAACTTCGCCCGCCCTATTCATTTGGGTAACTCTGAGGAGGGGTCCAAAAGGGGGGGAAAGGAGGTTTTCTCAGCCAAAACACTTGCCGAAAGCCGGAGGGACTTTTAAGAAATCAGGAAGTTTGGGAGGAATTGCTTGGGGGGTTGGTAATTACAAAAAAAGCAAAAAAGTGGCACACTGTGGTTGAATTTTCAGGGCAACAAAACAAAAGGCAAATAATAGCAGCGGGAGGGTGACAAAATGGTAAAAAAAAAGAATGTGCCTTACCTTGGGATTCTTAGCGCGAAGAGAAAGGGGGAAAAAGAAAAGGGCATTGAGGTGCTAAAGCCACTGAACCATCAATGGTAAGGGGGAAAAAAAAAAACGAGTTGGTAACGCCGCTGGAAGGCGTATCGATGTTCACCCATACCCGCAACTAAGGCGCGCGGGAAAGCAGCCGAAACAACGAGCGCTGACAATTTCGGTCGAACGGGATAAAAAGGGGATGTGGGAAGCGATGGGGACACGTCTCTAAAAACGTGAGGGGGCGGCGGAAAATAAAAGAAAAGAAATGAGCACATACCGTGCTAAGATGATGCAAGGGGAATCAAGGCGGATTGTCGCAAGGGCGCAGGAAAACAAAAGAGCGGGGGGTCCGATAAGGAGGCCGGCCGCGGGGCTCTATAAGAGTTGAAGTAAAGGGGACCTGCAAAGGAACAACTACAGCAAAAAGGGTCGAGGAAAGCTGGGGGTGTCAGCCCGCACACGCCTGGGATCCTAGGTCCTCGCAAGAGGGGAGAGTGAGGGGAAGGCGGGGGCCTATAGCTGAACGGTGAAACAGCGGGAGGGGGCTGTCGCGGGCACCTTTCCCGCTCCTCCCTACAGAAAGGGAGGACGAAAGGAGAGCTAAAGGAAAAAAGAAGGAACATGCTAGGGAAGAGGACAGGTACGGACAAGAGAATCTGGAGTCTTGTTTAGCTACAAGAGAAAATCGGAGAGAAGGGGTAGTCCAAAGTGGGTTCTGGAGATCTAAAAATCGGGGACAAGAACGACAACTGTAGAGATAGATACGGTGAGATGAAGTTCAAGGCCTGCGGGGACTACAGGAGAGGGAGTAGTGGTCCGTTCGCCAAGAGTTGGGTCAAAGAAGGGCATCCTGGGCCGAGAAAAGGTGAAAGATTATCGGAGCAGAGAGAGCCATCAGTCGGTCTGCTCTTCCAAAGAGGGAAACCGAGAAGTACGCAAGATGAGAAAGTCCGAAGAATCATCTGAAAATCTCATCAGAAGAGGCCTGGGAGAGTGGCGGTATCTTTGACTAGGTGCAAAAACGACCAGACGGAAAGCTGAGGGTCGGTGCTTCCCATGATCAACTCAGAAGGAGAAACAGCGGAGGGGACTCCGACGCTGGGAAAAAAGGCTGAAGAGGAGGGGGAGAGAAAAAAGGTGACAGACCAGAGATTTATTAAGATGGACAAGTCAGACAGGGGCAGATGGTTCAGAGTATCAAACGCCGCCTCCCTACACGCAGGTATGTTAGAGAAGGGGGGGGAACATAGCCGAAACCAGAGTCACGGGAGAGAGAAGGTTGACTGAACGCTGTTAGCGCAATGGTCGGGCCAGTCTTGGTTAGATCGGAAAAGGCGAAAGGGAGCGGGGGGGAGGGGTGCCCATTCCTTTAGACGCGGTTAAATCGTGGGCGTGAATCTACGCCAGTTTAGATATCGAGTGAGGAATAGGGAAAAAGGCCATTCCAAAATAAGTGGTAGGGAAGGAGAAACTAACTTTCAAGCGGAAAACTAGAGGGGGGGATTAACCATATTGGCGAGCTATTGGTTGGGATTAGGGGGGGGCTAAAAATACAATTGGACACGCTGTGGTAAATGAACCCCAAGCAATCAAAAGGTCCGAAACGTGAAAGGGGACTCAGAAGAATCAAAACTTCTAGGAAAATGGGGAAATGATAAGAAAAAAAATGGACAACAAGGAACTCTTGACCGAATCAAGCGCAGAACTAATCGTCGAGTTGAAATAAAAAGAAGGGAGGACTGCAAGACTATGGAAGGGGGAAGGGGACGGAAGGGGAATGGTGATGCGGGGCGCTTGGGGTTGGACGCAGAGGCTGCCGGAATTCACTTAAAAGAAAAAAAAGAGTGCCAGGGGAAAGGACTCCCGAAAAAAGACGACCAAGATCATAAAACATAAACGAAGAGGGGAACGCAAGAGGATAAAATGTATGCTCATGGGATTTGGAAAGCTGTAGCGCGGGTTAGGGATTACGGAATCACCTGCACGAACGGTGAGGAAAAGAGGCCTTAACCCAAAACGTTTTTTGCACAGTTATTATCAATCGGGGGAAAAAAAAAGGCAAACCTCCACCTTGATAAACCGAATAAAGATGACAGACGTCCACGAATAACTTAATGCAGAAAGAGGGGGGTGCAAGAGAAAAAATAAAGAAACCAAAACATTAATATAAGAAATCCCAGGGGGAAACAGACGCTGGCTGAATGGGGGCTATAGCGAGCGACCTTTCAATTCAGCAAACTATTTCCTTACCACATAACTGCCGGTCGTGAAAAAGACATGGCGAAAGAAGGAGCGTCACTCTGGGGGTTCTGGAGGGGGGGGAACCGGTGTTCAAAACGGAAGTGTCCTTCAATATTCATTAGCCAGTGACGTCTTCTGCGTTCCTGGCTGAGCTTACTAACTCCGCAACGGGGTAATAAGGAGTCTAATTAAAGGGAAACAGGCAGTTACTACCCACTTTTCAAGTAAGATCAAGTCCGTGGGAAGAAGGGCACGGTATTCCAAACTAAAAAAAGGGAGTCTATGACTATACAGGAGTCAGTGTCGACGACTAGAAATGTCAGGGAAAAAGAAAAATGGTCTCAACCGGTAGAAATCGAAGGAAGACCAGGGCAATTGGGGTGGGAGGTTTTTTTGCGACAACGCAGAAGGAGGGACGGAAGGGGGGGGACTTTCTGTCTTGTACTCTTACAGAGGGGGGGGGAAGGGCAACTCAGGATGTCCTTTTCTAGGTCACGGGGAGGTGTTGGGCCAGAGGCATATGATACGGTTTATCCGTTATGCGATCCATGAAACGGGAGAAAAGGGGAAGGGGGAAAAAGGGGTTAGTGCCGGGTCCAGCACACAGAGTCCTGGAAAAGAAAATCCTTTTTAATCTGTGGGGCCACGCTCGAGCGCACATGTTAGTAGCAAGAGAACGCTTAAACATACATTCATTGGTGAGGCAGGGTAGGGCAGGGGGAAGGAAACATGACGAGATAGGTCAGTCACCGGGACAAGAACTTTATGCAGAAAGAGAGAAAAAAACAACAAGATGGAAAATTAAAAAGAGCGGGGGAGACTCCGGCTTGACATGAGGGGGCCGTTGATTGACATTATCAATCCATCGTCTCGGAAGAAAGGAAGAACCCAATGTTCTTATTGGTCAGAAAGAGGGGAGCTCGTATATCCAGCAAGACACTCAGCTCACACTGACAACTAATACTTAGGAACAGGGTACATGGCTCCTAAAACGAGAAAAAACACCAAGGTGAAAGGGAAAAGGGGGTCGCTGCCGTTGCAGTGGGGCTAACTAACCGGAGGGGGGTTAGGGAAAAACCGTTACATCAAGGAGAACCTTGGCCATGGACGACAGCGGAATCCCCCTAATCAAGCCGTAATGGAAAGAAAAGAACAACGCGACCACGTCTTTTTACTGGACCTAGTCAAAGGAACGGGGGGGACCCAAGGTCGCGCGTCATCATTACGTAACATTTGAGTAGTGCAGGAAGAAAACTGACTTTAAACGGGGATATACGTCTTGTCTAATTTAAGTAATACGGAGTCACGAAGCCGGAGGGGGCCAAAGTAGGATAGATTCCAAAAGTTTAGTCCCAGGAATTGGGTGACATAATTTGGACTACTCACGGATGGAAAAACGTTGCTGATGAGGAAGGACGAAGCAAAAAAGAAAAATAAATGGAAGAAAAAGGGGGGGGGTCCGGACCGACTGGGAAACAAGTTTCCAGCCTCACAAAACACTCAAGTTTCAGAACTTTTCCAGGAGGAGGGGTTGCAGAGGATGAAGGACGACCCGCTGACATTATTGGAAACATGATGTGGAGGGAAAGGGACAACTAAAGGGCCCAAAAGGAGGAAGCGAGTCGTTTCACAGAAAAAGGTCTTGATTAGCGCCGGGGGGGGAAAGGGGTCCAGGGTGGGGAGGGAAGGCAGACAGCAGGTTAAACATTCAGTCGTAGGTTCGATAGGACTGCTCGGTAAGCTCACACGTGTGGTTGAAGGGGGGGGGGTTTCCCATTTCTTGTGCCGAAGGAAAACAGAAAGGGGTGAGAAAAAACGAGGTTGGGGCGTCAAGCTTGTGCCTGTTCTAGACGGACGAAAAGAAAGAATCAGCGGACACACGCGCGTACAACGAGGAAGTATCCTTTGATGGACGGTTCGTTATTCGGATAATTCACGCGGGCGATTTCAAGGAGAAGGTTTGCAAGAAGCCAGAGGCTAACAGCGCAAGAAAAAAAAAAAAATGAATATAGGAAATAATCAACATCGCCCAGAAGCAACACTATGATTAAAAGCCCCTTCTTGCTCAATCATAGTCGTCGTATCGCGTGGAATATTCTAAGTCCCCGAGAAAGGGGGTATTCCGAGGATGGAGTTTTCAGCCTTAGTGGGGGGGCTCATCATTCAAGTGCCCTAGAGTCGTATAAACGTGATGGAGGGGGGGAAAAAGAACAGCCACGCACAATTGTTGGCTAATGGCTTGGTAGCATTTGGGAAAAAAATAACCATGCCAAGGGGGAGACGGGGGGGTGATGCTTTTGAATCAAAACCAACTTCAAGAACATTGATCACAAAGTGGGTACCCAATCGGAATGGTCCGTAACAGGAGTGGAAGGGTCTCTCGCGAGACTACTTTATAGAAGGGCATTTCGAGTCGAAGGAGGATCAGCCTGGGCGTATAGGTCACGAAGCCACGAGTTGGGGTCACCGCCGCTGTCCAAGCAAGAAGAGAGTGTCTGCAAAACAACATCCCCCGCGCTGGGGGAGCCTGGCGAAAAACCCAAACCACTGAAAGACCAGCTAATGTGCAGGAGAAAGGAAAAACTTTTGGAACTGGGTCAGGGCGGAACGTCGCCTAGCAATCCGTGGTGGGAGGAGGAAAGGAATGAGGATCCCGTCCACCAGTTCCCGTAATCTTGCCCTTTAAGACAATGGCGAGGGGTAGGGGAAGTTGATCGCAAAGACGCCGGCGTTGAACCCAGATAAGTTAAGACCGAGCCGCTGGGTTTTAGCTCTCTGAAGGGGTTTGAAACCGGGTGGGAAAAAAAAAAGACACGGAAGCTCCGAGTAGCTTCTATATAGCAGATTCGTGGAAAAAGGAAAAAAAGCAAATCGAACACGGACTGCAGGTCAGCCTACTGGAAAAATTCGTGAGAATGCCGATCTGAGGGGTTAAAAGGGAAAGGTGGAAGTAGGTAGGTCGGACAAGGGTACATCTCCCGCCCCGAGAAGGTGGGAGAAGACACTCTTAGACGTATAGCTTGAACTGTCATTCTCGGATTCCGGGCCTATTCACTTATTCTGTGAACAAAAAAAAGAGGGAAACTGTTTCGACACGGAGGAAATCGCAGCCTCCCTTCTCCTGAAGCTGTCTCACACGTAATCTGA
>Ga0179593_1335596_pt1 | contig 11647 bp, 15 predicted proteins | sample CZODoug2_1_08_16_FD_185931 | JGI IMG/M metagenome (GOLD analysis project Ga0179593, IMG submission 185931) | Vadose zone soil fungal communities from Angelo Coast Range Reserve, California, USA - CZODoug2_1_08_16fungal (PacBio error correction) | ecosystem: Environmental > Terrestrial > Soil >...
GCACTCACTAAAATTGCGCTAGGAGGGACCGTATCTCCTTCAGACTCATTATGAGGGAGTCGAGCTGGTAAACTGAAGGCTCTACCGGAATAGAACGGCAGGGAGGTGCTTGAGCGAGGGGCCCGCTTTCAAAAACGGTGAAACAAGGGCCTCCTTTGGGGGGACAACCGCGAGATGTCGGAAAGAAAGCAACTCGATTAAGCGCAACTCTCTAGGGGAGCTGCCAAAAAACGCAACTGGTAGACTAGGAAGACGGGACAAACAGACTGGGGATATTCTCACGTTTCTTTCGTAAAATCAATAAGGTTCTAAAAAGTTGGTATAGGGGACCGAAGAAAGGGGTCATGAGCGCATCGTAAACTCGTGGGAGGGGGGGGGAAGAAACTCTTGTGTGGAACCTTGCGGGGGGATCAAACAGATGTAAAGCTCGGAAACACTTACGACAAAACCGGCGCGTCAAGAAGAAGCAAGAAAAATGCCCGGAAAAGTAAAGTGGAACCCAACGATAAATGACGCGCGTAAACCCTCGGAGAAGCAGCAGGCAGTCTCCTACTTCTCAGGGGCAAAGAACAATGGAAAAAAATCTGAGATGAGGGTGTCAACTGAAGAAGGGGGGGGAGTTCACAGTTCCATGAAAGGTCACCAACTCTAATTAACTATTCAACTGGAACAAAAGGTGTAGGGGTACATATGACAAAGCGGGGGAGGTAATCAAGGAGTCCTGTCTTGTGTCAAAAATCACCGATGATTACGACGCGGCCTCCGGACAGCCTTATCGAAACAGGAGAGGGGTCAGATTATTGACTGGGGAGAAAATGGGGAACCACCGCGGTTGGGGCTAGGCGGGACGAGAAGGGCATCATTCTTGTAAAAAAGTCCTGCGCAACAGCGAGGGAAAAACTCCTGTCCCCAAACCCCCCGACAGTGAAGGTACTTGAGGGGGGACCCTTGAACGACAGGGGAAGAATTTAGGATCTTGATGGACTAAGGGGAAAGGGAGCCCAAAAGCTAGAAAAAAACAGCACACAGGTCCAGCCCTAGAACAAAACCAGATCTCACTAAAGGAAGCCTTCAATCAGTTGTCGAAGAACAAGCTTGAAAAATCAGAAAGGCCAGCACCGGCGTTGGGCAAGGATGAGGAGGTTCCTTGAGGTTCAACCTCTTTCGGGGGAAAGATAGGGGGGACTAAGGTAAAGGAACTCTCCTCAACACACGAGGGGAGGGAAAGAAATAAGGCGCCAGCCAGGGTTGGGAAAAGAACCGCATGAATCCTATTTCTGATATAGGGGACAAGAGGGGTTGGCAGGGAAATGGCGACTAAAAAAAAAGGCGTTCAAAAGGGAAGGGGCGCACCTTACGAGTGTGGGGGATGGGAGGGGCGTGGGCGGGCTCTTCGGCTGAGCGGGCAGGGGACGAGGAAAGTGGAAATACAGCATAAAGCTCTCTTGAGAGGGGGGAGAAACCGGCAATTTATGATGGTCGTAGGTCCAGCAATGTGGGCGGGGACAATGTGGAGTAGGGGCCGGACCGCTCATTAACGTAAACTAAATGAGAGCCTAAACCGCTGCGGTTCTGAGTAAGCAATAAAAAATCATGACCCGAGGATTCATCCGTCAAATGGGCAAGCCGCTGGAAGCACAGAGGGGAGACAATAAATCTCAGTTCAAAATGTCTCAACATCTTGAGGGGGGGAAAACAGGACGAAGCGCACATTTAAGGAGAGTAGCAGGCAAGGTTTATGAAGGGGCTAGACGGCCAGACAAAAAGGAGTAACACTCATCCGAAGGAAGTTAAGAAACCCGCTGCGGGGAGAAAGCTTACGTTTGTTGGGCGGGGAGGATCGGATGCCGTGGCTCGTGGGTTGACAAAAAAGTCTGTCAAGTGTCTGAAATAAAATGCTTCGTGAGGAGGGGGGGAAGAGGAGAAGATGCAAAAGAAGGAAGAAGGTGAGCAACCATTTACTTTATTTTGACGTTGGGCTCCTAAAAAGGCAAAGGGAGGGGGGGGTCGATGTGCGCTAAAAAAAAGAGGGAAGAATCAAAAAGAAACAAAGTCGACACTATAAGAGAATCGACAAAGCAAAGTCTTTTCGAGACTAACGCAAGAGGCGGCAGCTCAAGTCAAACTCGCGAGGTTAAAATTTACAAACTGTCTGCAGGAGCGACGAGTGAAGCGTCACGCTGGGGGGGGGGGAAAAACGGTGATGAAAGAAAATCACGAACTGGATCCTCTAAACCCTCAAAGCACGGGACGGGGGGGAAAGGACCGGCATCTACATAAACAGTCGTCAATAAGATGAGAGAGTAGTCAAAAAAGAAGGGGGTCTCTTCTAGCTCCAAAACAACTTTGGTGAGAAAAGGGAAAGGGACTCGACACTACTCGGAAAGGGCTGGGACGGAGGGACATAATAAAGGGGACGAGCTTCTGTATTACAAAAAAAGGAATAGGCGACGGCCGTGTCAAAAACGGGGGCGTCGTCTGTCTATAGAGGGAGGGGAGACAGTCTGGACCCTCAGGCCTTGGGAAAAAAGATTAGGACTGGGTTGGTCGTGCACGCAGCAGAGTATAAGGGGAATGAATATACGCATCTCCAGAAAAAAACGAGAGGGGGGGGGGGGATACTAGTGGCATTCGAGACTCTTGAACAGATAGATTTTCACAACGACCAAAGAGACGAAATAAAATTCAAGAAGCAGGCGCGCATGGTCAGACAGCTTTGGCCTCCTTCATATTGGTAAAAGACAGGGAGAGTCGAGGGAGCAGAATCCGACAAACGCGTTGCCAAGCCCTGAAGGAGGGAAAAACAGTAGCCCTTTAGTGTGCGAGAACGTGCAAAGATGGGAGGAAAGAGGGGGGAGAGGGGGGGCATCGAGCTGACAAGGTATTACCAAGGCTAGGGCTAACGGGAGGAGGCGAGGAAGCTACAACACTTCCACAACATAGGACTCAATAGGAATATTTCACTTTAGGGGAGAAAGGGAGCACGGGGAGTGTCGGGAGTCAAAGAGAAGGAGGGGTGGGGGCAAAAGCTCCATTTCCGAAGGGGATGAGGTACAATATCACCAAGTTAAGAATCAAAAGTGTAACGAGTCAAAAAGGGTTATCAAAAAATGCGGACCGGAATAGCAGCACAACTCGTAGGAGCAGAAGAAGAAAGGAAATGCGGGCGATGTCGGGAAAATGCGCCACAAAATGACTACAGCTGTCAAAGGAAGTGTCCGATACAAGGGCTACTACACGAAACAGGGGGTAAGGATGTGATAAAGGCGGAGCATCGACTCATCGAAGGAAAAAGGGGTAAAAAGTCCTTGCTCGTTGAACCGCGAAGGAAGGGAACAGCAAAATCGAAATGATGGAGCAATCGAAGTAAGAAAAAAACTACCGTCGCTCCAGATGCTGAGAGGAAGAAGGAACGCTAAAAAAAGGCCGCGCACCACGCCGAATGACTAAAACGCAGGGAGAAAAAAGCAGAACGTTTTCATACGGCGGAAGAGGACGCCGCTGGACGATGCATTTCTGACTGAAGAGGGGGAAAAGTGGGGAAAAGACGCCGCCGAGCGACCGTCCTGCAGAGAGCAAGCAAAAGGCGATGGCGCTCTGTTCGGAGAGGGAGAGCCAGGGGGGGTGCATAAAGGGAAAATCCGACAAATGCAAGGGGGAGGGAGAGGGAATCAAGATATCGGGGGGAGGGGGGCAATTCTAATCATCCATTCGGTCCTAAGAGTCTAGAAGGAAAAACAACACGGAAAAATGATAGGGGAAAAAGAAAAAGAGGGGAAAAAGAGGGGCAGGACCGAGGTATTGTCAATTAGCATCGAAAAGAAGGAATGGAAAATGAGGAACTCTTTACTGAGTGGGAGGGAGTGCATCGGGATTTCACAAGTATCCAGATCATCAAAAAGATACACAGGAAAAAAAATTCTTGTACGGAGCGCCAGACGAGGCGGGGGTGATCTAAAAAACATCAAGTGCGGGAACGGAAATCTCTCAAATTACTGCTCATCAATGGGAATCGTCGCAGAGGGGGAAGGGAGAAGTGCACTGACTAAACCAGGTGGACCCTGGAGGGGCGATTATCTGTATCGGCGGAGGTACGAGCGCCTCTTCGTACCTTAGTAAGGGAAGTAGGTCCTTGCGTCAAATATTAAAAAAGCAGTGTCTAGGAGAAAAAGTTACCGAGGAGATCAAGAGAAAAGTACCTCTTCGATCAGCTGCTCGTAGATACTAAAAAGAGGAGGGATCACGCTCTCTCTTGGAAACCGGGGGTTCGTAACGAGGAATATCAAGTAGATCTGAGGGCAAGAGTAGGGCATGGGGTAGCTTGCTGACTGGCAATCCAAGACAGTCACGTGGCCAGCAATCTCGTCAAAGGGAAGCGAAAACGGGGACGGGCAATCTCTTCTCAATTGGGGGCAGGCACAACCCTAGTGGGGGTTTGGTGTAGGAAAGCCCCAAAGGATGATCTAGGGAAGCGTGTATTCCTGGGGACAGTCAAACACCCCATTCTGAATGGGATTTTGCACACACAACGACCGGATAGAGGGCGGGAAAAAGGGGGGGGACAGAAGCTCTCGCCCGAACTCTTAAAAGGGAAAAAGAAAGAGCGGGGGGGAGGGGTCAGGGAAGGTGGTGACAGTGCAAAGGTCAGAAAAAACTACTAAAGGCGCCTCGCCTTCAACTAAAAAGGTTAGCAGGCTCGATGAAGAACTCAACAACATGGTGCATGTGAGACCTTTGCAGCAACGTCTCTAGTGAACCAGAACTTGAAGGGAGGGGCAATTCAGCGTTGTGGCCGGGTAAAGAATAGAAGCGATCGCGGAACTTCACTAGTGCACGGCTTTAAAAAAGGGAAAAAGAGATCTCCAGTTCTCATTCAAGCAGAGGGTCCATAAGAGGAATTAGGTGCAATAAAAAAAACGAGTCGAGTGAAGGCAGAGCGTAAGGGCGAGAGGTTTTGGATGGAGGGATGTGTGAACGTCCGAAGGAAAGAATTAGCAAAACGTTCCGAACCAAGAAAAAAGGAACGAGAAAGTTACGCAAGGGGAAAAGAGTGGCAAATACTGCAAACGAATGCGCATAATCAGGGGCACAGCTGCCAAAACTCGGCCTTCGAGAAAGGTTTCACAATCAGGAAAAATCGAGGGGGAAAAAAGCCGGGGGGAAAAGCGCGATAACAGCCCCAGAAAGGTCTTGCGGGGCGAGGGACATCGACTGGTGTTTGACTTGGCTGGGGGAGGAGAGCGGGACACGAGACCGGTAAATAGGATCATTATTCGTCACTAGAGGGGTGGTAGGCACTGGGAGAGTGCCGAGCGCAGGTAAGGTGGGAGGATGGGCACAAAGGGAGGGAGAGTGGTCAGGCACCGGGAACCCATAGGGCAACGACCGGTGACATCTCCGTGACCTGATCGCGAAGCAGCAAAACTCTAGTACCAAACTAAAGAAATGGGGGGGGAAAAGCGGGAAAGAAGTGAGACTCACGGTCGTGAGGGCCTCATAAACTTGGGATGGAGATAGGGAGTCGGACATTTGCTGCATCAAAAAAAAAAACCCCCAAACCCAAAAAAAAAAAAAACCCACAAAACAATGCGGTTTGAGGTAAGAAAGGCATAAAGCCTTCACTCATCGAACATCGGAGGGGGGAGGGACAATAGCATGGGGATTCGGAAACGGGATGATAGAAATCCGTGACGTCAATCAGTCATCCACGGTAAGGAAGGAAAAAGTGGGAATTCAAGGGCAACGAACTCTGCGCCTGAAAAAAGAAAAAGCTCCGCCTACGCCGAAAGGAGAGACGAAGAGAGGGAGACGGGTAGGCGTCGGAAGAACTTTTGGGGGTGCGGCGTCAGCAAAAAAAAACGAAACAGCAGGACGAAATGTCCCTGATAGCGGTACACGAGCAGAGGGTCAGACGAATCGGGGAAGGGGAGGGGAGAGAGACTGTCTTGGGGGATGAAGCACCCGCGGCTAGACAGGGCAATTAAAAAGGAAGAACGGATAGGAAACGTGGGGTAAGGTTATGATTGCTAGAAGGGGCGGCGACCTCAAAAAACACCAGCTTGGGAGGTCGCGGAAAAACTGGACAGGGGGAAGAAAAAAAAATTGCGCGGTCGGACCTCGAGGAACAAATGGCACGGGAAAACAGCTTTGAGGACCGCCTCCTGCAAAAGCACGGGCTGGCGGGCCAGGCAAGAACTGCAACGATTCTTTAGCAGGGTCGATGGAAAACGCTAAAAAACGCAGGCGCAAAAACCCCACCTTCGCGCCCGCAGCCCAGTCAAAAACAAGAAGGTGCTGGGATCAGAGGTGCAGCTTCATTTCTCGGGGGCCAGGTCCATAAAAACAAAAAACGAATAAACCAACTCACTAGAACAAAATTAGCATCACTAAGTGTTCCTTGGAAAAAAGTTTAAAACCCTCAAAAAGCAAAGAAGCGGGGGGGAACTTGTCTCTACTAAAAAACAAAAAGGGTGAAGTATTAGTAAACTGAACTCTACGTCGACCACGATCTGGAGCCGGATTGGGGGGGAAAAATCCACATTGACAAAAAATCTGAAGCCGGTGAGGGGGGAAGGCAAGAGTGGGTCTGACCAAGTCTGACGAAAATTGAGGGGAACGAGGCATAAAGTCAAATGGCCTATGTTGAAAGAAAGATGCAGGGAGAGGGGTTGGTGTAAGCGCGACATCAGGGGGGAACAGGGGGAGGAAAAGGGAAGAATAAGCTCGTGCAGAAAAGGCCGAGCTGGAGGATGACCAGGGGGTCGGATGGGGAATCAAAGTTTGCAATGGGGGTTCGAGGGGCCGAAGGAGCATGAATGCGTTAGGGCGAGGAAAAAACCGCTGCGTTTCACAGGCATCAAGAACCCGCTCCAAAAAAAAAGGTAAAACACGGGAGGGTTCAAGGAGGAGGCGAAGCAGGGGGGACGAGAATAAAGTCTCCTTGCATTCAACCAGATGCGGCCCACGTCGCCAACAATCTGGGGAGCGAACGATCCGGTAACGCGTCAGTACAGAGACACGACGACATACTGACAAGCGTAACAACGGAGGAACAAAATCACTTTAACGGATGTCACCTAAATGACGGGGGGGGCAAACGTACGTGAAGCGGGGCATTGGGAAGAGCGGGACGGGGCTGATCACGTTGTGGATCCAACTTGCGGAAGATAACTACTTCAGGGAGGGGATACTAGATTCAGACGGCAGGGAGGGAAGCAGGAGCAAAACATTTGTCACCACTAGGGGTTCTGGGACGAAACTCCTCGGGACTTGACGGGTAACTAGACTTGTCGGGGAACGATCAACGGAGCAACCGTAGATGAAGCAAAAGAAAACCGGGGAGACTAAGACATTCTTTTAGTATAGTTGGGGTAAACGTGCGTCAAAGGGCTGCAAGCAAATACTAAGAAAAGGTCACTATGGGAGCGAGGGAGTGAGAGGGAGGCGCGGCAGCGCTTCAAGGGAGGGCAAAGGGTGGGAAACGGGAGAACAAGGATCACGACGGAATCAAACGAAACCCAAAACGTCACGTGGTCGTACTAATCCGGCAGCAGGACAAGCCGTCGAAAATGAAGAATAGAACGGAGGGAGTGCTGCCATAAGATCGCGCCAAAGAATCGGGCTGGAGCAACGTTCTATGAATCTGACGACAAACCTGGGAGTAAGTCTGAGGCTCAGGCGCTTCCCGGAGGCGGAGAGGGCTTCTTGAAAGGCTCTTCGGAAGTTGCTCGCGACCGGAAGGACAATGAGATCTTACTCAATGACGGCAAGAAGGGGGGATCAAGTCGTGTTTTCTGGGAAGGGGGGGGGGGGGGAACGCTCATCGGGTCGAGACTAAGAGGGAAAATAACGGCCATCCAAAATCAGCTGCTTGCATTAATGGGGGCAAGGGATCGATTGACAAGAGGAGGGCCGCCAGAGACTTCACGATCAGCCTAAGAGGACTAAGCCGGTCGCGTAGTTGGGTGCGGTGAGGGCAAAGCAAGTCTATGGTGAAAGAGATCAAAATCGATAGAAATCTCCAAACATAAAAACGAAGGCGCACTGCAGAGGAAAGGGCAACCGGCGGCTCAAATTGCGGAATTCAAAAGATTTGAGGGGAGAAAAAAGCTGGGAGGCACGCTTACTGCCCGCGAGGCGCACGTGGTAACGGGGCGGAAATGCAGAACAAAAATAGGGTGAACCTGCAATCCTATGGAAATTTAGGGCCTACTCTCTGGTCGGGCAGGGTAGTACAAAGGTGAACGCAAATGCGGGTGGTGCAAAGCCCATGGCCGGGGGATGGAGGAAGGATAAACACACGGGGAAGAGGGATATCACAACTGGAGTTGACGCAAAAAAGACAATGAAGAAAAACCAGATCATCGAACGAAACTGAGTAAAAAGGAGCTGAAAAGTTCTTCTTCGCCGAGGGACTCTCGTAGGCGGGGGCGGCAACGGGAAGATACCATGTGAACTCCTTTTGGCAGAAATTGGGGGAAAAGGGTAGGACGTAACCACGGTTCAAAAAGATGATGGTCCGTATCACAGAGTCTATCGACAGGCAGAATAATTAACGAAGGTAATGGAAGAAGCATCAAGTAGAGGGAGGGGAAGACGCACTAAGAGAGAAACGCGCTACTCGAAGTGTCTCCAAAGTGTGAGCTGTCCGATGCACAGGCTCAGCATACGACCGCGAGCAACGCCGACAGAAAAGAAGTCTACAAACTAACAAGGCTGGGGTCTCCTGGGGCTAGCGGGAGCGACGGAAAATGCGGGCTTTCTCAAAAAGTCTTTAAAAGTAGAGCCGCCCTAGGGGGGCGGGGCGCCGTCCGACCTCGAAAAGCCGTTATCGCAAAAAATTGGGGGGGACTCGGGTGCAAAGGAGGATGGAGCAAATCATGGTTGGACAATAACCGATGAAAAAACGCAAAAGCGGCCATTCGAGGAGGAAATAAAAAAGGAGATATCGTTTCTCATACGGTGCGCACATCCATGCGTCAAAAACGTAGCTATCTAAAAAAAAACAAATGGGGAAGTATATAGAGCAAGGATGGATGATGGGAACGGAATGTGCGATCTCCGTAGTGGGAAGCGCGAGGTACACTTGAAACGACGTGTCGTTGTGGAAATGCAAAAAGGCGCTCAGGAATCCAGAACAAGGAAAAAAATGGGCTGGGCGCTCTTCCGGCTAAAGTCGAGGGAGAAGGGCGCTCAAGGAACAGGGCGGCGAACTCTAAGGATCTGGGGAGAAACAACCCGCAGTCCTACGGTAGACCTCCATATCGAATGGCGAACCAGCAAGTTTTCACCTTTTCGATCTTCGGTGTGGGGTGCAAAAAGGGCGCGGACTGCGTCGAAAAAAGATATCTTCGCAAAAAAAAAAAAAGCGAAAATTCTCCATCTGGCGCTCTTGACCCGTCTTCGTGGGGGGGGCTCGGGGGGGCTCCTAGAGATGGTTGGGGGGGGGTGCTTGAAGAGAAAAAGGGGGGAGGTAAGAAAGGAAAACCTAGGACTTCGCTTGGTCTAGGGAGCAGAGAGGAGAGAGGGCAGCGCGCGGCCCTTGGTTTGACGCGGAACAAGGAAACAATGTATGCGTAAACAAATCTGACGAGGGTGAAAGGGGGAAAAGAAAAAAAAAAAAAAAAAATCAACACTTGCTTTGCAGGGTCAGTGGCCGTCATCTCAGTCCGTTCAGCAATAAAGCTCTCAGTGGGACTAAAAACTGCTCCTCATCTGAGTAGGGGGCTGCTCCAAGGAAAAAGGAAAGGTGTTGATATCAAAACTGAGTATTGTTGGGAGAGAACTCGGACCCACAGAGTGGGATAACATGATCAGAACATCCGAAATTCATTTTGGTGCCCAATACTCTTAAAAATGCGTCCAACCAGGGGGCAAAAAAAACTCGGCGAGGCACTTAGGACCCGGAGAGATCAAAAGTTGGGGTAAAAAGTCTGGAAAAAGGTTGTAGGGAAGGGTCCGCCACACGACGACGGAGACCTAGAAGGGGGGGGGGCGAGGGAGTGCCTGCGTATATGCCCCTCCTCTCACGAAATGTTCACGGGGCGAGCACTGTTGAAAACTGCTAACGTGTGTGAAAAACCAATGAAGGCGTACGCCACGCTTTTTGGTCAAGGAGGCTGATGCTCTATGCTTCGTATGATCTTCACATAAGGCGGCGGGAAAAAAAAAAGAAGGGCAAGCGGCGTGAAACTCTGCTGAAGCGCTTCAAAGGAGGGGAGGAGATGGGGCTGGAATTAAGATCAAGCAAGCTCCATCGTGGAAGCCTCCAAGAACAGCACCGTAGTTTGGGTGGAGAGGAAAGGAAAAATGGAGTTCCTGGAGAGGAGAGGAATGAAACAAGGGAACACAGGAACTCGCGTCTCAAGGGCCAGTGAGGGGGGGGGGGCAAGACGAGTCTCGATGATGAAGGGCAAGACGCAGTGGAAATAAGTCGCAAGATCGGGGTTTAACTCCTGCAAGAAGAGCCGGGGACGCCGCAGCGAGTGCACCGAGCAGGGAAAACAAAGAGTCTTACTAAGGAGAAACTACAAAGCCAACTGCGGATAAGGAAGCTCACTCTTAGAAGTATTGGCGCTATCTTGCTTCGAAGGACGTAACGCAGGCGTTTGGCGGCGATGCTCAGAGGGGTCAGGGTATCAAAAACCTTTCCCCCCGATTGCCGCCGTTCCGCGCCGGGCGATCTCGCGCATCCCTCGATAAACCATCGAGGAGAGGGGGGAACTGGGTTATCTTCAAAAGAGTGCGAAGGGACGAAAAGGGTAGGGCTCGTATACCAGTACAAGACTTGGCTAGGATCGGAGAGGGGGAGGGCTAAGTCTCCCGTTTTTTTATAGGGAAAAGGGGAGCCGATAGAATGCAAAAGCGACCTCTTTGTGGAAGGAGAGGGGGCAAAAATAACCATTTATAGTATAAAGAGGGTATATAAAGAAATCGCTTACGTCAACTCTGGCACCCTGAAGGCAGGAAAAAGCAAAAAGGTCACCCTAGAACTCTGCTCAAATGAAAAAACCTCGTCACAAGCCTCAGTAGAGGAAGGGGGAGGTGAAATCCTGAGTTTTCAGAAAAGGGTTGTTCAGGAGAATCGGCGAACTTCTCGAGCAACGAAGGAATGAAATGACGAGTGGAAGAAAAATATTGGTTCGCGATCGGGGGGGGTGCGAAGAGAAAAAGGACAAAGGGGGAAAAAAAGGGTGTCATCCCGAGCTCAGGGGGGAAGATAACCAGTCACCATAAAACTGAGGGAGGGGGGTCAATATGTGTTGATTGGGGACGTACCGAAACAGACAGGGGTCTCTTCCAGCTGATCATGTGAACTCTTTCACGGCCCGCCTTACATCAAACAGGGGGGGGAAAGGGCAAAAAAAAAGGGTGTACCGCGCTTCCAGAAAAAAAAATCAATAATGCCGGTCGGCCTTCAAAAGCACGATACTATGGGAATTCTGCAAATGTCAACAGCCACGAAAACTACCCGACCACCCGCAAAAAAAATCCCATTCTTCGCATAGGGGCGCGCCGGAAGCTCAAAAAAAGACATTGTCAGAACACGCAGTGGAAAGGGACGGACAGAAAATCGGGGGTAGGCACAGATTCTGTCTGGGTATTTGCCAAACCGTCGGCTGGACTGGGGGACGTGGCGCGTATCAGG
>Ga0179593_1382801_pt1 | contig 11647 bp, 21 predicted proteins | sample CZODoug2_1_08_16_FD_185931 | JGI IMG/M metagenome (GOLD analysis project Ga0179593, IMG submission 185931) | Vadose zone soil fungal communities from Angelo Coast Range Reserve, California, USA - CZODoug2_1_08_16fungal (PacBio error correction) | ecosystem: Environmental > Terrestrial > Soil >...
AAAAGGAATGGGTGCAGGCGGCGAACAAAAAAAGTCACAATGCGGCAGAGTAACACGGAAGCGGGGAAAAAATGGAGCCACTGAAATGAAAGTGGGAACAATCGGGAAAAAGAAGAACCAGCACACATGGTAAGGCAAAAAGGGATACGACACCTGCAAGGGGGCCATTCAATCCGGAGAAAGACCGTATGTCCAGCTACGCTAAAAAAGGCTACCGGAAAAACGGTGAAGGAGGGGTTGTGGTGCGGAGTTAGGGGCAGCCAGGGGGGGCACATGACGAAGGGTCAAATGGCGCAGGGGAAGGAGTAAGGGGAATGTTCCGCAGCGGGTTGACCGGGAGAGGGGCGAAAAAGCAGCAAGGAAAGGAAGGCGGCGATGGAAAAAAAGGCGAAAAAGAACGGAACAGAGATCGATGGAAAAACGCAAGTCATCTTTAAGAGAGAAGGGGGATCGCCTAAAAGGGGGAAATCAGAACAAAACAACGCCTCGACCAGGGAGCAAACAAAAAGGGGTCAAACAACGTGCCGATAGGCTTCATCAAAATGAGGAGCAAAACCAGGGGTACGACACAACAGGGGCAAGGGAAAAGGTCCAACACAAAGAGGCGGAAGCTAGACAGCAGTGACCCAAAAAAATTCTGGGTCTTTGGGAGGCCGAAGCTCAAGGCGGAATTGCACACACTAAGCAAGGAAATTCGGGACGTGGGCAACGGGATCAAAACAGACTAAGCAATTGGTCACGAGGAAGGCGCCGCCACAAAAGCAAAAATAAACATTACCAATCCGTGGTAAACGGGACGAAGAATGGAGACGTTCTACATCAATGAAAAGAAGGCAAAAAGAACCTATCGGGGGGCAAACTGAAAAACAAAAAACAACAGAAAATAGGAACGACCGCGAACGTGAATGGGGGGAGAGAAGGGGGGGACCTGGTAACTACAGACTCCCATTCACCCACACAAAAAAAAAAACGGAAGTGAGCTGTTGGGTGGGAAGAGTCATTGAACAACTCGTAGACGGGGAACAATCATGTGCGAAACGTTTGGGGGGCAAACCCAGAAAAGGGAAAAAATAAACAAAACCCGGGAAGAATTTGTCAAACAACAGAATACGACGGTGAAAGGAAGGGGAACGGACTCGAAATGGCGGCCTGCGAGACGAACGGGGGTGACAGACGTTGAAAGTCTGTGGGTTGTGTCGGCAAAATAACCAAAAACAAGGTGAGCTAGCGAAAAAAAAATGGGGGGAGGGTGCAAGAGGGAAGAGTTGCTGGCTGGCGCGAGAAAAAGGGGCTTGCAACACAGGGACAGAGAGGAAGATGCCTCAAAGCTCGGGTAACGCACAAGGGAGAGTGGCTCGAAAAAAAAGAAATTTCCAGGGGGAACGACAAGAAACCTTACACTGGTCCAAAAAAGGTGACAGTAAACAAAATCAGGACGTGGGGGGGAGGGACGAAATAAAAAAACGAAAGGGGGGCGGGATATGGCACAGCTACAGTCATGAATAAACGAGAAAAAAAGTTTCTTGAGCAAGGAATGATGGAAATGCGTTAGATTCTCATGCATGAATTTTTGGTCGAAACAGGGGGTTTCGCATGTGGTGACAAGAAAGCAAAGGGGCGGGTGGAAAAGTAAGAAGTCGGGGGAAACAGCAGAAAGGGGGGGTGTCGTTACTCACTGAACTCCCCAGAGACAAAAGGGGTCTGCGCTGACCAGGTGGACAATGCAAGGAGGCAAAATCAAGGGGGGGTCAAAAAGGTACGGGGAACGGGGGTGGCGCAAGAAAAGCCGCGCGTTGGGATGGGGAAGAGGGACCATAAACGGGGAAGGGAATCAAAAAAAAAAAGGCACCGAAATAGGGGGAAAAAAAGCGGCAAAGTGCCGGGGGGGACAGAACGTGTCGAAAAAAACCGGTGGGGAAAGTCGCAGCAGGTGACACCGAAAAAACCTCAAAAGAGGTGGGGGGGGGCAGGATGGTCCTACACACAAGGGGGGGGAGGATCTCGGACAAGACTGGGAAATGTGTGTGGAGACAGGGAGAATCTAGGCGATCTGGACAAAGGGAAGGACATGGGGGGGTGAACAGCCCCATCGCAAAACAAGGTTGCAAAAAAGAGGAGGGGGGGAGGGGTCAACACACGCGTCAAAAGGATCAAAAAGAAAACAAAATGTGGGGCCAGCACGGGACAAATTGGGATCTCTACAAACAAAAAAAAAACCCGAGAGGCGGATTCCCTCTCAGCAGCATTGTGGGATGCCAATTTGTTTGATTGGGATCACCCGACACTGATGACATGCCGGACCTCTCAGACCGCAAACGAAAACTGGGCTTTGGGAATACTCCTTTTCACGCCGGTAAGAGGCTCACTAGTCCTAAAGATAAAAGGGAAGAGATGGAAAGTCAGGGCCAATACAAACAAGAAGTATGAGAAAAAGAAAAAGGGGCCACGTAGACCACAACAGGTGTCAAAACCGGGAAACAGCAATAAAGCTGTTGGAGTTTTTGGTTTGGCAAAAGAACAGTTTGTAAAACCCAGCGGGGGGGGAAAAAAAAAAAAAAGGGGGACAACCGGAATAGCCAGAAAAAGCGCCGGGGACAAAAAAACAACTTGAAAAGGGTGCAGCTTTGTCAAAAAAAAACTGAGGTCGGGGGGAAGAAAAGACAACGAACAGGGGGGGAGTTCAGAACGTGGACAAGAAAAAAACGGCCGGGTCTGAGGTGGGGGATTGCAAAAAAACATGTACCAGAATGCCAACACAGGTCTAACATGTCTCTGCAGGACGAAAAAATGGCGAGTGAAAACCGGGTCAGGATCAGGGATTATTTGGCGAAGGGGGATCTATCGGAGGAGTGGGACGAAACCCTTCAGGGCCACGAGGTCCCATGCGACCGTACAACGCCTCAACTTAAAAAAAATAGGAGTCCGGCGTCAGTGCCCAACAATACCAAAAACAAAAACGAATGGAAAAGGTAATAGACAGCGCCAGGTAGGCAAAGTAAGTGGCATCTTGGAAGAAAGAGACGTAGAGGAAAATGTCATAGGACGAACGGCAAGAGGCCCAAAACAGTCCGGTAATTGAGTTGATGTATGCCGCCGCGCTCAAAAATGGACGGAGTTGGGGTGGACGTTAAACAGGTGAATCAGGGCCGGGTTGGGCCTCACAAACATTTGAAAAACTCCTCCTTTGTGGAACGGAAAAATGACGGGGCCTCACGCACAAATGCAGCAACAAAACAAAAGGAAGAGTGGTCTAAAAACGGGGCAAAGCCCTCACCGAAAAGAACAACGGGGCAATCAAAAAAAGTGAAATCAAAACATCAAAGGGGGGAAAACAAGCTTAAAAAAGGGGGGACGATATAAATCAATGAGGGGGGTTTGTGAATTTATTCAGAAGAACCAATCAACACAAAACACATCTGGGATCTTGTAAAGGAAGGGGAACCACCCCACAGCTGAACGCCCGGGGGCAGCCACTGAGGAAGGGTTCGCCGTGACCTTGTAAAACGCGACAGCATGAAACACGAGGCCCAGGGGCAAAAAAGTGTAGCAACACCAGGGGTGGAAAAAAAAAAAAAAGGAGGGTTGCAAAAAGGGCACCACGACCAAGATTTAAAACCGGGAACGAGCAGGGGACCGAATTTTGGGCCCAAAAAAGGAGAAACTTGATGTGGGAAAACCGCTGATGTAAAAAAAAGAAGGAAAGAGGAGGCGGCCAAAAAAAGCCCAATAAGTTCCAACAAGCCACGAAGGGCGTTAGAGCGGTAACTGGGGGGTTTGGGGTGGGTGTGGGGGAAACGCAATAGTCAAAGGGTGTGTTTGCTCTCGACATCAAGGAAACGTAAGAGAAAAATAGAAAGATCGAAGCAAAAAACAGGCCTGGGGGTCACAGAGGATTGAAAGAGGAGAGGGGCATGCAAAGCACTCCACAGGAAACATTTGGAATGAAACGGGGATCATCCGACCAAAGCAACGCGAAGAGCCACACGGAATCAGCCGGGGTAACATAAAAAGGGGCAGGAAAGGAAGGGGAGTACTGGGACCAAAAGGAAAGCGATGACTCAAATGTGAACACGGGGGAAGGGGGCGAGAGTCCTCCCTAAAAAAGAGGTGAAGGGATGCCAAAGCCTGGGGAAGGGTAGTCAATCAAAGGGGGAACATTACAAGTCATGGGGGGGGAAAAGGACCGCGGCAGAGGGAAGGGGAAAAATAACTGTGCAGTCAGAAAAGGAAAAAAACGGGGGTGCTTTGGGGGGGACGTTTGAAGCGAAAAGGTCAAATGGGGTCAACAGGGAAGGAAAAAAAAAAAAAAAAAAAAAAAAAAAAAAAATCCAAAAGACGCCCTGAAAAAATGGGCCTCGGAGCGGATCTGGAAATAAAGTGAAGAAAATTGCGGGAACAAAACAACTGTACGTTTAAATGTCAAAACGGGATGGGGGGCAGTGTGGCAAAGATAAGCAGGAAAACGAGGGGGGCGGGCAGGCCCGACGGACGGAATTCACAAATTGTAAAAGAAAAATGGAAAGACAGTTAAAACACGGGATACCAAATTGCAGGGACAAGAAAAAGAAAATTCCGCAAACAAAGACTCTCACACGAAAAAGACCAGTGAATTTGGGAAAAGCGGAAGAAAGCTTGAACCTAAATCAAAACAATGAACAAAAATCCCGGGCAATCAAGGGGTCAAGTGATCAGGTAAAGTGAACAGCGTGCCTGTTGATTTATGCAGATGAAAAAAAAGTTGTCAAACAACAAAGGTCCAGTGGCAGGGAAAGCTCAAGTCGTGGAAAAAACCGTAGTTGAGAAAATGGTGTAGAAAGGCACCAGGATCGTTGTACTCACGGGGGCGAGGCAGACTGACAAGTAAGCTCGTCAAGGAACTCCACTAAAACAAAGGAAAGGACAAAGAAGAGAGGGAAAAATTCAAGGGAAGGGGGAACAAAAAAAGGGAGGATAATAAAAAATAAAGAGCGGGAAAAAATGGGTCATTTATGCCCACTGGGGGGTACAGGTGTTTGAGGCCAAAGTACACTACAAACATAAACACGGCAAACTGGTGCAACCAAAAACCGGGACGGAACAAAGCATGGCCATTCGGTGGGCGGCAAAGATACCTGAGGGGGGCCAGCATAACGGCAGGGAAAGCCACGGAACACGGAGAAGGGGACGGGGGGAAGGGGTGGGGGGCGGGAAGGGGTCTGAAACAACAAGCTGGCTGACATCAAACGCAGGGAAAGGTGAAATTGAACGAAGAGGGGGGGGTGAACCCGCGGGGGGGCCGACATAGTGGACAAAAGCCGTGAAGGACAAAGGCGCGTATGTACAAACAAGGAAAAGACCGGTGTGGACACCAGGATCGTGGAGGAGGGGGGACCTTGGTCAGAGAGGGGGAGGGCGATCAAGGGGGGAACTCCTACGGGCAAAGCACCAAGGAAACGCTAGAGAGCGCAAAGTGAGTGCGTGAACAGAAAAAAAATGGAAAAAAAAAAAAGGAACAATGGTAACCTAGAAACCTACGAAAAGGGCGGCGAGTAACCCAAAACGAGCTAAGGAAAAAAAAAGACAGAGGGGGCACCACCAACAAAAGAAAAACATAAGGGAGTCTTGGGGGTATCAAAGTCAGGACTCAATCAATGGGTTCAGCGGGTGAAGAAAAGAAGGCAGAAGAAGAAGGACGGCTCGGTGGGAACGTTCTGAAAAATAAGTCATTCAATGTGCGGATAAGGAGGGGGAGCCGAAGAATTCAAAGCCTCTACAAAAAAGTGGGGAGGGTCAGAAGATCCGGACGAAGTCACTGACTGACAGGGATGTGAGGAATAAAAAAGCCAAACTATGAAAGGACCAGAACCCAACCACAAAATCACCAGCTGAACGCAGAGCGGCGTGGGTGGGGAGCGAGGTAAAAAGAAATCCCAAAGAAGACGCCAGTTCCGGAGACGACGGGCAAGGGGAAGCTTGTGGGGTACGCAGGGAAGCAAATCCCTACAAGGAAAAATGGGGAGGGCCACGTGTTGGGGAAAAAAAAAAAATAAAAACAGGGAGATACGCCCGGTGACTAACTTAAAACAGAGGGGAAAGGGAGAAAACTCAGGCCAAGGTGGGGCGCAATGAAAGGGTGACGTAAGACGTGTGTACCGATTGAAGAAAGAATATGGGGGGTGAAAGAACAACTCAAAAAGTGAAAAATTCTGAACCCGTGAAGTGGGGAAAGGGAAAACAGGTAGCGTGTCGAGAAAAGTCGACGAAAGGGGGGGGGGGGGGGGGGGGGGGGGGAGGGGGAAGGGGGGGGGGAGGGGGGGGGGGGGGGGGGGGGGGGGGTGAAAAACAAAAAAAGTGGAGAACCAACAGTGTGAGTGAGCAGGCAGCGAGTGGACAAACCCAGAAGTCAGCAGTCAGCAAAAAAAAAATATGTCCAAATGGCTCAAGCCGTAGCCGTGGCAAAAAAAACTGAGGACCACAACAAGTCCGGACTGGTGTTAGTGAAAAGGACATCCAAGAAAAGGAAGAAGGTAAAGTGAGAGGCCAATAAGGAGGAATACTCGGAATTTTGGATGGGTTATCAACGAAAAAAAAAAATGCCGGCGTCCATGTGACAAAAAAGTCGTTGGGGTGGGTCAGGGGGGGGCAACGAAAATTGTTGAAGTGGAGGTGGGAAGAGTGTACGGAAGTCACATTGCAAAAAACAGTGTATACGCAAAATATCAGACCCCGAGGGCCGAAGGGGATCGCTGGGGGCCTGGCCGAGGGGGAAATGGGTGAGCAAGCAGAATACAAAAATTGGTGGAGGGGGAACATGCTGAACGGGTGTCAAAAAAGCCAACGCACGACGGCCGGGAGAAACTCTTACAAAATCACTTGTTCGGGGGTGACGCGGGAACCGACGAACAAAGCAAAAAGGGGGGAACGGTTCAAAACGAAAGGTGATCATGAATGGCGAGGGGACCAACTGTGCCAACAAGGAAAGTCACCAGAGACGGGGTGAACCAAGAAAAAAAATCAAAAACAACACTTTGGGTAAACAGGGAGACGGACAAGCGGGGGACGAAAAGGGTATGGACAAAAAGAGGCAGAGAGGAAAGGTGGAACAGGGACGAGGTGGAAGGATGAACGAAAGCTGCGAGTGCAACTAGAAGGGGAGGGACGAAAGGGGAGTTCACTGAACGTCTGGCTCAAATAAAAAAACAATGGAATCGCACAAGGTATAAGAAAAACTCCAAACGAACAAAAACGGGGGGGATGCTGAAAAAAAGACGCTGACAGGGGGGTGGGGGGCAACGGGAGGAAAGATTGGGTTGCGCAGACCGCGCCGGCTGGACACATCGGCAACTCAAGTGGGAAGGGGTGTGCACAACAGGCAACGGGGAAACGGAAAACAAAACAGAATCAGGCTCAAAAAATCGCAAAGAGGCAAAGAACAAACAGGGACGTAGAAAAGCACTTGGGTCCAGAGAACAACCAATGGCACAACCTCCCAAAAGATGGTGGGGGGTGGTTTTTTGTGTGAAGGGGGGTGGGGGGTGGTAACCAAAAACAAGGCGAAAGTAAACAAAGGGAAAAAAAACCGGCAGGACGAAGGAGATAAACGCGGTCTGCACCTACACTGTAAAGGAATGGCGAGTCACGGGCCGAGAAACCGAGAATGAATGGTCAGCGAGAAAACATAACGACAGAGGACAGGTGCTTGTCGAAAAAAACAATGTACAAGCGCAGGCCGTGTGTCGACAACCATTTAAAGAGCGGAGCAGCGGAAGGCCGACCGGGGAAAGAACAACAAGCACAGTCGATTGGCGAGGAAAAAAAAAAAGGAGTGACGTACGAAAAACAAACCGAATTGAGGAACGACTGTTCGGATACTTAAACACGAAAAGAAGAGGGAAAGAGAAAAAAAAAAAATAAAGTAGGGGCTATTGCAAAAAAAAGCACAATGACAAGAAAAGGTAAGATTTAAAAATTAGCTCGTTACAAACACGGGCAATGCAAGATAATAAAAGAAATTAATATGAGGGAACGGCGCGGGGGGGGCAAAATAGTCCCGATACCTCAGGAGATGGTGAGTTATCTGGGGGGAGTGAGGGAATCAGAGGTCAAGACCAAAACATCGCAAGATCAACAAAGGGCGTAGGGTGGGGAACGTCAACAGGGGGACACGGGGAGAGGTTGACGCCCAAAGGAAAAACTCGCAGGGGGGGGGTGGTGAAAAAAAGTCGCCGAGAAACAACGAAGGAAAAAAAAATGTACGGGACAATGATGTCGCCCGCGGCAAGCCGACTACGGAGCAAAAAAAAGCAAAAGACATAGGGAAAATCCACAGAGAAGGCTGAACAAAACTTCACAAGGGGGAGGGAAAAGTCAAAAAAAACAAGGATGTTCTAAAAAGAGTAAGTATAACACAACAAAAAGCACAAAACAGAAAGGGTCTGTGGGAACAAAGGGGCAACGCTGACGGTCACTGGAAAAAGACACGGGGGAGTGGAACAACAGTACGCCTACCGGGGGCAAAGAGGCGGAATACTGGCAAGGTAGCCAGGGAAGTGGAAAAAAGCCATAGGGTTTGTATATTCATGGAAAAACGTGGAGCGAAACACCTTGGTTGGGGCAACAAGGGAGAAAGCTAACGGAATTGGGCAAAAAAAGGGGAGAAAGCATCAAACTTGAACACAGACGGGTAAACAGGGGAGAAAGGGAGGTCTGGGTCGGAGAAAAACGGGAAAATTAACATCCACGGGGCACCCTGTACCGCCAAAAGTAAAAGCAGACCAAGAGAAATGGGGTGTGTTTGGGGGGGTGGCTAGCAGAAGGTCAGGAGGGGGGTGTTAAAAAAACCAAAAACTCAAAAAAAAAAAGTCGACACACCGGGCAAGTAGACATAGAACGACGTAAGCGAGCACGAGAATAACCACACTGGTCAAAGGCTTGCTGGGGGAGGCGGGAAACTATAAGAGACCACATTTGGGCAATTCGGGGATCAAAGAGGTTCCACAAATTCCCAACACCTGAAAGCCCAGGAGGAAAAAGATGACTGGACGGGGTGCATGGGTTAATGTCCAGTTAAGTAAAATCGAACAACCAAATGTCGCTGCCGGAGGTTGGGTACGGAGAAATGGCGACAACACCGGAATCCCTAGATGCGGGGCACAAAGAACACGCACGGGGACGAGAACTCGGCTTGAAAGAAAAGTGTCAGTTGGGGGGTGAAAAACGGAGTAAGTCACGGACGAGAAATCACTTGAAAGACACACACTTGGCGAAGAGCGAGCGTGGGGGACGGGGGTTGGGGTGGGGGTACGAGAAAGGGACGGACACAACTTGAGGCGAAACACCGACAAAAGAACCAAGACGCAAAGCGAATCATGGGAAAAAAGGGAAAGGGGGTCACGGGGGGGGGGAACGGGAAGAGGGGGAGCCCATCCCCTTAAACAACGCTGGCAAAAAAAGAGCCGGAAAAACAACAAAGGGTCAGAAAGTCGTCGAAGGGAAAAAACGCGGGGAAGAAACCACCACTGAATCCAAGAAAAGTGCTGGGGCACAAAAATAACCAAACCCCACTCACGCCACAAGAGTGAAGAAGGGGGATTGAAACAGGTAGAATGGAAACACAATCGGCAGGGGACAATAATCAGAATAAAGTGCAGTGGGAATAGAGTCAGCAGGGGAAAATGGGCCGGTGGGTTAGTTGTTTGAGGGGGAAGTTTGTGCACAACAAAAGGGCAAAGGTGGCATGCGAAAAACTCACAAAAAGGGCCTGTCATTGGGACCCAAAAAACTGAGGGGGGGGGTTGAGCACACAAAAAACCCACAACCGCTGGGGTTGCAACCTCAGGACAGGCAACATCACACTACTGCAAACAAAAAACAAAAACGTGAGAGAAAAAGGGAAGGGAAATTAAAGCGAGCCCACCTAGTCCGGCAATAACAAGAGAAAAGACGGTAACGCACGTAAAGTTGGAGTCCAAAGGACATTGTTGGGGGAAAAAAACTATAAAAAAGTCCCGGAAAGGGCGACTGATAAGGACCACAAGGCAGGCCATTAAGTGCAAACGTGAAATAAGATGTTTCGCAGCAACAGAGAAAAAATCAAACCGCGAAACCGGGGGAAGGTGGGGTGGTGGGCGGGAATTGATTTTCAAAACAAGGTGGGGACAGTGGACAATTCAAGGGGGAGGCCAAAAGGGGATTCGGTCGGTAGGTTAGACCCGGAGGGGGGTTCACGGGCAGGATTTGAAAAAGATTGCTTTAAGGAAGCGCGATGTGGTGAAGCGTCAAGGCAAAAAAATAAGGGGTGGGAAGAGCCGATGGACAGCAAAACAAGGTGCAGGAGGGAGGGGGGAGCGCAGACTGGGAAAGATCGGGCAGAAAAAAAACCAAGCGCGACAGAAGCAGCAAAAAAAAAAAGATTACGAGCGTAAAAAAGCGGAAAAAACATGGAAGGAATGTCACAACACAAACTCACGAACGGACCGGGCGGCAAGTCCGCAACGAGAGCAAAAAAAAAGCAGGACAGCGAAGACAGGGGGAAAGAAAAACAGGAAATTCGGGAGCAACTAATCAAAGACTGAAAAGGGCACGATTAACAGCCATCAAGGAAGGACGGGCGAGTGGGGGGGGGGAAAGGAAACTGATCAAAAAAGGGTACTTTGGGGGTAGAAGCGGCGCAGGAGTAACAGTCAACCGGGTGTGAAAACAACGGTTTGTCAGGGCAGACGGAACTAGGCTACTCTCTGAAGGGTCAGGGGGAGGGCACAAACAGAACGGAAATTCGGGCGATAACAAAACCACAAGAACCGCAGTCAACGACTGCACTCGTGACGGGGAGAGACTGGGGGAAAAAGGGGGCCAACGGACGCCTTAAAAAACGAGTCAAAGTGAGCGGGGTGGACAATCAGTCAACAATCAGAAAGAACAGGGAACAAGTCGGTGGGGGCCAAAGGGAGAAGAACTTGGGGGCAAAAAAAACAGCTACAAGGCACGCTGTGACAGAGGAGGCTGCAAGGAAAAAAACGAAAGCGCAAGTGGCTGCAAGGGGCGAAGGGACGAAGGGGGAGGGGGGGGAAGGGAAGTTGGAAGGAATATTGTTGGGTGGAGGAAGAAAACCACTAAAGGTGAATACAATCAACCGGTGAACTGGGAAAAAAGACAGAGTAAAAAACGGTCGAATAGACTGTGAAGAGGCGACAGCTGGGTGCGAAATTACCATGAAAAGTGGCCGCCCCGGCGCTGGGGAAAAAAAAAAGCAGAGTTGTCACTGCGGCCATGAAAAAACGGCCCGACGCAATGGGGACGGGCCACACAATCACGCAAAAGTTGCAAAGGGGATAGACGTACAATCACAAAAAGAAGGACAGATCAGAACAACCGCAGGGAAGAGATCTATGAGGGAAAAAGCGGGACACCTCTTGCCGGGACAGTGGGGGAAGAAAAAAACAGCATGGTGTAAAAAAAACGGGGGGGAAAGCCGGGCATATTGTGGTCGGGGGCAGGCTTGTAGCAGGGGAAGAACGAAAGTAAGGGAAAGAACTAAGGGTGTATACAAACAGAAAAAGCGAAACAAGCCAAAAATCAAGACGTGTGGGGGAAGCACGGTGGACCTCCCATGGGAGCATCAAGTCAATGGGACGAAGGGCATAGGGGGGAAACAGTGTTTAAACAGCCC
>Ga0179593_1539385_pt1 | contig 11647 bp, 9 predicted proteins | sample CZODoug2_1_08_16_FD_185931 | JGI IMG/M metagenome (GOLD analysis project Ga0179593, IMG submission 185931) | Vadose zone soil fungal communities from Angelo Coast Range Reserve, California, USA - CZODoug2_1_08_16fungal (PacBio error correction) | ecosystem: Environmental > Terrestrial > Soil >...
GGCAAGGTTACTGTCTCCAAAAGTGAGATTAGCGGGGGGACCACAATTCGAGGGGAGCTGGAGGGGGCAAAAATGGACTCACACCTGGGGAAAAGCCTCCTCGGGGGAAAGGGTGGCACTCGGGAATCTCTAGTAGGTCTTCCAATCAAAATGGCCGTACGGGTCATACAGGGAAAAGGGGGTACAAGAAGTCCCAAGGCGATAGGTAGACAAACAGGACAGCCCTAAAGGACAAGCGAAAAAGTCAAAAGGATACCTACTGGCGATTCACCAATTACAATAACGCCGGGTACAGCAGACTTTGCCGCTAATACCATTGCGCGAGACCGAATCAGGCTTTTCGGCGGTTAGTAGGGTCCAGTCTGGGTGTTTTAGCTCGGAGAGCCAGTGAAGGGTTTTTGACGTCACATCAAAGACTTTATGGCAGATGCGCACCGCTCCAACGTAATAAACGTCGGTCCGAATCATACCGGTGCAGGGCAATTGAAAAGAGCAGACTCAAAAAAAGGGGAAAGCAAAAAAACTAGGGAAACAAACATAGGGGCGGTCAAATTCCGATAAAGCGCTATAGAAGCAAGATTTTCTCGGTGGTGGTAAAATCAAAACTTGGCGTACGAGGGGAAACCCACAAATAATCAGCTAAACAAAAACACCGGAGGAGAGAGTTTATGGGGGCATTTTGTGGGGGTGATTCCATTCTAAAAGAAGAAAAGGAACAAAAACGAAATCGGTAGGTGGGGGGAGAATGGCTTTCATCAGGGGAAACCTATGGGGCGATCGTTCGATTTGGCAGCGATTTGGTTGTGTTATAGCTGTACAAGACGAGATCTCCTACGGGCTGGGGACCTGAATTCTTCGGCGAACGGGATTTGGATGAGGCTCCATCGCTCAAGTCGGGAATGACCAAACTACAGATTGGGAACAACTATTTTCACAACCAAAGAGAAGTGGGCAGATCAGACTGTCAAAAATGATTTGCGTTACTTCGTTCCCAAATTTTCGGGAGAGCTGTCCCATGGTTCCCGTCAGACACGAGTACTTGCCGGCAAATCCTGTGGAAAGCGCGTGGTCAGAGAGCCGTGGGTTAAGGAGCAGTTCTCGAAGGGCAGTCTCCACTGAAAGAGAAGGAGAAAAAGGGGTGATCACGAACGGCTGGGCTACAACGATCCCCTCACGTTGAAAGTTGTTTCGTCACTGAACTCCAGCAATGAAATATACGCGAAAATTCGCTAGGGGACCTAAGCTTACGGGATTGGAGGGACCGAGGACGGCTCCACGGAAGAGCTCCAAGAAATTGCGGGAAAACCAGGGATAGTTCACCAAGGGGAACGAAACTCATCAACAAAGAAGTGGGCCTTTACCACAAAGATACCAAAGAAGCAAAAAGGTTGTCCATTCTCGAAACCCAGATCCGGTATCGAGCAAAACACAATTGAAATTCAAACACGAGGATTATTTGACAAACTTTTCATCAATACCCTTGGGGGCCTGTCGCCTACTGCCCGAGGGGGAAGCTTAGGAACTACGGGTGGAAACGTCCAAGTGATGTGGGCCGCCTCCCCGAACGAGGGGGACAGGGCAGGCTCGTAACGGCCCATGCCCCCGAGTATTGGAATGGGGAAGTCCACAGGGTCAAGGCCCCATCACCAAGGCGTCTGGCCATGAAACGTACAGCGGGAGGGATTCCTCGTCAACAGAAAAGAGACTGTTCAAGAGCCCGGAGGTTTCTCGGTTCTTTGAGTTGTAAGAATTTCCTCTAAGTAGACCATTAACTCTAAAAGAACACTTCTTAGGATTGATTCATAACGTTAAAGAACGTACCGGGGGGGAGCCTGTCTTCAATTCTCGGATTTGAATGTGTCAAAGATTCGAAGGGGGGTGTAAACTACAGTACAAGGTGGATTGAGGGGAACCACTTCTGGGAAAAAATAATGGGCTTGGGGCTTTTAGGAAGAGAGATGAGCGATGAAGGGATCGAGGCAAGGAATGGAAGGCGGGGAGAAAAACGCCGAATAGGGACTCAAGTCGAAAGGAAGTTAAGTAGTGTATAAGGGGTAGTATAGGGAGGGGTCTCGGGGGGGGGGGAAACTTCACGTAAAAACTTACACCATTCGGTTGGCTGGGACTCATATTAGGGTCTAAAGGTAGGAGGAAAAAACATAAAAGCTCAAAGGAATGGTTAATCATAAAAATGAACAGAGAACGGGAGGACGGTCAAGGGGGGGCAGAAAAGAAAAGAGGTGAATAAAGGGGTCGGATTGCTCTGATTTTCGACCTTGGCCAAAGATTCAATCCATTTTATGGTGAATGAGGCAACCGGAACGGATATGAAAAGTCAAAGCATGCGGAGGAGGTAAAAAAATCAGAACCCAAAGCTGCGTGGAAACGCCAAGGACTGAAGGGAATCTGGCGGAAGTGAGGGGATACGGATAAAGACAGGGAGAGTCGATGAACTCCTACCGAGAAGAAAGGCCAGAGCCTTTCCTAAAAAGCAAAAAAAAAGGGGGGGTTTGGCGAAGGGTTCTTGAGACAAACCCAAGACGGAGAAAAGTCGGAAGTCCTGTACACGAGGTTAACACATATACACAGGAAGAATATTTAAAGATGACCGATCGGGAAGATCTTCAGAGGCGGGGGGTCTTATCGATCGGTTTGTGGGCTTTTATCAGTAAGTAATACAACAACCTCGCGAAGAGCGCCTGATTGTATAAAAAGGTGTCGACTGCTAGGAAATCCTCATTAAGGTGGTGCGCTAGAGGGACAAAGGGACTGTCCCTGAAAAGCAGACCCTGGTCTCTTGGCAAAAACTGTTGGAGTCTGGTGATGACTTACGAAGTGGGCAACTGTGGTGGAGCTGGTATTGCAGCAGGTTCTTTCGGGGGTTCTTCCTAATCTGCCCTGGCATTAAGGGATGGAGTGAAGTCGAAGAAAATGACCAAAGTATTCGGAATTTGCGGTAGAACCCGAAAAAAGTCGACCGTAAAGGTAGGACCCAGCTGGGCAGTGAGTTCGTAAAACCTTCGGCCAGCTGAACCTGCGAGCGGGAATGGGGACAATCAGTTAAACTCGCAACGTCACGCAGGGCGCTACTTGGGTGTCGAGCGCAGGAGGTAAGGTCATGAGGGGTTCTCAAATCAAAGTCTGGGGTGTGGGGGTGGTTCTGGGACGCGAAAGTCTTGGGGGTTTTCACTAGTGCTCTTGTTGGGGCGGAGAAGGAGGGTTACAGCACCAGCCTGAGCGACCGTCTTTTTGATTATGTTTACAGTCTCGGGTGGGGTTTTTCTGGTGCCTTTAGCTGGGGGATCACCCGCCCGATCGGCAATACTTTTCAATCGTCAACAACAACGGAAAATGTAAAAATGGGGGAGACGGGGAGGGATGAGCTTGGGCCCCCTTCAGTTCCACCTGAAAAATCAAAAAACTGAAAAGCCACGATCCGCCTTGGACCTACAGAACTTGGGTGGCGCCAATTTGAATTTCAGGGCCCCAACACAACGTTTCGACCTAACCCCCACTAAATGGGTGAAGCGACAATCAGAATTAAAACAACACAAGATGGGCAAAGTTGGACAACCGCCACCAAGTACTCCGCGCTAACAGTGAGCAATCGTGGCGTTGCGATGCAGTAACTTGTTTCAGCTAAACCCTGAATCCGGTTAGAGCGCCGCAGATAAATCACTCCATGAAAGCTGGGGAAGAGGCTATGTGGGATGGGCTAATTAAAATCCAAAAACACGAAGACACGTACGGTTTAGCGAACAAATCAGGGGCTCGGACAGCGGAGCATTGGACACTCCTGCCTTGACAAAACAGACAAGGAAAAACCCGTTTGACCCAACGTAGCCATACCGGGTGTCAACTGAGAAAAGATGCGGAGGCAGGTTCCCTGTTGACACCAAATCATGTAACACCACCAACTAATGGGGAAACTGGGATTCCGAACGGAGAACTGGTGTGCGGCAAGCGCCGGAAAGGGATCGCGGGTGGGGGGGAACAGGAGGGGATCTATCCCAGAAACACACCTAGTCGAAAACGCTCGATACATAAGAGTACTTAGGCGTTTACACTAAGGCCAATAGAGTCATTTAAAAAATGCGTTAACGATAAGTCCGGACCTCAGTGCGAACATTCAAAAGAGCATTGCGGAGAAAAAAAAAAAGTCCAAAAGAAGGTGTGGTGGTTTAAAAAACTTAGGGAGCTAAAACATTAGCGCAAGTGTAACGATCCGTCAATCGGGAGAGAAGGGGGGGTTGCGTGAAGTACAAGCCTCGACCCGGCAATCCGCTATATACGGAAGGGGGGCAGTCAGCATTAGGATGGGGGGGAGGATGGCGCTGATTACGCTTCTTTACAATGACCTTGCAAAACAAGAAGGAATAAAAGACGTCCGCGGGGTGCCTTTTGTCATCCGCAACATCATCACCAGAAAAAGGCACAGAACAGGATAAACCGTCGTCAAACCGGGGAACAATGAACACCATCGAAGGTGTAGACTTCACGAAAAGGGTACAGTCCTCCTTTGGTGGGGGATTCGGACGGGGGGTTAGCACTCAAAGCGAACCCACGAATGAGGAGAAAAACTAATTCGAAAGAAGCCCGATTCCAAAGGAAATTAGCAATATAGTGAACAGGGTATGAGACTGGTAACAATATTACGCAAACCATGGGGAGCTTCGCGAGAAGTAAGGAAATCAGGAAATGACTAGCAGAAACCTTATCCTCCCATCGAAAGGAAAAGGGTTGGGGGCCCCTACAGGCACCCAGGTCGGAAGTTACCCACATCAGGGGCTCCCACTCTCATGTAAGGGTCTCAGTCCAACAGGAAATGAGAAAAGGGGGGGAAGAAAGAATTATGTTTCAGGTGGGGGCCGTTCGATGCCTGGTAAGAGGTAGACATGCCGAGAAGCCTAAACCGGGCGGGAAGTTTTACTTAGTTTCCTGGATTACCTCCTAGGGGTACTTTGGGGGGAAGAGGGGGATAGTCAGAGGTGGGAACATAACTGGGGGTAATGCCCCAAAATACTCAGGGGGGGGGTTCATTTGGGGGCGCGCGAACTCGAAGCGGTGCCTTGATATGGCCAATCCTAAAGGACGATTTGTTTTGTTGCCCAAGGGGACTGGAAGCGATAGTACGTTAAAGGAAGACAAAATGAATTACGGCATAAACGCGAGGGAGGTGGGTCGTGAAGTGATACGGACGATACGTAGATTGGGGGACTTTTCAGTGAAACGGGGGGAATGGGATGTGTCATAAAATTGACGTTGCTTAATTGGAAAATTTGGATTTAACCAAGTTGGTGTCCTCTGCATGGAAGGGGGGGGGTAACCTGAAAAAGCGTTGGTGCATTTTCGGTTCGCTGGCATAAGGACCCCTGTGCAAGAACGTAGCAAGGAAGAGAAGCGTCTATGCGAGGGAGGGCAGCAAAGGGTGGGGAGAAGGAATGCGGTAAAAGAAGGCAAGATGAAACATACAATAGGAGAATAATGGGTGACTCAACGGGTTCGCCGAAATCCTAGATCTTCACTAAACAGGGGGGGAACGGGATTCTCTAAAAAAGGATTCAGCTCCAGGCCTAACGTTGACTATTGCGCGAGTAGAACGGGGCTTATCCGAAGACCAAAAAGCTCTGTGCGACGGCTGACGGAAAAACAAAAGGGAGGGGGGAGGTTTGTGAGGAAAGAGCCGGGGGGCAGGACCCAGAAGGGGGAATGGGTTGGGGGAACTCATAAAAACCAATTATCTGACTCATGGGCTCAGCAGTACCACGCCGGGCGACAAGTCCACATTCTTGCCCCCCAAGAACGGGCATAGTGGCAAAGAACGAGGGGTACTATCCGCGCCATGACCCCCTCAGGGAAAAGTAAAGAAATCCACCATACCCACCGCCTCTGGGTACTTTTCAAGATTAAATACCTACGCAGATAACACAAGTCTACTGAATCTGGGGGCGTGGGCGTAAGTCCTAATGGTCCACGGATTTAATCAGCCCCAAAAAAAAAAGCACAAGCGCGGAACAACCCGTTGGGGAGAAACCTCTTTGGGGGATTCATTTTTTGGGGGTAAAAGAGCTTCGGTCGAGGATTAGACTCAAAAAAAAAATAAGAATCATGGGGGTAAAAAAGGTCAGGGATTTTCTAAACGGGGGGCGACAGCCAGAATGTTTCGATCGTGGCGGGGCTGGGGGTAGCCTTATTTGGGGGGAAAAGACGTGCGCGGACGAAAAAAAATCGGCCCCTGGAAAAAGGACCGGGAAGAGGAGAGGGATTTAGGGGACTTAATTTGAGCACTCATATCGGCAATAACTAGTTAGGGGGGAAAGTGCAAGAAAGGGTCAGTCAGGGTTTCCGGACCAACAAACCGAAGGCGAACCTCGTAGGCAAAGGATGAGGTAGTATCAAGTCGAATGGAGGCGGAACGCTCACAATTTTAGTCGATAACCACTGCGGTTTCCTTTAGAGGAAGGTGAGACATGTCAAACCCCCCTCCCCAGGGGAGTTGAGGGAGTCTTTCGGGGAGAGAAGGAAAGTTGAGCCAGGGGAGAAGGGGAATATTTTAAGCAAAATGAAAACCGATCCGGCAATACGTTTTCTCTACATCCTCAATAGCGGGTCTTAGACGAATCAATATCTGGCGGGGGCTTGGAAAATGTTCATTCTTCAGGTCCCCGGTACTCACTTCTTATGTCATGGAAAAGACCAACCCCTTCCTCCTCTTAAAGGGGGGGGTTCATGAACATCCCTGTTTCAACTACCAACCAATCCCCTTAGGGACCCCCAAAGCTTGTACAAAACAGGAACTGCCTCGCCCGTTGTCCAGGGAACGGCAGGGGCTGCGGCAGTCACTCTTTCTAAAGACCACTCACCTGGAAACACTCGAGATAAATTATCTACAATGTCAATCCACTGGTGGGGGAAACGGGGATTAAAGAAAAGGGCATCCAGACTTATTGAAAAATATTGAATGGTCCCTGATCCCCCTATTGCGGGAGTTCTCTTGCTAGAAGGAGAAAATTCCCAAAATAAGGAGTATGGGGGCCTCCGCCAAAGCAAATCCATCAGGAAAAGTGACAGGAGATATTCTACACGTAATCTTTCTGGGAGGGGACTTCCTCCGAGGACAACCGCAAGGAGAAAGCATTCCCCTTTTATGTGTCTTCTCGGGGGGAGGGAACAACGCTACGGCCATAATCACAACGGTCCAGAAATTCCCTCAAAAGAAAAGAAATCATATGCTTTGTCACCTTATCATCCCGTGAAGTTTTGGGTTACCTTTCACTCCTGGGGCGGCAGGAAAAAAAGCAAATGTTCTTGCGGAGATTCTCACACGTGGGGGGGATAAGCCCGTGTGGAAGTCGGGCCCAACACTGGGGGCCCCGGGTCGAGTGTCGGAAGAGGAAAAGGATGGTTGGTGAGGAAAGGGCCCTTAATCTCGGCTAACCATGACGAGAGGCCCACACAGGATCAAAAGAATAGTTATCCAGGAAGAATGTTTCTGGGTGAGCGGCTTCGGAGAACGTCGGTTGAGGAGGTCGGCTGGGGCCGAATGATACTCAAACCGGGGAGGGTACTCAACAACCTCGAGGTTCCGAAAGGAGGGCTCGGTTTTGGAAAAGGGAAATGGGCAATAAGCGGGTAAGGGCGGGATTTTGTTGAGGGGCAAAACTTGCAAGAAGGTTTCGCACGTCTTAGGGTCTTGGGAAAGGACAAGGGGGATATGAACGAATCGGGGAGGCGAGCTGCGCCACGTGAACCAAACCCCCCGTACTAAGTCGACGGGAAAAGGACCTGGAATCGTAAAAAGGACTGATAGGGGGAATATGACGGATACAAATTCCGCTTGACAGAGTGGGAAAGCCTCGCCCGGGAAAAAAAGGAAGCCGGGGGGAGCTACCTAATGAAAACTCGGGGTGTGGGCGGGAATTTTTTAGTATCAGGATCACGCCCATCCGCGGGAAAAAAGCGAGGGAGGGGCTAAACGTTAACGCGAAGAATAAAAACAGGTGGGGGGGGACGAAGGGAGGGGGTCCATCACGGAGCTCGCGGTTGATACCTAAGTGTGGGATACTTCGAAGAATCGAATACAACCAAAGGATCTTATCAGGCGGCTTTGGCAAGCTAAACATTTTCACGGCCAAGCATATGTACTGTTAAAAGGGGGGGAAGGGGATATTTTGACGGGGCCTAATTCCCTGGGTCTTGGAAAAAAAAAATTTTTGACTTAAAAAGTCCCATGGTTTTTGGGAAGGGAGGGGGGGATGTTTCCGCTTTTCCACTTCGATTGATAGCCCTCTTCACTACTGGGAAGTTCCGCCGGGGCTTTACGTTCTACACTGCAACGGCGCAAGGAGGGAAATAGGGGTTGCTCCAGTTTGAGTATCTCTTTCACTTACTAAAGACTTTCTAGTGTTAGTAGTGGGCAGATGGTAAAAGTGTCAGGAACTAAATCTGGCGGGGGCGGGGGGGGGGGGCCTGCGTGCGTCCAAAAACAAACAAAAACAATTACAGGCACGTCGAGTTCAGAAGGAAACAAATAAGAGAAATGGGTGGGTCAGGAACCGTCGGAGTGCGCACATGTGCTCTGTGAAGGAGCGTGCTGTCACTGTAGGGTGGCTGTGTCGCCAAATCCTGTTGAAAACCGCGGGCGCAACGGGGTGTCTGAATGGAGAAGTAGGGTGAATAAGTGTGTGGGTGATTGGGGGGTGGGGTTTGCGCAGTGGGAAAAATCAGTGAGGTGGTGTGTGGGTCGATTTTAAAGGGGGGGGGGGTTTGGTGAGAGGGGGTGGGTTGTGTGGGTTTCGAGGGTGAACGATGTGGGGGGGGGGGGGGGGGGGTGAAATTCAAGGCAGGGAGGGCGCAGGGCGGGGAGTAGAGAGGACGTCCGAGTGTGAGAAAAACAGGGGGGTGAAGGTGGGGTAGGGGGGTGGGAAAAAGGGACGAGTGCGGCCGGCAACGGTGCATCAACTCTCAACAGGGAAAAACGTAGGATAAAAGAGAATCTGTCAATGAGGTTTGTTTTTTGGGCCCGTCAGGTCTTCAAATACCAATAAAGACCATCAAGGGGCACGATCTAGGGTACGCAGAACGTTCACCAACAACATCTTTCAAAAAAAAAGACAAACCCCACTGTGGGGGGGAGTAAAACAGCGCACTAGAAGGGCAGATTTAAAGGGAAAACCATCACTCAGGGAAAAAATTGGACAGCAGAAAAATCCTTTTGTCCGTTGGAAAGGATGAATTGGTGTGAAAACAGTCACTAAAAAAAACCATTATTAGTGATAAACGCAGGTATAAAAGAAAGTCCGGCCGATTGGTCAGAGTCTATGTTGATTTTTAAAGAAATATGACGCCCAGAAAGGGAAAATGGGGGTTGTGGGGACTGGGTCTCAGAGAAGAGAAATCCCTCCTGAGGAAAGGGCCTCTTTCTCTGTTATCTTCCAATCAGACCGTGCATTTGCTTAGACATCCCATCAAAGAGGGGAACCTTGGTCCGAACAGTAAGGGACCCTGAAACCTCGTTTAACGAAAGAGAACTCCCTAGGATTGTCTCCTTCAAGACGGGTGACCCTCAATCCTGTATCGGAGGCACAAACCCTACCGGGATTTGAAATTTGCACAGGACTATTAGACCGTCTCTCCTTAGGGGAGGTTAGTCGCATTTTTTTTTGTGGGCGGGCTCCGCGGAAATCAACCCGGTGGTATCTCCACATCAAATTCGTGACTCAAGCGAAAATCCTCAGCGTTCACTAAGCGTCCCGGGGGAAAGGTTCGCTAAAGTGAATGAACAATCTCACGAGGCTCCGGTCTCGCAACGTCGCGAGGGGAAAGGGCTCAAGAAAGGTCAAGAAAACACCCCTGTTCGCTGATGACGGATGGAGTCATAAAACGGGTAGGAGGGTCATTTTCCTAAAAGGAAGACTACACTCTTCTTGTGTCCTAGGGGGTAATGAATTTGGCACAAGAGTCCCGCGAAAAAAACAATCAATCCGATATCCGGAACGGAGGACTGGGGGGATCAGGGGGGGGATAAAAGGGATGGGTTGGCAGAGCACATAAAAGGATGGGAACAGTTCAATCCTTTCATGGGGACATCAACGTCAAGAATGACGAACGAGAAGTCCTGAAATAGCCCTAACTCCCACAAAATAAGTACTTGAGACTTGTGTCGGCCCGTCAAACAGTCAGGCATTCGATTTGCATAGGCGGGGGGAATCACTGGCTGGGGAATCGGAGGCATGAAGAAGACGACTTGATAACGCAAACGTGAAGGGGGGACCCGTAGCACCAGAATGTTGAAACCTGGAATAAAGTTCCCTGGCCAGGGGGGGAATCCGAAGGGGGGGGATGGGCTTGAGCATGGCGAGAACGCGAAAAAAAAGAAAGGCCGGCAGATTAAAGGGAAAGATGGGAGGTTGACCAAAGGGGTGGGGGTCCCACCTACATGCCACTTCAGTCACAACAAAAACAAAGGAGAGCTTTCCGGGGCCAAGAAGCTTAGGGGCGGAAAAAGGGTATTGAAGCGTACCGAGGGAAAAAAAAAGAAAATGTCGCTGGGCACGATGGGCAAAGAAGGTTATACGCAACAGCAAAGAAAAAAAACAAAATCCCGAACCCTCGAGGGTGTCCTATCTTGCGGGTTAAGGAATGTCCAGAACCGCGGGCGGTTCTCATTGGGACCAAGGACGAAAGTGCTGGATAGGTGGACGGGGGGGGACAACAAAAAAAATACTCTGGGGTGAAGGGTCAAGATCTCGGCGAAAACGACGCAGAACGTCGTGAGCATGAAAGCACATCAGAACGCAGAATGGGGGGGACCTAAAAGTCGGGGCGCTGCGGACCCGTCAAAAGCGGTGACCAATCGTACCGTTCAACATCGAAGGGGTATTTACGGGGGAAAAGCGACAGCGCATGAAATGAGAGAAAGGCTCTGTCCATTTTCTGGAAAGGGTTTACCTTGGGGGTGGAAAGTGGATTTCGGGGAAGGGGTTATGTCGGAAGGTTGGAAAAAAAGTTGGGTTGGGCCTTTGGGGAAAAAAAAAGGCGGCTCTGGGATCCGGTGTATCAACGCGGAAAAAAAGGGGTAATCCAGCCATCTAGCCTTGAGAAAAAGGGGGGGATGCCATAAGTAGGGCATCAGAAGGGGGGCATAATGAAGCAAAACTTATACGTGCTAAATTCACTCTTACTCTCGGGGAAAGAAGGTGGGGGGTGAAGCACAACTGCGATCCCGAAACAAGCAGGATTTCAACAAGTTTTACCGTGACTTGGAGCCCAGAGGCCCGAGATGCCTTCTTCCGGGTAGTTAATAGGTGAAGTCTAGAAAAAAGGAAAGGGGTTCTAAATACGACATTCGTATGTTGTTAGGATCGTGCAAATTAGTTTGGGTAGGAAAGGCGGACATCTGTGCAGGTTTAGTCTACTAGTTAGAGACGACTGCTCAGCCTGAAAAACCGACCCATGATGCTCGGCAGCCACCCGCGAGGGAAAACGAGTTATACGCGACCACAAAGGACGTAATAAAAACTACGGTCCCAAGAAAATAGGGCGGGGAACGCCAAGATGCGAGACGAACAAGAGAGTTCAACCGGGGGTGGTTACTTGTTGCGGAGACCTGGAAGGACCTAAGCCCTCTGAAGAACAAAGGACACAG
>Ga0179593_1561533_pt1 | contig 11647 bp, 11 predicted proteins | sample CZODoug2_1_08_16_FD_185931 | JGI IMG/M metagenome (GOLD analysis project Ga0179593, IMG submission 185931) | Vadose zone soil fungal communities from Angelo Coast Range Reserve, California, USA - CZODoug2_1_08_16fungal (PacBio error correction) | ecosystem: Environmental > Terrestrial > Soil >...
AGTGGGATGAGGGGGGTTTTCAGACTCTCCTTTTGGGGGAGAAACTTTTTTCATAGAAACGTGAATGGTTCCCGTACTCCGACTGTGAATCTGAAGAAGGCAGGGACAGGAAGTTCGCAGTATTTGGAGCAAAACCCGTCCCCCCCCCAAGCCAAAGGTGAATTAATCCTAAAGTATTACTCATTTCAATCCAGAAGAAGGGAGTCTGTTTACGGCCGGAGAGGCACTATCCTGGATGAAAGGGGCCCTCCTCAAGGATGGGGGGTATTGGCTCCCTTACAAATCCTGCAACAAAAGGAAGGGACTTTTTCTCCCTCAGAAGGGAAAAGAAAAGCCGAGAAACGTGTTCAAGGGGGGTCCAGCCTTTGCTCTCAAAGGAAAAAGAAAGGAAAGCACTATACTTTCCCATCCGAAACCGAAAAGGGGAAAAAATTCAACACGGGGAGAAGGGGACATCCAGGGGAAGGCCATCTATTAGTATAAATTGAAGGGGCACTCCACACACTGCTGCGAAAGGGGAGCTGGAATTAAATGGCAGGAAAGAACATGAAAGCTGATCAAAAAGAGGATATTTTACAGCCTCGAATGACTCTGAAAGAGGGAACATGAGGGTGACGGAAGAACAACATGTGCTTTTCTGCTCAGAAGAATTGGGGGCCACATATTGCTTGTTCCTCTTCAAGCCCGTACCAAAAAAAAGCAGTAGAAAAAAAAAAAAAAATAGTCAGGTGAGAAAAAGACCAAAGCCTCTCTCACATAAGAAGAAAAAGGGGACGAGGTGAGTGTCCAGGGAAAAAAAAAAAGCACGTTTGCTGCATTGGGGAGAAGGCCCTGCGAAGGCAAAAAAAAGTGGGGGGTGGCTTGCAAAAAAATAGGGGGGGACACGATTACCATAATGGGTTAAACCCATTCCCCTCTGTGACAAGGAGATCTCCACAAAATGAGCTAGGAAGAATGGGGGAATTTGTTAAGGGGGGGGGGGAAAGCAGACTCCAAGTAACTGAGAAAAGGGAAAAGGACAAAATTTCCCCATTCGTGTGCGTATTCTCGCTTCAAAGCCCTGGGGGGGGGGGGGGGGGGCGCATTACGGCCGACTAGAAAGTGGAGAGAGAGGAAGGGGGGACTGTTGGTTACTTTTTTCGGGGATTGGTAGTCTTTGCCGTAAGAGGGAGGGGGGGGACAAAAACCGTTTTTTTCTTTCGTGATGGTTGAGAGCGTGAGAAGTCGTTGGGGACGACCTCCGGCATGTAGTCTCCTGAGTCTTGTTTAGATTTAGGTTTTTCGATGAAGATATACGGATTAAGGGGGGGACAGAAAGCGAGATTTCCTTCTGGGGGAACATAAAATATAATTCTTGACTTTCTCGTGTGCTAGAGTGGGAGGGGGGGGAAAAGGGTTTCTTCGATGCCGAGGAGGAAAAAGAAAAATGAGACCTTGCGAAGGGGGCGTGGAGTAGCCTAGGTGGAGGAGAATATCCATTATAAAGAAGCGTCGGTATCAGAAGGGAAAATTGATTTGGGGAAAGGGGCAATTTTAATTTTTCTTCTCCTTAGAGGGAAATTATCTTGCGCTGAGGAGGAAGGGGGTCATAGGTAATTTGCATAACAAAGCCTTGACCAGGGGGGGCTCTGCGAAGGGGGGGTATAAGTTTTGGTAGCGGAGAGGGGATTTCAAAGTTGGAGAAAGTGAGTCTTGAAAATAATCTAAGATCCATGCGCGATGGGGGGGAATTTCCGAGGAAAGGGGGGTGCTTTTTCGGGGCCGCGTTGAGTTCGGCCGATGTTTCTTATGGGGGGGGGGGGGAAGGGGGGGCTCATGACGTAGAAAGGAGCTATAGTAGCGGCGAGAAAAAAAAGAGAAGGCCTGTGGGAGCTTGTGGAGCCAACCCAATCATTTTGGGAAGAAAGGGCCTCCCCTCGTCGCTGAGGGGGGGGGAAAAAAAGAAAAAAAAAAAAAAAAATCTTTTAACTGCTCAAAAAGATGTGGCCGGTCAGGAGTGGATTATTGTCAGAGGCGGCCATTACTTCAGGGGACTTATGAAGGGAAAGGGGGAGCTGAAATAAATGAAAAGAAAGTGGTCACTAAGGAGACGTAGGCGAGCGGGGGAGCGTTGTTGAGGGAAAGAAGGGGGCGGCCCCAGAAGAAGAAGGGGGGGGGGGACGACTCTATCGGCAGGACCGCTTTTTTGAAGGTACCGAGGAGTTGGGGGGGGGGGGGGGAGGGTTTCTGACGGGCTCAAAGGGGAGAAAGGCTTAATCTCGGAGGAGTTTCAACCTTAGATACTTTTTAGTGAATTTTATTAATAGTCTAGGGGGAAATCTTTTTTTTCGGGCTCTCTTTGAGGAGGGGGGGAAGGAGAAAATGCGGACGTGATACGGACGGAGTGAAGAGACCTTTCTAATAAGGTCAAACCTATTGCTCAGAAAAGGCTCAAAAGGAGGGAAAGTTAACAAAGCCCATACGGGAAATCATGTCGGGGAGGCGCTTATTTGGTCCATATGTAAGAAAACCCTAGTGAAGGGCAAAAAAAAAGAAACGCACGACTCAAGCGTCTCTTCTAGAAAAAAAGGTTCCTTAGTATTGTGCGAGGGTCTGCGCTCGAGGGGAGAGAAGAACTTACTAGCAGCAAGGACTAACTTTAAGTCTTAAAAAGAGGCTTAATGTTACATCGGGGTCCTACCAAGGGGAGCCCTCACTATCCTTCCCATTTGGTCCGGGTGTTTTTTCACCGAAGGGGTTTCTTCTGGTAAGAGTTTATTATTATCACGTTGAAGTGGCTAATTCCGTCCTCACTTACTTTTGGCCAATTTAATATTCACGAAATTGAGGGAAGTATCGGCAACATCTAACAAGAGAACTGGTCTAATTTAAAGCCTGTCTATAGGGCCTCCATCCTGTGGGGAAGAAGTTAATCTCATGGAGTGCATGGAGCAAACATGGGGACTCCTGATCCTAAGGGGTTTGCCGACCTGAGAGGACGGGTCATGATGAGTAGCGAGGGAGGGGGTACGGGTGTTTCCTTCTAACTGGGGGGGGCATCATCGATCCTAAGAAATGGCAATACATGGAGGGGACTAAAGCAATTTAGGAGAGAAGACATTGATTTGCGAAGGAACAGGTTTATTTTGACATCTGGTGCGGCTGGATTGAGGAAAAAAAAGGGGGGTGGTATTCGAAGGCGGGCCTGGGGGGAGGGGGGAAAACTATCACTCCGGATGGAATGGGGGGGAAGAGGAAGGAGTGCGTGAAGCAGAGGATGATGTTCGTTTTGATCCGAAAGTTCCTTCATGATGCAGGGGGGGCGTCTACTAAGGATGGGGGAGAAGTGTCAGTTGGGGCGTGGAGAATGGTGGTGAGTGCAGCGGAAAGTCCTGCCCGATTTTATGGAAGTCATTTTTTAGGTCCTGACAGAAGAGCGTTCTAGGATCCAGTGCCAAAGCCGCGAGGAGAATCTCTGCTTTGACATAAGGGTTAAGAGTTTTGATAAAGGTAGCGTTCCTATTTTTCCATAGGAGGATCAGGATCCTCTGTTTGATTCCCCTGGGGGAAGGGAGAAGCTCCGGGTGACTTGGGTCAGGGAGGGGGGGCCGCGGAAGAGCAGAATAATTTTCAAAAAAAAAACGATGTAGCAGAAGGAAAGAAAAAAATCAGGGGTGGAGGACTAATATGTGGGTGTCTGGTTGAACCTGGTTCTCCCATGAAGCGGTAGAGGGGGGAGACCTAAGGCGCGATAGTCCCTAAAAAGAACACGACTGAGTGATGAGGAGGGGGAAAGACTATCGCGCCTGGGTAGAAAAGACGCGCACTAGAAGGCCGAACATTCTACCGCTTCTGTCGAAGGAGAAAAAACTCGCCTTCTTCGTCATTCTTCTCATCGAATTCTTCTTCCTCTTCGGAGAAACGCCATGAAAGGAAGAACCGAGCGAGATTCAGAAAATCAGGGACTGGGATTCTCCTGTCTTCGTACTGTCATCGGGGAGGGAGAAGACATTATCCACGTAAATAACGAAGAAACTTTATCAAAACTCTGGAAGCAGAGCTTCTCTACTAGGAATTGGGCACTGGGATACCGAAAGCGAACGTCGAGACCTCAAGAGAAAAACTGCAGGGGACGTCCCACCCTCAAACTTCCTCATGGGCTGTCAAAGAAACACCTGAGCACGGCCACTGCATTATAAGACCCAATGACGTAGAAGGGGCCATTTTTCCGCATCACCAAGGAATCCCCTCCTTTGCAAAAAGAAGTTCGTAGAACCTCACCGATTCTTCACAGAAGAATCTTTCCAAGGGGGAAGACCTTCCTTTATCGTAATCCCTACGGAGTCTCCAGGGGGCTCCTCAACACAATGAAGTCCGTGTTGGAGAAGAGCCTCCCCAGAAATGGAAATCACAGTAAACCCGGTAGAAACATCAAATCGCCATAGAGAGGGGGGCCGCAACATTCTTTCGGGCAAAAAGTCCATCGTCTTCGTGATCGGGGGGGCGTACCCAGTTTCTCAGAAAAGAACTAACTCATCTGAATCTTGGCACGCCTCGAGGGAGCACAAAAAATAAAATTTTCGCTCTTCGGGAAAAGACGGTCCCCCCAAAACGGGGAGGAACCTGCAAAGTAAACCCAGAATCAGGCTGTGCGTATCATCCGAAGGGTGTACTCTTTCCACTCGAAAAAGGGCCCCGATTAGACAGGAGGGCAAACCAGATATTCCCGATCGTCTTAAAAATTCCTTCCACCTTAAAAATGTAGACCGGAGGTCCCCCTTCTTCGTAATAGGGGTTATTGTCCATAGGTCTTGTAACCACAAAGCGCCATCGGGATTATTCTTGTGCGCACCCTTTGATGAAGAAGCCCCCTCTTCACCATTGAGTCTTGCAGAAAGAAAAGTGCCGCTGAGGGCTGCGTTCTCGAAGCAGCGGACGAACCCCACCAAAATTCCGTCTCAACTCCTCTTCCCTTCATTCTTTTCTTCTTCTTGAAGAAAGGGGGGAGTCCCACCTTGCCGTCTTTCGGGGAGGAAAAAGATATACCTATGGCGCAAACCCCCTCAGGGAGAAAACATCGATTTCACGTCTGGGCGGGGCAAAAGGGTCATTAATTGTGCAGAGACGCAAATCGGGGGCATTCGCTACCCGAAAATCTTCCTCGAACGGAGAGAGACATCGTTCAATTGTCGAGACTAATCATCCTTGGACGTCCTCATCCTCACGGCCAAAAGCTCGAAAGAGGGGCCTTCTTCCCCTCCACTTCAAGCCCGTAGGAACTCCTTCGCGCTTCAGCCGCAAACCCTCGCACGCTGCCATCAAAACTCCTAGAAGAAAGCTGCGCGGGAGCGAGTCGGAACAACAATCAGGGAAAAGGTGCCGCCCTTCTGTCTCGCCCCTCAGAAAAAGGACAAAGTCGTATTTCAATTTTCTGTCACGAAGTGCTCTACATAGATAAATCAAGGAATTTAAGGTCTGAACTCAAATCCAAGTCCGGGAAAATCCCCGGTTCCCACGAAGGTCCACAACCTCTTCAACAAACAAAGAGAGAAGTTCTTCCTTACGGGAGGGTTTATTGGACGGAAAACCTTCCTTCGGGGGGGAAGGATACTCTCGGCGCACCAAGGGATCAGTCCTCGGAAGGGAACCACTAGAACTTCTCCCAACCTCTCACTCGGGAAAACTTCTCTGACAGCAAGACACGCCAGGGGAAACAGATTCCTTTTTTTTGAAAGAACAACTGTTACGGGAAAACAAACACCAGAGGAAGGGGGCCTGTCCCGCTGCGGGGGGTTGTTCAGGAATCTGAATTACTACTGGAAGACGTAAGGCTCCTTCGTAAGGTCGAATAACATTTCACGGAAACGGCCCAGATGCGCAATTCTGATCCCGAAAAGTCTCTCGCGCATGGGGGAAAGAATACCCTCTCTATCTCTCCCTTAGGGGGGGAATACATCTGCCTCTAAGGCAAGGGGAAATCCCATCACTCTAAGATAAAAAGAGGAGTCTATTTTATGGGCATAATAGGAAGCGTTAGCGCAAGCACCAAAGGTATAGGAAAGCGCCAAAATCCAAAAGCCTACGTCGACGGAAAAAACCTCATGCCGCTCCGGGGACGCCCCCACGCGTCCTGATGAAACAGGCGAGCAAAGACTAACCAATACGCCACAACTTCCACGAAAAAGTCACCAAGGGGAGAGTCGTGTGCCGTCAAAAGGGCTTTGAAGCGCGCACCGCACCAAAGCCCTGGAGGAAATGAAGGGGCTATAAGTACTTGGGGAAACAAGCCAACTTGACCCCCTTAATAAAAAAATGAGGAAAGAGGTGGTTAGAGCTACTGAAAAAGGGCCCTTTGTTCATCATCTTGAGGAAACACCACAGCTTGAGCTCAGGGGAAGGGCTAAGAGCCAGGGGTTTCTTTGGTCCAGATAAGATAATGTTCTGCTTGAGAAAGGGAGGGTTATAATTGAAGGGGGCCGTCTTTTTACGGAGTGAGGGCCCAAATCCATCAGGGTAACCCCCTTTCAATGTTTGCATAAAATCAAGGGAATTCATCACCCATCATTATTAAATAATAAAGAATATTTACCGTATGATTGAGGGGGAGGATTTTTTTGTTTCCGCTTCAATTTTTTTCCCGATTCTTCCTTCATTTTCATTGAAGGAGGACCTCTCACAGAATTTGTGTGGAAGTGGAAGATACTCAATATTTCCTGGTGAAATTGCTTGATAGCAGGGAAGGGTGGCATTTTGGGCAGGGGTTCGTATTGGCAGTATATCAGAGGGGTCAAACCGCGAAAAAGGCTGGAAACCAGAGAGAAACTGCACTTAAAAAGCTCTGTATTATTAGGGAGTCAAAAAGGGGGGCAAGCAAGCGAATTTGTGGACCTCAAGTTTGTATGTCAATAGGGGTCATGTCACTTTCAGAGGGGGCCCTTTAATTTACGAAAATATTTTGATGGGAAAAGGTGTTTATTCTTTTCCGGAAAAGAAAATTTCATGGGAGGGGAACATAATAATACCAACTGGCTCTTCACCTTCAGGGGAGGGGCTCTGGAAGTCTTCATCGAGCTATTACCCCCTGGGGGCATGACCAATTCTCTTCTGCAAACGGGGACTTGACAATAAACGCCATACATGGGTAAAAAACCCCCATTGTTTGAAGAATGTACAGAGCAGCATAGTTGGACAAAAGACTCATCAGCATCAAAAAATGGGTTGTGAGGACGGGGGGGGGGGGGGGCATTGGTTTTCCAAGGAATGGGGAGTCCAAAGGAGGAATGAACCTGCCAACGACAAAGGAATCATTGACTGGCAAGGGGTACCTTCTCTTTTTTTAACCCATGGTAGGGGGTTGCAGGTGCCTAAATAACGTACCTTCTGGGAAGCCATCTTATGACCTTGTTTGGGGGGGGGGGGGGGGAAGGGTGAAGTCTTTTGTCGGAGGTCTGTTCAAGATACTAATTGCCGCACCTCAATCGAACCCTTTCAGGGGGGACTAAACTGCCACAGTTACAAAGGAAAAAAGTGGCCATGACTGATGAATGGATGTGGTAGGGGGGAGACAGACAGGATCAGAGTTGTTGGGACAAGGAAAAAACAGAACCCAGTTTTCCTATGAGGGGGAGGTATTGATTTTTATTGAAGAGTTTTTGTATTATCAAGGGTACTATATCTATTTTTACGGCCTAGAAGGAAAAAGGGAGAAGGTGGGCAATGAGGACGGAATAGAAGACCAAGGGTTGGAGAGCATGCAAAAGTGACCGGGGGAGGAATATTGCGAAAAAAAAGGAGCTCAGGTTATCGGGGGGCTAGTCAGTCGCAGACCACCACGACAATTTAAACATAGGGGAGAACACAAGGAAAAGAGAGAGATTTGATGGTTGGGGGGACCGACTTTGCGCAAGGCCTCAGTACCCCTAAAAGGTACCTGAGGGGGAACATTCCGAGCAAGAGAAGGGACACTTGCTTCCCTCTCAAAGCTTGACACCACAATTCAATTCAGGGGCTAAATCCTCATGGAGTAAGTTTCCTTTTGTCTAGTCGGAAAAGGAAATAGTACAAGAAAGGAAAGAGAAGACAAAAACAAACTTGAAAGGAAATCAATAAAGACCACTCATAGGAAAACGGAAGGTCCCCAACACAAGATTCCGGTGGAAGTCCTTGGGAGCGTGCCACAAATCCATTCCTCAGTCAACTCTGTGCATGTAAAAAGGTAGTCACAGAAAACAGAGGCTGGCAAGGTAATAGGAGTATCCTTGCAATAAAGAAAAGGAACGGAAGGACCAGACAAAAGGGAAAAGCTCACCCTTCAATCCTCAGATGCTACCCTTTTCACAGAAGAGTGGAGGACCCTGCAACAACCAGGGGCGAGGAAACTATACATGTAGGGTCAATGATCAGGGGAGGGGGGCAGGTCCATTAAATGTGGACAGGGGGGGAGTCAGGACCAAGTCAACACTTCCCCCCCCCAACGACTCAATTGGGTGCCCCCCTCGATGGTGGAAGGGGTTTGGGACTGTCCTGTTACCATTGAAAAGTTGGCTTACAACAATGGGGTGCGGGGACCATGGAGGTTATTGTCAAGGAGAGGGGAGTTCATGAATAGAATTGGGGGGGGGGGCAATAATCTGGGTTCAGAAAAAACAGCGATGAAGACTTCCAGGACGAAGGAAAAGGCCAAGGTGCATAGAAGGGAGGGAAAAAAGTATGGACCTCCTTACTTAAAGGAGGAAGGAAGGTGATTCCATTTCAATCCAAGGGGCCTTCCTTACGAGGTAAATCCGGGGAGGTGACCTAGGCCTATTCCCTCAACTTGAGTAAGGACAAAATTCTCGGGGTTCCCGACGCGAAGGAAATGGAATAATACGATAACGGGATCTGTTTTCCAGCCCTGTGGAAAGGAACCTCCTCATTCCAACTGGGCCCAACGAAAAACCAAGAAAAGGAAAGGCCAACACGACTGCTGAAGAAACAAATGCAATCCTATTATGAAGAGATTCACCATAAATTCTTTTTCTAGCTGGGGGCAATTAAAAGGAAAGGGACAAACATGAAAAAAATAACCTAATATTTAAATTACTGTTCCCTCTGAGGGGAAATGAAAGGGTGATCCCAACATGGGAGGGATCCTTTCAAAAATTATCCACAGAGGGCTTGACCCTTCAAGCACCGTAAAAAAAAATGGCCATCATTCGAGTCCCTCCCTAAGAGGAGAAAATTATTTTCGTATGAGGGAAAAGAAAACCCTGCAATTGGGGGGATGGCTCTTATCAGATTCTGCATTTGGGCAAAAAAATGTTTGACGCGGTGGGGAAGAAAAGATGACCCGACAGGGAACTTCTTGTACATAAAGCTAACCCAACTGATCTATCAGGGAGGGAGTTTTATGGGGGCAGGGTAAGCCAGACTCCAAGAAAAAACAGTAGCCTTTCTAATGGATCGTGAGCGCGCTTTCAAGAAAGAAAAAGGACCTGCCGATAGATGGGAAGGTTTGAAAAGTTTTCTGGAATTGTGGGGGAGCTTTGCCGTAGCCTCGAGGGGGAGGGCGTAGTTTTTATATTAACTAGGGAAAATTCCTTACCTCTCCTTTAAGAAGGAGGGGTAGAGGGCTTGGGGGGAGGAAGATAGACGTCGGCTTGGGAGATTCCTTAACAATAAAATCGAAGGGAGTCGTGAGGGGATGGAGAGTGCACCGGGGGAGAGATGTCTTCACTGAAGGCGAGTATAGCGGGTCTTCAGCGCTTCTCTCTAAAAGAAGTAAGGGCGTGATCAAAGTGGAGAAGGAGGAAGGAAATCAAGTTGGGGGGAGAATTTTTCGTAACTCAGAGTAACGTCTTCCAGTAATTAGAGGTGGTGGGGCATAACGCCAAAGGGGCGCTTGCGAAAGGGTCATCCTCTCTTTCTTCACAAGGGCGATTCTTAAAAGAGGTCTGAATGCTCGATTCAGGGGGAAAAATTTTTGAGCCTTTTGATGGGAAATTCGTCTATTTGCGTTGTGAGGGACGTAGACCCTTGGGGGACGAGAGTCAAGAAGGGTTTTCCTTTTGTTTCGCAAAAGGATGTGGCCACCGTACACGGAGGGGAGTCAAGGCTGGCTCTGTTGAAGAAAAACCACGAAGACGATTGTGCGGGGGGGTAGTTTCATATGCGGAAGTTATTTCCAGAGGGGAAAGGAGCGAAGATGAAAGGGGGTACAAGACGGTGTTCAGAAAACGGGCTGCCCCCAGAACAGTAACGATGGAGAGGACTGCCTGCGAAGAAGAGGAGTTTTTTATGAAAAAGGGGAGCTTTCTCATTCGCTCTGGAAGGAGTTTCCTTCTCTAACAGGTGGGGGAAAAAGGGGGGGCAAAGGGTAAGTGTGAGCTTTTGGGAAGGGGCAGCGCGTGGGAAGGCAAAGGGAGAATTACCGGTATGTAGCGCGAAAGGGTCGAATTACTGTAGCTCAGACAAGTAAAACCGGGGGGGGGACCAAGATTCGCTCGCAAAGAGAAAAGGCACAGACGTTAAATCGATTTCTGGGAGAAAAATCGCTTCGCCATAGTTTAGGACCGCCCGAGTCCGGAGACGAAATGAACTCAGAGAAGAGAGGCCGGCGATCTTCGGGAGCGTATATTGCTTTTAAGGCGCTCGACTATCAAAATGCTAGAATAAAGGCAGAGGAAAGAAAGCTGACACGGCAGACTCAAGAGAGGAAAGAAGGAGTTGTCTGTGAAGAGAACCCCTATCCGCCAGATTTTTTTTTCACCGAGCATGGCCAGGAGGGTGATCCGAAGACGGGTGAAAAGGGAGTCCTTTGGAAGTTGAAGAAACACTGATGTTTTATGATGGGAAGCAAATTTCTCTTCTTTAGAGGCGGCAAGAGAGGGGGAAAATTGAAAGAGTCAATATGAAGGAGGGGACAGCACAGCCTGATTTTTGATGAAAAAAGAGTTGGCATGGCGCAAACAATGGGGAAATTGATTTTAAAGGATTTGCCGCGAGAACGCTGAAAAAAAATGAGTAGCGAGGTCGTTGAAGGGGGGGGGAATGACTAACTTGGTACTCAAGAAGTCCTAATACTAAACGATTTTCCGAAATAAGTGACCGCGAAGGGGGATGCGCGGACAGGGGGGAGGGGCATCAGGGTTCGAAAACCGTCGAAGGATTCGCCTGGCGGGGAAGGCAGAGGAAGGAAGCACCCCGGATGGAGAAAGAGGGCGTTAAGCCGAATACGAGACGAAGGCGGAGACCGTTTTGAAAATCCTTCAGTCTTCTGTGGTGGCGAAAAAGGAGGGGCGGTTAAATAATGGGGAAAAAGAAGGGGGGGGGGAGTGTGCAGCCGTATTCGGCAGGAAGGGGAAGGGAAGTTTTTCCGCTTGTTGAGGTCAAAGAAGGAAAGGGGACGTTCTCTATGATCCCGTCAAAAAGTGCAGAAAGGAGGGGGGAAAACATAGGAAGTGGAAGAGTTGTGAGAAGGGGAATCAATTTTTGCATGAAGGAAACAGTAACGACTACGAAATGCTATCCCGGGGAAGGCTTCTCATCTCGCTTCCTTTCTGTCGTAGGTGGGGGGAAGAGGAAGAGGAAGAAGAAGGGGGAGGGGGAAGAGGAAGGCACGAGGCGAGGACGAAGTCTGCGGGGGGAGCCATTATCTTTATATTTCCCTTCTGGGGAGGGTAGTCCCTGT
>Ga0179593_1672914_pt1 | contig 11647 bp, 23 predicted proteins | sample CZODoug2_1_08_16_FD_185931 | JGI IMG/M metagenome (GOLD analysis project Ga0179593, IMG submission 185931) | Vadose zone soil fungal communities from Angelo Coast Range Reserve, California, USA - CZODoug2_1_08_16fungal (PacBio error correction) | ecosystem: Environmental > Terrestrial > Soil >...
GAAAAGAAGAGAGGGAGGAGAGGAGAAAAGGGAGTTCGCGGACTTCGTCAACCAGATCGTTTCCCTCGGAACGCGCGTTAGTGTGAAAAGAAAAAAAAGGGGGAAGGTAGAGGGGGGGAAAAAAGAAAAGTCCAGATATTGATGAAGCGATTCCGGAATCGAGCGTGCTTCAATCTGCTGACCTGCAAATCTCTTTGGGGAAAAAAAAAGAAAGAAAAAAAGGGGGGAAGAGGGGGAGAAGGGAAGAGGCAAAGCAAACATGCCATTCAGACGCTTCAACTCAATCGAGGCCTTCTTGCGCAAAAGGGAAGGAAAAAGGAAAAAAAGGGGGGAGAGCGAGGAAGGGGAGAGTGAATCCAATGTGGCGGTCCTTCCTTTGCACATCTGCATTTGTTCCAAGGGAAAAAAAAAAGGAAGGGAAAGAGGGGGGAAGAAAGGAGGTCGTCAGGCCCGCGATGGGCCTGGACCATTGTTCATCCCGTGCTAACTTCTCCTATCTCCTCATTCAAGGAAAAAAAGAAAAAAAAAAAAAGGGAGGGGAAAAGGAAGAGAGGCTAACGGCGGGGACTGACCGCACATGGGCGGTATCAGCGGCATCGTGATGCTGAGATCGGGGAAAAAAAAGGAAAAAAAAAAGGAAGAAAAAAAGACTCGCCATTCTCGATCTGTCGGCCTCCGCAAAAGAGAAAGAAAAGAAAGGAAAAGAGCGGAAAAAAAGAGAACCGATTGATTCTTCACTTTACGAGCAACAAGGCCTCGAGAGAAAGGGAAAAAGGGGAGAGGAGGGCATGAGGGTAGCGCTTCGCTTTCGCTTCCGACTCAAAGCGCTTTTGAAGGAAAGAAAAAAAAAAGGAAGGGAGGGGGGGGAAAGGAGAAACTGGCCCGCCGGACCTACGCGACGTTTCGGATGGGGAATTCAGCTGTACTCAGTACTGGGACTGGAAAAAAAAAAAAAAAGAAGAAAAAGGAAGAAAAAAAAGGGGAGGGGAAATTCAGTCGAAATCCGCCAGCTGATCACTCCGTAAGGGAGAAAAAAAAAGAAGGGAAGAGAAGGAGGGAGCCTATCCGCACCTACACCATTCACTGTTTCCTAATACACCGTCTCTTTCTTCTCTCCCACTCCTTGAGAAAAGGGAGAGGAAAAAAAGGAAAAGAGGGGGAGACCCGGGTGTGATCTGGCACATGGATGAACCAGAAAAAAAAAAAAAAAACACTGCGGATAAAAGGAGGGGGGGAGGAGGGAGGGAAAACGTTTTGCCGGGTACCGAAATTATGTCGCTCATTACTGGGCCCAGAAATTGGAAGAAAAAAAAAAGAAAAAAAAAACGGGCTGCACTGCTAACTTTTGGGGGCCGCGCGTGTCGTTTTTGAACAGGACGTTTGAAAGAAAAAAGAAAAGAAAGAAGAGGAAAATGCGGATGGCACGGTGACGCAACCGATCCCGCCGCCGCACCGGGCCGGCATTCGGGCCGAAAAGGGGGGAAAGAAAAAAAAAGAAGGAAATGAAAGAAAAGACAAGATGAAGCAGGCGGCCTCGGTCGAGTTTCGAGTTTCCCATTCCCCGAAAAAGGGGAAATGGGGGGGGGGAAGGGGGGAAGACGGCAGGAAGCTGAGGGGAACCGTGCTCCCGACGCCGAATCCATCCCTTCAAAAAAAAGGGGAAAAAAGGGGGAAGCAGCCAAAGGCCGCTTTGCCGCGCCTTATACTATTGGCCTGGCCCATACCTCAGAAAAAAGAAGGAAAAAAAAAGAAAAAAAAAAAAAAAAGGAAAAAAGGGGGGAGGGGGCAAAGAGGGCAGTTCATGACGCTCGAACTGTGGATGCTGGTTTTCCTTTATTTCTGAGTGAGAAAAAGGAAAAAAAAGAAAAAAAAAGAAAAGGGGGGAAAGGGCAGCGAAAGAAGGCCGAGACGCAGCGTCTTGCCGGGCTGCGTCTGGTGCGCGTCGCGGAGAAAAGGGAGAAAAAAAAAAAAGGGGAAGAGAGGGGAGGGAGAGGAAGGGAAGCGGGGCGCAGCCGTCTGATCAGCCGCAAAAAAAAAGAAAAGGGGAGGGGGGAAGGAGGGTTGCCTCTTCCGCGGCTGTTGTTTCTCGCCTTCCTCTAACGATGAAAAAAAAAGGAAAAAAGAAGAAAAGGGAAGGGGAAGGGGGGGGGGAAGGGGAGCGGGCTTGGCCCTGCCGGCCAACTGTCGTTGCAACGGGGGAGGGAAAGGAGAAGAAAGAGGAAGAAAAGGGAAAGAGGGGAAGGGGGAAAGAGGGAGGGGCCGGGTGTCGCTTCCGTCCTTATCACCGCGAAACGCGAGCAGCGCCCCCTTTAATCTTTCCGGCGTCATTTCTGCGGAAGAAAAAAAAGAAAAAAGGTGGAGAAAGGGGAGGGGGAGAGGGAAGAAGGAGGAATCGCACCCGCCCCTCCCAATGCCCCAGTCAAGATCGCGAAATTCTTAGTCGGAGGTGGTGTACGGGAAAAAAAGAAAAAGGGAAGGAAAGGGGAGAAAAAGGGAAAAGAAACAAGTAGAATAACTTCACTTCGGCTTTTCGCAACCATTCATCTCCACATCAAAAAGGGAAAAAAAAGAAAAAAGGGAGGAAAGAAGAGGTTAAAGGAAGGCGAGCAACCAACCTCCTCTTAACATATTTCACCTCACATTCACCCAACCTAAAAAAAAGAAAAAAAAAAAGCGAGAACCCGTCCTGCGCTGCTGTAGCCGGGTGTCTTCTTCTGAATCTCTACTGCTGTCTAACTTTGGGGGGAAGGAAAGAGGAGGGAGGAGGGGGAGGGGGTGCAGCAGATCGTGCGCAAATTGCCAGAGAAGCGCGTTCCGTACCTTCGACATTAAAAAAAAAAAAAAAAAAAAAAAACTTCTTCGATCGTAATCTCGCCGGTGCGAGCGTGTTGAAGAACTGGAAGAAAAAAAAAAAAAAAAGAAGAAAAAAGAAAAGGTAGAGCGGGCAGGAACTGCCAGATTGCATTGACCAGTCGGCGGCAGAGGGGGAAAAAAAGAGAGAGAGACAAGGCGTCCCGTCGTTCCCTGAGGTCATGGGCCATGCAATAGTCTACGGGGCTGCGGAAAAAAAAAGAAAGAGAAGGAAGGAGGGAGGGAGGGGGTAGTCGGGAGCAAGGTTCCCTCAGCTTCATGCTCGTAGTAACCTGTCCACTCTACTAATTAAAAGGAAAAAAGGAGAAGGGGAGGGGGGGAAGGGGGGGTAAGGCGGGGAGGAAGATTTGCTGTCGATGTATATCAGAGAAGGAAAAAAAAAAAAGGAAAAGGGGGAAACCGTGAAAATCAAATGTCGAGCTAGTCCTTTTTTATCTTCGTCAAGAAGGAGAAAAAAAAAGGGAGAAAAAAAAAAAAAAAAGGGGGGAAAAAGGAACCGCGTTCCCTCAGTAAGACCGTCGTGGCTGGTGCATTCACCTAACAAAAAGGAGAGGAGAAAAAAGGAAAGAAAAAAAAAAATACCGAAAAGCAGCACCGTGGCTTTCTTCCTAGCCCTCTTGTCAACCATATATGCTTTTGGAAGGGGGGGGAAAAAGGGGAAAAGAGGGAGGAGAAAGGGGAGGAAGAAGAGGCGCGGGTTCTCGCATCCCAGGTGACGAGCCATCGCGTTGTCTAACCAAAAGGGAGAAAAAAAAAAAGAGAGGAGAAGAATGGGCGACAATGCTTGCGTAATCGAGTCCCTGTCTTATTAATCCCCTATTGGGAAGGAAAAGAGGAGAAAAAAAAAAAAAAAGAGGGAAGGGTGCTCCGCACGATTTAATCTCAATTCCCATAACTAAGGGGAAAAAAAAGGAAAAAAAAAAAGAAGGAGGGGGAGGGGGAGGGGGGGACAAAGAGGAAAGGCAAGATATTGGAAGAACGATTCCTGGATCGAGCCTGCTTCAATCTGCGTGACCTGCAGGAAAAAAAAAAAAAAAAAGAAAGAGGGGGGAAGAATCGATCGTAGATCGTGCAGATTGCAAAATCACACTGTCCATCATTAAAGAGGAAAGGAGGAAAAAAAAAGGGGGGGAAGGGGATCGAAGGTCAACCGCGAAAGATCGTCAAATTTTATACCTCCGGGGAAAAGGGGGAGAGGGAAAAAGGGGGGGGGAGGAGAGGCTGCTTCCCCTTCCCGGAAGGGGAAAAAAAGGGAAAAAGGGGGGAGGAGAAAAGGGAGAAGAAGAAATTCAGATTCCTCTTTACCTCACAGTTTTTCAGAAAAAAGAAAGAGGGAAGGTAAAAGAAGAGGTACTGACCGACACCTTTTCTTTATCATCGTCATCGGAGGGAGGAAAAAGAAGAAGGAGGAAGGAAAAGGGGGGGATAGGGGAAAAGAGGTTTTCCAGATTTCTCCTACATTTTAAAGGGGGAAGAGAAGGAGAAAGGAAAAAAAAAGGGGGAGGAAAAAAAAAAAACAGCAACAAATGGGGATCACCTATTACCGGCGAGATCTACCATTCTCCGCTAAGAGAAGGAAAAAAGGGAGAGGGAAAGGGGGAGAGAGGAAGGAAGGAAGAGGGCGTGGAAGCGTCTGAATGGCATTTTTTTGCTTGGGGGAGAGAGAAGGAGGAAAAAGGGGAAAGAAAGGAGGTAGGGGAAGAGGGTCGGCGCTTCGCGTTCGCTTCCGAAATCAAAGCCGTCTTTTGGGGAGGGAAAAGGAAGAGGGAAGAGAAAAGAAAAAAAGAAGAAAAAAAAGGGAAAAAAAGGGACGGGGGCGGGATGGGGAATTCAAGCTTACGCAGTACTTTTTACTTTATCTTCCAAAAAAAAAAAAAAGAGGGAGGAAAAAAAAAGGAAAAAAAGAGGAGAAAAAGGAGCAGCGACGTTCCCATCGGGCTTCCTCAGCTCCTTACTCTCTTCCTCAGGGAAGGAAAGGAAGGGGGAGAGAGGGAAAAAAAAAAAAAAGAGGGAGAGAAAGGGAAGAGAAAAAAGGAAAGAAAAGGGGGGAAGGAAGATAGTCGGCGCCCGTTTTGATCTTTCACCTTTCTTCCCTAAGGAGGGGTGGGGACCAAGGATAGAACAAAAGAAAGGGGTGGAAAAAAAAAGGGGGGGGGAAAGGGGAGGGAAAGAGGGAGAGAAGGAAAATGCACAGAAATTTGGTAGGGTGCCTCCCATCCCGCCAGTCTTACAGAGGAGGGAAAGAAGAAGAAGGAGAGAGAAAAAGAGGAGGTTTAAGAAAACGGGAAGATTTGACGAAATCAAAAACTAGCCTCTACACTTCTTATTTCATCGGGGAAAAAGAAGAAAAAGAAGGAGAAAAAAAGAAAAAAGGAGGGGGATAGAAACTCGACAGCCAAATCTTCATGCCAGCCTTACCTTACTACACCGAGGAAGTCGAAAGGGGGGAGGGGAAGAAAGGGGAAGGGGAAGAAGAAAGAGCGGAGGGGATCCGTTCTCCCGACGACCAATCCCTAAAGAAAAAGGAGGGGGAAAAGAGGGAAGGGGAAAAAAAGGAAAGGACCTCATTTAACTGACTTGACCGAAACCTTTCTCTGACCTCTCAAAAGGGGAAGGGGAGAAAAGGGGAGGCGGAAAAAGAAAAAAGAGGGAGAAAGCAGAGGAAAAGGGTGGGATGAGGGTGTTCCTTGATGCTGAGCGTATGCTTTCTACTAGAAGGGGAAAAAAAAGGAAAAGAAAAAGAGGGAAAAGAAGGCCGAGTACCTCAGTCGTGCCGGCTGCTTTCTGGTGCGCGTCCTCGGCTGAAGGGGAGAAGGGAGAAGAAAAAAAAAGGAAGGAAGAGGGGAAGGAATGGAAGAGGGAAGGTCAAGCGGTTCGCAGCCGTCCTCGATCATCCGCACCCCCTGGGGAAAGGAAAAGGAAAAAGGGAAGAGGGGGGAGGGAATGATGGAGGGGTGCTCTTTCCGCGTCTGTTGTTTTTCGAGGGAAAAAGAAAGAAGAGGGGGGGGGAGAAAAGGGAGAAGGGGGAAAAAAAAAAAGGGGGGACAGGGATCGTTCTGTCCTGCTCTTCCAACTGAAAGGGAGGGGAGGGAAAAGGAAGGGAAAGAGAAAAAAAGAGGGGGAAGGAAAAAAATCCGCCCAGAATTTGCGATCTTTGCCTGGGCAATGAAAAGGGGGAGGAGGAGGAAGGGAAAAAAAAGAAAAAAAAGAGGAGACGGGAGAAGGGGGGAAGCGGCAAGATTCACTCACTTTGTCCTCTTTCTCGGAGGGAGGGGGGGGAGAAGGAAGGGAAAAAAAAAAGGGGGAAAAAAGGAAAAAGAGAGGAAAAAGAGAGGAGAGGGAGAGATCAAGGTCTATTCCCAGCACACGACAGCCGCAGCCTTCAACATTTTTGAAAAAAAAAGGAAAAAGGGAAAAAAAAAAAGAAGGGAAGGGGGAAAGCGGGACGTCTTCAACGCCACTTTCGGCTTCACTCGAATCGTTAGAGTGCCTTCTATCCCCCCCAGAAAAAAAAGGGGAAAAGAAAAGAAGGGAAAGAAAAAAAAAAAAAAAAGGAAGGAGATGCGGTAGCCGGGGGCTTCGTCTTATCTATACTGCGGAAGGAGGAAAGGCAGAGGGGGAAAAGAAGAAAGAAAAGAAGGGGGGAAAAGGGCGCTGCCGGAAAATTCCGAGAAGGCGCTTCCTTACTTCCTCCCTTCCTCCTCAAAGAAAAAAAAGAAGAAAGAAAAAAAAAAGGAGAGGAAAAGGAGGGAGGGGCAGGAAGGTACGCAGTCGCGACCTGTCTGGGTTGCAGTACGTCCCGACTCCGAACGACAAGAAGAAAGGGGGAAAAAAGAAAGGGAAAAGAAAAAAAAGAGAAGAGGGAACCGGCGGGACGGACCAGGCCCACGTTTGCGTTACCTGCTATTGAGAGAAAAGGAGAAGGAAGGAAGGAAAGAGGGAGAAAAGGAAGGCCGCGGCAAATATCTCGCATCGCCTGCGAAGGATGGGGGAGAGGGAGAAAGGAAAAAGAGAAGAGAAAGAAAAAAGAGAAAGGGAACGAAAGATCATCGTGTCTTTGTAGGTAAGGTTCCGCTGGCATGAAGAGGGGAGGAGGGAAGAAGAGGGGGAAAAAAAGAGAGGAAAAGGGAAAAAAAGGGGGGGAGGAAAAGGAGGAAAGAAGAAGTGGAGAGGCTAGTCTTTTGATCTTCGTCCAACTATTGTCCTTTCAAGGAGGAGAAAGGGAAGGAAAAAGAGCGAAAAGGAAAAAAAGGAAAAAAGAAAAAGAGAAAGTGAGGAAGGCAGCCAGCGTTCCCCCAGTCACTACGTGCTTTCGAAAAAGAAAAAGAAAAAAAAGGGAGGAAAAGGGAAAAAAAAAAAAGAAAAGAAAAGGGAGTTCTCTTCTTCAAGAGGGGGGAAAAAAACAGAAGAGGAGGGGGAGGAGAAAAGAAGAAAAAAAAAAAAAGAGGAAAGAAAGGAGAGGGGGGGAGAGCATCCCATGTGACGAGCCAATCGCGTGCTACCTCTTGATCATCACGAGAAAAGGGGGGGAAAGAAGGAGGAGGAGAAGGGGAAAGGAGGGGGAGGATAGAAGGAATGAGCGAATGACGTCCCCGATGGGAACTCTCTTCTCAGGAGGAGGGAAAAGAGAGGGAGGGAAGGAGAAAAAAAAAAAGGAGAAGGAAGAGGACAGAAAAGTAAGTAACTTGCGTCATCTTGAATTCCCCATCCCTAACCTGAGAGAAGTGGTGAGAGGGGAGGGAAAAGGGGAGGGGAGGGGGGAAAAAAAAAAGGAAAGTCAGAATTTGATGAAGCGATTCCGAATCGAGCTCTTCTCACTCGGAAGGAAAAAAAAGAGAGGGAAGGAGGAGGGAGGGAACCGAAGTGATCGCGGGCTAAGAACATTGTGTTGCCTTCCGAGAGAGAAGGAGGAAGGAGGGAAAAAAGGAGAAGAGGGGGGGGGGAAGAGAATCTGTGTCCTTTGCTCTTATTTCACCTCGTAAAAGGGGGGGGAGAAAGAGAGAAGGGGGGGGAGGGGGGGGGGAGAAAAGAAGGAGGGAGAGAGGGGGCGGCCCAGTCCCATGTATGATTCCATCTTTAAACAGAGGAAAGGAAAGGGATAGGAAGAAAAGAAAAAAAAATGAAAGGAAGAAGTAAAGAGGAGATGAAACCGTGCCCATTTTCTTTCATTACCAAAGTGGGGGAATTAGATATACGCAACAACCGACCAACCCACAAATGGAGGATTAAAGGAGGAGAGAAGGAATAGTAAGAGGAGAATAGGTAAGACTTTAGCCCGTATGACCCCATTTCCCATTCAAAAAAGGAAGGAAGAAGGGGAGAGGAAAGGGAAAGAAAAAAAAGAGGGGAGGGAAGGAGGAAAAATGCCGATGTGCAATGTAATACCTCACATTAAAAGAGAAAGGAGAGAGGAAAGGGAGAAGGGAAGAGGAGAAAAAGGGAAAGGGAGGAGAAAGGTAAGAGAAAGAAGGCCTCGATTGCGTGAAGCGTCGAATTGTCATGTTTGCTTTGGGGGAAAAAGGAGGAGATAACGAGAGAGGAAGGGGAAAAAGGGGAGGGGGGGAAAAAAAAAAAGGAAGAAGGGGAGAGGAGAAATCAAGCAGCTTTTGCAGGTCCCGCATATTGTCAAGCCGCTGCTCTCTCAAGGAAGAATTAGACGGAAGAGGGAAAAAAAAAAAGGAAGGGGGGGGAAATAAAGCGACGAAGTAATTGGACTTGAGCTTCCCTCGTGCGGGAGCAACTAACTTCTCGGGGAGAAAAGATGGGTTGAAGAAGGGAAGAGAAAGAGGAAAAAGAAAGAGGAAGTGAAACTCACGCAGGACTCGATTCCTCATCATTTTCTCCATATTTCGCTATCTACTCGGGAAGGAAAAAATACAAAGAAAAGGGGAAGAAAAAAAGAGAGAAAAGAAAAAAGGGGGGGAAGGAGAGGAAAAAAAGAGAAGCGTCGTCGACTTCATGAAAAAAAAAGAGGAAAAAAGGGAAAGAGGGGGGGGGGGGGAAAAGGAATAGGGAGAAAGCCACGGTGCTGCCTTTTCTGGATTTTGCGGGAAGGGGGGGAAGGGTAAAATGGAAAAAGGGGAAGGAAAAGAAAAAAGGAAGGAAAAATAGAGGGTCGGTTTTGAAAGGACGTTTTCTTCTTTTCAAGAAGAGAGATGGAGGAGAGAAAAGAAAAAAGAAAATAAGAGGAGGGGAAGAGGTGTGACGCAACCGATCCCGCCAGCCAGCACCTTTCGGCATTCTGAAGAGGGAAAGAGGAGGGGAAAAGATAGAAGAAAAAAGAAAAAAAGGGAGAGGGGATAGGGGCCATTCCTCGATCCTTAACTGCCGAATAAAAATAGAGGGGAAGGGGAAAGAAAAAGGAGAGAAAAAAGGGAGAAAGGAGTGTGGCGCGCGAAGGTGTTTTCAGCATCCCAAAGGGAAGACGACCCGGAGAAGAAGGGGGGAGGGGGGGGAAAGAAGAGAGAAAAAAGGGAAAGAAAAAAGTGGGAAGGAGTAGAAGCGAACCCGCAATTGGCTAAAACCATCCTCTACCTTGTGAGGGAAAAGGGGAAAGGGAAGGAAGAGAGAAAGGGGGGAGAGGGGGAAGGGAAAGAAAAAGAAGAAAGGAAGAAAGTTCCTTCAACACTCTCTCACTGCCTTCTAAGGGGGGAAGGAAGAAAGTGGAAGATCAAGAAAGGAAGGAAAAGGGGGGTGGGTACGGAACGCGCTTCTCTTAATGGAAAGAAGCCGGAGGGAAAAAAAAAAAAAAAAAGGAAAAAAAAAAAAAGGAAGAGGGAAGGTCAAGAGGTTTCTCACCGTCAGGGGAGAAGACGCAAGAAAAAGAGAAGAAAGGGGGAAGAGAAGAAGAAGAGGATCCTGCGACCGCGTCGCCCTTTCTCCTTTTCTTGTGTGGGGGAAGAGGGGAGGTGTGAAACAAAAAAGAGGAAAAGAAAGAGGAAAAGGGGAGGCAAACACTCAGGAGATGTGGCTCGGCATGTTTTTGCGCACGCTCCAATATTACTTTATTCAGGGGGGGAAGGTAGCGGGGGGGGCAGGAGAGGAAAAGGGGAGAAAAAAAAAAAAAAAAGAAAGGAGGAGGGGAAAAGGAAGTCACCACCTCCGCCTCAGAATTTCGCGATCTTTGCCTGGAAGGGAGGGGGCGGGGTCAGGAAGGAAGTAGAAAAGGGAGGAAAAAGAGAAGAAGAGGAAAAAGGAAAGAAAAAAAAGAGAGGAGGAGAGGAAAGAAGCCGGCAAGATTCACTGGGCGCCTTCTCCTCTTTTGGGAGAAAGAGGAAGAGGAAAAAAGAAAAAAAAAGAGGAAGGGGGGGGGAAAGGATCGCTGCTCCTAGCTGTTAGCCTCTGCTGCGCTTGAGCTATCCTGTCTAAAAAAAAAACAAAGGGGAAGGGGACCGGCAGGCCAAACCTGCTAACTGCAACCAGTCTCCCTAACTTCCTGAGGGAGAACAAGGGAAGGAGAAAAAATAAGAGAGCGGGCTTTCTCTCAACGCCACCGGGAAAAGGAGAATAGGGAAAGGGGGAAAAAAGAAAAAAAAAAAAAAAAAAAAGGCGCAGGCACTCGGTCGCCAGGATTAAATTCTGTTGATTCCGGAAAAGAAAGAAAAAGGAAGAAGAAAGGAATGGAAAAAGGAGTAAGGGAGGAAGGCCAGGGAAAAGGATCGGGCCGCGCTTTTGCTTTTTTTGCAGCAATAGAGGGGGGGAAGGAAAAAGCAAGAGGAAAGAGAGGGAAGAAAGGGAAAAAAAAAGGGAAGAGGAGAGAGAGGGGGAGAGCGTGTTTGAAGAACTGCTTCATTTTTCTATTATTACTCGTCGCGACCTGGAGGCGACGACGAGAAAGAAGAAGAAAAAGAAAAAAGATGTGAATTGAAAAGTACGCGGCTTCTTCCACTGGGAGATGACGAAACGAATTGTAAAAGAGGGGGGGAAAGAGAGGAAGAGAAATAGGAAGGCATTTCCCCTTATTTCATGTTCCCAGCATGTCACGGTCTCTGTCAAATGCCGGGGGGAGGAGGAAAAAAGGAGAAAGGAAAAAGGAAAAAAAAGGAAGGAAAGAGAAGAAAGCCACCGCGACGATTCTCGCCAGTTCAGGATCTATGGACAATTTCACTCAGGGAAAGAAAGAGAAGAAAGGGGAATAGGGGGAGGAGGGAAAGGGAAGGGGAGGGAAAGGAAGCTGGGGCAAAAATTCTGTCTTTAACCTACTCTCCCTCATGGGGGGATGGATGAGGATAGTGGAGGGAAAAAGGGAAGAAGGAAAGGGAAATAGGGGAAAAGGGAGGAAAAAAATAGCTCCGTCCATTTTTCTTTCCATACTCAAGAAAAAGGAAAACGAGAGGAAAGAAGGAAAAAAAAAAAAAAAATTCTGTGCCCATTAATGCGCGACACACTTTCGGTACAAAAAAAAAAAAAAAAAAAGGAAGAAACGGGGGGGGAAAAAAAAAGAGTGCGGTGATTAGCGCGGATCCCCCGTGGGGGAGAAAGGGGGGAAAAGAGAAAAGGGGGGAAAAGGGGGGGAGAAAAAGAAAAAGGTGAGACGAGCCAATCTCGTGTCTACCTCGGGAAGAGGGAGAGGGGGGAAGGGGAAAAGAAGAAAAGAAAGGAGATGAAAAAAAAAGGGAGGGAGAGAGCCACGCCACATTTCGACAATTCTTGAAGGAAGGAAGAGGGAGAAGGGGAAAAGGGGAAAGGGAAAAGAAAAAAAAAAAAGGAAGAGAAAAGGAGGGGGGAAGGGGGGCCCGCCGAGGGAAGCTCATTCTCATTACTTGCTGAAACTTGA
>Ga0179593_1693301_pt1 | contig 11647 bp, 17 predicted proteins | sample CZODoug2_1_08_16_FD_185931 | JGI IMG/M metagenome (GOLD analysis project Ga0179593, IMG submission 185931) | Vadose zone soil fungal communities from Angelo Coast Range Reserve, California, USA - CZODoug2_1_08_16fungal (PacBio error correction) | ecosystem: Environmental > Terrestrial > Soil >...
AGCGTCGAAGCCTCCACTGAAAATCGAGCATCAACGTGAGCTGGCGGTGTTAGGATAAAAATCGAGTATCGCCAAAAAGGATCACCTCCGGCTCTCGCCATTATGAAACGCCAACCCCCACCCCCAAAAAAAAAACCCCACCAAAAAAACCCCCCCCCAAATCACCGTACGATAATCGAAGATTCGGACACAGACACTGGAAAAAGACAAGGACAGTCCGGCGGCCGTGAAGTCCGGGAAAAAGGAGGGGATCTCGAACACGGGAGGGCAGGGGGAGTCGACCGCTTTGCGGCAATATGCCGTGTCCGAGAGGTGAAGGCCAGCGCCCGGAGGATACGAATCTAGGGCGCCTTCACACGGGGGCTTCGCTCAGGAAGATCAAAAAAAAAAGGCACAGACGACGGAGCACGAGACAGGCGAGGTCGATCAAATTCGATCTAGGGGGGAAAAGCCGTCGCGGAGGGAAAGGAATCCCCAGACACCCAAAAAGAACCAGCAAAAACGGTCGGAAGGAGGGAAAGAGGAAGGAGACCTGCTGCCCGGAAAAGGGAGGGTCGGATTGCCATATACGATCCCCTAAATACGCCATGCGCCGGAATGCCTACAACAATCATGACCTTTTACGTCATCTCGGCGACATAACGAATTATCGGGAAGGGAAAACACGGGAGGCCTTCAGATCACCGATCCGATCATGCGGAAATCCGTTTCATCGCGCATCAAAGGGGACGTGAGGGTGCTGAATGAGGGAGACCCGAGATGTCGTCGGTCACACGGCTTGAAGCTCGGCGTCGCCCAGTAGGCGGATAAGTAGGAACCCATGAAAAGGGGGGAGTGACGGGTGCGAGTCGAGTGGTCGGGAGCATCGTACTTTCGACGGTCCAACCGAAGCCCTCATGCCTTACAGGAGGCGCCATGGCGAAAAGGATCAGAGGGGGAAAGAGTACATATCAAAAAAAGAGAAGGCTGTCCTGATCTTTCATCGCAAAATGAAAAATTGGATTTCCGCCTGTGTTTGCCCCAGCCGCAAGGGGACAACAGAGGGATGTTTAAGAAAGAAAGAGCTCAACAGCAAAGGTTTCTTGCTCCGTAGGGGGGAGAGACGACGAGCAATGCACTGCGAAGCATCGTCAAGGAAAGAAGAAAAAAGACCTTGTGGTGGGGGGGGGGAAAAAAAAAAAAACCTCGCGGTGGTGGTCACCCGCTTTGAAGAAAAGGAAAAATTCGAGATTTCGCATCCCAGAAAACGTTGACGATGGTTATCGAAAAGGGAGATCAATTGGGGGGGTTGGGGCTTTAGGGGCCGGGTGGGGGGGACGGGGTGGTTGGGGGAGGTTGCAAGGGGTTGTGGGTTATCATTGGGCGACTGGGTAGGGGGGGGTTTTTTACTTTGTGCTCCGGAGACAGGGAACATTGCATAAAAAAACCAGATCGTGATCGTGTTAGAAAAAGAAGGAGAAAGTGTCGAAAAGAATTGTTAGATGATCGTGCATTTCAGTATTTCCGGCGGAGGGAAAAGGGGGTACCCGCCCCTAAGAAGGAAAGTCGGCGTTGGCTAACTGTGGATTTTCTACACGACACCAAATGTCGGTGACGAAGAAACGCTCAGGTGACGCGCCCGGTTGAAAAAGAAGAGCAATCAAAAAAAGACGCCACAGACCTGAGATGACGGGGGCTCAACCGGAGAAGCTTCATACTTCTCACGATCAGTTAAAAGAGGAAGAACCAGGGATACGGTTTCAGTTGCTCGCAACCTGTAAAAAGAAGAGTCATCGGGAGGGGGAGGAAAGAGGCGGACACTAAGCCCGTAAGACCGCTTGGGGGGAAGACTAGCCCCGCCGGACAATTGAAGAGTGAGTTTGTGTAGTACATAGGCGCACAAATAAAAAGGCAACGTCTACAAGATCCCCGATCGAGGCCCCGATAAGACCGTTCACGAAAAAGAAGTTCAAACCATCAAAGGGAAAGTCCGACCGGTGTAAGGCGTATCGGGTAATAACGTGTCCACCAAACTTGGTAGAAGATAAGACGAAGGAGGGGAAGGAAAGGTGCTGCGAACGGGGAGAGGGGACCAACCCCCTATAAGGGGAAGGGAGGTCGGCAGAGGGCACGGACGATGGTCAGGAAGGGGAAGAATTGAAGGGGGAAGAGGTCAGGAGAAAGGCTGTTCAACCAAGAGACAGGAGAAGTCCAGCGCTGTAAAGAAGTAGTCGGGAAGAAAAAAGATGGGGTCACCGGCGCGTGCGAGGGGGGAGAATCCAATTGTCAAAGATGAGAAACGCGGGTGGACCGCAGTACAGAGGGATACGAAGCGATCTGTCAAGGATAGGGGGGGCTCTGGAAGGCGGTTGCTGGGGAGGGGAGAAAATGGGTCCTGCTCGAAAGGGAGTCTCTTCACCAGAATAGGGAAAAGAGCGCACCTCGTCAAGGCCGGAGATCGCACGGCGACGACGGAGGAACTATACCTACTACATCTCCCGCAAACGCCGAGAGAAGAGAAAGGAACTGAGGGAGACCGGGCTCAGGAAAGTCTCCTCTAACCCCGAAACCCGCGCTGGTAGAGCGTCTTCGTTAGAGGAAAAGGGTTGCCTGACGAAAAAGAGGCATGCCCGCCCGACCTCTTCCTTTCCGTCTAGGAAAGGAAAAGAACGGGGCAAACGTAGCGGGAGGAACGCCGCGACGCCTTGCCCGAAGGGAGGAGGGGTTTGATGAAACGAGAAGGAGAGAGGGGAGTCGGGCCTGATTTTTTCGGTTGATCTAAACTGAAAGGCGATAAAGAGACGGGACTGCGCTGGCAACGCCTGGAGAAAAGACAACACGAAGCGGAAAAAAAGGTATGCCAAAGAAGCGAACGAATCGCCGTGCCAAAAACAAATCAGGGAAAAGCCCTCCGGAAGGAGGGACAATGCCGGCGAAATCGGGCTTTGATTTCTTGAAGGGGATAGTGCCGCGAAGAGGTTATCTTCATGGGGACGATCCTCGAGAAAGAGGGGCGCGGCGGCGCTCTTTAAAACGGCTTATCGGTGGTGAAGAACGGAAAACGAAAGTACCACGCCCAGAAAGCGTCCGAAGGTCTTCGGCCCAAAGGGTACGAGTCTCCTTTAAGAAAAGTCGTCGTCAAGGGACCCAGGCCACTTCAAGTCTTCTATAATATAGGGGGAAGTCAGGAGAGAGGGGGGGGAGACCCGGTCAGAAGCGACCAGGGGAGGGAAGAGGGAAAAAGATCACGCGGATTGCCGTGGTCAGGAAAGGCTAAAAAGTTCAGGCAGGGGAGTGTCCCGACATTCTTGGCGGAAGAACGAAGGCGACCAGACGCTGCTCGTTCGATGGGTTACCGCCTGCGTGAAGTACGGAGGTACTCGCAGCAGCGAGTCCCGTTTTGTCCGAGCTTCCAAAAAGTAAATAGGAGAAGGAAGGAACCGCGAGCAACGAGACTCATCCCTTCTGGAAGGGATGAAAAAAAGGATTGTCGCAAGAAGAAGGCACCGAGGGAGGGGAGGAGTTAAGCCTGGGGCAAAAAACCCGTGCCTCTCTGTGCTCGGAGGGAAGGGGTCCGCGCAAACCAAGAAAACGCCCGGCCCGAAAAAAGGGGCCTACGATACGATGCCATAGAAGAGGGAAAAAAAGGGATCGTTCAACCTGAAAAAACGGCAACAGTTCACAGGAAAAGATGGTGAAGGGGAGGTGCGCATGCTCCAACGAAGTGAGGCCCGCAAACAAAAGAAAAGTGCGAGAGAAACAACAACAACGGAGGAGGGCGTTTGGCGGAGGGAGAGCGCAGAGATGAGTTGACACCTCTGCGACACGAGTCGCCGTTAACATGGGTAAGTAAACAAGTCAGCGGAGAGGGAAAGCCATCCGACTCGTAAGATAAGGGCTCCTTTGCGCGGGCCGGCGGTTGAAATTAAAGGGGGGACAAGAGGTCGGAGAAAGACCAGAGGAGGCACCGTGAAGGAGGCTGAAAAAAGGGGAGGAAGACGACGCTGTTCTGAAGGAAGCTAGAACATCTCGTAAAAAGACCTGCAGGCTGATCTCAGAAAATCGGAGGAGAAAGGACGAGTTCAGATACCCCCTGTCCTCGCGTACCGAGGGGAAACGTTCAAAGAGTGAGAATTCGCAGAGAAGCATCAAAACAAAGAACTGAGCCTTGACATGAAGATATTGGAGCTCCCTCCACAAAGGTCGGCGCTAAATAAAACGCCTGCAGCAAAGAGATACCCCCGGTCACTGGGAACTGAAAATCTTTGAGAGGCCCGTTTCTAGCGAAAAGTCTATACCGGGAGGGTGAAGGGGCCGACAACAGCTTTACGGTAAATCGATCTTCTCTAGACGGAATGTCTGCAACCGAAGGAGAGCTTCAACCTCTAATCAGGAATAGAGTATTTACAAGATTTCCCAAGGGCATTTCGGTGAGATCTTTATAGGCTAGATCATAAATAAAATACCTCCTCCAACGTTTGGAACCAACTCTCCTCTACCGGGGAGAGAAAGGATGCGCGGACAAAAATGCCTATCCCCCCGAGGAATGAAAGACTCAAAGGGCTATGACAAGTAAAACCGCCGAATACTCGGGAAGAAAGTCATCGTAGGCGCCGAGCCATTTTTCGGATCGAATGCAACCAAAAGGAGACTTCGTCAGAGAAAGGCGAAGGCGGGCATAAGGAGGACGTCCGCTCGTTGCTTTCGAGAGAGCGTTTGGCAGCGGCAGGAAATCTCGCGTATCGCGGTGGTGGGGGGGGACCGTCGCTCCGGAAGAAAAAACAAGCGCCATTTCTGAAAGGGAATAAGCGAACAGGAGAATAGGAAACCGCTCGATTATCCCGTCGGGCGAGGGAAAAAGTCTCTCCGAAAAGGAGAGGAGAGATGAAGGACAGGAAAGGAAGATCGAAATCGAGGAAATCTTTAAATTAACCATTTCTCGGGAGGGAAGAGCGAAGAGCGAGAAGTCAGCGTATCTTTCTACCGGCCGCGCAAAGCCTTTATAGAGAAAAGAATAGGAGGGATGGTCATAAATTTGCGTATATGTCCGGAGGGGGGAACGTACGCGGAGGAAGCCGTCGATCTTCCGCAGGGCCGAATGACGACCGGCTTGTCGGGAAGACAAGAGAGAGCCACGGCAGAACGAAGCCAAAGGAAATCCACCTCCCTGTCATAAGAACAGCAGCCAAGCTGAAAAGGAATGGTGGATCGGCGGAAAGAGAATAAGGCGAGCGTGAGTAATGGTCATATCCTACAGAAAACTTCCTCCTTGTTCAAAACAAGCAATGGGTTGAAAAGGGAGACAGCAGGTTGGCGTCGAGTTCTTCTTCGGGAAAGGGGGATACTGAAACAGACACAGGATAGTCATACCTAACTATCAAAGGAAAAGAAAAAAAACCGAGTACAGTCGTACGAACTCACGCTCATAGGGGGGGGACCAGACGTCTGTCGAAGGCGATGATGTCCGCGCTTGAAAAGGTAACGGTAGAGGATCGGCGCCGATCTTTCGAAAAAAGTTGGTCTAGCGTCGGGGGAACGGCAAAAAGGGGGGCCCCAATCGTGGAGACGGGGGACGCGGATTTTGCGCGCATCGCACCGCGCCCCCCACACCCCCAACGCAGGATTCGAGATCGGTTGAAAAGGGGAGTACCGCTGGGGAGAACAGGTTGCGCTGCTACGAACGGCATCCGTAAAATGAGGAGAGGAGAAAAAAACAAGTGGAAAAAACGTCGACAGGGGGGAAAAGGCAACAACGGAGTCTTATTCAAATATATCGATGAAATCGCAACGAGGAAGAGGAGCGTCGTCACCGATCAGTTCCGAGGAACAGAGAATTTGGGACGTACGCAGGGAGGTTTCGCCACGCGGATCTTTGACAACAGGACACGGAAAACAAATCCGCCTGACACCTTCACTGGGGAAAAAGTCCTCCTGCAACGGATACAAAAAGACATCAAGAACTATCAGGTGGCACTCCTTTCACAAAAAAAACTAGCGGAGGGCGCAAGATCGGCTGCCGTATCTTCACCCAGAGCAGAAATCATCGAGGCGACTAAAGAGGAAAAAGATGAGGGCGATAGAGTGTTCGTCTATCTTTCAGCTCCTTTGGTTAAGAGAAGGGTGGGCAGGGCTTCGTTCGGGTTTCGAGCCGAGGACGTAAAGAGCTGTTCTAGACTTCTCAACACAAAAGAGAGGGGGGGCGGAAAAGGCTGTTTCGGAAGAAGGCTTCCGGAAAACCAGCTGGTGGTTCACCGAGATGGGAAACAAAGGTAATGCTGAAAATAGGGAGGGAAGAAAGCTCGCGAACCTAAGGCCAATACGACATAGGGAACGAATATGGAAAAAGGCTTTTTACTCGAAAAAAAAAAGGCGGGTGCTGCGGACACACTAGCTCTATTAGGGCTTCGGAAGTGCATAGGTGCGGCTCAAGGCTCCCGGTCCCGTCAAACCGCGCACCGAGGGGAAAGGTCCTTATATCGAATTTATTAACGTAACCCGTACTAGAAACCGAACCTCAGAGAACCAGGGGAAGTGAAGGAAAGGGAAAAAGGGCTGTTGGGAAAGCCTTCTCAGGGAAAGCACCACTACTTCATCAAAAACAAGTACAAGCTCTGTACTATAGAGAAATCAGCTCCGGGAATGTTTTTCAGGGAAGTACAGGCAGAAAGATTAAATTTGAGAGGATGCCGTTCCGGGCGCGGTTGCAGAAATACGGAGCGACTGCAGGGGGGGGGGGACCCCCGCTACGCCTTGAAAGGGGGGCTTTTTGAATAGAGAGAGAGAATTCGGTAGGAGGCGGATGGTTGATCTTCGGATCTCCGCCGATCCAGAAAAAAAGCCGAGGGGTAAGGGCGGCGCAATCCCCCTAGAAAAAATCATGAGCTGGGGAAGAGAGAAAGAGACGTCGCAAGATAGGGATAGATTCCTAAACTCGTCAAGGTCAAGGGAAGATGCCGAGGGAACGTAATTATTCTTCGGTAGATATACTATGGCTAAATGGCGCGAGGGGAAGGAGGACGAGAAATGGAAAAAGTATCTATCCCGAGGCGGGTAGGGGGCGCTCGGGAGGGGAGAACGTGGGGGGGGATTTTTTTATGTCCGTCAGGACCAGAGAACCTGTCACGTGTAAAAACGACGAGCCTGCTGAAAGGGGGCTACTCAGAGGGATGACGAGCACGTAGATCTCTCCGTGGAAAAACGGGGGGGGGGACGAGGTCCGAAAAGCACTTCTCTAGAAAAAAGAGGGACGGGGTAAACGCTCATGGAAAAACGGTCCAGCAGAAAGTCTCGACCGTCTCGCTAGAACAATCAACAGGGAAAGGGCCAGTATTGACCGTGTCCGTAGCGGAGGGGAGGGAAGGAGGTCCTGGACAGAAAAAGACCCAGTGGCGTGGCGATGCGCTCAGTGCGCGGAGAGAGAGGAAGGGGGGAGACTGTCGGGGGGCCCTGGTCCGCAGGGGGGGGTAGCAAAAGGACAAAGGAGAGCGAGTCCGGGTGTAGACTAACCGCATCACATGAAAGAAGCGCAGCCTACAGCAGACGCAACTCCTCCTATAGGAAAACGGATCGTCTACCGAGATGGGAGAGTCGCCCCGCGCCTTCAAGGGAGGCGGATTGCGTTCCGCCTGGAGAAGGTCATCCCTTTTCCAAGCCACGGCAAAGGAAGTTTTTCCGGTTGGCACAAAGGAAACTGAACCTCCTTCCCTGGAAAAACCTGCCGACTAGACGATAAGGAAGATCTTCCCTCCTGACGCTGAAGACAGAGAAAAGCAACAGTAGAAATTTGCATAGGGAAAGCACGAAGTATAAAAAGGCAGAAAGAACACCCGCGTGCTATAGATAAGGATTAGGAATAGAGAGAGATAGCACGCGGGAGAGGGATCGCGCCTCACTTCAGGGGGGGCGGGCACCTCATGGCACATCAAAGTTCATAGGGGCCGGTAAGGAGCGTGCTATCGTCCATCCTCCTCGGGCGGGGGCGGGCTCCTGTTGCGAGGGAAACGAGGGAAAATCGGGTGCGCAGGAAGGGAAGAGCACCAGCTTATTCAGGGTACTAACTGCTGAAAAAAGGCAGGGACGGTTTATGAAGGCGCTGGGCGAGAGGGACGCCGAAAAGAAAGCTTATCTCTGGAAGGTCACGGCGACGAGGAATTCATGGGCGGAGGGGAAGGGCCCTCGCTACCCGAATTGGGGAAGAACAGGACAAAAGAGCCTCGCTGAAAAGATCTACCGGCGCAGCAAGAAAAGAAAGGGATCTCCTCTCCACTACGCTCGGCGGAGAACCCGGCCCTCCCGGGAGAACCAAACAAGAATGTTTATCGGCGAGAGAACCATCACGGTCCATTCTTACCTGGAACGACCTTAAACTGTCTCCGCAAGAAGAGAGATTGGTCCCTGGGGTGACGAAGCCTACCTCTTCTCGGGGAAGTTCGAGCGGGGTCAAGAGAGATTTCCCCAAAGAGGTCAGGGAGGGCCGGTTTCCCTCGGAAAAAAAGACAGAAAAGCGGCGCGGGCACATCGGAACTTATCGAGGATCGAAAGACAAGCAGATGCCAAAGCGCCATTAGCCCTAGGGTTTGCAACCGATGAGGAGGCTCCGGCATCGTCGCGGCTCGAAAAAAAGTTTCGTATCGACGAAAAGGAGGAAGGGGGGGGGGGGGAGGGCGGGGCTCTTTCCAGGAAAAAGGCATAATGCCGGGTCCGAGGGAGGGAAGCCAGAGGAGAAAAATTAAGCTCTCTCTGAACTTAACAGATAATCAAAAGAGAAGGGAGAAAAGACAGAACCGACTGAGCATACAGGTAGATTTATCCCTTCGGGCATGCGTCGGGAAAAAAGCAGAAAGTCTCGCCAAAAGTTGCACCTCTCCCCAAAATGAAATAGGTCCGCGGTCATGAGAGGCGCCTTGATGAGAGGAAGAGCATTACAAGGGAAATACTCTTTATCTTGGAGGCTCCTGGACGAGGAAACGCCATTTCCGAATAAAATTCTGTGATGGGAGTCTCGGAGGAGATGTCGTCTTTCGAAGGGTGAACGGGAGGAGCGTCGCCGTGCGGGAATTTTTCGCTGAGGTGAGGGGGTGGGAACGAAGCTCGTTCTGCGACAGGAGAGAGCTGATTGACCATCAAGGGGGGGGAAAAAGTATCAGGGTAAAAGCATCTCACTCTGACAGGGGGGAGAAAGAGGGGAAGGAGGTCGCGAGAGGAGAAAAAGAATATTCCTTCATGAAAGGACAGACTTGGGAAACCGCCCGCGGGGATGTTGAAAAAAGAAACAAGAGGAACAGCCGCTGGACGTGAGGAGCGCGAGAAAAGGAGTTTGGGCGTCAAAAATGCTCTTCGACGAACGGAAAGGGGGAAAACAATCCCGGGGGGAAAAGAAAAAACTCCCCTCTGGAAAAACCTCGGGGGGGGGGGGGTAACACCCGCTTCTCGGAAGTCGATGATTTCGCGCTTCGAATGGAAAGGGGGGGGGACGGAGCTCCTATCTTTTCGACCGCTTGGAGGGGAGAAACGGGCATCCGCACGGCACCAAGGGGCGGCTTATTTTGCGCGCAAGGGGAGCTGCCAAGGAGGAAGCGATTCGAAAAAAAAAAAAAAAAAGGGGGAAAGAACGCTCCCGATAAGGAAAAGGGTAACAGGTTGCTCGCTACTAACAATGAAACCGAATTAAGTTTAAGGAGAAAAAAAAGTCAGTTGATCGCGCCCTTTTGTAGGGGGCTCAAAACACTGATTAGGAGGAAAGAGAGAGAGGGAAAAGGGGGTAAGAGAAACCTTAGCGGGGGAGGAAAAGAAAGGAAGGGGACGTATCCGTAGCACAGAGAGGACGACAACCTGGGGAGAAAGAGCGACTCTACTTCTCGTGGGGAAAAGAGTAATTCGACACGCCGCCGGGAAAGGAAGAACCTATCAGAGAAGGAGATGCAACTTCTACACATCCACACCAGGGAGTAGGAGCTCGAGACAACAAGCTTCAACCTAAGAGCCCTAGTCCGATCACAGAGGAATGTGTCGAGGAAAGAGAATCCATTTGTGAAAGATAGCGTGTAAAAAATGGCGATCGATTTTCCGAGGGGAAGCCGGACGATGTCGTCGCAGGGCGGGGGAAGGTGAGGGAAAAACAACTACCCTGCTTTGAGGGGCCAGGAACCGAAGAAAAGCTGTTCGACAAAAAGTCAACATCCAGGGACGCGGCGGGAGCACGGCAGCGGCGGAAGCCATTTTGCGACGATGAACGCTAGGAAAGCAAGGACGCCGCCGCTCCAAAAGTTCAGCTTTTCGATTCGGTGACGGGAAAAAAAAGAAGGGAGGCCCGAGGAAAACTCTCTCTATGATGAGGGAGGTCGAAAGGAGAAAAGATCGCAACCTCCGGTCTAACCGTCAAACCGGAGATCGCCGGCGACCGGCGAAGGTCGAAGAAAAACGAAAGGAGCCCGCTCTATCAATACCATCAAAAAGGAGAACTGAGGCGTGGGAAAAAGGCGCAGGCCGACCTGTTAACTGTAACAGGACGTCTCCGAGGACTTATCTTAAAAAGGAGCATGGTTTCACATTCTCCCTCGCGCCTCTATTTGACAGATCTTCCGTTAGGGAGACGCTCCTCGCATGGGAGGAGGGGAGACAGGGGGAAGAGCGACTCCTTGCCCTAATCTGAGGGGTTGATCTAACTCGCCTGAGACCGGGACCAGCCTGGCGCTTGTGATGAGGAAGGAACAACGCTCCCACAACGAATCTCTATAGGACGGAGAAGTGCAAACAAAAAGAGGCTGGCGAGCACGCCAGAACCGGCCCCGCCGGAAGCTTTCCGGGGAAGAAAGAAGAAAGGGGAAAGAGGTCGATCCTAACACGAGACGGAAAATGCAGGAGACTATCGAGTGGGGGGATTCTTCAGCACACCCCGAGAGAAGGGAAGCTCAGGGGGGGTCATTTTCTTTTTTCGTATCCGCGGCGGTGAGAAAGTTTGACCCTATACGTGGTGGATTTCTTGAAGGCTACCCGCGGAAAAAAAGGGGAAAGAAGAACCTCTTAACTCGCCGGCTGGGACCTAAGGGAGTACTGATGAGACCTCTTTCGGGCGGATCTAAAAACCGGGAAGGAGAAGAATATCGAGGAACCTTAAAAATTCTCGGATGACAGGGAAGAGACGTCTCGAACCGGACCTTCCGATCACCGCAGAGGGAAGAACGGGGCGGTGGGGAAAGGGAAGCGTAGTGCAGTCGTTGCCGGTCAGCCGTCAAGCCGAAAAGTGAGATGCGCTGAGAACCTTGATCTTGCGCGCGACACGTGATAATAAGAGGTGTCGAGGGGGGATGGGAGAATTCCCCGACAGCGTCAGAAGGCGGAGGGCCCGGGACGACCTCGACAAGGAGGAAGAGCGCCAAAGGAGCCCGAATCCCCGGAAAATTCTCTGACAGACCTCCCCCTCTGCCAAAGGCGAGAGTTCCGCAGGGGGCAGCATTCCTTTATCAAGAAGTCAACTCTGTCTCGGCGAGGAAGGGGAAAAAAAAAAGAAGGCACGCCCTTAACCGCCGGCCCGCAATGCCATGAGACAAGAAGTTTAGAGGAGTACATGGAACCGATCGGCACTCGGAAAAGTTGACGGGTCAACATGTTCAAAACAGAAAGGAAGGCGTTGCCAGGGGAAAAGGGGACGCGAGACGCGCACCCGTGG
>Ga0179593_1389970_pt1 | contig 11646 bp, 7 predicted proteins | sample CZODoug2_1_08_16_FD_185931 | JGI IMG/M metagenome (GOLD analysis project Ga0179593, IMG submission 185931) | Vadose zone soil fungal communities from Angelo Coast Range Reserve, California, USA - CZODoug2_1_08_16fungal (PacBio error correction) | ecosystem: Environmental > Terrestrial > Soil >...
GCAAAACGACCACCGCAATAGAACGAAAAAAAAAAGGTGGAATGGCGATTTGCGAACAGCCGTCGAAAAAAGGGAAAACACGAAAGGAACACACACCGACGAACAGGACATGAGCATATGGAGTACTAGGTGGCCACCAAAGCAGAAAAACGGTCGACCAAGATGTCCGCCCCACGGCGGGGGGAAAGGAAGGAGTGCGGGGGGGGGCGGGATAAAAGCCAGAAACGGAACACGATGAAGGGGTCACAGAGAGATTACGGATCACAGGGCGCGGAAGAAGGAAGAAAAGGGAGCAGGGGCGAAGAGCGAGAGCGAACGGCGGGGGGCCTGATCGAAGAAAAACTCCGGAGAATACAGCAAGGGAGCAAGCGGAAGAATTGGGAAAAGCGGGGGAGGATTTGACAGGCGTTGAAATGCCGAGAACGAAACGAAACCACGAGACTAGTAGACCGTCCACAGCCAACGGGAAGGTCATAAAAAACCCAGTGGGAGAAAAGTCATCGGTGCCAGGTCCAGGAAGGGGGAAAAAAACCCTCACAAGAGGGTCGCACAAAAGGGAGACTATCGAGAGGGGCCACCCCAGGAAACGAAGAAACGCGGATGGCGCATAACTCCGTCGGAGGTAACAGGTTCTGGGAACCGCTCAAGACGAAGGGGTGAATAAAACCGTGGGATACTGGGAAGGAGTGAAAGCCAGAAAGAACGAGGACCCAAAGGAGGAAAAGGATACCATCCGCCAGTATGCTCCGCGCGGAGTGGGGACCGGGGCACAAGAACATAAAGTTATAGGGAAACACCATGGGTGTTTGTCCCGGACGCTTGTATACAAGGAAGAGGGTTTTGGGGGCCATGCACATTAAACGATAAGTGCACGCGGAAAAAAGAGATCAGGGGCGCAGCGACAAAGGGGAGAACAGAAAACTCGCAAGAAGCGTCAAGGGATGGGAAGACAAACGATCGGCGGAGAGTTGAGAGAAAAAAATCGTGCGTAGAAGCGTCAGAGGAAGGACGAGAGCGTCGAGAAACCGAGCCGGGCCAGTTGGCGGGTACATTGTTCAACGGAAGCTGCCGGGAGTACACTGCAGAAGACACGTTGAGGACGAACTAAGAAAGAACAGAGCCCGTGGTCGCGACGAAACAGCAAGCGCGATTCATCAAAAATGCGGACCAAAAACCTACAAAATCTGGAATATAGGGACCGGTGTATCATATGGGCCTTCCAAAATACTGAGCGAGGCGCCACTCCATCTGTAGGGGGGGGGAACCGACTCAAACAGGGAACCGGGGTTCTAAAATAAACACCAGTGCAAAAACAAAATGCAGATGAGGGAAGTTCATGAAAAGAAGCGTCATAAAAGTCCAAGAATAACGCGACTGCGACCGCAGAGACATCGTCAAAGGGGCACCGGCGGCGTAGTAGTCAGGGGGGATGAAAAAACAGAAACGAAGGGCCCCCCGCGCCGTGGCGGAGACCTTAACGTCACGGGCTTGAGCAGAAGGGTAAGGACAAGTGAACTGTACACAACGATAAACAAGAACGCAAAGTCAGGAGCAAAGAGCTCAAGACAAGGTCGGGAGCACCATGTCAAAGGATCGGAAAATGTCCGACGGGAACCTTACGACCGGTGGGGAGAGAACAAAATAGAGGGAGACCATGGAAAGGAGACAAAAAGCTAACGGTGTCAAGGGGCATACGTGGAAATCGCGCATACCTGAAGACTCAGGGGACGAGCCCGCTAAAACAAAAATGCGCAAATAGACGCCGGACTTCGTAAACAGTGGCAGGAAAGAAACCGTAGATCACCTCCACCAAAAGCGCAACTCTGACCGGAACTCTGGCAGGGCTTTGCGTTGGAACGTAGAGAGCGGAAACACTCTCAACAAAGGAATTCGGGGGGGGGGTCGGCAGGACCTCGAATCCACTATTAACAGGCAGCCGGCAACTGCTAGAGAGGGGAACTCAAAAAAGAACGACATTCAGCAAACCACCACGAAAAGTTGACCGCGAAAAGAAAAGGAGCGACCATCAGCAGGGGGACTGCATAAAGAAGTGAGACAGAAAAATGGATCAGATCAAGATCAGTCCTTACTTTGACGAAAAAACGAGACCGGTAAACACGACCACGGAGCCCAAAAAAAAGTTCTTATCCACCAAGAAGAGGACCCGATATGCCCACGTAAAAGTCATAAGGTGACTGAAAAAGAACAGGTCGACGACCTCGTAATTCGAAGAAAACGGCGGGGAACGACTGCAAGGGAGAAGAAAGAAAAAGGTGGGATAATCTCGACAAACAACAGGGAGAGAATTATCCGGCAAGGAAATCGAGCAGAAACTGAAGAAATCGAGAATCCGAGGTCGCACTGAAACTTCGAAGCTATTAAGGGACAACACCATCGAATCGCTTTTACGAGCCGCAGTTCCGGGGGGGAGAAACGGGCACGGGGAGTGAACGAAAACGGAAAGGGCAAAGTCATGGGCCAAAAAGGAATCAGACCTAAACGCAAGATAGAAGGTGATCGACCGCACTCTCTAAGCGGGACAGAGGGGCGCAGGCTTGTGCGGTCAAAAAACGGGGGTAGAAGGGTGGTGGCTGAATCAATGAAGACCGGTTCGGCAGATCGATGGGAAGCTGGCCACAGGTACAAACTTGAGATCGCGGGGAAGAAGATTCACAGGCGGCATGGATCATACGGCGCTGCCGCTCGAAGGGAAAACACCCAGCACCGAAAAAAAGTTAGGGGGGGGGGAGGAAGCACGAGCGTCAGCGCTCGCTCCATCTGGCGTGAGGGAAGCGGAGGCGGGAAAAGCCACTTACTTCAGGAAAGAGCCGGCTGGTGAAGGGATGGTCGTCAAGGTCTGAAGCAGTGGAATTTACCAACAGTTCACCGTCTGCCCAGCAACCGTGAGCGTGTTGGTGGAGACGGGTGACAGGCGCAATCTGACTAAATTCTCCTCATCACCTGTACGTAAATACCGAAGTGAAAGGACCTAAATGTGAGGATCTAACCAACCTTGAAGCCGAGTGGGGACATACCGGCCCGTTCTGGGGGGGGAAAAGTCCCTCGGTGGAGAAGGGAAAGAAAAGTTGACGACACCGGAAAGAAAGCCGTGGGAAAAAAAAAAAAAAGGTCGCCAATAAGCGCGTGCCCATCGAGAAGTGGGGTGTGCCGAAATGCCTCTACTAAAACGAAAGCAGAAGACAAGCTCTGAAACGGTCCAGCGAAAGGGATGGTGGGGACTTTTAACTTGATGATACTAGGGCTAGAAAAACAGTACCAATCGAGGAAAGGCTGGGTGTTTTGTTCCCCGGGAAGTAAACAAAAGCCACGGGGCGGAGCAAGGAATAGGGCGTGTAGCCTAGAGACATCATCGGTAAAATTGAGAAAAGCGTCCATATAATGCAAGAGGGTCGGCGTTGCGGCAAGTTTTTGCACAAAGGGGAAGGGAAAACAGAGGAAAGAGTCGACGAAAAACAAGGATGTTGCGGAGATGAGAAGCCCAGACGAACGGCCTCAGGGAATACGGAACGCGGACCATTAATAAACCTGAAAAAATAGGAGTTCGAAAATCGACGAGCAAAGAATGCTCAGGGGGGCCTGAACCACGCTAGAGAAACAAGACTCGCACCTCGAAACAGGCGAAGGAGCTGTTAACTTACCCAGCACATCCGGACCTGGAAGACAAATGTCTCAGGACACCGAGGAAGTGCGCCCGGCCTTGCGCGCTGTGCATCGCTAAGGGGCATGGCAAAAAAAAAAATCGTTGAGAAAAAAAAAGCAAGGCAAAAACAAGGGGAGGTTCGGCCAATAACAGTAAGGTCTTGTGCACCGGGAACTCCCGGCGAAAGAAGGAGCAACAGGAAGCCATGGGGGGGTTCAAAAGAGGTCGGCTCGGGCTTTGAATCACCCGGCCGTCAATAACCCGGTAGGTCAAAAAACAAAGAAGCACCTGAGCGACTCAGAAGGAAAAAACTAACGCCGACGAGGAGAGGCCAGCATGACGTGGGGATGAGTTTGAAAAGCAACCTGGTGGAAAACAACTCATTTTCGGACGGAACCTTGTAAAAACACAATAGGCGGGTGAGGGGTGTCCTTACTGCCCGGAAACGCGATACGGCGCAAGGGGGGGGAGGGACCGGCTGGAGATCCGAAAGCCAGAAGGGTGGTCCGGTCCCGGCGGGCATTCAAAAGCAAAGGAAAACAAGAATCAAATTTTAAAGCAAAAAAGTCAGTTTCAATCGTGCGAAACATTGACTGGAAATGAAGCCAAAGGAGCGGCACGTGGATGAGGAAAAGCGGAAATACGGTTCTGCCGCGGGAGCCAATGGGGGACTCTAGGCGGGGAAGCCGAAGAACCTGGATCCTGTCTGCAGGGCTGTGAAAGGGAAGCGGGTCCGGGGATGAAAATGGATCCAACGCGCCCAGCAAAGCACGTTGCGGAACCTCCCAGGGTTTGCAGGAAGAGGGCTAACTGAGGGCGGGGGCCCCTGTCGATCTTACACCGATAAAAGCAGATGCGCCAGGGATGGGCGGCCGGCATGGATTAGAAGCTTTGGGGAAGGCGGAGACTGACGTTCGCAATCCCAAATTAAAAAGCGAACGGCTCCCTATCTAAAAACAGTTGTGGGGATTCGGGCCCCGGGAAAGAATGTGGTTCATTGCCGAATCTTGGGCGAACTGGTCGAAGTTAAACTGAGAGCGCGTGAATGGTGGACCGCAAGACCCTCCCCTACAATTGGGAGGCAAAAAAAAAAAAAAGAACACCCGCAAGGGAAATCCCCTTAATCCACTCCTCCAAGGGGCGTAAGGGAACTGACCTGTTTCTAACGTTCCCAAAGGTGGGACGGAATAGGGGGAATCAGTAAGGAGTCACGGTGATGTGAGACTGGTGGCTCACTAAGGAGGACGGGGGCCTACGTTTCTGGGCTAAGGAGGGTAAGCGCAGACTCCTCTCGGATTCGAACAGGAGGGGCGGAACGTGAGTAACTTCAAGATCTTCATAGCAACAGCGGAGAAAGTGCTAAACCGCGGAGAACAATGTTGTTTGAAGTACTCCCTCGAACGCGGCATCTAGTGGGGTACGGGGATAAAGAGGACCATACATCAAAAGGGATACTTGTACAGTTTCGCAAGAAGCTAAATGAGTTATGGGCAGAAATGCATCGAGACCCACCGGGAACCATAAAGGACTGTTGCGTCTCAGGGAGACTGCTAAAAACGGAATTTACGTCAGGACGAGCAGGAAGGGGAAAAGCCGTCCGGGGTGGGAAACATGCACGGCGAAAGAGGGGGGAGAAAATAAACAGATGACCGTTCAGGACGAGAGGTATTCAGAGAGGTATGTACGACGGAAAGCCTCAAAAAACACAACGGCGGGAAAGAGGAGGGAAACGAGGACAGGCTGAATGAATACCTTCGCGAGAACGGGCAGACGCGGCTGAGTAAACACGCGTCGAGGTAACTATCCCACCGAGAAGGCTTCACGTACGATCCCGTCCTGACTAAAAGTCAGGGCGTGTATCGGAGGGAACAGAAAAGCACCAGACCCTGGATGTGTTCCAGGAACTAGGAGGCAAGAAAAGACGAGTTAGAGCGCTCGAAAAGGGGGCAACTATTCGCCGTGGAGTCTGGGGACCCGGAGCGAAAAGCAAAAAAGAGGCCGGAGAGGGTCCACTCTTACGGCCCAAACAACATTGATGAACTCAAAAGGTGTATCAACGGGGGGGTGACTCCTGCAGGTGTATGCTGAAGGACGGCGAAGAATGCACGTTCAGCAAAGGGTTAGACATTCACTGCTTCGCTGACAAGTCCAAGCGGGATAAAAAAGAAGATAATCAAAGTGAGGAACACATCAGACGATCACATAAAACCGTGTACTTGATGACTGGGATTCGCCAAATATTCAAGACAATGTTGTGGCGTAGAAAGTGAGAACGCAGTCCGTCAAGGGACAGAATCTTGAGGAGGGAGATTATTGACAGTGCGGGGGTTTCGAAGAAGGGGAGGATAGCTAGGAAACAGGTCACGCGCGATAAGTAAGGCGACCAGGACCCAAAGAGGAAGGAAATGGAAACAAGGAGCGTCACGGGACCGATCCCCGACAAACTTGCCGGATAACGTGAATGGAAGAAGGAATTGCGAACGAAGTCTAAAAGTAACAAATAGCCCACCCACCAGGCGGCGACCATACTGGCAAAACGTGTCTTCGGTGTAAAAGAACAGGCAAAAAGCAGCGCCACTGAGTCCGCCAACCACAGGGCGTTGGCCCAAGGGCGTGGCAGAACGGGGAGACCAGGCCCTAACCCCGGAACCGAAGAGAGTGCACCGCTCGCAAACTGGAAGCAAACAAGCAGCGGACTCGAGCCGCCAGTACGCAGGCTCAGGCTTCGAAGCGGGCAGAACCGGAGGGACGAGCGCAAAGCCTCACGCTCTGGAGCTGGGCATCGAAAAGAAAGCGTAAGACGGGGAAAAATCATGGCTGCGGGGGGGAACATGAGTTGAATTGCGCCGGAACGCACCCACCTCCTAAACGGAGCCTGCCACCGGAAGCCGGGGACCGATCCCCAAGTGCCAGAGCGTTTACCAGGAGAGCAACCCCTCCCAAAGATTGTAGGCACAGGCACGAATCTATAGGGGCGCCCAGGGGGGGCTAAAAGAAGCCCAGCGGAGCTGTCTCAGTCCATCAAACGATTCAGGTGCATGTTCTGGGTCGGCAGCTTCAGCGCAGAATAGGGGGAACTAACCCCCTTTGATGACTTCCGGCGCTGAGAAATCGGAAGCGATCCTCGACCACACTATGAAAAGGGAGCATCCGCCGAGAGCTCCGCGAGTAGTTGCCGGGCACAGAACGAGTTCTGCCGACAGACCATGGGGTTGGGGAAGAGGCGTTAGACAACGAAGGGTTTTGGACATGAAAGTACCGATGCCGGGCATCAGCAGACCGAAAATCTCCTGGGGAGCGCAGAAAAAGAGTGGGAAGCCATACAAGGAGCAGCCTAGAAAAGATGTGAAACCAGAGATCTCGGGGGTCGATGTGGCGATCCGAGTGCGTAGAATAAGGAAGAGTCCTGAAAGGACGGTGCCGTCGAAGGAAACGGAGCCTGTGGAATTTGTTTTGTCACAGCCAGGGGGTCGAGCGGGCTTGCCGGATGCGAACAAGGAGTCCCAGGGGTCGGGGTAGGAAATAAAAAATAAAAAAGAACCCTTGGTCGCGAACGAGCCAGAGCTTTAGGCACTTGCAAAAGGAAAACAAGAAGACATACAATTGGCCTTATGATCAAAAAGGGTCGCATATAGGCCGTGAAGGTAAAAAGACTAGCAGAAGCCACGTCCGGGAATACTGCTGGACCCCACCGAGGAGGAACATGTCGAAGTGCCCCCGGTTGAACCCCAACCATCCATTCCTAGGGAAGTTTACTAAGTCAATATAGGACCGCAAGAAAACCCAAGCATACGCCTACGCTGCACGGGGGGGCAGCGCTCGTCTGCGCTGTGGCTGCGAGGGGGAGGCATGTAATAACTCATCAAGAGAGGTCAACGAGCCGGGCACTTCGACCGGCACGGGATCCAGGATAGCAGCGGGTTACTTCAAACGGTCCCAGCGGGTGAAAGGAAAACAAGAGACAACGATCCAAAATAACTTCAGGTCGTCCAAAAGAGGAGGAAGCAAATTTCGGGGAGAGGTTCCAATGCAAATGTCTCAGAAATGCATCGGGGGAAGAACCTGAATTTACAACAGCGGTGAGTTGGAAGCTACCACGCGTAGGCCGATGCAGAAAAACTGTGACACGCGAACAACAAAGCAAGGGGCTTTGCAAACGGTGAAAAGCGCGCGGACCGATGGACAAGCACGAAGGGCGCCCGCCGACATCACCGGCTCAAAAAAGCCCGAAGGTAGTCACAGGGGATACAGCCGCCACGGAAAAAAAAAGCCACGCGATCGGGAAAGAGAAAATCGGACAGGGAAACGCTGAAGGTGAGGGCCCAGGAGAGCGTAGATAAGGAAGACGCAAACAGACATGATCATGCCCTTATCGGGGGGTAAGGATGCGGCCTCGCAAATAGAAGTGCGTGAAAAAAATGTCACACCGCCAACGGGCGATCAACCGAGTACATGAACAATTCAATCAGAACACGAATTGAAAAGGAAAACGACACGACAAGCAGAGGAACGACGCGCAGTCAGGAGGACCAAGCCCGGGAGAAAAGGGAGGGAGGGAGAAAAAAAAAGCTTCTCCGACGACACTACGTGACGTCGAAGCTAGCCAGGGCAAGACCTACCCTGCCACGGTAATCACAACGGCAAGAGAAATCTCGCCAGCAACTAAAAGATAGGTTAGGAAAAACCTGTAATAGCTCGACGTCAGGTCAGAAGACCGGTATCCGTTCGAACGTAAAAAGGGCGGATACAGCGGCAGCGAATGGTGGAAAGCAGTGATAAATCTCACTCTCAAAAAAAAAAGAGAGAAAAGAGAGGGAAGTGAACGGCTAACAAGGAAGGGTGGAGCAGACGCCGCCGGTTTCGGGAGAAAAACTAGGTCGGAAAAAAGAAAAACGTGAGAGCTATTAAGGCGAACCGCTACCTCGACGGTACGTTGAGAAAAATCGGGCACGCCTGCAAGGGTGAGGAACCATGAAGCTTTGGGCGGAAAGGCGCGCCGCTGACTAAAAGGAGTGGCCGAGGCGAGCGGGTGCTAAACCCTGCACGCTCCAGCTCCGGAGGAAAAAGAGGAAGGGGCCCCGGCTGACGGAGAACATCATGCTTGTCAGAAGCAGCGGGAGGGGGTCACTACGGGGGGGGGGATGAATAGGGTCGTTCCGTGACTTAAGAGATAGAGGGCAGGGGGGCCACACACTTGTAAAAAAGGAGAGGACACGGCCGAATAAATGCACATAAGGTCAGTGAGCATAGCGTGGGTTCAAGGGAAGTATCTAAAGACAAAAAGGACACGCACCTGAACGGTCCTCCGAAAGCGTGAGGAGCGAAAATCGGCGGAAAAAGGGCCGAGGCGGCACGGTAAAGTAACCACGGACTCGACGAAGGCGGCGTCTGTGAGCCAGGGTGAGTAGTCGGGATAAACGTTCACTAGGGGTAAAAAGGTACCGGGCAGCGGAATTGTAAAGGAAAACCGTCTAAAGCAAACGTGAGCGTGGTTGGCAAGCCAGGGCGCAATATGCCCCTACGAAAGGGGAACTCACCATCAAGCTGGTGAGAAGAAGGAAGACTAACATGGGTCCGAATAACAATTGAACATGGCGATCGACCAAAGGGAAAAAGGGGGGAGAACGAACTGACCGGGTCTTGTGATCGGTTTACGCGTCAGTCTAAGTGACGCACGGGGAAGGACAAGATGCGAAGCAGGTGAATAGTGCGGGAGAAAAAGGAACCGGCCGGGGCCAAATCGCGTCTGATGTGGGCCGGCAAAAATACCACCGGAAGCAGGGGACACAGCGACTACAGGCGATAGGAAGCGAGGAGGATCGGTACTGTCTTTATAAGAAAGTGACAGACACAGGACCCTGACCTCAGAGGAATGAGGTGGAAAAAACGGGTTGGAAGTTCGAAACCCGGGTCCAAATTCGGAGGCTTTCAAAAACAAAGCGAAGTCCACTGGTCTCCTCTCAGAAGTCCTTGGAGGTTAACGCCAAGGAATGAACACAGGCGTCTAATATAAATGCAAGATGTCAGTCTTGGAAACATTTTGAACGTGACAGAAACGCCTGGTGGCTTGCGGAGGATAAAATTGGGTTCGCGTAGGTGAAACACAGGGACGAGGCAGTGGCTAATCCGGGAAGGCATAGGCGCGAAACCATGGGGACTCCCAACTGTTAACCAGAGAGTGAGAAAGAGAAGACAGCCGAAAGGCTCAGTGCGCCTGACTGCGGCAAGAACGACAAGAACGAGCCACTCGACAGAGCTCAGGGAACTTTAGATTACCCAGCATTTCAAGAGGATACGGAGGGAAAGGTGTCTGAAGAAAAAATAGGGGCGATGCGCCCAGCTCTGTCGTAGAGGGACCTGAATCTGACTACTTGACAGGGCAAAAACAAGGCGTTGAGCAAGCGTGAAAAAGGGACAACCATGTTTGTGAAACGAAGAGAACGTACGTTAGGTGAAACATTCAAAATCCAATCCTCGAGGGATCATCAGGGAGGAGCAAAAAAGACTCTGTGGGTCTAGGATCTACGTTGCTGGTCATAGACCTTCAAGCAGGGGGAGTTCACACCCTATAGAGAGGGATCTGCTCAAAAAAATGAAAAAGGCCAGGGCGGGCGCAAAAAGACGTGGATTTGGAGCCACACTAGGGGAAACACGATAGAGTGCTGCGTCACCGTGCGCAACGAGGGAAATTTAGGGGTGGGGGAAGGAAGGTCACGTGAAACCTATGACGCGCAAGGGGGGGGGTAGCCAGTCACGAACGGCGGGCAGGCTCCTAAGACATAAGAAGTTCCGGCAGGTCATTCAAAGAAACGAAAGGGAAAAACGGGAATCAAAAGTTCCAGCAAGGAGTACGAATGGCGCCATTGAATGAACTCCAGAGCTTCTGGGATGCGAGCGGGCAAAAGGTGCGGTGAATGACCCGGATACAGCCGTGAACCGGCGAAGTGGGAGGCTCGAGTCCTAATCCCTGGATCCGTACTAGAAGTGAAAAATCGGGGAATGTGTAGGGCCTGTCCATCCCTGACAAAAAAAGGGCGGGGCCACACTGGGTTTGGAGGGAAGCGTCAGACCGGAGGCTGGCCCTTGTGCGTGCTAAGGAACCAGAAAAAACCGGATGAAAAATGGGGGAGGGTAACAGCCTAGGGGGCGAAGAAAGGGGTTACTGGGAAGGGCCATGAGGGAAGTAGGGTGTACGTCTGTGAGAAAAATCCGGTTGGAGAGGGTACCAGCGGCAACTTTCGCCGGAAGAATCAACGGGTGCGGGGATATCCCCGGAATCTAACGGTGGCATGAAGGGAATTGTGTCCGCTACATAGTGAGAACCCGGTTCGCCTACTGAATAATCGGGAATGGGGGAGCGAGGAAGAGAACGCCTGGGTGATCCACCCAAAGGGCAACAATCATCCAAAACCTCCAGAGAGAGTAAGGAATTCCGGTGTTCATCAAGGAAAGAGCCTAAAAAGTGGGCGAAGAGGGGCGCCGAAGGCAAAGTACAGGGGTGCGGCGGTAGTTGTGGGCTCAAAAATATGTTATCGGCCTAAGTTCTATCGCACGAGGGGGCCAGACCACTGACGCAATGGTGGGTTGAAATGCCTTCTATCAGTCCGCAGGCTGCATAAGACCTCACTTAGTAAACGTGCATTACAATTAACGGCGGTCAGAACATGGGGGGAAACGGAAGAAAAAACGGAAAAGAAAGAAAGAGGGTGGCGGGACGAGTAAGGGAAAAAAGAAGACAAGGAAGATAGAGGGAAACGGGAACACGAGGAAACGTTAGGGTTGGCAGGTTGCAAGCGATGCGCCACAGGGAAAAAAAATGGGTTACGCTCCGGCAAATGATAAAAAAAGCACGAAAAAGGTAACGTCAGTAACGGGGTCTTCCGAGAGGGAGGACAGGGAAGATTGCATTCGGGAAAGGAGACAGCGGTTAACATGAAGCGTACCGTGAGAGCGGGGAGTCTTCTTAGAGTAGGGAGAGGGGGATG
>Ga0179593_1564768_pt1 | contig 11646 bp, 14 predicted proteins | sample CZODoug2_1_08_16_FD_185931 | JGI IMG/M metagenome (GOLD analysis project Ga0179593, IMG submission 185931) | Vadose zone soil fungal communities from Angelo Coast Range Reserve, California, USA - CZODoug2_1_08_16fungal (PacBio error correction) | ecosystem: Environmental > Terrestrial > Soil >...
CCCGGCCACCTCTTACGCTTCTTCATAGGAAGTCCCGGAGACTTGATGCCGGTACAGGAAAAAAATAAAGAAGGGTCCCGGAATAAAACGAGGGTTTCATTCGACGACCGGGGGAGAAGAGTTGAACATCCATGTCACGAGCGAAAGCTCTGCCGCCGTCGGCGGCAGGGATCGAAAGAGGACTATTAAAAAAAACGGACGAAGGGGAAGGGCGGTCAATCACAAAATAGGCTGAGAGTAAAAGTCTGCTAGCCGAGGCATCACGGGGCGGCGGTGAGCCCTCGAAAACCCGGGCAATTTCTGGACAGGTAAACAAGGGGAGGCAAACGCTTCGGCAACTACACAGGGGGAGGACTGTCCAAATAAGAGACAAGCGACAAGAACGAAATGGAACGGATAAGCTTGCGACGAGTAGTATTATCAGAGAGGAATGTAAAAGAAAAAACATAAGGTTCGTGTGGGGGGGGGAAATCTGGAATCATGAAAAAATCGGCGACGCTTCGAGGAAAGAAGGACAGTACAAGAGGAGGCCAGGTAATTTCGGTTGAAGGGGGACCCTTCCAAGGGGGGAAGTTCATAGGTCGACGTCGAAGGAAAGGAAGGGGAAAGCCTACGTAAAAAAGGTCGACCTCACATGAGAAAAATCGGAGGGATAGGGAGATTTCAAAAACAAAGGCCGGGTCCGAGCCGGGGTTATCAAGAAAAAAAAGGGCCGTCAGGAGAGATTTCTTGGGCTCCAGTTCAGAAGTGGGGCTGGAACTCGTCTCCTGAAGGATATCCGGGAAAAGCCGCAGACGAATCGAGATCAGAGAGCGTTACCAGTATAGAACCAGGGGGTCACCCAAGCGTTCGCTGCAAGGAAGAGTCAAAAAAAAAAACTGGGTTGGTCGCTTCGCGGGAGGATAGACGGAAAAGTACCCATGAGAAGAAGAAAACGGTTACGTCCGCCCTCACCTCCCCCAAGGAGGGAGACTGCCGCACTAAACTCTACCATGATTCGCCAGACTTCTGGAGACTGGGAAAACGCACCGCTCGCATTCTGCCTCCTTGAAAAAGGGAGATCTGAAGGGGGCCATTATTTCTCGTGGAGAAGGTGCAGGACATACAAAAGCCATACTCTGGCTACGGGCCAAAGCGCTCTTTAAAATGGGGGGGAAAAAAGGGGGGGAGCCCATCAAAAACAGCCTACAGGCGAAAGAAAGGTACGAAAAATTTACAGGAAACGGAAAAGGGGAAGAAAGGCTGCTGGAAAGAAGAACCGACCCGCTTAGGAGAATCAGGCTGGTCGTTCTCCGATGAAGAAGGGAGAGAGAAAAGGCGCGCATTGATGTTAAAAGGCCTGCTACGGAAAAGCCGAACTGGAAAGCCAGTTGCCTGCAAGAGGAGGACTGTGCTGAGATGTCTACAGAGGGGAAAAAGGATCGCAATGAAATAAACCCGAGTTGAAGCTAGGCCGGAGCCAGAAGTGCAGGTTCTAGGAAAACACCCAACATAGCGTCGCATGGAGACCGGCCAGCGTGCTAAGGAAGAAGAACCTGCCACCGGCAACGCTTCGATTCAGCACCGAAGCAACCCCAGAAAAGGAAGCACTGCCTGATACCGGGAACTGGTTTCTACTGGAAAGAAACTCGTAAAGGGGCAAGTTGGGTCGGAAGGTCGTAGCGATTCGGGGCGTCCGGGGGGTGAGAAAAAAGCTCCTAAGTTGAAGAAGGTCGATCAGCTCTGAGAGAAAAAACACCGTATGAGTGAAAACCTCGCGACTTATCGTAAGTTAGGCGAGAGGTCCCGAAACAAAAGGATGTTAAGAAGACAAAACCCTCCCTTTGTGTGGCGCCGCCGGGAGCTCAGAACCAGGGAACCTCGGGAAAAAAAAAAAAAGATCGGAGAGAAATCCTTTTGCGAAAAAAGTCTGCAGGGCAGAAAGGGGGATTGCAGGGTGAAAGGTCTGGGGGACAGACTAACCTGGGGAATCCGAGTCAAAATCAAATAGGAAGAAACGGAAACACGACTGCCGTTGAAAGCTATGTCGGTGTTTTCAGATCCATCAATTCTGGAAGCCAAGAGAAGACTCTCCTTGCACTGGATTGTCGAGGCCTTGGTGAAGGAGAATAATTAAAAAAGAGGTAAAAAATAAAAAAAAACCGGCACCCCTGACCGATCGGCAAGGCCACAGAAAAATATTCCGAAAAGCTGGTGAGGGAAGCAAAACCATTCAAAAGAGCGACGGAAAAGGCGATGAAAATGCTGCGGAGCGGTCATATAAAAAGAAAAAAGAGCCGTCAACGCCGCCGGCGAGAGTCGAGAAAATGTGAGAAAGTCAACAGAGTACGGGAGGGCAGAAAGGGTACGGCTGAATAGGGCCCTTACTATGAGGGCCTGGGCTGCCCGTAAAAAAAAAAAAAAGAGGGGATTGGATCATTAAAAGGCATAAAAGCGCCAAGCAAGAAACGTACATCCAAAGACCCGCGCAAGAGGGGAAAAATGAAAATACTCTGAGCGCGGATTCTAGAAAGCTAAGGAACAGACGCGTCTACCAAAAAAGCATCGAGGCTCACAGGGCGAAACGGGAGAAGGAAAAGAGCACGGACATAAAATGGGGGAAGAAGGAGCTTCGGGAGGGGAAAATTCGAGAGATCGCCACAAGATCTCCCGCGGACCACAAGGACGCAAAGGGGAAATGGGTGCATGCCAGGGACAAGAATTTATGCGGCCTCCGGGAAAGCCTAGGCGCAAAAGGCTTTCGGTGCCGGCGAGGTCAAGATCCCTGGGCTCCCCCGGCCCTCGCCCCACGATATTCAAGCAAGGGAAAAGAAAGGAAAACTTGACGAAAAGAACAGCCGGCTTGGGAAATAAAAAACCGGCTCGGGTTCCGCGGGTTTAAATTATAAAAGGCGCTCCGAGAAAGGGGACTCTGAAAGCTAGATGTGAACGTTTGTGAAAAGGGAGAAACTAGTCGCACGAAATTTGAGAAACCGGGCTCCCATGAAAAAGCAATCAAAAAAGAACAAAATCAGCCGACAAAGGAGCTGGAAGAGTGGGGAGAGCTTATAGCAATTCGCCGAGCAGATTGACCGGGCAAAAGCTTGTCAAAAAAAATTGCAAGACTAGCGCGAAAGAGAAGCGGGGAGGTAAGAAAGATCTTGCGGGCGAGGGCAGATTTGCCGGCATCGGCACTGCCGCCAAGCGCTCGAAAAAAAAAGCCGGAGACACCTAGCGGGGAACATAGGTTAAGGAAGAAAAGAAACTCAAGACCCTCCCGGAAATCTACACCCGCTGAAAAAAACAGAGGGGAACAACCAAACACAAAAAACCAGTTGCGAACCTGCGACCCTTCGCCTCGCACACGAGAAAGAAGAAAGGAATTGAACCATGACTTCCCGTAAAAGAGCCTTTAAGATCTCAAAGGGGAAGCCCGATAAAAAACAGGGCAGAGCGTATCGAGACTCGTACCGGAGGTAAAAGAGATACTTGGTGACAAGAAAGGGATCGCGGAAAGTTCCGTAAGAGATAGAACGGGAGGTCTTTACGGGGCGCCGATCATTTGGGTACTGACCCGGTACCGGCTCCGAGTAAGAACCTTGAAGACTAAGAAATGAAGTCACGAGAAAAATTAGGCGGGGCTCAGGGTCTCGAAAAACAAAAAGAAGGAAGGAAAAGCTATATATCTTTACTGCCTCCACATCCTTGACCAAAACGCTGCCAAGCTTGGAAGATCTGAGAAACAGGTAGCTGAAGGCCCCCGCGTCCGTTCCCAGATCGGGAAGAGAAAAATAAAATAGGGAACTAAGAAAATCCCTCCTAGGAAACAAGTCGTGAAAGGGGGGGAACAGCACTTGAGATTCTAAAGTCTACCGAAAAAACGGGCTCCAGAAGAAATGGCAAAACGGACGCCTTAGACCGTGAAGAGGGACGTAGAAATCGCCGCGTCTGCAGCAATGATTGCGGCGTCTTGTGGAATTTGCCAGAAACGGGAGGGGGGGTCGGATATTGGAGGGGGTGGTGAAAAACCCGATTGGAGGAGCACGGCCAGCATCAGTGGGTGTATCCGAAAAGGAAGGACTAAAAAAAATTCCTTGACAAGGCATCTGATCTCAAAGGAGATAGGATAAGAGGTCGCTAAAGATAAAGAAACAAAGGTCAACATTTTGCGGAATGTAAAGAGGGGGAAAAAAAGGAAATGCTGCGAAAAAAGGAATCTCAGAAGGGAATCGGATTAAAAGAGAGTTGGAAAAAATGAGAGGAAGGGGGGAGGGTTCCATTCTTAGCCGGACATCACGCCGTCCGCTCCATTGAGAAAGGGCGCCCGGAAGACTGAACGAGAATGCAAAATAGTGGAAGGCTGATAGAAAACTTGCAAAGAAGAAGGAGGGAGCATAAAAATAAAGAAGAAAAAGAACTTGCCGACGGTCTGGTGTTCCCCGCACGGAGTACCTTAAGCCGGGTGAAGAAAGGATGTCTGGGAAAGGTCCTCATGGGGAATGTTCTCCATCTTGAAAAAAAAAGGGAAAAAGCAGAGGGGAGAAAAAGGGGGGGAAATAAAGGGAGCCGGTAAGGGTTCGCTCGACTCTGGGACACACCTACCAGGGAAGGGAAATGTTGGGAAATGAAACTGGGAAGGAGGGAGAGAGGGTACTCTCCACGTAAGTCACGACTCTAGCGAGGAACCTTCAAAAAATCCAATCAGAGAGAAAGGGGAGAATAGACCGGTGAAAATAAGGAAAAGCGCTAGGAAAAAAGCAGGGCGAGCTGAGTCAGGGAAGTCGAGAAAGGAGATCCCCGAAACGCCGATCGCGGAAGGGGGAAAACCGTCCAAATTTGAAGGGGGGAAGACATTTGGAAAAGGGGGTCGACTGGGGGCGGCTAGCATTTGCATTCACGAAAAAAAAAAGGATCATCGAAAAATCTTGGAAGGTCGGCGAGCAAAGAGAAAAGCAGAGCGGGATAGACAAACGTAAAATGTAGACTCGAAAGGGCTCATTCGGCGGTGCACAAAACCAGACGCTCACATAGAATTCTATCTCTCAAGACGTCGCGCATAAAAATGTCAGAGAGACCAAAAAACAGAATTGAAAAGACCAGAATAGCTTTCTGCAAAACGTCGGGAAAGGTCGCTGTGCAAACTTCGGAACTCCAAACAGAAGATGATTGGGGAGCGGTCCATCAAGAGATGGCGGTTCCAGCCAGGTGGAGCTAGCCAACCTAACAGATAGGACCACGGGAAAGTCTTGAGGAAAAAAAATACCCGAACCCTGGCTTGGGGAAGAGCCAAAGGGGGGAAACGACAAAAAAGGAGGCAAGAAACTGGCTGGTTCACCAGACTCCTTTGCGAAGGGGAAATCTCGTAGCTGAAAGGTTGGTCAGGCCCGGCGGTAAAGGAGAAAGAAGGGATCGGGGGGGGGGGGGAAGAGGAAGCAAGACAAGGGTTTGTATAGTCATCCACGAGCTTCCAACAACCAACTGAGGGAGTCCGAATCAATCAAAATCTTCAAAAAAACCGAGGACAACGGGGGGAAGAGAAGAAAAGACGCTGGGCCTGGGAGCGAAAAACCCCACACAAAGTGACAGCTGCCCGCCCATTTATAGAAGAAGAGAGAACCCCTTAAAAAAAGGGAACACGTCGGCAATGAAATGTAGGGAAAGAGGAGAGAAAAAAGTCAAAAAAGGGACAAATGATTGTCAGTGATTTTCAACGGTCGTCCGCAAGAGGGAAAGGCCTAGCGGGTTGTTGGGTCTTAGAGAAGAAAAAATTGAGGGGAAGGCGGCACTCTGTGTTCGACAAGGCTTTAAAAATAAGGGGGCTCGCGATCAAAAGGTAGAAAACCCAGCGAAAAAAGAACAAGCATCAAAAAAAAGAGAGCTTGAAGAATGAAAATTGTGGTCGGCTTTGGTGTAAAAAAAACCCTGCCAAAGGGTCCAAATGCAAGCCCTTGCAGCCACAGAATCCTGGGAACCTGAAAAGTTTCGATGGACCTGTGTCCCAACCTTTGGGAAAAAAAAAAAGGAAGTCAGAAAGGGATGCGCCGGAACGTAGGTGGCAGGGAAGGGAACCCAGAAAAGGGGAAGGGAGAAAAGGATCAGGGGGATTCCTTTATTTTCGCCGGCTCGGGACGGAAAAGAAAAAAAAACCAAAATCAAATAACCGCACTGAAAAAAAAAAAAAAATCTGGAAAAAAGGGGAGAGGAGGAGGGGGAGTGAAAAAATTCAGGAGTGCCTGGAACACCCGCCGCGTCTCCCTGAAAAAATCATCCTAAAAAAGTAAGCGCACCGATAAAGAAGTTTTTGGGAGGAGGGTCCTAGCCGGAAAGAGGAGAGTGAAAAAAGCCGTGGTCTACCCACATTCTCACGCGACATGAAAAAAGTGCTCCGGGAAAAGCCAGTTCGAAAAGGCATGTAAGGAATACCTGGACCAAGGAGGCCACGTCAAAAAAATCGGTGGGGCAAAACTAAAGTTGAAGGGCAGAAAATCCAAGGGGAGGACTACTTACCAGGAAACCTTCGGATGACCCAACCACGAAAAAAGTCAGCCTGAAAAAGGAAAGTTTTATGATACCATCGCAAAATAGAGACGAGAGATGTCCGGGTCCCGTTACGGCGACCGTTCGAAAGCTTACGTAGGAAAAGTTAGACGGGGAATGGAACAAGAAGTCTTAGGGGCAAGGGGAAAAAAAAAGAAGCTTTTTCAACGTCGCCAGATGGCCGCAGCTGATAGGAAAGTCTCAACAGCAAAAAAAAAAAAAGATCAAAGCGGGAGGGAAAGGGGGGGCTCAAGAGGGAGAAACGGCGGAAAGACTGAGCAGAGGTGTCCTTCATAGGGAAGGCGCCCCGGCAGAAGGGAACGATCGAAGCCTGGAGGAGAAAGAATCAGAGAACCCCGGGTAAGTTTTAGCTCCAAGCGTACCGTACCCGACAAAAAAAAAAAGGGAAGGGGGGACCGAGGGGACCCTGACAAGCAGAAGGCAATCTTCCGAAGTCGAAGGGTCTAAGGACGCAAAAGAAAATTTCCACTTGAAAAAAAGGGTCCCGGCAGGCATGGAAAGAGAAGGTAGAAAGTTGAACGAGCGGCAGAGGTAGAAACTTTTACCGATGTTCAAGTAAAAAAAAGGGGAATCTAGGGGAGCAATGAACAACGCCGCGCTCTAGTTCGTGTGCAAGAAAGGGGCCTAAAAGGGGCGACCGAAGCCTTAATCATCGCTAAATAAGCGTTGATCCGAAAAGGGCGCTGGGGGGAGGGAGAAATATCTAACTGAGTAGGGGAAAAAAGAATCAAAAAAAAAAGAAACCCGAAGGGCCGAGTAAAACTCCTGAAAGATGGCAGGAAGGTCCAGGAGAGAATGCCGGTACAAGGGGAAGGAGGCGATCACGTAAAATGAGCGAATCATTGAAGAGGGGAAAAGAGAAGACGGATGGGAAGAGGGTGAACATCAGTGAAAAATGAAAGCCGATCGGTCGGTTATCGCTAAAGGAGGGGAAGGTCTACGGGTGATGCGTTGGGAAATCCAGTTCCGAATAAAAAAGTAATACAGTGGGTGTACCCAGGGTGGTAGTTCACCCGAGACGGTAAAAACACAAATTTTGTTGTTCGTTATACCTTTCACTTCGGACATCTAAAAATCCCGACGGGTAGGGGGAACTGGGTGGAAGAGGGTGTAGAGGAAGTTGTGGCTGTGGGCCTATAACCGTAAAAAAGGCCTATCAAACGCACCTCAGGGAGCCTCAGGAAGCGAGGAGTTCCGGGGACTTCCCCTTTCTATCAGGGGAGGCGACCGCATAGGAGGGTAGACGCTATCAAGGGAGAGAAAGAAAAAGGGAAAGTGAGGGAAAGCGGAGAACGTCATGATGGCTACTCTGCGAGAAAGGACACAGAAAGAGGGGGGATTTGCAGGATTCGAACATCGGGCAAAAAAAGAAAAGGATTAGAAAAAAAAAGGTCCTTTTGACAGGGGTACCGGAGAGACCAAGAGGACTCCTAAAGGAAAAAAGGAATGCGAGCCCGGCCAAAAAGGGCGCGGAGGAAAAATAGCTCTGTAGGAGCGATGGCTAACACTAGGGACCTATGGCCGAGACGGGGAGGATAACACCGCTTAAGATCCATGATGAAGGCTTTTCCCGGCTCAAAGGAGAGAAAAAGAGAATAAATCTGGGAGAAGGTGTCGCCAGGAGAAAGTGAAACCTGCCGGCGAAGAAATCATGGAGACGGAAAGGGGAATAGGGGTCCCCAGGGCAGGGAGGTCGGGAGCTTCAAACTGCAGGAAGTTTAAAAGCTAAGGGGGGGGAGAGAGAGCAATTCCCAGAGCAAAGGCCGACCTTCCCTCCTAAGAACACATGCAAACCTCTAGAGAAAGGAGGAAGCTCTAAACCGGGGTCTCGAAAAAGAACTTCGGGCAAGGAAAAGTGGAGCAGAAAAAAAAAAGGTGGCGTGTCACCCCAAAAAACCCAAAAAAAAACCTAAATTTGCAAGGACCAAGGAGGGAAATTGAATTGCGGAAAAGCTTCCGGGGTTGCGGAGCGTAGGGGCGCCGGAGAGGGCCTGGGGGAGAGAAAAGACTCAACAGGAAGTATAAGAGGGACGGAAGAGCTTTGGAAACGCCTTAGTCCCTCCTGCCAAGCCATATGAACACAGGGGGGGAGTCGAGGGGTAGAAGATCAAGCGCGAGGACGGTGAAAAAAAGAGGAAAAAAGAATCCTAGAATTCTGGAAATAACACGAGCAGAGTTTTCTATCTCGACCCAAGTTCTCGAAGAGAGTAGAAGAGGGAAATGAGCAGGAAAGGGAACGGCCTGCGTACCGCGTTCACAGAAAGGAGCGATGGGGGAATGACGGAATGGCGGGTTGGGGGTCGCTGGAGGATAGTTTATACCTGATAGAAGCTCCGAAGAAAACTTTAAAGCTAAAAACAGTAAATAAATTGCAGAAGTGGAAAGGGAAAAGGGGAGGAGAGAATCAAGAAGCGCGACCTCCTGCGTTGGCGGCCATCCCGAATAAAAAGGAAGCCTGCAAAAAAAAGGAACCTCTGTTAGCCTTCTGGGGGGGGAAAAAGAAACACCCGCATCATACACTTTCGGCAATGACGGAGGGTACCCTATTAAAAAAAGAGAAGTTGACGATCAGCGCAAGGTAGTAAAGCGACAAGGCTTCTAAGATCAAGAATCAGGAAATCGTTTCCCGCAGGGGGGAGCGGCAGAGCCTTGTGAAGACAGCCGAGACTGGGAAGAAAAAAAAAAAAAAAGGAGGAGTAGGAGAAGAAAGCGGCCTGAAAGCGAATCGCATCAAAATGCTCTAAATTGTAAGGGGGAGGCAGGAGGTCAAACAAACCAAAAGAAAATGCCGAAAAAAAAGACGCCGGGAACAAGGTGAAAAGAGAAAAATTATAATGACGTAGAAAAGAAATAAGCCACGCAGTTCCGATACAAAAGGCATGCCGTGCCGCCAGGTGGAGGAGGGAGGGGTCGTTGCAAAAGAACAGCACTTCAAACAGGAAAAGGAGGAGGAACTACGTAAGAGGGCATATCAAAACGAAGGGAAAAAAGGTCCGTCCTTGACCGAAAGCAAATGCAATCCAAGAAACCTAAAAAAGCCGCCATGAATCCTGAAAGGAAGGGGGAGATAACGGCGTCAAAGAGTAGGGAAACCAACGGAAAAGGCGGAGGAAAAGCAAAAACCGCTGTGCAATAAGGTATTGGGGGGTCGTTTGGGGGAAAAAAAATGCCTGAAGACCGAATGGGGGAGGAGACGAAAACAAAAAAAGGATCAGGAGGGGAAGGGGGATTTGTACGGCACACCGTCCTGCGCCGCTCGGTAGAGGAAAAAGTCCCACCGTACAGGAAAATCCCTTTCGATACAAGGGAGTCGGCAGGGAAGGGGAGAGATGCTTGAAGAGGTGGAAAGTTTGCACTCGACTTCACTTTGTGTGGAGGGGGAAGGAGATTTCTCCAAAAAGAAAACAAGGGGGAAACTACGAAAACATCTAAGCAGAAAGAAACCTCAAAAAAGGGCAGGCAGAGGGGGAAGGTGGAGCGAAATTTCCGAACACGAGACGCCGAGCAGGAAATCAACTCACTAGAAAAAAGGACTGAAGAAAAAGGGGAGGGGGTCGGAAGAGGACCGAACGAATCGCTTAGGAGGCGCCGTTTGAGAGAGTCGAAAAGTCATGCAGAAAAAAAAGGGACGGGGGGAAAAGGAGGAAAGCAGAGAGGGGGAGCCAACCACCTTAGGCGGAAACCACTCAACCGAGCACGGCCAAGCACGGGTGAGAGCAAGGCGCGGTCACAGCCCTGTGAAGGGGGGCCATCCTCCTGAAAAGAACCCCAAGGAAAAGGAAACGGGCTGGGGGGAAGAAAGCTCCCAAGCAAAGTTTTGGGAAGAGGAAGAAAGAAATCATCCGCAGAGGGGCCTAATCGCCCGGAGAGAGGACCTCTAAACGAGTCGAGGGGGAAGGAAACGACGAAAAAGGCAGCCGTACTGTTAGAAGGGGGACGCCTGGAACCAGCACAAGGAAGATTCCGGACTGAAAAGGGGGGGAAGATAAAAAACGGCTCAAGTCTGTGGGAGGAGGTCCTGAGGGAGCGGAAGGGGGGGCAAGGTCGCAGCAGCGGTCTAAAACAGAAAAATGAGATCGGGGCCGCGAGAGGGTGAAAGGCCGAAAACCGGAAAAAATGGTTGGAAGGAACGGCATTCCCAGCCAAAGAGTACGGGAAAATCAGCGCGGACCAAGAGGGGCAACAAGCTTAACCAAAGTGTTCCAAAATCATCAAAGATCAGCGGAAACTACAAAAAAAAAGTCAACAGAAGAAAAAAATCAACTCAAGTGCGGAAGGCGCGAAGCAGAGGAAGGACGGTAAAAAAAGCTGGAGGCTCGCGGGAGACCGGCCGAAGGAGCCATTTCCAGGAAATGGTCTAAGGAGAAAGGCCTAAATATAGGGAATCGGGGAAGGGAAAGAAGAACTAAGCTCGGGAAATGGTCTGCAATTTACCATTCCGAGGAAGGAGCAGGTCTTTAGTGCCCGCCCTGGAAATCAGAAACTCAGACGGCAGTATAAGAAGCCAGCTATTAAAGTACAGAAAGTTTTAAGAAGGAGGGGAAAATGATCTCTGAATGTAGGAGTGAAGAGACCCCTGGACAGCACTTCCACCCTTGTCCGGAGAAAAAGGAGAAATGGAGGGAGAGGGAGATTCGGAAAAGAACGGAACTGCGAAAAATCCCTGCCTGGCTGACATTCTAGGGAGAGCGAGCCTGAGATTTCCAAGAGGGAATAGGAGAAAATCATTTCAAAGAAAGAGGAGAATTTCTCCTCCGAGAAATCTTCGGGGTTAAGGAGGAAAAGGTGATCCAAACTTCCAGGACTTTCACGGGAAAAGGTCCTAAGGGGAGTGAAGTAGCTCCGTGGGAGGCTGGAGCCCATGCGGGGGGGGCTGAAAAAAAAGCGGGGGGGGAAATATGGACAGGATGATCGAGGGAGTGGGTTTGTCCGGCCGAAAATTGTAAGAACGGCCGGCAACTCGTCCCGAAGGGAAGATAGGAGGAGAGAAACTATGACCGGAAGGCGTGACCTAGACCTAGTCTGTGAAAATGATCGTGAGGGAAACTTCACGGGAGCTCAGAAACTCAAAAAGAATTTCTGAGTCAGAGGCGGCGACGATGAAGGGCT
>Ga0179593_1586590_pt1 | contig 11646 bp, 5 predicted proteins | sample CZODoug2_1_08_16_FD_185931 | JGI IMG/M metagenome (GOLD analysis project Ga0179593, IMG submission 185931) | Vadose zone soil fungal communities from Angelo Coast Range Reserve, California, USA - CZODoug2_1_08_16fungal (PacBio error correction) | ecosystem: Environmental > Terrestrial > Soil >...
AAGTGGACGTACTTGCTTCTGCTGTGAAACGATGCGGTCGAGGACCGGAACACAGGCTGAAAAGGAAAAGGGCCACAGGGCATTATATCCATGGTGGGGTATGACTGAACGGCATGGCAAGAAACTCCCGGCGGGGAGAGTAGAAAGAAATCTAAAGAGGGGGTCTACCCGAGATAGCGAGGCCGCAGCTCAGATGGCGGATAGAAAGCCGCGGAATTCGGTTAAAAAAAAAATACTACAACTAGCGCCGCCAGGAGTTGAGGATGTTTCTATTCTATCCTCAAACAAGGGGGAAGGACACGCGGACGGAAGAGCAAAGATACTACTAAAACGACCCTATTGGACAAAGAGTGGGCACGGGGAAGAGGGAAGGATCAGCTGCTTTGTTTCTCCAAAAGGAGAGGTGAGCGGAGATTTTTCGGAGGGAGAAAGTGATCGCCAGGAGAGGAAGGGGGAGGAAATCACCTTCCCTCGGTGCGGAACCGGGGAGCAAGCGAGGAAAGAAGAAAATCTGGGGGAGTGGAAGAAAAAAGGCAAGTTCCTTCAACGGCGGAAGAAAAAGTCTGGGAAAAAAAATTCCTGGGGGCTAAAAAAGAAAAGCGGGGATGAAGAAGGCGGTCGAGACTAAGTTCAACCATCCACGCTCGCTGGCCGAGGGGGGGTTAAGTACAAAAGAAGCATTGCGCTGAGACGAAAAGCTTAAATGCAGAAGGGAAAAAGAGCACGGGAGCATCTCTTTTATACGGGGACGATGGCCGGATAAAAGGTTCGCCTTGCGGGCTAGCAGAAACGAGAAAATCCCATCTGAGACATTCTAAAAGCGCTACTATCTCGTGCGGAAAAAAAAGAGGGAAAAAAGTACCAAACTACGTACTTCTAGTGTTCCGACCCTAAAGCACACCGTAGAAGCGGGAAGAGGACCAGCAGTTATTTATGCCCTCGTGGAATCTCCCGTGACCGGGGAAAAGACATCCTCGGAAAGGTTCAGGAGCTCTCCTCGAGGAATCTGAAGCGTCGGGGCGTCTTATCTTTGTAAAGGGAGAGTTCCTGATAGAAAGGACAAGGCAATGATGAGGATATTAAAAAAGGGGGGGCTAACGTAAGGCGAGATCACCGATCGCCACAACGGGGCAACTACACTTCTAGAGGGGGAGAAATACCGCTCTTCACCTTTGAAGTAGGAAAGTAATTCCTTTCTCGCGAAAAGGAGGAAATGACGTATACGAGGGGGGTCGAGAGGGTCCACATAAAGCTACAACTAGCTGGTGTGAAAAGAAACAGACTCGAAAAAACAAAAAAATAAGAGACTCCTGAAGAGATGGGCTCTGCAATAAAAAGAGGGAAAATACATTTAAATACTCTTGGTGCGTTAATATGTTAACGTAGAAGGGTCTAGTCGACCAAAAGCCAGCCGCACACAGCGCTTTCTGGTAGCATATCGCAGGGGGGGAAGGGGTATAAAAGATAAAAGAGCGCTCAAGGGAGGAAGGGGAGGGGCTTCTCTGCGAAGAAAAATACAGCTTGGGAGAGGAAATGTCGAAAACAAAATTATCTTGCTCGGTGCGGGCTCGATTTTCAGGGTGTTCGTGAACACTTGGAGAGGGGGGGAACACCCTCGTTTGGTAAGCAGGGCACAACGCCCACGACCCAACACTCCGCTCTGTCTTGAGAACCATAGGTATTCAGGACGGCGATCTAGGTGGACTTCAGTAGAAAAAGCCTTCTACCACGGCGATCTCTGAAGGGAGAAAACAAATTGTTGGGGGCAAAGAAGGTTGTCAAACTTCCTATTGGAGTGCCCCTGAACGAAGAGGGATGTCGGCAGAAAAATATCACTCGGATGCGGTAGAAAACCCCGAAGAGGAGTGCGAGCAAGGGAAAAAAAAAAGCAGGGTCGATCTGGGGCCGAAAACGGTAGATGACATCCAAAAAGGAAATTGTCTTCATGACCGTCGAATACACCCTCACGAAGCCCAATCTAAGGAGGGAAAAAGAGGCCCATTCAATCTAGGAAAAAGATACCCGTTATCGGGGGAAAAGCTCCATTGGATTTAGGATTTCTGGGGCGTGGGCTTTCCGATACTACTGTTCTTGGGGTGGTAGCAATCTTACCCGAGAAATGAGAATTTAGGAAAAGTACAAACCCCTTAGTAAAACGATGCATGAAAACCCCATTTTCAGGACGACAAAAAAACCGCCTCTGGAAGGGAAAATCCCGATGAGAAAAATGTGGCGGTGAAGACCTACGTAAAGCCATTTCATATGGGAGTCCAAATGAATATCAGAGGCGTTGAGCAATTGAATAGCTCCTGAAAAAAAAGTGCGGCGGACCTGAAATATAGGGGAAAAGATCACTGCGAAGATACCAGAACATAATAAGGAGTGGGAAGAGTTCGCTCGGCGTTCCAGAAGAAGGCTTTGCCGGGGTCTATTCCAATCGGAAGGGACGAAGAGCTAAGCTTGCCTCAGACCTAAAACCTTATAAATCTATATAAAACAAAGGGTGTCTCTCATCTGGATACTCGGAGAGGCATCGGGAGGAGACCTGAAGTTGGATGAGACACGAGAAGGGGGGAAAATTCGTTGTGTGGTGGGACGGTAATATTAGACCGTTTGCACCGTAAGGGGAAAGGTAGTTTTCCGAAAACAGAAAACAATACTATCAATAGTGAACAAAAAAAAAAGGGGTATGCAGACCTCTCACCCCAATGTATGTTAGAAAAAAAGGGGGGAAGGGGTGGTTTTAGAAGAAATCGTTCTGGTTTACGTGGGTGTTGGTGCAAGGAAATGGGGAAGCCTAAGGTGACAGCCTTGCTAAGTAAAAGAAAAACGAAGCCAAGACAACTAGTTTGTGGCCGTTCGACGAAAAAGCAAAACGTCGCCAGCGAGAGGGGGGGGGAACGGGATTCGGGAAATCTTCGCAACCTAGATCGATGGGGGGGCTGCTACCGGTGTTCCTCTTTCTGCTCCAAAATATCTATCGACGAGGGGGCGAAAAGGGGGAATCTCCTCCTTTATTCACAGAGGCCACTGGGTCAAAGAGGGCTTTTGGCATTCATTGGGCGTAATGAAAGCGCGCCCGCAGCATCCAGGGAAGACTCCTACCAATGTGGGGCAACTACAACACAAAAGCACCGTCATCTGATCTTTTGCCAGACGCTGCTTCATGAAGCGTTGGGAATGGTGAAATGTGTCCCTGACAAAAGGGGGGGCTTAGACTCCCCGCCCGGGTTGGGGGTAGAGACGAGGGTTTTTGAATGGAAGAATGGTGCTCCCAGCATATGAGTTTGGTAAGATAAGGGGAGAACAAGTTCGTAGAGGGAGCCGTATCCCTATACAACTCAATTGGGTGCTACAAAAAAAGATCGCTGGGATCTCATTCTGATTACTCGTTGGAAGGGGCTCTGAGCTGGGGGTTATTGGACTAAAAGAGTTCGGAAAACCCAGCACCGCGTTGGAAAGGAGGGGGGTAAGAAAATATAGGGGAAAAAAGAAGACTAACGGAGGTCACTTTCTATGGTGGTATATGAATAGGGGGAGGGGGAGCTGAATCAGCTTCGAGTTACAACGGTGTCGGCACCACAGTTCGAACAATAAGAATAAGGGGGAAAATAGGAGAACTTCTACCTAACAGGGGGGTGGTACCAATAAGAAATCGCTCTCAGGGGAAAAAAAACTCTGCCTGCCATGAAGGAGAATCCAACGTCGGGGATGGGGAAGACCTCAATAACCGAGGTTCAATAGAGAGGGGGGTTTGTGGGTATTAGGTGCAATCAGGGAACACACTCTGGGTGAACAAAAAGGTAAACGAAGAGGAGAGGGTGCATTCCGCAGCGAATCACAACCTCTCCGTTACTTTAGAGTCATCGAAAATTAAAAAGGCTAAAGTCCGGGTGACTGGGAGAGGTGGGGGCTTCTGACACAGCTTACTCAGATAAGTAATTAAGGGAGGGGAAGCAGCGTCGTTGTAGAGTACCGGATAATTCAAAATCCTTTCGGATGTCTATGTAGGTGGGTTACAGAAAGAGAGCGTCGATAAAAAGAGGAAGGAGGAATTCAGCAGTCAGAGAAAATATTTTGGCGTTGTAATCGAAAAGTTAAGAATTCTCTTATTTTGGTAGATTCTTGGGTATTGGGAGGCGTTTCGGTGGGATAAAATTTCATTCCCTCGGGAAGAGAGGATTTCACTACGAAGAGGACCGAAGGTGGAAGAATCTCGTATCCTCGTCCTCGCCGGCTCGGGAAGAAGAAACTTTTGGAGAGAGGATCTCGTCAATTAACCGTTCAGGAAGAAGGGTGGGACGCGGTGCCCGCGGTTATCTTCATGAACCGACCAGGGGGCTCATAAAAAAAGGGAGCCCTTCACTCGGGACTTGAGAGAGCGCCTGGAAAGGGGAAAGGTCTTCAGGACTGGGCTCGCGTCTCAAGACAGTCAGCCAGACGGGAAAATACTCTGAAAGAGGTAACGCTTTTATGTTCTAAGTAGTGAAAGCCGGAAGGAAAGCCGGTACAAAAAGGCGAAACACAGCTAGCGTGTTAAAAAAAAAAAATCAGTGGGCATGTAGGGTAGTAGGTTCAGGAATCTGCGCTAGCGTAAGAAAAGGATATGACCGGCGAATCTGGGTGGGATTCAAACCACTCAAGACACGTTGTCAAGAGAGGAAGGAGATCTCTCAAATTCCTTTTTGAACGGAGGGAACTCTCTTCCGGGAAGGTGTGGGACGGGTGAGATCCAGCTTCTGCTAGGGGGATGGAACGGCAGACAAAGGGGGATTCGGTCACAGATCGTCAGACATTGAATAATGCCGGGGGGAAGGGGGAGTCTGCGCTCGCTTGAGAAAAGGGTGGGAGAGATCTTCCTGTTAAATGGGACACTGGGGGAAAGCTGAGAAAGGAAGAAGCGAAATACTGAAAAAGAGAAAAGGAGAATCTAGGAGACACCACGCCTCGTCTAATAGGCCCGAATGATTTAGTTGTGGAGAGGGGGGGGGAAGGACTGCAGCTGCAGCGGAAGGGAGAATGCGGAACCGTGATTCACTTTGTTGTTGAAGAAGAAGCAGCCGACATATCAGAAGAGAGTCGGTGGACTCACAAGGGGGACCCGTCTTATGCGTAGAGGACAATCTAGATTGCGAGAAGCTCGCTCACGAGATTGGAGAAAGTCTCATGGGAGGGAAGGGCTACCACTCCTCTGGCAGCGGCCGGTAGATCCTGGGTTGACCACCGATGAAGAGACCCGCCGGGCCTGGGAGAGAAGAAGCAGCTTTCATCTGTCTCTGAGAAAACTGCACTCAAGAGAAGGGGGAGGAAACCTACTTAACAAAAGAGAAGTAGCTGCCCAGGGTTGGAAAGGGTTATGCGGTGCCGCATACTAGATGTAGGAGGGGGATCACAAACAAAAGGAGGAGTAAAAAAGGATCCAATAACTTCTTCCAGAGATTACTGGAAACTTCAAATAAAAAAAAGGGGGGGGAGGGGACCTGCAAGCAAGGTAGGAAGGTGTAATGAGAAAGGATTGGCGGGGTGGACGGCCTGCCTGCTGTTGAGAATGGAGGGCAATTTCGAGAAACAGACAATAGGAAAGCAATTCCCGGCACATGGCGGAGAAGAAAAATTTGTGGGCAAAAACGGAGGATCATTCCCGGTGGGGTTGCGTACGTGCGAAAGGAGAAGGGGGAGCAAAGAGTAGGAGAGAGAAAGAATTTGGAACGTGCCCTAAAGAAGGGTGTGCGACCCGCTACAGAGCTACGCCTTATATTTCTGCGCGTGAAAGAGGCGATCACACCCAAAAAAACCGGGTCTTCGGAAAGGCAAGAAAACGGCATCTGGCATATCACAATATTACAACTACAGTTGGGCAAGAAAGGCATCGCAAAAATTCGGCGGGTGGCAAAAAAGCTATAGAGGGGACACTGGAGGAAGTCATTAAAGGAGACGCCAGGATCGGCAGGTTGGGAAAAGTAAGAACTATCAAAAAAGTGGAGGACGGGATCTTCGACGTCACCGTGCATCTAGGCCACATCTTCAAAACGATCGAAAAACAAAAAGGGGTCGGGACGCCAAGAGTTGTGGTGAGCAAACTCTACAGGGAAACTGAATAAAAAAAATCCGAAAGCTCGACTTAAGAGGGGGAAAGTGTCACAGCCGGCAGGGCAGGAAAACGAACACTAGGGCTGCAGGAAACGGCGCTGGTTGGGTGACCTATCCTTGGAAAAATACAACTTGTCTCCCTTTATGAAAAAAGGGATCTTACCATACAGAATACCCATGAAAAACCAGTCTCCTCTCAGCAATTGCGCGCCGAGGGCGGGCAGGGAACTTCGCAGGGGAAGAAGACCCTGAATCCCGCAGTATATCGTATCATCTCAAAAAAGGTGTAGGAGGACAATATTGGGACGCCTCTCCTAAAGACAGGGAAAGGGCTGCTTTAAAGGGGTCTCAAATCTATTACCGTTCTCTCTTCTGAGCGGGGGGGGAAGAAGTTATTATCCACCTCTCTGCCAAGAGAGACTCTTCTGGGCTGTTTTGCCGCCCCGTACCCGAAAGAGGGGGGAAAAAAAAAAAAGGGGAGGGTGAATCAACTATCACGGGGCTTGTCGAGATTCTTAAAAAGGTTCTGATTGCCGGGATTTGCTGAATCTCCAGGCTAGGAAATCTCTACAGGGGGTAAGATCCGAGAACAAACTATCTGGGGGTGTGACCCGACCAAGAAGCTCAAACCTCCGAAGGGAAGGAGAAATGAAGAACGATGGAAGAGAAAAATAGATCTTAGAAAGGGAAGAGGGGGAAAAAGTTCAGCGCCGATGACTACTGGGTAATTCCTTCAAACACAATCAAGCAATCCGCAAGCGCTTTCTGAGGGGGAAGCGCGGATTCTGGAAAGAGACACGAAGATTTTCTTTTTCCTAGGGTGCGCGGAGAAAGGCTCACCAGAGAAGTTCGCCGAAAAAAGTAAAAGAAACATGATCTTCTCTGTTAGGCGTCGCGGCGGAGGAGTGAGAAAAGGAGGGGAGGCACATCTGACAGTGGCGCACCCTCTTTGGTTGAAGTCCTGCAAAAAAATAACGCATCCAAAAACCACCGACGCAGAGGGAGAAGAGGGTGTTAGCAGGGACACGATCTTCGATTTGGGCTTCACAAAGCCTCGAAAGGAGGAAGTCACACGCGAGACCGTTCTTATTGTACCACCTTGTTTAATTGAAAAGGGGGCAACTTCGTTGGCTAATGTTGTTGCTCGGGCAATAGTTTTTCGGAGCAAAGTACACTATCATCTATTCGGAAGCCAATCCAGCTAAAGTTCGAAGGAAAGTTAAGTGTGGGCCGGTAAGAGTGAACCATTCACTGGGTAGGAAAATAAAACTACCCGAGCGGGGGTGGGGAAAAATCAAAAATCTTCGAGTATCTAACCCCCAGCTCATCACGGACCGCTTAAGAGGTTCTGCGGCGAGAGAATAGGGTTTTATTGTAGCCATTTGGAGTGGGAGCGGGGCACTATACGACGTGAGACTCATCAGTTAAGTGAATCATTTAGTATCAGGGAAGAATAATGCTAAGGGGAACAAAAGGGATCAGGCCAAAAGACATTGCAGCGTCTTGCGACCAGCCGTGCTCAATGTCTGGGGAAAGGACACAGCCCAAATTACCTCATCTGAAACAGCAGGGGGGGGAGTTTTTTAAAAGGACTTCCACAAGTGGCCTGGGCGGGGCCGGTCCTCTTGGAACCCGTTGTGTACCCTTTGCGAGCTGACGATGGAACAATTTGAAATACAATAAATCGGAAAACCTTCGCGGAGGGGGGCCCCCCCGGCGGACTTAACGAAAATAGCGAAAAAAAATGGGGAATAAGAATATCAATGCTGAAAAAAGGTTGTTCACCTTAGAGACAACAGCGGGCTAATCGAGCATTTTGGCTACGGTTGTGAAAAGAAAGATAATTCGTCGACGTCGGATTAGGTCTGAAGGATGATAAGATTAACTCTCCTCTGACCGTAAGAACTGGGGGTATATGGAGGGGCTATGAATGCTTCTAACAGGGGATGCGACAGAAGTGTGAACTCCACAACACGGGAAGACATCTATGAAAAAAAGAACACCACACAGTGATCGAAATTCAACGAAAAAAAAAACAAGGGAGGAGAAGAAAGAGGAAGGACACCTTGGGTGGGTTTTCTTCTTGCATCAAAAATAGGTTTTTAGCGTGGTGGGGAGGCCGCAACAAGGGCAACCGGCATCTTAGGCATCCCGCCAGAAAAAAACTAAAAGGGTATCAAGACGCGGCTCAGGGAAAGCCAAGAGAAATCAGCGCAATCTCCTCATCTAGTAAATCTTACTCGAACTGGCGAGGGGAGGGCCTGCAGAAAAAAGGTGGCAAGAATTTCTGGCGAGCGGCGAGAGTCTCGAGGAAGGGGCAACGTCACCGGGTGTTCAAAAAGCGAACCAGGGAATCAACAAAAATTCTTTCTTGAGTTTGTATTTAAAATGTCGGCAAAGAGACTCAAAACTCGGGGAACGAGCCTCCATTGAAGTAACAAAGGCACCAGTGATCGGAGATGTGAAAGAGGAGGTCATGTCGGGTCGGGTTCACTGAAGAATTGTAAGTGTCAGAGGATGGTCAAGAGAAAAAAGGGTCACGTGTTTGGGAGGGAACCTTGGTGTTGGTCCTCAAGCGACCCTATCCCATGGTCACGTCACGTCGGATCAACAAAAATGTTTCGGGTATCTTTCTCCAGAGTCAAGAATACACGACTCATGGCTAACAGCCCGATCCCGGATCTCCTCTCCGCTCGGCCGAGACGAGAGCTCTTAGATGGGGACGGTGGAAGTATCCTCTCCTCTAGGGGTTCTCAACCCCGAAAAGGGGGATTGGATGCCTCCGTGATGTTTTGTTCGCTACCAATCTAAAAAACGGCCGACTACTGCAAAGAAAGGGGGAAGGGAAGGAGTCGGAGGAGGAGAAAAGTTCTTCTAGGGACAGCTTCTATCGTCAGGGGCGAAAAAAAAGGTCCACGCATCATAGGAAAGGGTGATCGAGACTGGAAAAACAACAATTTGGAATCAGCACTCAGGGAGAAACTATACTCGAAAGGAGGGAAGGGGTCAATTTAACTCACCTCGGGATACTGCAATCAAAAGGGGAGAAATCGCGCGGCGTTTGGGTGGTGGGGAGGTGATGTCAAATGCATGACGACACTCGGGGAGAAAAAAAAGGGGTTGAATAAACGCTCATCGTCACCGTTCCACAAGACGAAAGAAAACTCCGGGGGAAAGGAAGGGAAACGATTACGCGAAAGCAGCGGTGCTTGAGAAAAGGGGTTCCTCTCTAACGCGAGACCCCAAACTTCATGGGGACGTGACGGGTCAAAACGAGGTCGTGGGGAGAGAAGGAGTCCAGCTGCGGATAAGGTATGGCGTCACCCCTAAGGAAAAGAGGTCACGGACGATAAAAAAAAAAAGAAAAAGCGGAACGTCTTCAGAGAAGCTCTAGCATAAGCGATCGCAAGGGGGGGACGTGAAGAGGAGGGAGGTGTGGGGAGCTTCTTGGTCAGGTATCAGGGCACCACCATCGTTGGGGCAAGGGGGCCGATGAAGATGCAGCTTAAGGCGGTTCTCAGAGCTACGGACAGCGCCGAAGGTTGAAAGAGAGCGTACGACCTCCTCTCTTGCCTAGTGAAGAAAGGAAGCAGTTGGAGGAAAGAGGGGATCGCCTACAAGGCGAAAACAGAAGAGTATCTCATGCCTTTTCACGATTGGGCAGAAAGAACTCGCACATGGACAGATCAAAGCTCTCCTTCACGAATAAGGATGGAAGTCAGAGCGCGCCAGTGAAGGGAGGAGATGTGTCAGTCGGAAGTCTAGAAGGCGTCCAGAATCACCGGCAAAGGGGGGGCATCAAGAAAGAAAATAGTGAAACTTTGCTGAGGTGGTGCAGACACCTCGCCTTAACTGAGAGGGGAAAAGAGCGCTACAGGCGAGCATAGAAGACCCAGTCGGAGACTGCATGGTTTCTCGGAGAGGGAGGAGGATCCGCGACAGGAGAAAAGTGTGAAAGAGCGTAGCTCGAGCAGCTGCCAAGTCCAGGCAGCGCGCGTAAAAGGAGGCTCTGCCGGCGGGAAAACCGTGCCTCTCTGGCTGCGACTTGGGAGGTGGGTGACAGGAACAAACACACGGGAGGAGGACCCAGTGCGCGGGGTCCCAATCGGAAGGCACCAAAGATGGGGACGAGAGACGGTGCGACGCTGGGCGAAGGAGGAAAGGGGAGAACCGGGGGGCGGCGAGGACGGTTGTTCCTCCCTTTGCCTATAAGGGCGATCACCAGTGGTAAGGGGTAATCTTCATCCCGGAAAACGTCGACAGGAGCAAACAACACGCTTCTGGACGGCAATATGCTATTCTCAAAAAAGAGGTTTGTATAGTGTGGGGAGGGAATGCAGCTGCAGGAAGTTTCTGCCGCAGAAGGGTGGAGGAGAAAAAATGGTGAGGTCTCGAGCCAATAACTGAGATACTTGTATTCTGGGGGCAGGAAAGAAGGCATAGTAGTTCTGGAGTACCGGGACCGGGCTCTTCGCACTCCTGCTTTGGGAGGAGGTAGTTCTGGGGAAGAGAAACCAGAAGGTTCTTTTCATTTCAATCCGTGGACACCAGAGGGTCTCTCAGAAAGGAAAAAGGACTTGCACGAAGCGCGGAAAAAATGTTTAATCGGTCCTTGGAAAACGCATCGTAATATCCGGCAGCAGTCAAAAGGGGGGATGTCTACTTAAGGAAGAAAATGCCCTGTTGCGACGATTTATTAAAAATCGAGTTCCCTCGTACTCGAGGGGGAAGGGAGGTCGCTCTAAACAAAAAAAGGAGGAGATTAAGATATCAAAGAAGGCAGCTGGGTACGAGTTGAGGCAAATCGGGGAGATACCCCTTGCAAGAAGAAGGGAGGTACGGGTACTTCCATTTTTAAGCGTCTGATGGATGGTAGATTCGGTGTAAGGAAAGGAAACTACGTCACGCGACAGGACAGTTGAAAAAGGACCTGAGAGCACCGATTTTTTCAAGATCGCCGGCAAGGGCCGCCAAAGGGCGGATAAAAAAACATTAAGAAGGGGAAATCCCTGATGCGCATCTCTAGGTCCCGGTCGCGCTGGCTTTAAAAAAAAAGAACCAAAGGGAGACCAAATATTTCTTATTAGAGGGAGCCCAAAACCCACGTCAAAAGCAGGCCGACAGAAAGGCAAGGTCAATCTCGACCGATATCGAAGAAGGGTTCATCCGGGGGGGGGAGAGAAAAGGATTCGGCGGGGGACAAAAGCTTCGCTACTCTTCGACGATCATTGAAAAACTGCTCGCCATGACACAGGGATAAAGGAAAAGAACTATCAACCTGTTTATTCAATCAAAGGGGAAGAAAGAGGAGAAGTTCACAGGCATCGAGGAAAAGGAATGGACGATCTGGTGACCACCTCCAAAAGGTGGCGTGCGGCACATACATGTTGAGGCCTTTTGCGAAGGGGGGAAGTAATGACACCCCCTCAGACGGCGGGAGGAGGGGAGTTTCCACCAGAAGATGATCTTAAAATCAGGAAAAGCCGAGCTGCATAGAAAGAAAGATCTAAGAGAACGAGACAATTCCTACTTTTCGACCGGGGGTCTATACTTTAG
>Ga0179593_1255868_pt1 | contig 11645 bp, 12 predicted proteins | sample CZODoug2_1_08_16_FD_185931 | JGI IMG/M metagenome (GOLD analysis project Ga0179593, IMG submission 185931) | Vadose zone soil fungal communities from Angelo Coast Range Reserve, California, USA - CZODoug2_1_08_16fungal (PacBio error correction) | ecosystem: Environmental > Terrestrial > Soil >...
TCATAGTAAGCCTGGGACCCCTTCGCACTCCACTCGGAGCGTGAATGGAGGATTGGACCCCTAGAGAATGCATCAAAGGCCAGCACGAAGGAGGCGGGGGGGGGAAGCGCCGGCAAAGCGTGCTTCGAGGCATAATATAAGGGGTGCGTGCGGCCAGACGGACAGAAAAAGCGGCCGCTCCATGGCGCTAGCGGCTCTCGTGAAACGGGGGGTTAGAATGACAGCACCATAACAAGAGGGGTGCGTGTAGACTGAAGGTTAGCAAAAGAGATTAGCTCTTGTACCGCAGGAAAGCGGCGCCACTTTTTCACTGATAAAGGAAGCTGTGAGAAAAGCGCCGTAAATAGGAAGCCCTGAGCCCAGAGAGTGGCGAAAAAACCAGGGGCCACGGCGAGGGAGCGAACAATGGTAGGAGCGGACAGACACACTTCGGGAATGACAGAGAAAGGGGAGGAGTGAGCTCCCCCACCAAAACACTTCAACACGGACACATTGAAAGACTCACATCAGTAACTTGGCACGCACAAAGAGAGGGGAGCGGAGGCCATGGCAGGCAATGCACAGAGTCGGTGAAGACAAAATAACGCAGATGACGGAAGAAAATGCGAGACAAAGTCCAAGGAAAAAAAAAAACAGGTAAATGTATCAACAATGGAACATGAACGGACGGGTGCAAAATGGGGAAACTGAAGCCAGCAAAAACAGCGAAAGATAAAAACCGACTGCTATGCAGGCGCTCGTTCTATGAAAACAAACGCTCAGAAGGAGCGGCGAACACGGGCTGAGCCCTGCCGCGGTGGCTGAGACGCCCACCACGAAACATAAAAGGAATGGAGGTCACCAAAACGAAACGCCCGTCGCAGAAAATCCGCATTTCAGGACGCAGTAGCAATTGGCTTGAAGCCGCATCTGAAGCTGAAGTCAAACGAGCATGTAAAAAAGCCAAATGGCCGCCATGCCGAATCGGACATCGAACTTCGCGGGGCGTCACGTCTGTGGCACGACGCGGGGGGGACGAAGATCGTGGAAAAAAGGTCGGTGGCAGAAACCGAGTGAAAGAGAGCGGACCCGCGTCGGGAAAAAGCGCGGCAAGAGATCCAGCATCTTAGGCGAAAGGGGGGGAAATGCCTTGAGGTTAAACCTAGACAGAAAATGGTCGTGGGGGGTAAAAAAGGCAGATCAGATCAAAGGATTTTGCAAAAAGGGGAGCAGAGGGGACAAAGGCAAAAAAAAGCGGTAAGAACAATCGCAGACAAGGGCGGAAGCGGATCATCAGGCATAAGGTGGCATGAGTTAAGAGGGCGAGAAAGACCGGGGTCGATGGGAGCGACGACAATGAAAAAACGTGAAATGGCAACCAGGAAAAAAGTCCGGTCAACCACCCGGAAAAGGATACGGCTCACAAAAAGACAAGGGACGTGCGTCAACCTTCAGGAAAGGTAAGTATGTTCGGCGAAAAAGAGGGTGCGTCAAAACGCCAGGGAGGGTATTTAAAAATTGGTATCACAGAAAAGGATAGGCACCTTAGCGGGACAACTAAGGGAAACCTCAATAGTCAAAAAAAAAAAAAGACATTAACTACTTAGGAGACTTGTAATGTATTCAACAATCTAGTAAAATCTTAAAGGCAAAACATCAGATCAAGTCAAAGTACCCAACTAAAACCATTGAGGTCGCAGGCGAAATACCGAAGAGAGTATCTCGCTCTAGCGGTCTCTCTTCTGAGTCAAAAATCGAGTGGACGATCTACAGTCAGTCTTCACGTACAAAAGATAGGGAAGGCATGCCCTTAGGTGAAGACTCGCGGCAGAAAATTTACCGTAAACGGCCTTCCAAGCCTCGTCAACCCGTAGAGTTAGCGAACTTGGCGAGGGGTTCGAGATAACGAAGAGGGCACCTATCGAACTCGCAGAAACATTCAGAAAACTAATAATCGAACGAAAAGAAGTCGGAGAAAGTATCCAATGGGGGGGGGGCAGTCAAGAAAGGGACAAACACGTAAAGGAACGCGGACAGACAAGTAAGAATATGACTTCTTCAGCTGGGGGTGCGGGAACCTGCGCAGGTGCGAACAGACCGGACAGAGCAAGCCCGAAACCAAATGGTCAGAAGGGGAAGATAAGCAGGCCTCTGGATTCGAAACCAATGGCGCCTGGTAAAAAAGGAACCTCTCGACATCAATGGCCGGAGTCGGAAGACAAGGAGTAGGGGGCCACTGGAAGTACTGTCGTCCGCATCCTCAAAACGCAACGGGCATCGTGGAACAGTAATGGGAAAAAATCGTCGCGCTGAAAAAACCCTACTCGATCGCTACTCGCAAAAGTGTACACAACAGGATCTAAACCAAAACAAAGGAGGGAAAGTAGATTGGGGGGAACGTAGTCAAGGGGAGTAGCAAGATGCGGCATCCAAAGATTAGACACTAGAGGGAAAACCTTCCTTAAACAAAACGCTGAGTTTTAGGAGGCGGGAAAGTCAATCCGCAGGGGAACACCGGTAAAGGGTACTCTCGGAGCAAACCGGCAGCATATGGAGGCGAGCGGTCCGGGAGAGACAACCAAACCAGCGACGGGGGGGCGCACCGACCGGAGGGGGCTTTACTAAAAAGCACGCACACGCTGGAGGTCGGGAGTTGAGCGAAAAACAGGATCGCAAACAAGAAAGACCGCAGGACCCGCCCCTGCAGTCATACTGACAGAAATTCCAGGTAAGAAGCGCGACTCTGCCGCATGATAACGGCAAGGAACGAACGGAGAAGTAACCGAACGGGGGAAAAAGACTATGTTTCGGGAGAATCGGAATCGCGCATCCAAGGCGTCGTGTGGAAAAGTCAAAACAGCGTGAGCTCGAAAACAGAACACAGAAAAAACTCCTCCGTTAAAGAGCGGCCGGAAAAGGGACCTGGTCAGCAGACGGGAAGGCAGACCTCCCTTGGCTAAGTCCATCCATCGGGGGGAAGGAAAAAGGAAACATCGACTCAAGAAGGAAGGAGGCGCGCAGAAACAGCGTCGTCAAGAGTCAAAGAAGGGCGGACAAGCCTAAGGGGGGGAGTAGTAAGCGCAAAATGAGGCCGGAGAAGTGCGGGGCTAACTAGGAGGTGTGGATCAAAAGGGGGGGGACAAATTCAAGTCGTGGGAGTGAGTTGGGGGGGTAAGGGAGGGGCGTCTGAAGGTCGAAAGTGGTGGGGAAGAGGGTGATGTGAAGAAACGTGGTGTAAAACTCAGGACCTCAGCTGCCATAAGGAAAAAACCCACCATGCGCCGGAAAGAAAACTTGCATGTAGCCAGCATGTTGACCGCCGAGGGAGGGGTAGCGCCATAAGCCATCAGGGCCTTAAATCGCGAGAAGAGGAAAGGCAGTAGGAGTCGCGACCAAAACTGCCCGGGGAGGAAGCGGGCTGCCCGGTCCCTCCTGAAACGTTGCGAGGTTCCGGCCAAGAAAGTTCGGGGGGCGCGCCGACCGGCGGGGAAGGATGAAAGGCGCAGGCCTGGTAAAAAAGGGGAGCGAGGAAGTTCTTCATGTAACCAAGAATAGTTAAGGATAAAGACCGTCCAGGCCAGGCCAACGCTCAACTCCGCCGATGAAAATGTGAAAGAAAGTAAAAACAGAGGGGAGGAAAATCGTGACACCAGCGTGTTGGAGGAGACCAGACACTCAGACCCAGCGAATGGAAGAAATCACCAAGGGGGGTCGTCACAACGCGATTTAGGGGTGCGAGAGAGCTAAATGGGAGGAAAGGGGGAAAACCGTCGAAAGAAACTGCGTTGAATGAAATCGGCATCAGTCGGCGTGCCACCGATCCCCGCGTAGGGGAAATCGGGATCGAGGACCGGCGCGGTGGTGAAAAAACAATACAGGTGCACTGGGAGGGGAGGGCGGTGTAAAACCCGATGGATCCCTTAAGCGAAGAGGGCTTTTCAAAAAAAAAAAAAAAACGCGAAGAGACGTCCGGAAAAGCGAGGAGGAGGCGGTAAGGACGTCCGTCTGGGGGGGAAACGCGGCCTGAAATGGGGCATTTGCAAACGTCAAAAGGTGCAGAATGCGAGGGGAAGACGTCTCAAACTGCGCTCTTAACAGGAAAAGAATCGACGTCGAACTAGAAGCCCGTGCAGGGCCGAAAAAGCAAAAGATGACGTGGAAAACGTCTCCTCGTGACGCGCGTGGGTTGTATTGTGTCCGTCGGGTGGGCCAAAGGCCAAATTGCAAAAAAAAAGAAGGGCTCTGCAGGAAGTCGTTAGAAGTGAGGCGAGTAAATCGAGGAGAAAAGAGGACCGCTGACGTCGCTGGGAAGATCAGATACAACGCGGGCGCAGAATACCAACCACGGCGGGCCACGAGCTCGCAGGGGAGCGGGAGATAACCGGGACATCACAAAACGACTTCCCATCCTGAACCGCACGCGGGGATGTTGGGGGAAAACGGGGGGGGCTCCGGATGCACGCACGGCGAAGAGAGATGCCTGGAGCGCACCCTCAGGAACCAGCCCTGAAAACCATGAAAGAGAACTTCCTTTCAAACTACGCATAAAGCTATAAAACACCGCAGGTCCTTGGGATGGAGAAATGACCAGCACGCGCTGAGATGGGAAAACGATACCTATAACAAAAAAAGGGGAAAAAAAGGAAGGATTACTCCCTCTTAAAGCTCGAGAAACAAAAAACGGATGATAGGGAGATCGTAGATCAGAAGGTACACCGGCGCACAGCAACCTAGGCGCGTTCCAATAGCGCAAAAACGGCAAAAGGGGACATCCGGCAAGAAACGGTCGGGGGGAAGTCGCCGGCAGTCCTCAGGGAATGTCGAGGTAAGTGAATGAAAAGGTGTTGATGCGGAAAGTTGTTATAAATTAGAGAAGGCAACTCACAACGACGTCGGGAAAATAACCCACAGACCCACCATAAACAAGATGTGCTTCAGGTTGAAGGGACGGATTGAATAAAAAGAACATATCCTCCTGGGAAAAAGCCGGGAAGGTGCTAGCCTGTCACGGGGGCTGGAGAGCCCATGAGCAAAGCGCCGGTATCGGACAAGCCCACCAAGGCCAAGAAAAAGAGGTCTACGACCGCAATGGACACGGCGAGGTCATCTAGCACAGTTCATAAAAGCTTGCATGAAAGAGGCCCAGTCGCGAAGGCACAATTACTCAAGAAATCCAACCGCCAGCAAAATAAAAATCACACGAAGAGCACAGGTCAGGGAATTGATCAACGGACTGTAATCTAGAAAGATAGGGCAATGCAAGCGGCGAGGGGGAACGAAGGAGAGGGTACACGACCAGGACGAAAGGAACGTTCAATCTATAAACTAAGAAAACGAAACCCTGTGAAGGAGATTAAAATGAAGCCGCGTGTCAAAGTAGATGTGGGGGGAGGGGGTTGGGGGGGGACCGGTAAGTCCACGGAAGGCCCACTAAGGTTGGACGCAGCAGGTGAAAATTAGTTATTATGACGCCAACCTGCGAGGGACCCGTGGTGAATCCAGTCTGCGGGGTGCTGGCCATAAACAGAAAAAGCCAGAAAGGAGGGTAAAAAACCGCGAAGCGTAACCAAAGGTAAATGATAGAAAATGAAGATGTACTAGGAAGAAGAATAGAAGTGGTCAAACATGGCCGAAAAGAGAGATATCGCAGAGACGGAACAACAACTAACGTCACACGTAATTTTCCCTCTAAGCAGGGAGAAGATAGGGGAGACCGGGCTCATTATCAATCCCACGCTGGGGGGTCACCTGCAGCAATGCTGAGACAGAGTCCTCGCATAAATGGGAAAGACCTGGGGGCAAGCTTCAGCGGAGGATAAACGGTTCCCCTTAATTGTTAGTGGTCCGAGCGAGAACTTCAGTTGGTCAAAGAAGGACGCAAGAGCCGGTTTTCAACCTGCTGGAAGAACTACGCTACGGGGAGACGAGGACGAGCAGCCACATCTATTAATCAGTTGAGGCACGAGGGAGAGACTCGAATGGGCAGTATGGAACCACGGGGAGAAACGAGGCCGCGTCGGGACTGGCAGGCGAAAGCAACGTTTATATGAATATTAGAAAAAGGGGAAGTACTATCACGCGGCCAATGGGGGGAGGATTCAGAACCATCTCTAAGTGGGACTCAACAGTCTGGTGAACGAGGACCGGCTGGGAAATTTCGTGGATTGCGAACTCAAGGGGAGGCGAAGTGGCTTCCCCAGTGAAAATTCACACAACAACTGAGTGCAAATTCCTGGGCTACCAAGGCAGCCACTCATTCAAAAAACAAAGGGACCGACTTCGGAACGTGGAGTTTTGAAATTCAAACCTCATCGGGGGGCCGAACTCTTCAAAGCTGAAGTCGCTAGACAGAGCAAAGCTGTCGGGGGACAGGAAAGGACCTGGGGGAATAGAGCGAGCGAAAGAAGAAAGCGAAACGGCGAAAACAAAGAAAATACCTGAGGGAGAAACTCACCCGCATCTGAACCCCCTGGAAAGGAAGGAAAAGGATGGGGATTACTCGCTCGCGAAAAGGGAAAACCTTGACTGGGGCCCGCCAGGGGCACCACGGGTAAGTGTTCAGCGGGACAGAAAAATTGTGGAGATAAAAAAAAAAAATGTTGAACGGCAAAAAATGATCAAAGGAGGAACGGCGCATCATCCGCAATGCAGACAAAATAATCGGCAGGGACACGACAGCGACGTAGCCAGGGGAAATAAACTGAAAAGAGCAGAGAAGGGGGGGTCGCGATCGGAACAAGATTCGACATATGACGTCAATCTGGGCGCGTGACGGCGGAAGGGAGGGTGAGAGAAGCAGGGGAAGCGCTGAAAAGAACCAGTTGGCGGAGGAGAAACGCCGCTTTCAGAGCCCACAAACGCTCGACGGCGGTGCTCGAGACCGGAAAGAGCGGCACTCGGCCGAGGAGGGAGAAGCGAAGGACCCAAGCATAGGGGACGGCGACTTGAGATGACGCCAGGAATAACCACCCAAAGCTTTCAAAAAAAATGAAACTCGGCAATGAGCGGACTGCTGAAAAGCTTGAAGCTCGAAGTGACAGAACGTACGTCAGGGCGGAAAAAAGCGCGAGAAACAACACAACTGATGGGAGGATTAAAAAGAGGGGGTGGACTAACGCAGAGTAGGGCATCAGCGCGGCATAACGTCAAACTAACGGGAACCGGTCAGAAGACAGCTGGGTGATGATTCGGAAAGTTCCAGACACTCGCCGGGAACCTGACAATGAGGGGGTACTCTGGACCAATCCGGCACACGGCTAATAGCGTTCCGTACTCTAGGAAGAGCAAAAGAAAGTGGGGCGGAAGACGGAGGCTGCTTTCTCAAAAAAACTGGAGTCGGGCTTGATCATAGGAAAGTCGGAAGAGGAGCACGCCAAACGAATTTACCAACGCCACTGTTAATTACGAATGCGAACGTTCGCGGGTTAGGAAGTCCCTCCTCGCTTCTCGGATGAGAAAAGCCTCACCCTGGGGGCTCCGTTGGCCAAAACGGATTCTGCAGAATTAACTAACTGCAAGGGGCGCCAGCAAGGCGGATCGTTGGGGGAATTCACAGCTGGATCAAAAACACTCGAACAACAGTGCGCGAACTATAATTTGAGAGGATTCTAAAACGGGAAAGGGGACCGCAGATCGTCCTGCACGATCACTGGAGAAGTTCCATCATACTGGTACGAAGATCCGGGGAGACAGCAAAAGCGGAGAAACGAACCTAAGGAGGATGCAGAGGGCAGCCTTCATGCCGTCCGGCAATTGGTGGCGTATTAAGAGGAGGGTCCTTGGGAACGGAGGAAGTACGGAAGCCTCTATTATTTTCACAGTCCAATGCTGTCGGGGCCCTGCTTTGGGGGTTGCAGACGGGAGGGGCGGCTTGTAGGAAAGGAAGTGGAAGGGGGTAAGTTGAATTTTATCAGGTAAGACCTCTCACGGCCATCGGCCACGGTGATTGACCGCCCCGACCGGAGACAGAAACACTCCGGCATTCCAAGCAATTTTGACCCGCCGAGGGCTAGAAATCCATGGGCCGCGTGGAACATCGGAACGTCGTAGGGGACTCGAGCGCCCGAATAGGTTCGCGAAGCGCCAGGGAGGCCGGCGAACCATGGCCCTCCTGACAAAGTGAGAAAAAAAGGGGCCCGGGTCACAGATTGTCAGGGGGGGGTGGGCTCCAAGGGGGGGAGTGGCAAATTCCCGAAAGGAGAAGGAGGGACGCAACGGAAAGACCGTAAACAAATTAACCCCCTGGAGGCCAGGAGAACAGAACGGCCATGGCCAAAAACGCTTCGCCTCCGAAGGCCAGGGAGAGCAAGGGGATCTTAAAACTGGGCCTGCAAACCTGCAGAGGCGTGCAAACAGAGGGGGGAGGATACGCGAACAACGTCTCCAAAGGTCGGGGTGTACCTAAATCAGGCCCCGAAGTTGAACGTTCACAAACATGAGACGGTATCGCGCTGCTGAAAAATGGTGACCACCTAGAAGCTTCAGGTGTGAAAAGAGAAGAAAGAGGAGCTTTAGGCGTGAAAAAAGTTGCGTAGGACAGCGATCCGCCGAAGGGGGGCGCCTCCAGTTTGACTGGGCGGGGGAGGCGTAGTCCCTCAACGACGAGCCAAAGACAGAAAAAACGAGCCAGACCGTCCTTAGCGTAAAAAAAGCACGAGTCGCTGACAACGCAGGAGGGGGAATAGAGATCCTGGCGCTCCAGTCCTGGGTTGAAAACGCCAGAGCAAGGGTGCTCCGCACGGTTCAAAGTCATGAGTAGGGGTAAACGTCTCGACCTTGCAGCTTCACCGTCCTGGGCGGGACATCGACGGAGAAGAGCCCCGAGAAGCTCATCGCGCGGAAAGAGGATTTAGAAGCCAGAAAGGTTCGCGCGGGTGAGTTGTATTTGGGGAGGTGTATAGGCAATAACCATGGACGCCGGGAGGAAGGGGATTGAATGGAGGAGGTAAATGAGGGGAGAAACCTCGCCGTTTAAATAGTCCGCGGCGCGCACGGGCAGAGAGAAAAGCGCGGCTCAGGGGAAAAGCAGCAGAGAAACATCGATCACGTGCGGTACCAGAGAGGTAAGGGGTCTCCGGGCATCATCCCTAGAAGGAGAACCGCCAGAAATCTTGTTTAGGGTGGTGGCCGGGCAGAGAGGGCAAGACGTATAAAAGGCCATCGACATTCGAAGGAACCAGCAAGACGAGGGGCAGCAACGAAAACCATGATCACTTCCAGGCACCTCTACGCCTGAATGACGGGCGCTCTCCAACCGGAAGGCATGGATGGCCGGAACGAACCGACTGCACGCCAGAGGGGAGGGCCTGAGCGGAACTACTACAGGAGGGGGCTCTCCGGAAAAAATAGAAAGAATAGGAGGCTCTCAGCTCACAAAAACGTAAGGTAGCAAGGTAGAAGCTTCCGCAAAGGAACGAAAAGCGAGCGTAAAGAGGACGGGGGAACCAACAGCGCCTGAAAAAGGCGTTCAGAAGAAAAGGCTAGAGAAGAACCACGGAGGTCGAGGTGCAGAAGTATTTAAAGAAAAAATGGGGTGGCATGCTGAACGCGTGCGGGAAGCTGCCCGGCGACCAGAAGCTATAGAGCCCAGGCGAAACTCGGCGCCTGAAAAAAAATAAACCAAGGAAGGAGGGCAGTATTGAAGGCCGGTGGGATTATGGGATGTCGAACGACCAGAAGAAGCTCTGGGACCGGAGGATCGTGCTCGCCGGGGGCGGGAAGCAGTAAAGACGAAGGGCTGATGCCGCAAGTGAGTCATGCAAGACAGGGGCACTGATATTGCACGATCAAAGGGGAAACCTAAGAAAGGACATTCAGAGCCCTGCAAGGATTGGCATGGAGTCATTTCCGAATCCACCTCCACCCAAAGCAAAGAAATTACTGCCGAACAACAGACACGTTGGACGCCACCGATCTGGGAAAGACCAGGGGCAGGCCATTCAGGCGGCGAGTTTCAACGAAAAATTTCCAAAGAAAAAGTTGCCGCAGGGGAGACGAAAAGACTTCTCTATGGAACTCCCTTCCCCTTTAAGAAGGTAACAACGGAAAGGCCATTACAGGACGGGACCTGCCGGACAGAAAGCTCAGACAGAAAGTAAAGAGCAGCGCTGGTTGGTATGAGAAAAAGGAGACAGATAACAGGCGGAAGTCAAGTGGCGAAGCCGCTGGGTCGTGCGACCTAAAAAAAAAGAAACCCAAAACGAGTGGGTTCACCAACGGACGACAGTCGGGCGCGAGACCCAACGGTGTCTGAGAAGAAATTAAATAGGGAAGAAAGATAACGAAGCCTGCGCGGTTCAAAACATTTCAAAATGCGCGGGGAGTATCGACATCGGGGAACCTGCGCGGGAAAACTAAACGTAGGGTCCTGCCATAAAAATCATCCGAGGGGGAGAAAAAGTGGGAAAGTATCCTCCAAAGTCTGTGCACTTCGCTAGCGCAAGGAGGTAAAAAGGAATCTGACGCGATTAGGAAGAAGAGGGGCACTGAAGGGGGAGTTCTCTATCAAAAACCTGCAGGTTAAAGGAGAAAAGGAAAAAGGAGGACCAGTGCAAGGAGGCATCCCGGGCTACCAAGAGGATCGCGAGACAATAGACTAAGGCGGAAAGCGTCATCCCAAGAGTCACGAATTATAAAGAAATCGACGCGGGGAGATGGGCACGCAGGAAATACAAAAAGGGGAGTGCCTGCTATTCACATCATATTCACGATTTGAAACTCTCATGCGAAAACCCGAGAAAACCTCGGCGGAGCAAACGGATGGGAGAGATGGGGCTCGACGGGCCGGGTGGATGGGAAAGAAATGGCCGAGGGGGGCGTTCTCGGGCAAGCTTAAACCAAGGGGGATCAAAGAAAAAACCTGATACGGCAACTTCCCAGTGAGAAAAAAGGGAAGGAAGACACTCATAACAATGACAGGACTGAAAAACTTTGATGCAAACATCCTCGTCCCTCATTAAGAAGCAAAGAACGCCAGCCGAGCTCGCACCAGCGGAGGTGAAGGGAAAGGAAGATGCCGATCGCGCGAAAAGAGCTGGCTAGGATCCATGCTTGTCGTCGCACAACGGCATCTACAACGGTAAACCCGTGATGGACGGATGCCCATGGGAGGAGGTAATCGCAAGGCTCAGGTAAATTCCGTCCCGCCTCGGCAAGCACGGAGGAAGTTAGGAGGAAACTCACGGGGAAGGGGGTCGAAGAAAGAATGTTGAATGGCAAAGAGAACGACAGGGATTGTCTCGAAACGAAGCAGCCGAAGAGCGGACAGAAAGGCACGTCCCTGGCCAGTCCAGGTTGAAACGTAGGGAGGCAAGAAAGGAGGGTAAGATCGAACGCAACGGAAAATACGTAGGTCATCGTTGCCGGACGGGAAACGTTCGGGGCATGGGGAGGGGTGGCGATCTAATATAAGATCAAAGCCCGACGCGGAAAGAGGATTCGGGAGAAAGAAGCAGAAGGACTGCTCCCACTCGCTGTCGATAGGGGCATAGTACATTAAAGACCTTCCTGAGTGGAAGGAAGGATGAGGAAACCTCAAGAAGTGTGCCAAAGGGATAAAAGGACCGCATCAGAAACCTTCTTAAGGCAGGCAAGGTGCCCCTATGCGCAATTCTTACCTGCGTGACCGGCATGCAGAATGACCGAGATCTCTAACGTGCGAAAACCAC
>Ga0179593_1362958_pt1 | contig 11645 bp, 14 predicted proteins | sample CZODoug2_1_08_16_FD_185931 | JGI IMG/M metagenome (GOLD analysis project Ga0179593, IMG submission 185931) | Vadose zone soil fungal communities from Angelo Coast Range Reserve, California, USA - CZODoug2_1_08_16fungal (PacBio error correction) | ecosystem: Environmental > Terrestrial > Soil >...
TGAGTTACTGGACAAGAGTTAGCGTTCCGTTAGTGCACGCAAAACGAAAATCAACCCTGTCGGAGGGTAAAAGGGATATTTGGGGGCAGTCGAACAAGAACTGGGCCATAAGTTGCTAAAAAAAAAAAAACATAGTAAAAGTTGTAGAGAATGAGAGGAATGAGAGGCCGAAAAGATCACTTGAACGACAAAAATAATAATTTGGCCTAGAAAGGCAGGCATGGAACCAATGAGGGGGGGGGGGCGCGGGTTGTAAAGAGATGTCTCTGGGAAAGGGGGTAAGAGGTCATTCATCCTTGGCAGGATGGGATGGGCTCGCCGAGGTACAAAGCTAATTCGAAGAAGGAGGGAAAAGGAAAGAGGATGGATAGAAGAGGGCGAGAGCTCACGATGAGAGAGGCAGTGCAGTTCTCACGGGCAAAGGGAGAGGCGTCGATCAACCGCGGAAAAGGAGTTTGCAGCGTCTTCAAAATTCTAAACCGGAAGAGGGAAGAGTTGAGGACTCACATGCCGCTAGAAGAAAGGAAAAAGCTATTCTGACGGGCGCGAAATCAAAAGGGGGCATGTGGGGGGGGTTTGGGGTTTTGTTGGTTATTTGTTTGTGGTGGTGGGGGGGGGGGGGGGGTGTGGGTGTGTTGTTTGGTTTGTTGGTTATTTGGGGGTTGTTGGTGGTGTGGTTTTGGCCTTGAACGTCGAGTGGTCGATTCGGGAAAAAACACGGGGGAACGAGTGGTGGGGGCCAGGTGGGGGGGGGGCGAACAAGCTTTTAGGGCGAATCGCTGTCAAGGGGGGGAAGAAGACGTGGGCAGAGGGGGGGAGGACGCTGATCTGGCTCTATAAAATCATGAGAATTGTAAAGGAGACAGGGAAGGGAAAGCTCGTTTTTGGTCTGCAGTTGTAAGTCGCACTGATAAAAGCGGGGGTCGAGAGAGGGGGGGGGGCAACGTGTCATTCCTGGAAAAAGCGCGAAAAAACTCGTCAAAAAGCCATTCTTGCAAATTAAACTATCGGAGAAAAAATGCGTGTATGATGCCCAGGAAAAAGAGGAAGGAGAGAGAAATTCTAATCACGCGTAAAAAAAAAAAAGACAGCGGCAGAGGGGAGGACCTGAACAAAAAAAAAAGAAAATAAAGAGGTCAGTCAACCCTAAGCACACTCCCCTGGAGAGAGAATTTTCAAGAGTAGGCGAGTCTGTCAGGCTAAATACTACTCTTAAGTAGGGAAACGAAACGTTTATGCTCTCAGAAAAGATGCCCAGAGTCGTTCCTGGGGGAACATCAAGTACGGAGGAGGACAGAAGGAGATGGCCAGAAGTTCTGCTGACATCTGGGTTCTGTTCAACCCCCACCCACCCGAAATCCCCACCAAATCTGAAAACATATCGCTATTTTTGGGTTAGGCGCATGACTAGTTCGGGATCCAATGCGCCGGTTAAAAAAGAGAAAGAGGGGAGGGGAAATTATTCCGATCCTTCATACTCAAGCGTGGTTTGTCTGAGACCGTAGTCTCTGAGGCGGAAACGAGCCAAGTCGATGTGGGACCAAAAACTGGCGATCGTTCAGAAGAAAGAAAGAAGGAATAAAAAAAGCTAGGAGAGAGGCGTCAGGTTGGTCTGATAAAATAGAGAGTGATAGAAAAAGCTTGGGCCCGCAAAACACACAAAAAAAAAAAACAGATACACCCAAATCCAAACAAAAGAAAAAAAAAAAAAAACACAAAAAAACGCCAAAAACACCCCCACAAACCAAAAAAAAAAAAAAAAACAACAAAAAAAAAAAAACCAATAAACACAAAAAACCAAACCAAAAAAAAAAAAAAAAAAAAAAAAAAAAAAAACCACAACACCCGCCTCCGATCACGCAAAACAAACAAAAAAAGAGTATTCGGGCCTCTTTACGGGTTGAAATTCTGGATGAGGACATTGCTCTCTCATTATTATCATTTCGGGGGATTGAGGGGAGGATGATCGTCGGGATTGGAAGGATCTTAGGATGAGATGAAAGGCAATGGATAAAGTTAAAGTCAGTAAGAACTAGGGGGAGTATAAAATGACTGGCTACCGGCACCAAGCTCAGTAATCTAAAGAAAAGAACTTAAAGTGGCAGAACTGGTTATGGGGGACTCAGCCTCTTAAGGGGGCGGAGGCCAAGAGGGTGTCAGAAATTTCTTTCTTCAAATAGAGGCGTACAAAAAACGCGTTCCAGCGTGATCGAACAATTGAACGGACTTTCAAAAGCGCATTTTCCGAAAGAAATCTTAAGGGGCAAGCCCAGTCGAACCAATAGCGCATCCGAACCACAACATCACTGTTTCAAATTCTGGGTGAAAAGAAATACATCCAGGAAAAACATAATCTCTTCATGGACAAAAAAAAAAAAGAATGCATGGGCTGTGAAAAAAGACCGAGGGGAAAGGGGCGTGGAGGGGAGAAAGATCGATAAGTGCGGGAAGAGAGATGTAAAGAGGATGACGTGTTTGCGCACTAGAACGAGGCTATCGGGTTCGAAAATGTCATAACCGATAAGCATAAGGGGAAGAGGGAAAGATGTCGCAAAAAAGAAAAGGAGGGGAAAGGAAGAGGAGGGAAAATTGAAAACCTGGATGATACGTAGATGGATTATGCAAAGGGGGGGACTTGGGGGGGTGGCGTCTTCCGCATATCGGGGATTCGGTGGCGTAAAAGAGGTTTGTGAAACTTTCTAGGTCGCATCAGAAAGGTCTGGAGAAACCAAAGACCGAGAAAAGAGGAGGGAGAGGGGAGCATGCGCAAAGGCAACAGGAGGGAGGTTTGAGCTTGGGGTGAAAAGTAGGCGGAATTAACTTCAAAGGAACTGCGTCTGCTCGGGGGTACGGGGTAGAGATTGGGGCGACTGGAGGAGAGGGAAGAAGGAAGGGAGGAGGACAAGGCGCGGGAGACGCCGAAGTAAACCGATCGGTCAAAAGAGCGGTCAGTCCGGACTGGGGGACTAGTCAGTTGCGAAACACAGAATTTAAATACGATATGGGAGAGGGGGGGGAGGGAAAAGAAACGATTCTGAAGGACTTAAGCTGTGCGCTACTGACCTTTGCTGACAACGCGATCGGAAGGGGTGGATCTTGAAAGGCGCAAAAATGGGGGGGAACCATCTGCTTACTGAGAGGACACTGATGGGCATGCAGAACTACAGAGAGAACGTGTAGCCAGCTCACGAGCAATAGGGCACTCACCTGGGTCAAGAAAATTCAGCTCCGAAAAGGTGGGAAAACCGGTCTTTCCAATAATCAAGTCAGAAGAAAAGGATTTGCGTGGAATAGAGAGACGGGGGAGAGGGAAAAAGGGCGGAGGGAGAGGGTGAAACATATAGGAGGAGTATCAAAATGACTGAGTTCGTCCTGGGGTCAAAAACTCAAACGTACGGGGAGGCGATAAGGACTTAGAAAAAAAAGAAAGCTCATAAGAAGAAGGGGGTAGGGGGGGCAGAATAAGGACCGCGGAAAAAGCTGGACAGTACTCTTCGCAAAACGGGATACGACCTCAATGGTCTAAAAGTCAGGAGACCTAAAAGCGATAAGCTAAAGCAAAAAAATGCTAGGAGGGGAGGAGGGTCGAGGGGCGGGGTAACCGAGGGACTCCTAGCTAAGTCGGGGCAGAAGAAGGCTGCGCTATGCCTATTGAAAGGCCAGGCAACATTTGAGTCGGGGGTCGTGCAGCAGTCGCGCGCTTTAAAAAAAGAAAAAAACAAAAAGGGGGGGAGGAAGTAGGGGGGGGGAAAGAAGTCGCAGAAAAGGTAGCAGACAGGGAGGCGGCAAAATGCCGTGTCCATGACGGTTGTTAGAGGAGGTGGGTGATGGAGCTTTGCGTAGCTCGCTAGGGGGACGTGGAATAAAAAAGGAGAAGACAGGACGTCCATCGGTACGTGCAATACGCGCATGGGGGGGCCGACGTAAGGCTTGTCAGGGCATAGATGTAAGAGGGAAGCAAAGCGTTTGGAGGGAGGCAAAAAAAACAAAAAGGAGGGAAAGGGGAAAAGGAGGGGAAGGGAGGTCAAAGGAGTCTCTGCTGATAAGAGAGTCCCGGAACGGAACTAAAACAGATGAGAACAAGTCTAATGGAAGAGATTGATCTACCGGAATAGCAACTCGGGACTGAGATCCGGGAAAAAACGAGGGGGGGGTCGAAGACGACAAAAACAGAGAAGTCAAAAAAGATGCGGGTGGGGTGCGCGGGACGAATAAAAAAAGAATTTATTTGGCTTCTGGGATCAAAACTATGGTCATCTAATTATACTTGTCTAAGTAATGGACCATCAAAAGGAAAACGAGGACAAGGCAGGAGAAAGAAAGGAAAGAAGGTCAAGAGAGCCAGGAGACACTTGCGATCGGCGCAGTAGAGTCACTCCGAGCCAGGAGTCTCTCCAAGGGGGAGCTCAGGAACTAGCCTGCGACTGTGCTGAGGACAGGCATTGGAGTGACAGAAGAGAAGGAGCCTCCGGGGGAGCTGTTACGATCCAAAAGAAAGAAATAGAATTTGTACCAAAGGAGGGAAAAGTCTTAAGTTTTCGTGACCTTCGAAAAATGCACGAGGGGTTGAAGGAAAGGGGGAGATTGAAAGGGTCTCAGAAGGACATATTTTCAGGGTCAAGTGGAAATTCGGCAATCGATTGAGAATCGGACTGGTGGGGCGACTCCAAAAAAACTTGTATAAAGTACGGCTCACAAAAGGGTCCGAAACTCTAGGAGATCACAGAATAAGAGGGAGGGGAAATAGGCTCTACATACTCATCAAGTCATAAAAAAAAAGAAGGAATATGATATGGGAAAAAAATATCACAAGTCTGGTATGATCCTGATGGCACCCGGAGGGGAGGCGAATACACGAGTACGTTGTTATCTTCTACACATGTTTGTTTGGGGCAAAGTCGAATCACAAGAATGTCTAAAGCAAAAAAATCGATGCAGAGTGGGAAAGGGGATGGAAAAAGGTCCTTCAGAGGCAACAATCCATTGCTACAAGTTGTAGGTGTTGTGTGTTGGGGGGGGGGGTTTAGGGAAAGGAACGCATAAGAAGAGGGGGAAAGAAGGAAGGGAAGAAGGGGGAAACTTGGGTCACGCTTCTCGGGGGGGGAAAGCTTTCGTTGGTTAAAGAACGATTGAGCTGGGGGTTTATAGGTTCTAACCGGGGGGAGCGAGCCGGGCAGGGAGAAAAGAAAGGAAAGCACGGCGACGAGCTCGGAAGAAAGGTCCTGCGTGAGGAGAGCGCTTGTATACGAGCAAATGCAACAGCGGGAGCTCGGGAAATCGGATCGACGACAAGAGGAAAAAATGTATGAGGGGTAGAGTTCATAAAAGGATTACCCGACCTCTGGACTGAATTCGGAGAAATAGTTCTTCCAAAAAAGAAGAGAGAAGGACGACATCTAAAAAGCTATAGGACGAAAGGAAAAAAAAAAAAATCGGAAACTTTCTTTGGGGAAAAGGAGGATTATTGTCAGAGGTCACGAAAAAAAACGAACGTGGTGTAATCGTCGCTGAGGCACGTGAATTGGGGTGGAAAAGAAAGAGAGGCAAAAGAGAAGGAGATTGTCAAGAAAATGGGTGAAGAGGGAGGTCTCATAAAATGCGCGGCAACAGGATTCCTGATTCTACAGTCAAAAAAACCAACTAGGGCCGTCGGGGTGGAGGCGTGGGCGGCGCAAGGGAAAAGAACACCCCCCAGGCGGGGGGGGGGCGACAGGGGGGGGGGGGGGGGGGGGGGGGGGGGGGGGGGGGGGGGGGGGGGGGGGGGGGGGGGGGGGGGGGGGGGGGGGGGGGGGGGGGGGGGGGGGGGGGGGGGACGGAGGAACCTACAGAGCGGAAAGTGTTAAGTAGCTAGCTGCCACAAGTCCTGCGTGGGAAATGCAGCGAAGGATAGTGAAGTAAAGGGCCTTCATTTACAGTAGGGGGCTGCAGGATACTGGGAAAGGAAAAAATCGAAAAAGGAAGAAGGCCTAGAGAAAGTTAATCGATGCAGCGAAGAGTCATTAGAGAGTTCTTAAACACAGGCTGAAGGTAAAGTGGCTTGCAAATGACGTGGGTGAGAAGGACTGGAGAAGAGGGTCGAAAAAAAATCGTGAGGTATAGAAGGGAGAGGCTTCTTAAAAAACAGGAATAGGACGCGAGGGGTGGGGTGTTCATCACTTTCTAGCAACGCTCAAGATGGGGGGTAAACTGGTTGGATTTTCATTCTTTATACTAGCAGATTGGGTATGCTGAGAAAAAAAGCGGGGGAAAAAAGATAGAAAGAAGAAAGGGGGGTCACGGTCTTATCCTAAAGGGGAGGGGAATGTGCGGTATGAAAAAAAAACAAAAATTGCTTTGCAATGCTGGCTATTGACTTGAAAAAAGCGTAGTCAAAAGAAAGACATCGATCCCAGCGGCGTGACAGAAAAAGAAAGTCTGAAGCGGAGGAGGAGTAAGCAAAGAAGGAGTCGGCCTAGTTGGTCGGAGAAATAACGCTAGTCGTGATATGGCCAATAGAATCTCTTCTCGGCAGGTTTGCGCCAGGGAATTGTAGGTAGAATCGCGGGGGTCAGAGAGGACCGGCCCCAATAGGGAGAAAGGCTCTGGAGGGGAAAGGGGGCACTGCAATATGTAGCGCGGACGAAGGGGGGGAAGAGAGGGGCTGATGCAAAGCCATTGAAACTCGGTAGAAAAATCTGGAGTCTAAATAAGAAGGGTATTCGCTGACCTCGCCGCTAGAAGAAATCTCAAATGAAAAAGATTCAGACGCGCCAGACGGATAAGTACCAGAGAAAAAACGGAGGGAAAAAAACGATATTAAAGTAGAGTAGTTCCAAGAAGTGGGGCTTAATTATCTGACGAGCACGCGGCAGAGGGAAAGAGGAAATAAGAAAAGGAGTAGTGACCTAAGCAGGGAGACCGCCGGAAGTAGGATTCAAAAAAACCTAGAGGAATAGAAAGGTAGGAACAGCAGGAAAGGGGCAGCAGTTCATTGAAGGCGGATCGGGGAGGGGCCTTCCGACTATATGGCTCGTCATTCTAAACCAATGCTTAGGGCAGTACAAGGGGAAACTGGGGAAGTGCAAAAAGAAAAAATTCGGTCAAACGATGTCCAAAAGAGAGGGCGATGACGGGGTGTCTCACAACGAATTCAGAATGAAAGAAAATCGAATGCAAAAATCTCTATAATTCTATTGATTAATCTAAACAAACACAACGGGTTAAAATAGGACTGTCCGGGGGGATCGGGATGAGTCTTAACTGGAGGGAGACGGAGGGAACAGCAGGGCAAGGGGGGGGAGAGAAAAACAAGTCAATAGGGGTATGGTTTGGGAGATAGAGCGAAAATTGGGGGAAGGCTCATGGACAGAATAACAATTGTTCCGATCACTTACTAAAGGCGGTTCTGGATAAATGGAACGTATGGCTGATTGAAAAAATCAAACGTTCGCGTCGAGAGAGACTTTTGGTTCGTGTTATTGCGCTCAGGGGGTGTGAGGAAGGTGGAGGAAAGGACTTAAGTAAAAGTATGCTTGCGACCGAACTTGTTACTCTACGCTAGGGCGGCAGCAGGGAAGGCGTGGAAAAAGAAACAGGGAGGGGGAGAAAAAGAAGGAGACTAAACTCTACTTCTCCTAACTATCTAAATGTGGGGTTCGTGTGGTCCGAACTCGTCTAAGGGCACATTGCAAAAGGGGAGGTCTATCATCTAGGGGGTTAGTTCTTCGGCGAAGGGGGAGGGGGAGGGGGAAAGAAGGAACTTGGGAGGACACAAGAGAGGGGGGCTGCACCTGGAAGTTCACTGGATGCAGTCCTCAGAATCCGATAGCACGTCAAAACAGCCCGACATGCGGGGGTACGACGTCAAGCAAACAACCAAGTAAAAATTCAAAAAAAAGAAGAAGGGGGGGGACAGGAGCAATCGTTGCGGGGACTTATTAGGGCAAGAAAAGCGTAACGGGAATACAATTTCAGGGCAAGTGATTACTAGAAGAATAAACATAAAATTTTTTCGTATCGACAGACTGCTTATCCAAAGGAAGAGAAGCGTAAGAGAGGCCAGATGGGGGGCAAGGCCAGGCGGGAATGTGGGGGGCTGGTGGACTCATAAGACAAGATGAGAAAAAGAGATGCAGGGGACCGAAACAAGTAGTAGGGGGGGTGCCAGAGAAGGGGCCAAAAAGAAGAGGGAAGGAAGTTAACCGCGCACTGGGGAATAGAATAACAATCCGTTCCTTAAGAAACCTCCGCCCACATACTAGCCACTGAACGGGAACTGAAGTGTAAAAAGGCTGACTGATGAGATGTGGCCGGATGGAACGAGGGAGGAACCAAGGCGAAGAGAAAGGGGGAGAAGCATATCAAGCCACGATTGCATGCTCTGTGGCTGGGTCCTAGGGGAAAGGGTGAGACTGAAGCTCAGGAAAAGAGACAATTGTCGTGCACAGCAATTAGTCGCGGTTAGGGTGAGATCATTGGGAAGGAGGGGAAGTGGAACGGGGGCTTCGCCAGGTATTTGTCGGGGTACGATTGCAGAAGGGCCGGGAGGGCGGCCCTACAAGACGGGGGGAAAAGACGGGAACAGAAACAAAAGAGGGGCAGAGAAAAGGGGAAAGGGCGCGGAGGGGGGGAAGGCGTCGTACGAAAAGAGCGTTGTGTTAAAATTCTCTTCACCAATAACAACACTGCCTTCAAAGCCAAAAGAAAAAAGGTCTCAGTGGTCAAAGACAGGGAAAAGGGAAAGAGAATAAAAAGATGAAAGACTAGGAAAGAAGGGACTACCAACTCTGGCAAAGTCTATAGAAGAACAACTCTTGGAATATGGGACAAAACATAACAAATTGACGACGCGCGGGCAGTCGTTTTCCCGAAGAAGAAAAATCGATCGTTCAAAAAGGAAGGGGGGTGGAGATTGAACACACTACGAAGCTATAATCGTAGTGTTCATCTCGTAGTGGGGTGGGACAAGGCCATCTGACAAGGAAGGTTCAGGCGCGCGGTGAAGGAAAACTGGAAGGAAGGGGAGAGCGACCTATCGCATCCTAGGGAAAAACTTGCTATGCTGCAAAGTCCTCGCTTGTAACTCAGAGGAAACAAGCGGTGCAGCCAACGCGAACGTGGACTGGAGAGAACGAGAAAGATGAAAGGGATAATGCCTCGTACGGAAAACCTCATAAACTGAAAAGCAAGTCATCGAATAAAAACGTCTTGGAATCATCAGCGGGGTAGGGGGAAATGCAGTCCATGGCGGGATGTCCTTTCGATTATGAAATGGGGGAGTGGGTCAGAGGGAGCGAGGGGAAAGGGTTCATTTGCAGAGACAAATCGCATCGGGGTGAGGTAAACTTTGAGAATGTCGACTGGGCAATGAAAAATAGAAATGGGGCAACGGGGGGGGGTTTAAGTCCTCTACTGCATAGGAAAGAGAAGATCTTCAGGGGAAAAAAAAAGAAGGCATAGAGAAAAAAAAAAACAACGAAGTATGAGAGAGAGGGATGGACAAGTGAAATAGATTAAAGGGACAAACCATTATGGCATCACGCTAGCATCAATCCCCGCGGTATGATACTGGGGGTTCTATGGGACATCCCCTCAAGTGGCTCATAGGTTGCGATTGTAGGGAAAGGAAAAAAAAAGAGTCAGTACAGAGTGGCAGAGCCTAGGGCTAAACCTAATAATATCTCTGCAGGGAGTGAACGGAAAACACGGGGGGAATAAGTGTTGTCATGAAAAGACACAGGTGTAGGGGGGGGGGGGAGTAAAGGGGGGGAGTCGGCATGCGGGAATTGTGGACTAAGCCTGTATTGGAAACTTGCACTGCGAGGAAAACTTTCGCGAAGGGCCATACGCGTGATGAGACTGGCGAGATCAAAAGCACGGCCTTGTCGGTAGGGCTAAGTTATAAGGATGAAAGGACAATGAGGGAAGGAAACGGTACCTGAGGAGAAATGTGGCTCAGTCAAAATAGTGTTGCACGGGGGCTTTACAAACTGGAAAAACTTGGGCACCACGGCCAACAACCCACGTCACTAAAGGAAGATCGCGCTATTCGTAATTTAGGAAAACAAGAAAAAAAAAAAGGGGGGAGAAGAATGGGCAGATGGGTTCTTGGCCCCACCTGTCTCTACGACTATGCGGGACACACGGACACTGGGGGTGGTCAAAAGGGTAGTCGAAGGATGTGTACGGTGCGTACCTGAGAGACATAGGGTTTTGGGGACGACCATCGCTGTTGGTCAACAAAAGGGTTTTCGGGCTGGGAAGGCAATGGGGTTATTCGAATGGAGAAAGCAGCAAGGCAAGGGGGGAAAAGATCCTGGGGGAAATCGACTCGGGTATGGTCCTTCCTATCGGTGTGGAACGAGTTTCTGGTGAGGGCATAAAAAGCTTTTTTGACGAAAAAAGGAGGAAAAAAAACGGAGAAAAATGAAAGATCTAGACTTCACACGCGGCCTGTCGGGACTCACGGAAGGCACTCGGATAACGGGATAGGGACAGCAAGGAGTCATAGGGTGATAAATAAATGTAAGATAGCGAAACTTACAAGAAGAGGCGGAAAATGAAGTTGGGGGGTGGTTTGGGGTGGGTGGGATTGTTGTTATGTTTGTTTTTGGGTGTCTGAGGACACGAACTGAGAGGCATAGAAATGAAGCACGAAAGAGGCGGAGGGAAATTACAGGCAAAGGAGGAGCCTTGCTGTGCTTCTAGCGAATACTACACTTAACACAGGAAGTGCGGAGTTTAATTCCGGGGGGGGGGGGGGGGGGGGGGGGGGGGGGGGGGGGGGGGGGGGGGGCAAATATTCTTCAACATATTCGCCGGGGGAAATACAATAGACGGAGAAAGGTGAGCGGAAAATGGAAAGTGGGGAAAGTCAGAGGAGACGCGGCATGGTGGTGTGCGAAGGGTCAATATCCAGAGAGGCGGCCCTGGTTTTGCAAAACGGCGAAAATGGGGGAGGGGTTAGGAAGAAACCATTACGCATGGCGCCTGGGATGAGGAGAGAGGCAGGAACGAGACGGAGAGGGAAAGAGCATAAGAGGGGCTTGAACGCAGACAGGGAAATACGAGGAAGGCAATAAATTCTTCTACAGATCAGTATAATCAAAGAGGTCGCTGCCGGGATGGGTCGAACAGGGCGAGAGCCTGAAGACTTAAAGAACAGAAAGACTATGAGGAAAATAGGGGGGGGTGGGGAAGGGAGAGGGGGAAGAGATGATGTGAAAGCCCCTGCGATAAGGCATGAAGTGCATCAGGGGGCTTGGCAGGGATTCTCTCTTGCCAAATTATCTTAGGGACGATATTAAGATGGATTTTCAATCAAGAGCAGGAAAGAGACACAAGGAAAAGATAAAAAAAAAGAAAAGTCGAGAGGAGAGAAGAGCCGAGACTCAGGTACAAACGAGGACCTCGAAAGCATGGGGGGAATGCATTTCTTTCGCGAGAAAAGCGTCACTAAAAACGACTCTCATACTAGGGGCCCAGGGGGGAAAAAGGGCAGAGGATAGGAAAAAAGGGGGGGGGATGGAGGGGGGGGGGGGGGGGTGGGGGGGGGGGCGAGATCGGAAAAAAGACTCATGGAGCTTCCGAGAACGAAAGAAGAAAAGCCAGGAGAGGGGGAACGGGATCGTCGCGTAACACAATGTCAAACCAAAGACCTCCTTTCT